>Ga0302319_10000491_pt1 | contig 88669 bp, 73 predicted proteins | sample Bog_T0_2_FD_203319 | JGI IMG/M metagenome (GOLD analysis project Ga0302319, IMG submission 203319) | Peat permafrost microbial communities from Stordalen Mire near Abisko, Sweden - Bog_T0_2 | ecosystem: Environmental > Terrestrial > Soil > Wetlands > Peat | place: Sweden: Abisko, Stordalen Mire... | reverse complement strand
GGCTTGGGCGCTACCGCCTTGGCAGCGGCCACCGGCCAAGGTGCAGGCACGAGTGCCTGCTCGACCGGGGCTATGAAGCCCTGGATCGGGGCAGGCAGCAAACCGACCGTCGTGTGGATTCCGAGAGAAAGGGCTACCTCTAGTGCCAGTGCCGCGCTGATGCCGGCCACCGCCAACGCAGTTCCGGCTAACAGGCCGGGCCTACGACGAGGCTCGTTCTCAGCCGAAGCGCCCGGCCCCGAATTTAGGACGAGGGTTGGGGCACTGGCCTCGTCGTCTGCCGCAGCGCTATAGGCGAGGTCGTCCTCGCCGACCTCGGCACTTGTGAGGCTGAGGTATTCCGGCAGGACAGACATGTCGACCGCACCCGTCCCGGGGTCTTGCGCATAGGCCAGCGCGGCCGTCGACGATGCGAACAACGGAGCATTGGCGGAAGCCAGGGCCGCCCCTCGAGCCAGCGCTGTCTCCGGCTCCTCCGGAGCGTTCACGGTAAGCGACGTCGCGTCTTCCAGATGCGACTTGATGGCGGCGATGTCGACGCCGTAGCCGATCACAAACAGGCCGCCCGGACGCGTTGGCAGCTCGTCGAGCCCGACGACCATCTCGATCAGCTCTGCGGTGGCAATCTGCCCGGAAGCGTTGTCCAACTGTTCTTCGTGGACATCGGCGATTGAACCGTCGGAGGTCTCGACAACCGCCAGAGTCGCGGTGCCAGGCTCCACGAAAAGAACCGCGGTCCGCTCGTAACCCATTGCGCCGCCGACAAATTGAGTCAGAGCCGTAGCGGCCAAAAACGCCGAGACCAGCATGACGTTCTCAATTTTGTGGGCGGCCAGCGCGTCGCGCAGGGCCGCCGCTTCGAGCTGGTCGGTACATGCCACGCCGACGGAGGACAGATCAAGGCCCGCACTGGCCGCGTCCTCACGGGTAGCCAAGATGGCGGACACCACTCGATCAGACGCACTGACAGTCGGTGAGTCGTCGGCGGCTGGGACGGCGAACTCATTCTCATCTACCGTTGCCCCGTCGGCATTTTCGCCTTGCAGCAGGACCATCTGAACCGAGGCCGGTGCCATCGAGACTCCGAGCACAATATCCACGACCCACGCCTCCCGAATCTTGGCGGTCAGCCATGGACTGGGGGGGAGAAGACACCACGGGAGACCGATAACTGATCGTCGCCGGGGAAGCTGTGTCGGAGTGATGACGAAATTATGTAGGCATTATGAGGTTCAAGTAGTCGCGAGTCGGCGTGCTAAGCCGCCTCGGCTGTGACACTGCCGAGCACCTTACCGGCAGGTCGTGCAAGCTTTTCCGCACCGGTTGATTCACTGATGCCGATATGCCGGTGCAACCAGACAAGCGGGCTCGGTGCCCACCAGTTGGACCGACCGAGCATCGCCATGGATGCGGGTACCAGCAGCGCCCGGACGAGTGTGGCGTCTGCCAACACCGCCAGCGGGAGCCCCACGCCGAATACCCGCATCATCGAAACCTGAGCGGTGGCCATGGACGCGAACGTGATCGCCATCAGTATTGCCGCCGCGGTCACTACCCGCCCCGTGCGGGCCAGGCCGAGCGCAACACTTTCGGCGTTGTCGGCGCGGGCTTTGCCCGATACCGACCAGTACTCGCGGATCCGCGAGATGACAAATAATTGGTAGTCCGTCGCCAGCCCGAAAGCCAAGCAGAACAACAACATCGGCACGGTGGCCGTGAGCGTGCCCGTCGCCGTCGTGCCAAGCCCGCCGAGATGACCGTCCTGGAAAATCCAGATCAAAGCGCCGAACGCCGCGGTCAGTGAGAGCACGTTCAACAGCAATGTCGTCAGCGGCACCAGGATGCTACCGGTGAACAGGAACATCAACAGGTACGTGACGATGGCAATGACCGAAAGCACCAGTGGCAGGTTTGAGCTGACGGCCGCACCAGCGTCTCGCGACAGCTGGGCCCACCCGGTGAACTGCGCGGCCCGGCCGTCCGGCGGGGTGACGGCATGCAACAGATCCAGCTGGGTTGCTGATGCCCGCGAATACAGTGGTGCGGTGGAGTTGACAGTGAGAAATGCGCTCCCGTTCGCCATTCCCGTTGCCGCCGAGGGCGACCCGGTGCGGATACCGTTCGTGTAAGCCCCGTCCGGCGACGACACCGATGTGACGTCCGGTATGCAGGACAACTGCGCGGCGTATTGACCCAACTGCGCCGGAGCGAGTCCGGCCGCGTTCGGTACCACAACGACCACGTCGTCGATCGAGTTGATCGCGAATCCGCTGCGCAACTCGTCGCTCACCTGGCGGGCCGATGCCGATGGCGGCAACAGCCTGTCGTCGGGATAGCCAAATTTGATCCCGAGGAACGGTATGCCGAGGAAGAGCAGCAGGGCCGTGACCGCCAGTCCAATCGGAACCGCGCGGCGCATAACGCCTTTTGTCATGCGGTACCAGAATCCCTGCTCCAGCGCACGTGGTTGCCGGTTCGGCCGGCGGAGGATGCGTCGGCCGAACCGGCGCGCGTCCAAAGCGTCGATCCGTCGCCCGAGCAGCACGAGTGCCGCGGGTGTCACCGTGAGTGCCGCGGCCGCAGCCAGCACGACCACCGCTACGCCGGCGTAGGCGAACGAACTGAGGAAGTAGATCGGGAAGAACACCATCGCGGCCATCGCCAGCGCGACGGTAACGGCTGAGAAAACAACGGTCCGGCCCGCGGTTGCCATGGTATGAAGCAGGGCCTCCTCTCGGCCCGCACCCTCGCTGAGTTCGTCCCGGAATCGGCTGATCACGAGCAAGGTGTAGTCGATGGCCAGCGCGAGTCCCAATGCCAGAATGAGGTTCAACGCGAAGATCGATACGTCGGTAACGAATGCTGTCGCGCGCAGTACCGCCATGGAGCCGATGATCGCGAATACTCCGACCGCGAGTGGCAGTGCCGCCGCCAGCACTCCGCCGAACACCCAGACCAGCACCACGAAGCTCACCGGCAACGCGACGGTTTCCATCACGCTTAGGTCCTTCTTGGACTGCTCGAGGATCTGGACCAAACTCGTTGCCTCACCCCCCATCTTCACCGTCACGTCGTTGAATTCGGGTAGCAGGCGCTGGATTTCGCTGGCACGCCGCTGTGCGCTGGATTCATCGCCAGTGATGCCCGCGACTATCAGCCCCGACTTGCCGTCGCGGCTGATCAGCGCCGAAGCGGCTTGCGGCGGCTCCGTCCACGCCGAGTGCAGCCCGACCACATAGGGCAGGCTTGCCAGTATTCGGTGGATCTCGGTGCCTGCTGTGCGCGCTGCCGGGCTGGCCGCCCCGGCGTCGCAGGTGATGGCGACCAAAACCTGCATTCCTCCGGTGCCGAACTTTTCCGCCAGCACCTGCGAGGCACGCGACGACTCCGCCTGCGGGTCCCGGAAGCCTCCGTTGGAGAGCTCGTTGGCGACCGGCATCCCGAAGATGCCAGCGGCGACCATCGTCAGCAGCGCTGCGGCGATGATCCGCCGCGGGGCGCGCAGCGCGAGCCTGCCGATTGCCTGTAGCGGCCACCCCTGGGTAGCCGATCGCGAGAACGCACCCGAACGGAAGGTCCTGTCATTCAGGGATCTTGGCGCAGTTGTCGGCATGCGTACACAGTCGCACCGGTCTACCGGTCCTGGCGCGAGTAGTCGGCTACCCCATCTTTTCGCGCGGCATGATCTTCACTACCCGCCTCGTCACGCTGACCAGCGCGATCCCACTTGCGTCCGGTGCCTGCCGTCCGCCAGTTTGATTCGTCATCGCAAACATGGCTGGCCGGACGGCTACCGCTCTGTTATCGTCCGCCCAGTGCGTCCGGCTCGGGGATGCGGGTTTGCGAAACCCCTTGGGGGACAAATGAAAATGATGTCGCAAAATTTGGATATGACGGCCGTCGCGGCGATGACCGGTTCGCCCGCGCGGTCGGCCCCGCAGTGCAGCCCGGCGGACGGGGTGAATGTCGCCGGTGTGGACGAGCTGCCGGAGTTGCCGCCCGGTATCGCGCCTTATCGGGCGGCGTTCAAGAACTGGTCGGGCGAAATCGTCGTCGAGTCACTGTGGACCTGCTCGGCCTCTACGCCGGAAGATGTTGTGCTGCAATACCAGAACCAGTGAGATCGTGTGCGCCTAAGTTAGCGGACACGCCTGTCTCATTAGGGTTTTTGGGTCGCGAGGGGGTTCGGGTACCGGGATTGGTCACAGTGGAGCCGAAGACGGCAGCCGATGACGGGAATCGAACCCGCGTATTCAGCTTGGGAACCACCCGATCGCCAAACCGGACATTGGGTTAGCTCGCGCCCGCGGCGATCACCTGGTCCACCTCGAGCGCTCGGCCGGCCATCTCGGCGTGTGCCTTGTCCAGCGCTTCGGCCTGATCCTCATCCGCCTTCATCAGCGTCTCGATGTCGAAGCCGGCCATGTCGAGGACACCCATGTCCGAGAAGGCCTTCTGCACCTTGTCGCCCCACAACCCGATGTCCTTGACGATCGGCACGATGCGGCTGAACAAGTGCGAGCGGAACTGGATCATCAGCGGCGACGTGTCGACCCAGTCGGCACACGCTTGGACGTCGAGGCCGAGGGTCTCGAAAACCTCCTCGCCGCGGAACCGGTCACGCATCAGGTAGCAGGCGTCCACGACGAACTCTTCACGCTCGTCCCGCTCGGCGTCGGTCAGCGCGGAATAGTAGTCCTTCAGCGAGATTCGCCCGAAGGCGACGTGCCGGGCCTCGTCCTGCATGACGTAGGCCAGCAACTGCTTGGCCAGCGAGTCCGGCGCCGCCATGTCACGCAGTGTCCCGAAGGCGGCGAGTGCGAGCCCTTCGATGAGGACCTGCATGCCGAGGTAGGGCATGTCCCAGCGCGAGTCGCGCAGGGTGTCCTCCAGCAGTGCGGTCAGGTTCTTGTTGATCGGGTAGACCAGGCCGACCTTTTCCTGCAGGAACCGTGAGAACGCCTCGACGTGCCGGGCCTCGTCCATGGTCTGGGTGGCCGCGTAGAACTTCGCGTCCATATCCGGGACGACCTCGACGATCTTGGCCGCGCACACCATCGCCCCCTGCTCGCCGTGCAGGAACTGCGAGAACTGCCAGGCCTGGGAGTGCTGGCGCATCTCCGCGCGCCGTGCTTCGTCTGCCGCTTCCCACATCGGGCTGCCGAACAGCGGATGGAACTGGTCGGGCAGCCCGACCGGGTTCGTCGGGTCGACGTCTTGCGCCCAGTCGATGCGCGACTGGGCATCCCACTGCTTGTCCTTTCCCTTTTGGTATAGAGAAAGGAGCCGGGTGCGCCCCTCGTCGTACTCCCACGTGAAGCGCGCGTCGCCGGCGCTGGGGACCTCCCACGAGTACGGCACGGGCACGTCCGTGTACTTGTCCCTGGTGGTCATGAGCTGCCGCCTCTCCGCCCGGTGTGATCAGGTGGTCATATGACGAGTATCACATTGCGCCGCGTTCGGTGGCGCCGTCAACCCTGACGGGCGGGCTAACTGACCGCGGCCAGCTCCAAAGAGACCAGTTCACACAGCACTTGATCCAGCTGGTCAACCGCCGATCGCGCTCATTGGCCGGTCTGGTTGCACGAAGTCTGCGTCGTTTATGCCGTGGCCTCTTGCCTTGGCCCACATCGCCGCGCGCCACGCGGACTCGACAGCGTCATCGTCGGCACCCGCGCGCACGAGGCCGCGCAGGTCTGTCTCGTGGCGGGCGAAGAGGCAGTTACGGACCTGCCCGTCGGCGGTGAGCCGGGTGCGATCGCAGGCCGAGCAGAACGGGTGTGAGACCGACCCGATGATGCCGACCTTGCCCGCAAGTCCTGAGCCGCCGTCGACGTGCCATAGTTCTGCGGGCGCCGAGCCGCGCGGCGCTGGGTCGGGTGTCAGGCCGAAGTGGGCACGCAGGGTGTTCAGCACGTCGTCGGCCGCGATGGCCTGGCCGCGCCGCCAGTGGTGGCCGGCATCGAGTGGCATCTGCTCGATGATGCGTAACTGATATCCGTGCTGGAGACAGAAGCGCAAGAGCGACACCGCGTCGTCCAGTCCGGTGACCGGATCTAGTACCGCGTTTACCTTGATCGGACTCAGTCCAGCATCCCTTGCCGCCCGCAGACCGGCCAGCACGTCGGTCAGCCGGTCGCGACGGGTGATGTGGGCGAAGTGTGCGGCGTCGACGGTGTCAAGCGAAACGTTGATCCGGTCCAGCCCGGCTCGCTTGAGCTTTCCGGCCCGCTTGTCCAAGCCAATGCCGTTCGTAGTCAACATGATTTCCGGGCGCGGCCGCAGTGCGGCAGTGGCGGCAATGACTTCTTCGAGGTGCTTCGCGAGCAGCGGCTCACCGCCGGTGAAGCGCACGCTGGTGATGCCGAGCCGGGTGACCGCGATGCGCAGCAGCCGGGCCAGTTCGTCGGGTCGTAGCTGCTGTTCGTCGGTCAACCAGTCCAAGCCCTCGGCCGGCATGCAGTAGGTGCAGCGCAGGTTGCAGCGATCGGTCAAGGACACCCGGAGGTCGGTGGCGACTCGACCGAAGGTGTCTACCAGCGGGCCGTCGGCTGGTGCGCCCTCGACGGGTACCTGCACCGTCGGCAGGCCCAGCGCGGTGACCGTCACGCCGGATGCAGGCTGACGGCTATACCCGAATAGCGCACCATGCCTGTCACTACGTCGATGTCGTCTTTATTGGTCAGGCGATTGACGTTGGCGTCGTGATGGCCGTGCGGAATCGACACGGCTCCACGCCGAAGCGAGTCATCGACCTTCGCGACGCCGGTCAGTTCGCCGTTCGCGCTGCGGACGGTCACAGGGTGGCCGTCCACGACGCCGGCGGCGGCGCCGTCATCGGGATTGATGAAGATTTCTGCGCGCTCACCCAGGAAATCGAGCTGTCCGTTCAACTTCTTGCGTTGTCGACGCGGGATCATCACCAGCGGCGGGGGCGGCTCAAGAGCGGCTAGCTGATCGACGAGTAGCTGAGGCGCCAGCCGCCAGCCGCCCATGCGCTCAATGTGGTCATCGACCCACGGTGCGGGTAGCGGCTGCGGGGCTTCTGCCCAGCCGGTGGCCGCCACCTCGTCGAATTTGGTCCGGGCGCCGGCCAGTAGAACGGCGAGCACATCGTCATCGGTGCTGGTGTCCGGATCCCCAAGGCTGCCAAGGTCGTAGCCGAGCCGCCGTCCGAGTTCGGCGAACACCCACCACATCGATCGCCGCTCACCGACCGGCTCCACGACGGCGGGGCTGTACTGCACGGACACGCGGGAACTCAGGACATCGTGAAGGGTGATATCGGGCCGCTCCAACGGATCCTTGGTCGGCAGGACATGGGTGGACAGGGCCGCCGTCTCGTTGTTGATGATCTCCGTGGTGGCAAAAACTTCCAGGCTCTGCAGGGCCGGGATCAACTTCCCCGTCTCGGGCATGCACGTAACCAAGCTGCCGCCGACGTTGATCAGGGCCCGGATGTTGCCGGCCGCGATTTCGTCGGGCAGCACCGCGCACGGCCATTCGTTGATGAACGCTTGCGCCTCCGGGCGGCTGCGCGGGCCGGGCCCGAACGATCCCTCCGGCGGTGTGATCGGCAGCAGATCGCCGAAAGCTTCTAGCTGATAGGCGAATCCGGGGTGGAACCACGTGCCCCCGGGACGGTTCATGGCACCGGTGAGGATCATCAGCACCCACGCCAGCCACTGGGTGACGTTTGCCCGATCAGCCGTCATGGTGACGCCGGTCCCGGTTTCGACCGCGACACATGTGGCGCTGCGCACCGCCGCGCACAACCGGGTCAGCTCGCTCTCTGCGACATCGGCCATCGTCGCGGTGTGTCCGAGCGTGAATGGCTCGACCGCAGCTGTCAGTGCGTCCACATCCTGAACCGGCACATCGAACTTCATGCCGTTGCGCAGGATCTCCCGCACCAGGTATGCCAATACCGCGTGATCGGTACTGGGGCGCGGCGCCAGATGGCCGGTGGCCAGTCGGGCGGTCTCGGTGCGGCGAGGATCGATCACCCACACCTGTCCGCGCTTGGCGATGTCGCGCACCGTGCCCGTCGGGTTGGGCATCGAGATCGCATGGCCATGGGAGACAACCGGATTGACCCCGACGAGCAGGAGAAAGTCGGTGTTGTCGAGGTCCGTTCGGCCGGAGAGCCCCATGAATCCACCCACCAGATCAGAGATGAGCGGTTTGGCGGTGCCGTCGATGGTGAGCGGACTGAACTTGGCCGGGGTGCCGATCGCCGCATGCAGAGCTTCGGCCATCCGGAATCCGGCGCTTTCCATGGTGCTGAAATAGAAGCCGACCGACTCGGGCCCGTGGCGGTCGATGATGTCTTTCAGACGGGTGGCCAGGTCGTCGAGGCAAGCGTCCCACGTGGTGTCCTGCTGTCGGCCGTCCACCCGCATCCGCGGCCGCTCCAGACGGTCCGGGTGGTGGTGCAGCTGCGGCAGCGCACGACCCTTATTGCAGGTGTAACCCTGCGAAAAAGGGTGGTCCTGATCGCCGCGGACGCGGAGCACCTCATCACCCTCGACGTCGACGAGAATGCCGCAGACGGAAGTGCAAATACGGCAGAAACTACGCACCGTTTCCATGCTTCGATAACGTACTCTCGCTCAAGTAGAAGCACTACTACATTTATGAGAATGACAATCCCGCAGCCAGAACGCATTTTCCTGCTCGCGGCGCACCGACGACCCCGTTCGCTCGGCCTTTCTGGCCGCGCGTGATCGGCGACATGAGGAGCCCTGAGGAGGCGTTGCCGTCGTCATCAGGGGGAGACAGGGTAACCATGAAAGCGACTCGATCTAGTACCACCGCGGAGCAGATGGCGCTGTCGCGCGCGATCGAGACGCGCAAGCCTGCCGCCGAGCGGATCTGCGGCGACCCGTTGGCGGAACGATTCCTCGGCGCGAAATACCGGATGCTGCTTTGGGGTCGGCCGTTACGGAATGCGGTGGAGACGCTGATCGAACAGCGCTTCGCCGGACATCATTACTATGTCATCGCTCGTACTCGCTATTTCGACGATTTCTTGCAGCAACGGCTGGCGGGCGGGGCCGAGCAGCTGGTGATACTGGGAGCCGGATTCGATTCGCGGCCGTACCGGTTTTCCGATCGGCTGGGTGGTGTGCAGGTGTTCGAGGTGGATCATCCTGCTACCTCCGCGGCGAAGCAGGCCAAGGTCCGCGCCCTCATCGGTGAGATCCCGGCCAACGTGGCCTACGTCAGAGTGGATTTCACGGTGGACAACCTCGCCGACAAGCTGCTCGGGTGCGGCTACGACACCACGCGCCCGACGGTTTTTCTGTGGGAAGGCGTAACGCCCTACCTCGATCTGGAGGCGGTGGATGGCGTTCTGGGCTTTGTGATGGCCAGTGCGCCGGGCAGCGCGATCGTATTCGATTACATACTGCGTTCGGTGGTGGAGGGTACGTGCACGCTGCGTGGGGCGGCGAACGAGTTCGCCAAAATGAGCAGCACCAGTGAGCCGCTGACTTTCGGGATCGACGAGGGCCAAGGGCCCGCATTCCTTGTGTCCCGGGGCTTCCAGAACGTGGTCGACGTGGGGGCACAAGAGCTGACAGGCCGCTACTTCGATCAGCACGGCAAACACCGCTACATCAAACCGTGGTGGAGGATGATCTCCGGGGAAGTTGGAGCCGCAGGCCAACATGACATCGCCTCAGCTGACGAAGGGGATTAGGAGAGGCGATACAGGAGCTGGGCGCGAAAGCCGCCAAGTGAAAGCCAAAGCGCGCCAACGGATTGAAGAAGCGGCAGACCTCATGGCTAACGAATTGCTCGGTATCGCTTCCGGGAGATGAATCAGTCGTTGCGCCACAAGGCAATCCGCGACGCTCTCGATCGCGGCCGCGTTACAGCGAAGTCGATGCTGCAGAAAGGTTCTGGGGGTATCTGGTCAATGGCCTCTAGAAGATGAGGTCACGGTGTGGGTCCGTCGACAGCGAGTCGGGCCGAGGCCTCATGCACCGCAGCGCAGACTCGGTCCAGATACTCGAGGATGACCTCGCCCGCCTCTGCTGTGAGTTGTTCGGCGATCTCGTCGAGGCGTTCGTTTGCGTCGCTGTACAGCGCGGTGAGACGGTCAAACCCGCTCGGCTCGACCTGAACGCTGCGGCGGTCGCTAACATCGCGTCGGCGCACAACCCAACCGGCCTTTTCCAAACGGGTCAGTACACCGGTCATGGTGGCCGGATGAATACCCGTGCTGCGGGCCAGCGACGTCGGTGATTGCGCCCGATAGCGGGCCAAGACGTCGAGGACGTCAAGATCGGAATCATTCAAGCCGGTGGCAGCCGCTACCCGACGGGTGCTGATCGATAGCTCGATGCGCAACTGGCGCAACGTGTTGCGCAGCGCGTCAGCCACATCGGGCGCGGCGTCGGAGGTTTCGTCAACCGGTCTCGGTGGGGCCGCCGGCGTCGACGATGACATCGGGTCACTGGTCGACTTGGGTGAGTTGAGCGGCTCTCGGAACGAGGGCCCCTGCGACTTGCGCATACGTTCTCCTAGTTAGTATGGTTCTCATATTATATGAAACCCATACGGAGTGGTCGGTGCCCGGATGGCCATCGCGTGCTGGCGTCTGGTTCGCATAACACACCTGCTGTGACGCTGGCCAAAACTGGATGTCTTGCGGCACTCCAGGCTTCACCGCAGTGCGAGAGGAGTGGCGGATGGCCAGCGACAAAACTGACGATCCCGCGGGTAACGACGTCGGCACCGTCACCTTCATCAATGTGATCAAGATTCCCGCAGATCAGGTCGACAGATTTCTGGCCGGCTGGCGGGAGCGGGCAAGGATCATGAGCACCCAGCCCGGGTTTCGTGATTACCAACTGCACCAAGCCTTGCTCACGGAATCTCGATTCCAACTGGTGGCGGTGGCGCACTGGGACAGCAGTGGATCGTTTCAGTCGGCGATCGCCAACCCGGAGTTTCTGTCGCGAATGCGCGAACCCGAATCCGATCCGGACCTCGATGTCACCGGAAATCCTGCGCTGTACCGGGTCGTCGTCGGCGACCATCGACGGAAATAGCACTACCGCTCGGCAGGGGAGTTAAACATGTCTAATGGCAAGCAGACTTACCGGGCGCGGCCTTCGGGAAATGTCGTTCTCGTCGTCACCGGTCTGGTCGGCCTTCTTGCAGTGTTGCTTGCGTCCCCGGTCATGATGCCTAGACTCATCAGACGCCACCCAGACTGGCTCAAATTCTCGGCCTTCAAGAGATACGCCGCGTTCCGGCGCAGGCAAGCGGGTCATCGGCACTCCGTCGTAGCGCTTCTCACCCATGTTGGGCGTCGCACCGGGAAGGCTTATCGCACACCGCTGGGTGCTCAACCCTATGGTGATGGCTTCGTCGTATCGCTGCCCTACGGCAGCCAGACCGACTGGTGCCGCAACGTGATGGCGGCAGGCATGTGCAAACTCGCCTGGAAAGGGAACACCTACGCGCTGGAGCGCCCCGAGATCGTCTCCGGATCACAGGTTTTTCCGGCGTTGCCGGTTCACCAGCGGATCCTGTTGCAGGGCGGTGGAATCCGCGACTTCCTTTGGCTACATCGCAAGGAGATCAACACCGGAAACGGAGCGGACATCGGTAGGTGAAGCTCGAGAGCGGCCGAGCGCTGGCCCGAACAGTTCGAACAGTGTCGATGCTGCTCAGAGTGGAGCCGATGACGGGAATCGAACCCGCGTATTCAGCTTGGGAAGCTGATGTTCTGCCATTGAACTACATCGGCGCGGTTGCCTTGACCTGCGGAAACGCTGTTCAGCGTACGTGGCCTCGGACCTCAATGTCACATAATGTCACAACGCGATCCAAACTTGCTCCGGCGTCCTGCAGTGCGGCAAACTGCGAGTGAGCATACAGACTCATGGTCAGGCTGGGGTTCTTATGTCCGATCCACGCCGCGATCACCGCGACCGGCACGCCTTGCAGGTGCATCAGGGTCGCGCAGGCGTGCCTGTCGCGCTGCGTGCAGTTTGATGTGCCGCAGCCCCGCCGCCTCGACGGCATCACGCCAGTAGCGAGATAGCACGCCGGGACTTCGTAGTCCCACGACCCGCCCGCGCCGCCCAGCGCCAACCGCTCAGCCGCCTGTGCGTTTACGGGCTGCCTTCAGCGCCCACACCAGGGGCCCCAGAAAAGGGCGCCCAGCATCGCGACATCGGCTGCTGGCGCTGGTCTGCCGGGGTTGTGCGAGCGTTTGGGGAGGGGCGAGGTGAGTGGAAGCGAGCGGTAATTGTTCGAGTGTGGCGGCCGGACGCTGAGTGCCTAGGCCGCGAGGAAGAATCCCACCATGCCGGCCAGAAGAGCGGCGACATAGAGCTCGAACATGCCGCGCAGCAGCCGGGGTGCGTTGTTCAGCTCCATGAAATGCATTCCCACTAGCCGTATCTTGACCGCGGCAACGACCAAGATGACCACCGCGATGAGGTCGCCGCCGTGCGCTTCTTCGGTTGCCAGCCATCGGGACAGAAATGTCGCCGCTACCAGGGTCAGCCACACCCCCTCGCAATTATGTCGAGACCGCCGGCCGAATGTCGGACGTCTGACGCCTGTAATCCCGCGCGCGTGAAGGACGTTCGCTTGGCTCAGCGCCACGGTTTCATCGCCTCTCATCAGCAGTTGGGTTCGGTGCCGACGAGCGACACAAAAGAGACGCATTCGCCCGGTCCGCCCCCGAGGTTGTGGGTGAGGCCGATGTTCTTGTCGGCGGTGACTGTATGAATCCGGCGGTCCTCCGGGGCTTCGCCACGCAGCTGCAGCCAACACTCGAAGAGCATTCGCAATCCGCTGGCGCCGACGGGGTGGCCGAATGCCTTGAGCCCCCCGTCGGGGTTGACGGGTAAGGTGCCCTCAAGATCAAAAGTGCCTGCTAGCACGGCTTTCCAGGCGGTACCGCGTTCGGCGAAGCCGAGATCTTCCATGAGGATGAGCTCTGTGACGGTAAAGCAGTCGTGCACCTCGGCCATCGCGATCTTGGCAGGTGGGTCGATCAGCCCGGCCTCGGCGTAAGCATTGCGCGCCGAGGCAACGACCTCCGGAAACGTCGTGAAGTCGTAGGCCGGGTCGACGTTGCCGTCCGCCGCTCCGGACACCAGCGACAGCGCTTTGATGTACAGCGGTTTGTCGCTGTATCGGTGAGCGTCTTCGGCGCGGACGACGATCGCGGCGGCTGCCCCGTCGGACACACCCGAGCAGTCAAATACCCCGAGTTGGCCAGCGACCAGCGGTGAGCACGAGATTGTTTCTGTGGATACCTCTTTGCGAAATTGTGCGCGGGGGTTGCGGGCGCCGTTGTGGTGGTTCTTCCAGGCGATACGAGTGATGACATCTTTGAGCTCGCGGGGGTCCACTCCGTACTTTTCAGCGTATGCGGGACCAAGAAGGCTGAAATTTGCTGGCGCGCTGGTGGTTCCGAGGGTGCCGCCAGTGCCGTCTGAAGGTATCGAGGGGCGCAGCAGGCCGGAGAAGCCCGAGTCCTTGAGCTTCTCGACGCCGACCGCCATCGCCGTGTCGTAGGCGCCGCTGGCTACGGCGTAGCACGCGTTGCGCAACGCCTCCGAACCGGTGGCACACATGTTTTCTACCCGGCTTACCGGCTTGTCGTGCAACCGCAGCGGCCGACTGAGGCTCAGTCCTGACAGGCCGGACATGTACGTTCCCAACCAGAAGGCATCGATGTCGTGCAGCGACACCCCGGCACTTGCGGTCGTGCAGTTGACTGCTTCGATCAATAGGTCATCGGCTGAGCGGTCCCACTGTTCCCCGAAATCGGTGCAGCCCATGGCGATGATGGCGACCCGGTCACAGATTCCGTGTGCGGCCATGTCAGATCTCCTCGGTCTTTTGGCGGGCCGGACGGGCCTTCCAGAAGTAGTTGTGCACGCCGCTCTCGGATGTGGTCAGCCGCCGAAAGGTCATTTCGACTTCATCCCCGATCGCGACCTCGGGACTGCTGTCGGTGAGTTCGCAGCGGAAGCGTCCGCCACCATCGAAATCGACGACCACCGCGATCATCGGCGGACTGGGAGTGTGGGCGAGCCGATCGATGGTGTAGGTGGCCACCCGCGCAGGCATGTCCGCCATCGGTTGGGGATGCATACGATCAGCTGTGCCGCACTTGAAACACACCCTTACCGGCGGCAAGTGAACGGTGCCGCATTGTTCGCAGAGAGAGCCGACGAAGCCGTACTTCCAGTGCTCCGATCGATGGCTGGGCGGGCCGGCGGGGGCGTCGGGCTCGGGCCGACGCGGTGGTTCTCGCCACAGCATCCCCCGCCAGGTGAGAAAGGTGCCGTAGCTGAGCGAGTCATCGGCGGAGGCGATCTGGTCGGCGACCGTGGGCGCCGAGGGCCGATGGGCACCTAAGGCCGCGGTGGTGCGCAGGAGCAGTGTCGAGGCACCGTCGGCCAGGACCGCAAGTGCGATCACTTGATCGGGTTTCGCGCGTTCGAGCACATCGGCGAGAAGGACGCCGGGTTGGGCGGTACCTGGGTTGCCGATCACTGCGGTCAGGTCGGAGGCGAGGGCCTTACGTGGGACGCCGCTGGTCGCAGCGAATTGGCGGTTTGCCCGCGGCGATAGGCCGCACACGACCAGGTGATCGACATCGTCGGGGGTGAGTTCGGCCTGCTTGAGGGCGGCGGCAAATGATTCGGTAGCCAACGGCACATAGACGTGCTCGCCGAACCGCTCCTCCCATACCCGCGAGGTCGGAGACCCCGGGGACCGCCATCGATCCAGAAACTCGTCGGTAACCGAGGCGCTGGTGAGCAGTTCGGCAAGCACGGGAGTTTCGGCGGTACCTGGACCGAACAAGACTGCCGCAGCGGCATCACCGCTGTATTTTTCGTCGGCGGAGCCCGGCAGTCCGGTGCGCACATCGGCCAAGACGGCGAGAGCCCCGTCGCGGCAGTCGGCGGCCGCCAGAAGCGTACCCACCGCTGAACGTGGGGCGCCGCCGAAATCGACGGCCAATGTGCTTCGAGGAAGGCCGAGGGCGGCGTGGATGACCGCTGCGTTCGTCTTGTCGAGGTAGGCCGGATCGGTGGTTGCGAAGTACAACCGCGGCGGCGCCGACGCCGTGGCAAGGCCACGCAAGACGGCGCGGGCAGCCTCGACAGCCATTGAGCTGGTGTCCTCGTCGTAGGACGCCACCGAGCGGGTGCCGGTGGGCTGGCCGCTGCCCAACACCGAGGCGATTTCGCTCAGTCGCAGACGATGGTGGGGCAGGTAGGCGGCGCAAGCCAGCACACCGGTCACGGGGCTTTGTCGTGGGGATGACACGGCTACCGAATCTAATCTAATTCTGGTTAGACTTCAATCAGCGGTCCCAAGCAGGCACCGTGCTTAGGAGAAGTAATGGCTCAAGCCCTAACCGTCGCAGCGGTGCGCCCGCCGATTGGCAAATGCAATGTCAGGTCCTCGAGGGTGCTATCCCACTGAACTGTCGGCGCGGGTGCTCAACGGCATGGTGTCCCCGCTGGCGGTCATCTAAAAGCGAAAGCGCGTTTGAAAGGCATGTTGAAATGAAGCGACTAGTTTTCGAACCGGAGCACGAGCAACTTCGGGAGACCACGCGCCAGTACATCGAACGAGTGGTTGCGCCCCGAGCAGAAAAATGGGAACGCGAACGACTCGTGGACCGCGGCGCCTACTTGGAGGCCGGCAAGTATGGGCTGATCGGATTCAACCTGCCGGCGGAGTACGGCGGCGGGGGATCCGACGACTTTCGGTTCAACGCCGTGATCGTGGAGGAGCTCGCCAGGTTTGGTTCCGTCACCCCGGCGCTGAGTCTGCAGAACGACATCGTCGCCCCGTACCTGAAATCGTTGGCCAATGCGGACCAACAGGCCCGTTGGCTGCCCGGTTACATCACCGGTGCCATCATCGGCGCCATCGCGATGAGCGAGCCTGGAGCCGGCAGCGACTTGGCCGGCATCCGGACTTCTGCGATTCGTGATGGCGACGACTGGATTCTCAACGGCTCCAAGACGTTCATCTCTGCAGGCGTCAACTCGGATCTGGTGATCGTGGTGGCTCGCACCGACCCTGACCCCGACGCCGGTCATAAGGGCTTCTCGTTGCTGGTTGTCGAGCGCGATATGGAGGGCTTCAGCCGCGGACGAAAACTGGACAAGATGGGCCAGCACGCGCAGGACACCGCCGAATTGCATTTCGAGAACGTGCGGGTACCTGGGATCAATCTGCTTGGCGAGGAGAACCGCGGGTTCTACCACCTGATGCACAATCTGCCGTCGGAGCGATTGTCCATCGCGATCGGCGCGGTCGCGGGCGCCCGCGAAACTTGGCGGCAGACGTTGCGATATGCCAAGGATCGCAATGCTTTCGGCCAGCCAATCGGCAGTTTCCAGCATAACCGGTTCGTATTCGCCGAGTTGGACACCGAGTTGGACATCGCCGAGCAGTTCATCGACCGATGCTTGCGCGCCGTGGTGGACTGCGAACTGGACGCGGTGCAGGCTGCCAAGGCCAAGTGGTGGTGCACCGAGCTGGCCAAAAAGGTGGTCGACGCCTGCGTACAACTGCACGGTGGCTACGGCTACATGAACGAATACAAAGTGGCCAGAGACTATGTGGACGTTCGAGTTCAGACGATCTTCGGAGGTACCACCGAGATAATGAAAGACATCATCGGGCGCGATCTGGGTCTATAGCGGGTGGCAGAGTGCCAACGCTACCGACTGACGGCGCTCGCACAGGCGCCAATTGTCGTTAGACCGCTGTGGACGAGTTCTGCAGGCTGCGTTTATCCGCGGGGATCTTGCTGACCCCGTCGAGTACCAGAGTGGCGACCTGGCCCGCCAGTTCTTCGGGGCTCAAGAGACCGCCGGGGCGATACCACTCGACGGCCCAGTTCAGCGCACCGGTGAGCAACATGGTGGTGACCGACGGGTCGATGGCGGCTCTAATCTCACCGGAGGCGATGGCCTGCTCCAGTAGGCCACGCAAGTACTCCAGGTAGGCCCGCTGATGGCCGACGGTCTGGTCACGGACGCTGTCGGGAATCTGACCCAGGATTCGGACCAGCGCCGAGGTGTACATGGTATTTCGCAGCACCGACAACAGGTGGGCGGTTACAGCGGTGGTAAACCGGTCCAAACCGGTGGCATCTGCAGGCAGTGCGTCGACGCTGAGACGAGCCAGGTCGTCTGTGCGTTTCCAAGCGATCAGCAACATTTCGACCACGAGGTGCTCACGCGACTTGAAGTAGTAATACATGCTGCCGGTCTGGATGCCAGAGGCTTCGGCCACATCGGCCAGCCGGGTGCCGGCGTAGCCCTTCTCCCGGAAGACCTTTGCGGCGGCGTCGAGGATTCGCTGGGCACCCTCGGCCTTGGTGTCGTCCTCCCGGCTTCGGCGAAGGACCTTCTCCTCGGCCACGGCGATGGCCGCGAGGTTCTTTTCAATCGACCGGACCTCTTGCCGATGCACCGCGAGGCCATCGAGGAACAGCGAATCGAATTGCGCTTTGAGTTCGGCCGTTGACATTCCCTCAGCGCGAGGCCGAAACCAGTCCGGCACTGAGTTGATCGCGCCGAGCAGCAGCATCCGCAGCGTCGAACTGTTGAGGTCGGTGCGAAAATCGCCCGAGGCCTCGGTGTTTTTAACCAGCGCACGCCAGAATTCGCCGTATTCGCGTTGTTCGTGAATCCGGCGTTTGCGAATCTCGTCGGGGACTTGGCCGATGATCCTGATCGTCGCGGCGGTGTAGTCGCCAATCTCGACAACCGTGTCCAGGTGCGCAGAGATCGCCTCGCGGAGCCGGTCAAGGGCAGACGCGTCTTCGGGAAGGGCGGCGACGCGTCGTCTGACGAAGCCGCTGGTGCGTTCCTGGCCGACGCGCAGCATCTCCTCGACGAGTTCTTCGCGCGAGGGAAAGTGGTAGTAGAGGCTGCCGGCCTGGGTGTTGGCGGCTGCGGCGACATCGGATAACCGGGTTCCGGCATATCCTTTGTTGCGGAAGACGAGGGCGGCCGAATCCAGGATGCGTGCCCGGGTCGCGACGCCTTTCTTGCCGGCTCGGGGCCGTGCTTTAGCCATCGGAGCACTCCGCGCGCAATTCCACCCAAAACCAGGTCCGACACATAGTCGCTGATTCTATGCGAGTTTTGGTCGCTACACCGGATGTCGCCGGTGTAAGTGTCGCCACATAGAGCGGTTTCCCAGGTGCGACTTTGATTTTTGGGCGAAGTCGCAGGCCTTCCTGCCGTTGACTCTAATCTGGATTAGGTTAGAATCACTCTGAATAATCGATCCACCGGAAGGTGCGCCAAGCCGCATGATCAAGCTGTTGGAGGGCATCCGTGTGCTCGAGTGTGCGATGTTGCCCACCGGCGACCAGACCAGCAGACTGATCGGTGACCTCGGCGCCGACGTTATCAAGATCGAGCGGCCGGGCACCGGCGACTACCTGCGTGAACTCGGTGATCGCATCACCGACCAGAACAGCATCTTTCACCTGTTTTGCAACCGCAACAAGCGCAGCGTCGAGTTAAACCTGCGCAGCGACGAGGGCCGGGAGATCTTCTTTAAACTGCTCAGGACCGCGGACATCTTCGTCGACGGGTTCGCCGGCGACGCATGCGACAAGTTGGGCATCGGCTACTCGGCTCAGCGCGATGTGAAGCCCGACATCATCTACTGCCAGGCCAACGGCTTCGGGACGCGCGGCAGCTACAGCCAAATCCCGGTGCACGGCTACATGATGGGCGCCGTGGCCGGGCAGTCGGAGCTGCAGGTATCCGATGACGGCGTGGTCACCGAGGTCGTCAATCCCCAGGGTTACTACTTTTCCGGTTCCATTGACGGGCCGCTGTCGACTGCGCTGTATGCCGCTCTGACCGCAACCGCCGCGCTGCGCTATCGGGACCAGACCGGGCAGGGCTGCTACATCGATGCGGCAGGAGCCGATGCGGTGCTGGCCAATCAGAGCCTTGATGCGGTGGTGGCGTGGAATCGGGACCGCATTACCGACCGGCGCAACCCCCCGCCCCCGGTGGGACTGGATCCGCGTCGGCGCCCGAAGTACACCTACTATCAAACCAAGGACCACAAGGTCGTGCTGCTGGCCGCCATTGAGCACAAGTTCTGGGACAACTTCTGCCGGGCGATCGATCGCGCGGACTTGCTGGAGGCGCAGAACAAGACGTTCGCGGTCGACTTCGCTGACGGCGGTAAAGCCGACCTGCTCGACGAGTTGATCCCCATCTTCCGCTCCCGTACCGCCGCGGAGTGGATCGACATCGCCCGGATGTACGACATCCCCCTGTGCCCGGCGAACTCCAAGACCGACACCCTGACCGACCCGCATCTGGCGGCGCGCGAAATCGTGCACCACTCCGAACATCCCGTTGCCGGCCCCTACACCAGCACCGGCTGGCCGGCCCCGGTCGCCGGTCAACCGTTCGACACCAGCCGCCCCGCCCCCGCGCTGGGCGAACATACCGGCGAAGTGCTCGCCGAGATCGGCTACAGCGGCGACGAAGTAGCGGCGCTGCGCGGTCGCGGGGTGGTGTGAGGCGCCCATGGTGATGCGTATGCCCAGCCGTGTTCGGGCCACGGGACTACCCGAAAGGGTGAGCATTTATGAGGTAGGTCCCCGGGATGGCTTGCAAAACGAAAAGGGCATCATCCCGACCGCCATCAAGGTCGAATTCATTGTGCGGCTCGGCGCTGCCGGGCTGCAGATCATAGAGGCGGCCGGGTTCGTGCATCCCGCGCGGGTACCGCAACTCGCTGACGCCGAAAGCGTCATCGACGGCCTGGACCTCAGCGCAGGCCGACGCTACCCGGTGCTGGTTCCCACCGTCAGCGGGCTGGACCGCGCGATGAGTCGCGGCGTCCGCGACATCGCCGTGTTTGCCAGCGCGACCGAGACGTTCTCGCAGCGCAACCTGGGCCGCACCATCGACGAGTCGTTAGCGATGTTTGCCCCGGTGGTGGCGCGGGCGCGGGAGGCCGGGGCCAGTGTGCGCGGCTACGTATCGATGTGCTGTGGGGATCCCTGGGAGGGGTCGGTTCCCATCGCGCAGGTTGTCGACGTCGCGACCCGGATCATGGATCTGGGCTGCACCCAGCTGGCGCTGGGCGACACGATCGGTGTCGGCACGCCCGGCCAGGTCCGGGCGCTCATCGACGCGGTGGTGGCCGCGGGTATCGACGTCGAGGTGATCGGCGTGCATTTTCACGACACCTACGGACAGGCGTTGGCCAACGTGCTGGCTGCGTTGCAGTCGGGGGTGACCACCATCGACAGCTCGGCGGGTGGACTGGGTGGGTGCCCGTTCGCGGACAGTTCGGCGGGGAACCTGGCCACCGAGGACTTGGTGTGGATGTTGGAGGGCCTTGGCATCGACACCGGAGTGGACCTCGACGAGTTGGTTTCGATCAGCCTGTGGATGGCCGAGCACCTCGGCAGGCCATGTGTGTCGCGCACTGTGCGGGCGTTGGCCGGAGGTGTGGCGGATGCGCGCACAGGCCGTGAACCCGCCACAGTCGCTCAGTGAGAACCCTCGACGTCCCGCTTGACGAGCTGCGGGCACGGCTGCGCGACTGGATTGACGAAAACGCTCCGGCGGGATTGACGGAGTTAATCGACTGGCGTCTCCGGGCTGACCTTCCCGGTTCGGTGAGCAGCCTACAAAGTGAATCCGAGCTCGCCAATGCTTACACCCATCCGCTGTTCCAGGAGTGGGAGCGGCGGTGTGCCCAGGCGCGGCTGATCTGTCCAGCGTGGCCCATCGAATACGGCGGACGCGGCTGGGATGCGCCGCAGATGACGATCCTCGACGAAGAGTTCTATCGCGCCAGACTGCCACGTGTCGATCGAGTGCAGGGGGAGTCGATGGTCGGCCCGTCGATCATCCTGCACGGCACCGACGAACAAAAAGCCTTCTATTTGCCGCGGATCATCTCCGGTGAGCACCGCTACTGCCAGGGATTTTCCGAGCCTGGATCGGGATCAGATTTGGCGTCGGTGCGGACCCGCGCGGTCGTGGAGGACGACCGTCTGTTGATCACCGGGCAGAAGGTCTGGACCTCCCGTTTCATTACGGCAAACATGATTTTCGTGCTCTGTCGCACCGACCCGGCCGCGAAGAAGCATCGCGGATTGTCCTATGCGATTACCGAATTCACCCCCGGCCACAACGGGATAGAGGTTCGACCCATCCGGCAGATGACCGGCGCCGAGGAGTTCGCCGAAATCTTCTTCGATGCCACCGTGGCCCCACTGTCCGGTGTGATCGGAGGGTTGGGCAACGGGTGGCAGGTAGTGCAGTCGACCCTGGGATTCGAACGCGGCGGTGCTGGACGCGCGACCACTATGGTCCTGCAGGCGCGCGAACGTGAACTTGAGCAACTGGTAGAGCTGGTCCGACAACACGGGCGGCATCGCGACCCGGCCGTACGCAGGGAGCTGGCGTGGGCGAAGACCCAGGTCACGATCATGCGCAGTAGTTGGCAGCGAACCGTGGCGGAGGTCGCGGCCGGGGAGCAACCAGGGCCGCAGATGTCGACGTGGAAGCTGGCCTGGAGTGAATACCACCTGCGGCTGGGGGCGCTCGCCTTAGAGATCGCGGGCCCTGCCGCGATGGTGCGCCCGGAGGGGTCCGGTTACGCGCTCGGGCACTGGCAGGACACCTTCCTGGTTGCGCATTCCGGCACGATCTACGCCGGCACGAGTGAGGTGCAGCGCAACATCATCGGCGAGAGCGTGCTGGGGCTGCCCCGCGAGCCCCGGGTGCCCGAAGGGCGGCTCTGATGTCTACCGAAGCGCCGGCGCCAGAACCAGCTGCAGGCACCTTTCTATTCCCCGTGGAACGCGGGCACATCCTGATGTTCGCCCGGGCGCTGGGCGATGACAATCCGATCTACGCCGACGAGGACCACGGGAGCACCCGTCAACGTGGAGGGCTGGTCGCGCCGCCGACGTTTGTCGCCAGCGCGGCGCAGTTCGACCCCGACTGGCCCTACCGCCCGCGGCCGGGAGTTGAGTGGAACGGCTCGGGCCGCGGACCGGGTTTTGCCCCCGCCTCGTCGGGAGGCGGCACCAGCTTGCATGCCGAGCAACATTACGAATTCCACGTTCCGTTGCGTCCCGGTGACGTGCTGACTGTCTCGCGGGAAGCGGGCAAGACCTGGGAGAAACACAGTGCACGCGGCGGCACATTGCGGTTTTCCGAGGAGATCACCCGGTTCGTCAACCAGTGTGGAGAGCTCGCCGTGACGGCCCGGCGGGTGCGGGTGATCACGGAGCGGGCGGTGTCCCAGTGAAGCTGGCCGAACTGTCGGTCGGCGACCGCTACGAGGCAACGGTGGTGCAGGAGCTATCGCGAACCCAGATCGTGATGTACGCCGGTGCGTCGGGTGACTACAACCCGCTGCACACCGACGAGGTCTACGCCACGCAGGTGGCCGGTTATCCCAGCGTCCTCGCTCACGGCCAGCTCACCATGGGCCTGACGGCCAAGGTCATCACTGATTGGATCGACGACGGGGAGCTCAGCGGGTTCGGTGTGCGGTTCCGGCAGCAGGTGTGGCCCGGCGACACCCTGACCTCGACCGCCACGGTCGCCGCGATCGAGGAGCGGGACGGGGCGCGCACAGTGAATCTGGACCTGTCCACGGTTAATCAGCACGGTGAGCCGGTGCTGGTGGGCTACGCCCGGCTGGGGGAGATGACCTAGGGCATGGACGAACGAATGGCCCTGGTCGCCGGTGGCAGCGGAGGTATCGGATCAGCGATCTGCCAGGCGCTGGGCCGGGATGGTTTCGACGTCGCGCTGACCTACCGGCACAACGTCGACGCCGCCGAACGCGCAGCCGACGCCTTGCGAAGCGTCGGCGCCAAGGCCTGGGTGCACCGGCTCGACCTCACCGACTCCGACGCCACCGCCGCATTGGTTCGCGGTCTGCCGAGGCTGGACACGGTCATCTACGCGGCCGGACCGTCGATCCCGATGCGCTATACCGCCCAGATCACGCCGCGGGAGTTCGCCGAACAACTGCAGGCCGACGCGGCGGCCTGTTTCAACCTGCTGCAACCGGCGATCGGACGGCTGCGCGCCAGCCAGGGCTCGATCGTGTGCCTGGTCACCACCGCGCTGCTGCGCTATGCCACCCGGGATCTGCTCTCGGCGGCCCCCAAGGGCGCCGTCGAACAGGTGGTCCGGGCCATCGCCGCCGAAGAGGGCAAGAACGGTGTCCGAGCTAATTGCGTTGGTGTGGGGGTGATTCAGGCCGGCGTGCTGGAGGATCTGATCGCCAGCGGCGACTACCACGAACGAGCACTCGAGGCGGCGCGCCGCGCAATCCCGATGCGGAGGTTCGGCTCGGCCAGCGAACTCGCCGACGTGGTGGCCTTTTTGGCCGGGCCCCGGTCGGCCTATGTCACCGGACAAACCCTCCGGGTCGATGGCGGATACTCGGTCTGAGCCGGAAAGTCAGTTCACAGGTTCATCGATTCGGCCACCACATCCTGGTGGTAACCGACGCCGCCCAGCAACGCCTCGGAGGCCTTGGCCCGCTTCAGATACAGGTGCGCTTCGTGTTCCCAGGTGTAGCCGACACCGCCGTGGATCTGGATCATGGCGCTCGCCGCTCGGGAAAAGACCTGTGAGCAATGCGCATAGGCCAGTGATGACGCCAGGTCCGCATCGGTGTCGTCGACAACCGAGGTCATCGCGTAATAGGCGGCGGAGCGGGCCGACTCGACGTCCAGCAGCATGTCGGCGCACCGATGCTTGATAGCCTGGAAACTGCCGATGGGCCGGCCAAATTGGGTGCGGATCTGGGCGTATTCGACCGAGGCGTCGAGGCAGTGCGCGGCGCCGCCGACTTGCTCAGCGGCCAGGCACACCGCCGCGCCCTGGAGGGTGCGCTGCAACGTTTCCGCACCATCGTCATCTGGGCCACCCAGCAACCGTGCTCGCGTCTCATCGAAGTGCAGTTCGGCGAGCTTGCGAGTCTGATCCAGCGTAGGCAGGGCTTTGCGCTGCAGGCCCTGCGTGTCGGAAGTGTCCACGATGAACAACGAGACCCTCGCGGAGCCGGTCGGCCGCGCCGACACGACGATCAGCTGGGCGGTGTGACCATCTACGACCAGAGTCTTCCTCCCGCGCAGGCGGTAGTCCCCGCCGTCAGCGGTGGCCACGGTGGCCACCTCGCCCGGCGCCCATGCGTCTGTCCGCTCGGCGAAGGCGAGCGCGGCGCGCACTTCACCGGAGGCGATGCCGGGCAGCAGGCACTCGCGTTGTTCATCGGTGCCGCCGACCAGGATCGCGTTGGCGCCTAGTGCGATCGACGACAGGAACGGCACGCACAACAGTGCGCGGCCCATTTCTTCAATGACCAGGCAGAGTTCCACCAGGGAGTAGCCGGCGCCGCCGAAGCGCTCGGGGATGGCCAGCGACTGTAGGCCCAACTCGCTGCCGAGTTGGTTCCACACCGTGGTGTCGAAGCCGTCCTCCGTGTCCATCAGCCGTCGCACCTCGGAGATCGGCGACTTGGCCTCGCAGAACTTACGAACCAGCTGCTGAAGTTGGCGCTGCTCAACGGTGAGCGCGAATGTCAAAGGTGTTCTCCCCGGCTCGGCGTCTATCTAATTTAACACAGACTACCAAGTGTCGTTGATGCTTTGACCATTGACTAATCACCAAAATTTGTGTAGAAAATTAGGAATCATCCGGTGCCGATCCGGCGAGTTGCGCGATTGGTGAGAGGCGGTTTTGCGGTGCTTGGGCAGCACAACGTAGAGGTCGTGCGCAGATTCACCGACGGCCTGCGTTGCGGGGACATCGCCGCCTGCGCCGCCTTGCTCGACGATGCGAATGTCTTCTCTGAGGCCGCCAGCCTGCCGTTCGGCGGTGACTATGTCGGCGTCGAAGGGTTTCGGCGAATGTTGGGGGCCGTGAGCCGCGAGTTCCGGGTAGCTCTGGACCTGCCCGAGATCGCCGGGACTGACGATTGGGTTGCGGTCGTGGTACGCGGGACGTTCACCTCGCGGCGCACGGGGCGCAGCATGCCTGTCGAGTGCGTCGACGTATACCGGCTGCGCGACGGCAAGATCGTGCGCGTCGACGTGCACTACAAGGAACCGGGCGCACTGGCTGAGCTGTGCCGCAACCCGGTCGACACCGACTTGGCGCCGGCGGCGTCCGGGCAACCCCTGTCCACCACTTTCAACGATCGAGGTGAGCTCACGTGAGCGAGGAACAATCCGGCAAGCGCACAGGCGTTTGCACCGCGCTTCAGGCCTTGGGTCACGAGTATGACCACTATGACCCGGATTTCGCGCTGGACCCGCACGCCGATTACGCCGCGCTACGCGCGACATGTCCGGTGGCACGTACGGAGAACTACGGCGGCTTCTACGTGATGACGAAGTTCGACGACATCGCCACGGTGCTGCACGACGCGCAGACCTTCTCGTCGTGGCCGGCGGACACGCCACCCACCCCGGGCCACACCCGCGCGCTGATCCCGCTGGAGGTCGATGCACCCGAGCACCGCCGGTACCGCACGATCGTGGATCCGTTGTTTCGCCCCAAGGCCATTGAGCACATCGCAGATTCGGTGCGCGAGTATGCGATTCAACTTGTCGACAACATGTTAGACAAGCGCGAGTTCGATTTCATGGCTGAATTCGCCCAGCCCTTCCCCAGTTCGGTGTTCCTGCGGCTGGTCGGTCTGGACTTCAATGTTGCGCAGCGTGATCAGCTGTGCAGCTGGGCGAGCACCATCCTGCACACCACGACCACCGGCGCTTCGCATGGCGACATCGAGGCGCAGACTGCGGCCAGGCTGGGGGCCGGCAAGGCGCTGAACGACTTCCTGCGTTCGTTACTCGACGAGCGGCTGGAAAATCCCGGCGAAGACATCATTTCCTACCTGACCACCGCCGAGATGCCCGGGCAGCGCAAGCTGGAATATCGGGAGATCCTAAACTTCGCCTATGTGCTGGTGCTTGCCGGCCTGGATACGGTGACGACCGCGATCGGATTTGGATTCCTGCATCTGGCTCGTCGCCCCGATCTGCAGGATCGCCTCGCGGAGAATCCGGCGCTAATCCCCGCGGCCGTCGAAGAGCTGCTGCGCTACGAGCCGATCGTGCATGCCAGCCGGACGGTGACCGAACCCGCAGTAATCAACGGGGTCCAACTGCTGCCCGGTGACCGGGTGGTGGTGCCGCTGGCGTCGGCGCATCGCGACGAAGACGCCTACCCCCAGGCTGATCAGATCCTCCTCGACCGTCCAGCGCAGAAGTCGATGGTGTTTGGCGCCGGCAGCCACCGGTGCTTGGGGTCTCACCTGGCGCGCCTGGAGTTAACGATCGCGTTCGAGGAGATCCTGCGCCGGATTCCTCGCTTCTCTCTGTCAGAGAATGCCCAACTGGCGGCCTACGGCGGTCAGACCCGGAGCCTGGCCGTGCTGCCCTTCAGGACCTGGCGTGACTGAGGCGCTGGAACTGGCGCCGCCTCGCGGGCACGTTGCCAAACGGTTTCTTGAGCCATCGTCAGTCGCGATCGTCGGGGCGTCCACCAGCAGTGGGCAGGCCTACAAGGCGGGTGGGCGGGCGGTACTCGAGCATCTGCGCGTTTACGGCTACGCGGGCCAGGTGATCGTGATCCATCCCACCGCCACCGAGGTTGACGGCCACCCGGCACTGCGGTCGCTGAGCGACGCGGCTTCTGTGCCCGACGTGGTGGTGATCGCGGTCCCTGCGGCCGCGGTGTTAGGGGTGTTGGAGGAATGCGCCGCCGCCGGCGTCCGTCAGGCGCTGATCCTTACCGCAGGCTTCGCCGACATGGGCGCGGCCGGACACAGCTTGGAGCGCTCGCTGCTGGAGTACGCAAAGCAGCACGGCATCCACGTCGTCGGGCCCAACAGCACCGGACTGGTCAACGTCCGCACCGGCCTGGCCATGAGCATGACCTCGGTGCTCACCGAGGGGGTGCCCATCACCGCGGGCGGGATCGCGGTGATCGCGCAGAGCGGCGCGATCGGCAGCACCGTCGTCGAACGGGCCCGAGACGCTGGGGTGGGTATCTCCCACATCGTCAGCACCGGTAATCAGCGCGACATGGACATCCCCGACTTCATCTCCTATTTCGCCGGGCGACCCGAAGTCCACACCGTCGCGCTGTACATGGAATCCATCCGCGACGGCCGCCGTTTCGCCACCGCGGTCGAGCAACTGCACGACGCGGGCAAACGGCTGATCACATATCTGGGCGGGCGCACCGCGGCCGGCGAGCAGGCCGCAGCCAGCCATACCGGCAAAATCATTGGACGCGGTGCACTGGAACTGGCGCTGTTGCGTGCGCTGGATGTCACCGTGGTCGACGACCCCGACGACCTGTGGGCGCTGGGCGCCATGACCGCGCCACCACAGCGGGAATTCCCGCGACGCTGGGGAATGGTCGCCTATTCCGGCGGCATGGCGGTGCTGGCCACCGAGCAGTTGGCCGGCGCCGGGGTGGTGTTCCCCCCGCTGGGGACGTCGACGACCCAACGGCTCAAGGCGCTGTTGCCGAGCTTCGCCGCCATCCCCAATCCGCTCGATGTCGGCCCGGGCTCGATGCCGGGGCACTTCGGCGGCTATCTCGTCGCGGTGGCTGAGGACCCGGCCGTGGAGGCGGTGTGCGTGCCGCTGCCGATGGGCGCCCGCGGGTGGAACGCCCAAAGCGTTGCTGACGTCCTGGCGGTGCGCCGCGGTACCGGTAAACCCTGTGTCGTGCTGTGGTACGGGGGGCGCGCGGTTGACCCCTACATCAAAGAGCTGCGTGCGGCCGGGGTGCTGGTAGCCCAGAGCCCATCAGACCTCGGCCGGCTGGTACGCGCGCTGCTGGGTCCACAACGGGTGCTGGAGCCGACCCCCGCCTCCGACGGCGACGCGGCCACCCGCGCGGCGACGATCGGCGGCGCGCAGGCATTACGGTTGCTGGCTGACTACGGCCTGGACGTCGCGGAGATGACAGTGTGCGACAGCGCCTCGGCGGCAGCGGCGGCCGAGGCGCTCGGCTACCCCGTGGTCGTGAAGTCCGCCGACGAGGACATCGCGCACCGCACCGAGCTGGGGCTGGTGTCGGTCAACCTGTCCGACGCCGCCCAGGTCGAGGGCGCGGTGACACGGATGGCCGCCAACGGCGGGGCGCCCAACCCGAAGTGGCTGGTGCAGAAGATGGCAACCGGCGGTGTGGAGCTGATCCTTACTGTGCGCACCGCTGATGACCTCGGGGTATTCGGCACGGTGGGGGTCGGCGGCGCGGCTGTGGAGGTGTACCGCGATGTCGAGCACGTCCCGCTGCCGTGCGACGCGGCAACCCTGCACAAGGCGCTGACCCGCCTTCGGTTGGCCGAATTGATTTTTGGTTTCCGCGGCAGCGATCCGATCGATGAGGCCTGGGTCGGCGACACGCTCAACCGGATGGCCGGTCTACTCACCGAGCAAGACCTGGCGGAGATCGAGGTGAACCCCGCGATCGCGAAAAAAAGCGGCGGGACGATCGTAGACGCTCTATGTGTTCGAAGCGCTGCGACGGCCCTTGTCGATTTACCTAATTCTTAGTAGATTTAGAAAGATAGGCCCAGCGTTAAGGCTGTTCAGCCCCGCTGAGACGGACACCCCGATAGACCCTGTCAACGTTTGGAGGACCACGTGACTGGCACGGACCTTGCCCCCGTGTTCGACGTCGATCAGCACTACTACGAGCCGCTCGACGCCTTTACCCGGCATCGTGCCAAGGAATGGGGCGGGCGCACCGTACAAACCGCGGTCATCGAGGGCCGCACCCGCCAGATCGTGGGGGGCAAGATCGACCACACTGTCACCAATCCGACCTTCGACCCCATCGTGAAGCCGGGCGCGATGGCCGAGTACTTCCGCGGCAATCCGAAGAAGCGCTCACTGTTGGACATCCTGTCCGAACGCGAGCCGATTCCGAGCCACTACCGGGATCGTGATGCCCGGCTGGCGAAGATGGACGAGCAGGGCTTGCAGGCGGTGTGGATGCTGCCGTCGCTGGCGATGGGCTACGAAGAGGCGCTGCAACACGATCCGCCCGCGGCCGGACACGCGTTCAAGGCCTTCAACCGGTGGCTGTTGGATGACTGGGGCTACAACTACCAGGACCGGATTTTCAGCTCGCCCTACCTGGCTTTCGGTGACATCCCGAACGCTTTGGGCGAGGTCGAGCACGGCCTCGCCAACGGCGCCCGGATCTTCGTGGTGCGCGCCCAGGCCAGTTACACCGACGGCGGGTGGCGTTCTCCCGGTGATGAGGTCTTCGACCCGATCTGGGCGCGGGTGCAGGAGGCCGGGGCGACAGTGGTCGTTCACGTCGGTGAGGTCGGTGGCGCAGGCTTGGACAAGTACGTCGAACACCGCGGCAATATCATCGGCGACATAGCCTCGCCGCTGCAGATCGCAGTCGGACACGAACGGGCGATCGCCAACTATCTGGCGGCGGTGACATGCGACAAGCTCTTCGAGCGTTTTCCCGCCCTGCATATCGCCTCGGTGGAAAACGGAGCGGAGTTCCTGCCGCTGCTCGTCTCGGGGCTCAACCGTGCCGGCTTCCAGCGCCCCGGCTATTTCGCCTCAGATCCCGTTGAGCAGTTCCGCGAGCATGTGTGGGTGTCTCCGTTCTGGGAGGACAACTTGCTAGATGTGGTCGAGCATCTGGGCGTCGACCAAGTGCTGTTCGGATCGGATTATCCGCACCCGGAGGGCCTTGCCGAACCCCGCCAGTACGAGAAGGTGGCCGCCGAGCTCAACGATCCCGTCGCCGAACGCAAAGTCATGTGGGACAACGCGGTAAAACTGACGAAGCTGGCCTAGGCCGGTGGAGCCCGCAGGCAAAGTCATCGTCGTCACCGGCGGTGCCGCAGGCATGGGAGAAGCCATGTGCCGGCGGTTCGCCACCTTAGGCGCCTCGGTCGTCGTCGCCGACATCGACGCGCCGCGCACCGCGCTTGTCGCCGACGAGATCGGAGGCATGGGTGTTGTCACCGACGTCGCCGAGGAAGCCCAGGTCATCCACCTGGTCGGCGCCGCCCTAGCTGCATTTGGCCGCATCGACGCATTCGTGTCCAACGCTGGGGTGCTGTGGGGTGAACCGCACGACGGGGTGACATCGCTGCATGAGCGAGGAAATCCGTGGGCGTCCAACGCGGCCTGGCAACGGGTATGGGACGTCAATGTGATGCCACAGGTCTACGCGGCGCGGGCGGTTTTGCCGCACATGCTCGAACGCGGATCGGGGTATCTGATCCAGAACGCGTCGGCGGCTGGCCTGCTGACCGCGCTCGGGAACGCCCCCTACGCCACCAGCAAGCACGCCGTGCTGGGTCTGACCGAGTGGCTGTCGATTCATTACGGCGGCAACGGGATTCGGGTTTCATGCATCGTCGCCGAGGGGGTCCGTACCGCGATGTTGCGCGGCGCGCAGGGCGAGTGGTTCGCGGTCGCCGGCGCGATCGAACCCGACGAAGCGGCTCAGTGCGTCGTCGACGGCATGCACAAAGAACAGTTCTTGATCCTCACTCATCCGTTGGTGGAGAAGTACTTCCGCGGCAAGAGTGCCGACTACGACGACTGGATCTCCAAGATGCGAAGATTGCACGCCAAAACCCCGCGACTGAAATCATGAGTACCTACGAACGTCGGCACGTCTATATCGACGGCGGCTGGAGACCCTCTGCCGGCGGAGTCATCGAGGTCGACTCGGCCATCAACGGTGAGGTTATCGGCACGATCCCGGACGGCACGGTCGACGAGGTTAAGGCGGCCGTCGCCGCAGCGCGCGCGGCGTTCCCGGCGTGGTCACAGACGCCGGTCGACATTCGGCTCGATATCCTCGCGCAGCTGTCCAAAAAGCTCGAAGAGCGCGCCGATGAACTCACCCAGCTGATTACCACGGAGGTGGGAACTCCGCTGCGGGTGTCGACGGCGGTGCAGGTGGGTCAGCCGTGTCGCGTTCTCGACAGCTATCGCGATCTGATGGTGGACTTTCCGTTGGAGGAGAAGATCGGCGACTCGCTAGTGCTGCGGGAACCGATCGGCGTCGTCGCCGCGATCACGGCGTGGAATTTTCCCCTACAGCAGGTGATCGGCAAGGTGGGTGGCGCGCTGGCGGCCGGCTGTACCGTGGTGCTCAAGCCGTCCGAAGTGGCGCCGCTGAGTGCCTTCATCGTCGCCGACATTATCGACGAGATTGGTCTTCCGCCAGGGGTATTCAACCTCGTGTCCGGTACTGGACTGGTCGTCGGCGAAGCCTTGGTCTCCAATCCGGAGGTCGACATGATCACGTTCACCGGTTCGACCGCGGCCGGTAGACGGATCGGCGAGGTCGCGGCCCGCACGGTCAAACGGGTGGCCCTTGAGCTGGGTGGTAAGTCGGCCAACGTCATTCTCGATGATGCCGACCTGGCACGCGCGGTCAAGCTCGGGGTGGCGAACTGCTTCACCAATACCGGCCAGGTGTGCACCGCGTGGACGCGAATGGTGGTTCCCCGCTCGCGCCTCGCCGAGGTGGAGGACCTCGTGCGCGCCCGGTTAGCCACCTACACCCTGGGTGACCCGCTGGATCCGGGCACCACAATGGGACCCCTCGCGACTGCCGGGCAGCGTCAAAAGGTGTGGGACTACGTCAACATCGGAATCAGCGAGGGCGCGTCCCTCATTTACGGGGGCACCCAGCCACCGACCGGTGTGCCGCCGGGCTATTTCGTTACGCCGACGGCGTTCTCCGATGTGCGCCGGGACATGCGGATTGCGCGCGAGGAGATCTTCGGGCCGGTGCTGTGCATCCTGCCCTACGACAGCGAGGACGACGCCATCGAGATCGCCAACGACAGCCAGTACGGTCTGGCTGGAGCCGTGTGGTCGGCCGACCGCGACCGCGCGCTTCGTGTCGCGAAGCAGTTGCGCACCGGCGCGGTCGACATCAACGGCTCGTTCTTCAACATGCTTGCGCCGTTCGGCGGTTACAAGCAGTCCGGTAACGGCCGCGAGCTGGGCCATCACGGGCTGGCCGAGTTCTACGAGCTTAAGTCGGTGCAGTGCGCGCCGGCCGGCGCCTGAACCGCGAGGGCGTGAGCAATGGACTTTTCTGCTGACCTCGATTTGGACCTGATTCGCGAGGGTGTGCGCGCGGTCTGTTCAAAGTTCGATGACGACTACTGGGCCGCGCGCGATCAACGCCACGAGTTTCCTTGGGATTTCTACCGGGCGCTCGCCGAGGGCGGCTGGATCGGCATCGCGATACCCGAGGCCTATGGCGGCAGCGGCCGCGGGCTGCTGGAGGCCTCAGTCATCCTGCAGGAGGTCGCCGCGTCTGGCGCGGCGATGAACGGGTGCAGCGCCATCCACCTGTCGATCTTCGGCATGCATCCGCTCATCCTGCATGGCTCGGAGGACATCAAGCAGCGTTACCTGCCCCGGGTAGCCTCCGGTGAGTTGCACGTGGCGTTTGGTGTGACCGAACCTGACGCGGGTACCGAGACGCTGGCTATCAAGACCCGGGCTGTCCGCGACGGCGACTCGTATATCGTTCGGGGCCAGAAGGTCTGGACGTCGAAAGCCCAGGACGCCGACCGGGTGCTGTTGTTGACCCGGACTACCCCGGTCGAGGAGTGTAAGCGTCGCACCGACGGGTTGACGCTGTTCATGGTCGACCTGCACGACCCCGGCGTCACCATCACCCCGATCGCCAAGGCCGGCCGCAATGCGGTGGCCTCGTGCGAGACGGTCTACGACGACGTTGTGGTACCGGCGGCCGACCGTGTCGGCGAGCAAGGCAAGGGCTTCTACTATCTTCTGGACGGGCTTAACGCCGAACGTGTACTCATCGCGTCGGAGGCCATCGGTACCGGTCAGGCGGCGTTACGCCGCGCGATCGGCTACGCCAACCAACGCGTGGTGTACGGCCGACCCATCGGCCAGAACCAGGGCGTCGCGTTTCCGCTGGCCGAGGCCCACGCGCGGCTCGCGGCTGCCGAGCTGATCACCCGGCGTGCCGGCTGGATGCTCGACCGCGGCCTACCCAGCGGTCCTGAGGCGAATATGGCCAAGCTTTTGGCGGCCGACGCCGGCTTCCAGGCCGCCGACGCAGCCATGCAGACACACGGCGGATACGGCTACGCCGAGGAGTACCACGTCGCGCGGTACTGGCGCGAAGCCCGGCTGATGAAGATCGCGCCAATCCCTCAGGAGCTGATCCTGGCATATATCAGTCAGCACGTCCTCGGCCTGCCTAAGAGCTACTAGGCCTTAAGCGAATTCACGGAAGGAATGCCGACAAGTGACAAAGAACGGTGAAACCTTCGACTATGTCGTCGTGGGCGGAGGCTCATCGGGATCGGTGGTGGCGGCCCTGCTGGGCGCAGCGGGTGCGGACGTCCTGCTACTGGAAGCCGGTGGCAGCGATCGGCGTATCGATGTCCGGATCCCTGCCGCGGTCGGCATCGCCTACCAGAAAGCCAACTGGAAATACCCGGCCGAGCCGGATCCCTCGCGCACCGGCGACCCCGAAGCCTGGATGGCCGGCAAAGTGATGGGCGGTGGCGGCTCGATCAACTCGTGCGTGTTTGTCCGCGGCAACCGGGCCGATTACGACGGCTGGGCCAAACAGGGATGCACTGGCTGGGATTACGACTCGGTGCTGCCCTCGTTCAAACGACTGGAGACGTGGGAGGGCGGCGGCGACGAGTTTCGCGGTGGCTCCGGTCCGATCTCGGTGAACGTGCAGACTAACCACGGTCAGGCCAACATGGCCTACGTGGACGCCTGCCTGCAAGCCGGCTACCAGCTGAACCCCGACTACAACGGTGCCAATCAAGACGGTGTCGGACTGACACAGGTGAACCATCGCCGTGGCACTCGGTCCCAAGCGTCGCGCGAGTACCTGCGCCGCGTCGCGCCCAGGGGCAGGGTCGCCGTGCGCACCCATAGCTACGTGTACCGCATCCTGTTAGAGCGAGGCGCCGCGGTCGGAGTCCAGTATCGGCACAAAGGAACGGTGCGGAACGCAACTGCCCGCGAGGAAGTGGTGATCAGCGCCGGCTCGATCGGCTCGCCGCGCCTGCTACAGCTCTCTGGGATCGGACCTCGCACAACGCTGTTGGATGCCGGGGTGGAGACGGTGCTGCACCTGCCCGGGGTGGGCGAGAACCTGCACGAACATCCGTACCTGATGCAGCGTTGGCGGGCACGAATCCCCACTATCAACAAGATGCGCATCGGCACCGCCATCAAGGGCGTCGTCGACTATGTGCACAACGGCAGCGGTCTGTTGGCCATGACGATGGTGCAGGTCCAGTGCATGGCACGGACTGATCCTGCCCTGGAATCTCCGGATCTGCAGCTGCAATTCGTCCCATTTGCGATCACCCGGGCGGTCGACGAGAACGGAATGTTCAACGTGCAGCAGGCCAAGGAAGAAGGGTTCCTGGCGTCATCGACGTTCCTGCGGCCCCGCACCCGCGGGTCGATCACGATACGTGGATCCGCGCCTGACGCCATGCCCCGCATCTCCTACCAGTTCCTGGCCCACCCTGACGACTTCCGTGATTGCCTGCGCGGGTTGCGCGAAGTCCAGCGTGTGATGGCGCAGCCTGCGATGGCGAAGATCACCGACGGACAGCTCGAACCCGAGGCGCACTGCTCCACCGACGCCGACTGGGAGGACTATGTGCGGCGCACGGTGACACCGTCCTATCACCCGGTGGGGACGTGCAAAATGGGCGTCGACGACCTCGCGGTGGTCGACCCCGAACTGAGGGTGCACGGCATCGCCAACCTGCGCGTGGCCGATGCCAGCATCATGCCCACCATCACCACCGGCAACACCAACGCCCCGTCGATGATGATCGCCGAACGGGCGGCCGAACTCATCCTCGGCGAGCGGCCGAAGCGGAATGGAGCAACCAATGGCTCACGATGATCACCGCCACGGCCAGACCCTCGGTGCATGGCTGCGCGAGGAAGCCACATTGGACTCCGGCCGCCCCTTTATCCAATGCGACAGCGACTGGTTGACACTCGGCGAACTGGACGCTCAGTCCGATCGCGTCGCCGCCGCCCTGCAGGCAGCGGGTGTGGAAAAAGGCGACCGGGTCGCGATCAATCTCTGCAACCGCATCGAGTACATCGTGCTCATCTACGCCGTTGCCAAAGTAGGGGCCATCCAGGTGCCGCTCAACACCTACCTGCGCGGTGAATTCCTGCGCCACCAACTCGTCCAGACCACCCCAAAGGTTTACATCGGAGACGACGCGGCGGTGGAAATGCTGGCGCCGATCCTGCCGATCCTGACCCACCGGCCTCAGCTGGTTCTGGTGGGTGAGCCCGCCCGGGACGCAACATTGGAGCCTGACCTGCGCTATGCGCAGCTGCAGGACTGCTCCTCGGATCTTGAGAAGCCCGACGTCGAATCCAACGATGTGTGCGCGATCATCTATACCTCGGGCACCACCGGGCCGTCGAAGGGCTGCACCATTACCCACGGCTACTACTGCAACCTGGTCAACGTATTCGTTGACCACGGCTGGTATGAGAAGGGTGACGTAATCTTCGGTGCCAATCCGCTGTTTCACTTCAGCGGTCAGACGTGGCTCGTCGCAGCGGCATTGGCGGTGCGCGGATCCGCAATCGTGGAACCCGCGTTCCACGCCAGTACCTACATGGCACGCATTCGCGAGACTGGTGCCACCGCCGCGCTGGGCATGGGGGCCATGGGGATGGCGATCATGGCGCAGCCCCCCAATGAGGATGACCGCAACCACAAACTGCGCCACATCACCTTCATGCCTTCAACAGCGGAATTCACCGCGCAGTTCGAAAAGCGCTTCGGCATTGGCCCTTTCGCCGAGGTCTTCGGGCAGTCGGAATGCTGGCCCGTGCTCCTGGGCGATCCGCGCGACAAGCGCCACCCGGGCAGCATGGGCAAGCTGACCAACGGGCTCCAGGTGAAGATCGTTGACGATCATGACCGCGAGGTCGTGGTAGGGGAACCCGGGGAGATTGTCGTGCGGCCGGATGAACCGTTCCGGCTGTTCTCCGGGTATTGGAACGACGACGCCGCGACCGTGCAGGCCTTCCGGAATCTGTGGCATCACACCGGTGACCGGGGCCGCGTCGATCGCGACGGTTACTTCTGGTTCGCCGACCGGAAAAAGGACTCGTTGCGCCGCCGCGGCGAGAATGTGTCTTCGATCGAACTCGAGCAGGCCATCATGGCGCACCCGGCGATCGCCCAGGCGGCGGTGCACGCCGTTCCCTCCGACCTCAGCGAGGACGACGTCAAGGTTTGTTTGGTTTTGGGTCCGGGAAGCGAAATTGAGCCGCGGGAACTCTTCGAGTTCTTCCGAAAGTCGATGCCGTACTACGCAGTTCCGCGTTACGTCGAGGTGCTTGAGGCACTGCCGGCCAATGTCAACGGCCGCGTGCAAAAGTTCAAGCTGCGGGAGCGCGGTATCACCGAGACCACCCTCGACTTCGAGAAGCTGGGTCTTGTGGTGGCCCGCAGTGACCGCCGCAAACGCTAGCCGGCCCTTCTGCACGCATGCACCTAGGTGCGGATCGACCCGGCTGCTGCGTGGGCCGCAGTGTGCGCGCGCAGATCGAAATTGGGGTCGCCGGCTTGCTCAGGCGTCAGGCAGTCGCCCAGCGCAAGTAGTTTCCGCGCCGCCATGTGGTCGCCCGGCCGGTTGAGCGACTCGACGCTGTGCAGTGCACCGTCGTGAAAGCAGAATGCCGAAAAGCGGCCGCCTTCAACGTCTCCCCGTAGCACCGCATGGCTGGATTGCGCGCTCAAGCCGGCGATCTGCAACTTCAGGTCGGCCTGATCACTCCAAAACCAGGGCACGCTGTTGTAGGGTTCGGGCCGTCCGACGAGTCGGGCAGCCAGAGTCCGCGGCTGCGCTGTGGCGTTGTGCACCGACTCGAGGCGCACGGGCCGTCCGCCGGCGAACCGATTGGGGCAGGATGTGCAGTCGCCGACCGCAGAGATCTGCTCGTCGTCGGTGGCCAGGTATTCGTCGACAACGATCCCGTTGTCGACCTTAAGACCGGCGTCGTCGGCGAGGCCGGTGTTCGGTACCGCTCCGATGCCAACGAGCACCATGTCGGCGGGGAACTCACGGCCGTCAGTCGTCGTCACCGCGCCGACCTTCCCTGCCGCACCGGTCAAGCCAGCCACGCTCGTGCAGAGCTCAACGCGTAGCCCTCTGGAGCGGTGCGCGTCGAGGACGACGCCGGCCATCTGAGCAGACAGCACCCGTCCCATCAACTGGTCGGCGACCTCGATGACAACCGCCTCGATGCCCAGCTTGGCCGCCGTCGCGGCGACCTCTAACCCGATGAAGCCGCCGCCTACCACGACGACGTGGCGAGCCCGCCCCAACCGGTCCCGGATGTCGTCAGCTTCGGAGAGGTTTCGCAGCCCAACGACACCGTCGAGTTCGGCCCCGGGGACCTGCAGGGTGCGGTTGCGGGCACCCAGCGCGAGCACCAGATGGTCGTAGTCCAAGAATGCACCGTTGCCGAGTTGGACGCGGGCGTTGGTGCGGTCGATGCGGCGCACCGATTCGGCCAGGTGCAGCTGGATCTCGTGCTGCTCGTAGAACTTGCTGGGGTGCAGCCAAAGGTTGTCGCGAGAGGTGCTGCCAGTGAGGTGGCCTTTGGACAGCGGTGGCCGCTGATAGGGCAAGTGCGGTTCGTCGCCGACCAGCACGACGCGACCGTCGAACCCAAGTTCGCGCAGCGAGGCGGCAGTATGGGAACCCGCCTGGCCCGCACCGGCGATCACGATCGTGGGAGGGGACATTAGTACTGCGTCGGTGGCACTCGCACGACGAGACCGTCCAGTTCGGCGCCTACCGCGATCTGGCAGCTGAGCCGGGAGTTCGGCTGGCGCGGCGAGGCGGTGTAATCGAGCATCTCCCCTTCATCCGTGCTTGGCGGGCTGAGGCGGCTGACGTCGTCCTCATGGACGTAGACATGACACGTCGCACACGCCAGCGTGCCGCCGCATTCGGCGACGATCCCGGAAATGTCGTTGGCCAGGGCCGCTTGCATCACCGAGGTCCCCTCGGCGACCTCGACGATGATTTCTTCACCGCCGGACCGTACGTAGGTCACTTTCACCACGCGCTCGCTCCCTCCACCCGCATTACTCCAGCTAGTCTAAATCAAAACCGATTTCTGTCCATCAAATGATGCGAAGTGGGCGGGTGGTGCTTCGGCGGCGGCGGCTTACCACCTCGATCTTCCTGGGGATACCCGGACTTACATGTGACACGCTTGACATCGGAGGGGATGCGAGATAGAAACGGCGTAGTTCTAATCCGACACAGAATTAGGTTGCGGGGTCGGAGGAGTTCGGGTGTTCCGGGCGGTGGATTAGACGCCAATTCGCACGGCGGGTGAGTTCAGACAGGGAGCCGCATAATGAATGATCACGACATCGCCGAGTCGGCATCGGTCGACACTTCGCCTGCCGTGGATTTCAGTCCGCTCGACCCTGAGCTGGCCGATGACTTCTGGCCGCGGATCAACACACTGCGGGAGAAGTGCCCGGTCGCGCGCAGCACGGCGCACTGGAGTGCCGAAAACTCGGGGTTCTGGGTGCTCAACAAGTTTCAGGACGTCATGGATGCGGCGGTCGATTGGAACATGTACAGCAGCGCCGAGGGCGCTGCTCCGGTGCAATTCGACCTCAACATTCTGCGGATGGTTCCGCTGGAAACGGACCCACCGTTGCATCGCGGCGTGCGCCGAGCACTCAACCCCTTCTTCACTCCCGAGGCGCTGACCGCGGCGGAACCCAGCATCCGGGCAACCGTCGACGGCCTGATCGACACATGCGTCGAACAGAGCCCAGCTGAGTTCGTTTCGGCCTTCACCTCCCAGCTGCCGCCGATCGTGTTTTTCGAGACCTTCCTGGATCAGAAGGCCTCCGACATCGGCTGGGTGATGGACGTCCTCGAAGTGTTGTTGACGCAGCCCGAAAAGGCGCTGGAAGCGGCGCCCAAGCTGTTCATGTTCTGCATCGACTTGCTCCAGAAGCGGCGCGCTGAAGGGCGTACCGACGATCTCGCGGGCGTAATCGCGCACCTGGGCACCGGCGAGTTCGACGACGGACTCGAGCTTGACGACCGGGCCCGGATGGAGACGCTCAACATGACGATCATGGCCGGCATGGAGACCACCATGGGTGCGTTGGCAAGCATCGCCTGCACCTTGGCAACCAACAATGCGCTGCGCGAGAGCCTCCGTGACGTCGACGAGAAGGTGCTAGACAAACACGTCGAGGAATTCCTTCGATTCGACACGCCTGTTCCGACGGCCGGCCGAACCTTGACTGCAGACACCGAGCTGCAGGGCTGCCCGATGAAGCAGGGCGATCGTATTCTGCTCAACTGGGCGGCGGCCAACCACGATCCCGAGAAGTTCTCCGACCCCGACACGCTGAACTTCGAGCGCCCGAACGGCACGGCACACTTGGCGTTCGGCGCCGGCATCCATCGATGCCTGGGCAACCATTTGGCGCGGCGCGAGCTGCGGGCCGCGATCCGTGCGATCAGTGAGTTGCGAGTCTTCGAACTCCAGCCCGGCTACGAGGTCAAATATCGGCCGTCGTTCGCCCGGGGCCCCGTCGCCTTGCCGATTCGTTTGGAGCGTTGATACATGGGAACGTTGGATGGACGGGTAGCCATCATCACCGGAGGCGGCCAAGGAATCGGTGGCGCGGTGGCAAAGCTCTTCGCCCGCGAGGGAGCTACCGTTGTCATCAACGATATCGGCGCATCGCTGAGTGGACTGCAGAGCGAGGGCAATCCAGCGGCCGAGCTGGCCGGTGAAATCGAGGCGGCCGGCGGCACCGCGGTGACCAATGGGGCCGACATCGCCGACCACGAAGCCGCCCGCGACCTAGTGGAGTCGACCGTCGACCGCTTCGGGCGACTCGATGTTCTGGTGAATGTGGCGGGAATCCTGCGCGACCGAATGATCTTCAACATGTCCGAGGAGGAGTGGGACGCCGTCATTCGGGTCCACCTCAAGGGCCACTTCAACACCATCAGGCCGGCAGCCGCCCACTGGCGCAAACTCAATGATCCCGACGCCCAGAACAGGATCATCAACTACACGTCGCGGGCAGGTCTGCACGGGGCGCCGGGCCAGCCGAACTACTCGGCCGCCAAGATGGGCATCGTCGGGCTTACCTACTCGTGCGCCGTGGCGCTGCAGAGATACGGCGTGACGACCAATGCGATATCGCCGGCGGCGGCAACCCGGATGACAGCCACCGTCAGGGATGATGCCTACAGCTCTGGGGGCAGGGAGCTGTCGCCCGACAGCATCGCTCCGATCGCGGCCTACCTCGCTTCCGAACAGTCGGGTTGGTGCAACGGTCACGTGATTCACGCGCGGGGGTATGAGGTCTCGCTCTACAGCGATCCCGAACCGCTGGTGACCGTGCGCTCGGAAGGGCCGTGGGACCTGAATCAAATGGCCAAAGAGGTTGAGGCGCAGTTCCGTCCGATTACCGAAGCCGCCCCGCCGAACCCGTTCGTCTGATGTCGATCAGGGAAAAGGCATTCATCGCCGGAGCTTATGAACATCCCGGACGTGAACTGCCGGACAAGTCGATCCCACAAATCCACGCCGAGGTGGCGCTGGGCGCATTGGCCGATGCCGGCCTCGATCTCGCCGACGTCGACGGCTACTTCTGCGGTGGTGACGCACCCGGCCTGGGCGGGCTGGCGATGGCCGACTACCTCGGGCTGAAGCTGCGCTACATGGACAGCTCGGACATGGGCGGCTCGGTGTATATGTCGCACGTCGGTCATGCCGCGGCCGCGATCGCCGCAGGGAAGTGCCGGGTGGCGCTGATCACTCTGGGCGGGCGGCCGCGAACGACGTCGTTGCGAGCACCCGGCCAGCTGATGGGCGAGCCACCGGAGAAGTCCTTCGAGCCGATCTTCGGCGCCAACGTCAGCGCGCTATATGCCCTTGCCGCCCAACGGCACATGCACGAGTACGGCACGACGAGCGAGCAGCTGGCCGAGATCAAGGTCGCCGCTTCGCATCACGCGCAGCACAACCCCAACGCGGTGCTACCGAAGGTGGTCACCGTAGACGACGTAGTGAACTCGCCGATGGTGTCCACACCGCTGCACCGGCTCGACTGCTGTGTTGTCACTGACGGTGGGGGCGCGCTCGTCGTGGTCGCCGACGAAGTCGCCGCGGCCCTGGATCGGGACTGCGTAAAAATCCTCGGGCACGGAGAGACCGTTGAGCACACGCGCGGCGGCTGGCAAGACATCACCGTGACTGGTGGCGTGCGGTCAGGTGCAGACGCGTTTGCCGAGGCAAGGGTACGTCCCGCCGACATCGACTACGTTGGCCTGTACGACTCGTTCACCATCACCGTCTTGCTGGCGCTTGAAGACTTGGGCTTCTGCGCAAAGGGTGACGGCGGCAAGTTCGTGTTGGACGGTGCCTTACAGGCTCCGAATGGCCGATTGCCTTTCAACACCGACGGCGGCTCGCTGTGCAACAACCACCCCGCTAACCGCGGCGGGATGACCAAGATCATCGAGGCGGTCCGCCAACTGCGGGACGAAGCGCATCCGGCCGTACAGGTTCGCGACTGCAACCTGGCGTTGGCTCATGGCACCGGCGGCTGGTTGAGCACTCGGATGGGCAACGCGACAGTCGTTCTGGGTCGGGAGGACTCGTGAGCGCACCTCAATTGCCCGCGCCGCCACCGAATGTCACGTCGGAAACGGCGACGTTTTGGTCCGCTACCCTCGACGGCAAACTATTGCTGCAACGATGCGGGGTTTGCGGTCGCGCCGGGTACTACCCACGCTATTTGTGCGCGAACTGTCATAGCACCGATCTGATCGACACCGAAGCCAGCGGACGCGGCACCATCTACAGCTACACGGTCACCACCCGCGGGATCCTCGAGTACGCGAACGTCGGCCCCTACGTACTGGCGATGGTCGAACTAGACGAGGGACCCAAGATGATCACCAACATCATCGACTGCGATCCCGACGCCCTATCGATCGGGCAGCGTGTCGAGGTGGTCTTCTGCGACACCGGTGGAGACGGCGCTCTGCCCCGGTTCCGTCCGGCGGACCTGGAGGGCTGATGGCCACCTACGCGTTCGAGGTCGAGCCGGGTCATGTCCTCGCGTTTGCTCGCGCCGTGGGAGACGAGCTCCTCGCCCAGGACGTTTCGGTACCCGGGACGCCGGCGCCGGTGACGTTTCCTGCCGCTGCAGTGCAATTCGACCCGGTGCACATGAGGGGGCTGCGCCCTTCGGGAGCACTTGCTGTGAGCAGCTCGACCGACGGTGGCAGCGTCCTGCACGCCGAGCAGGAGTTCGAGTACTTTGCCCCCGTGCGTGTGGGGGACAGCCTCGTCGTCACCGAGTACGGCGGCGCGAGTTGGCGCAAACAGAGCCGCCGCGGCGGAGCCTTGGCGTTTCGCGAGATCGTCAGGGACTACCACAACGCGGCGGGCGCCCTCGTGCTGCGCTCGCGAATGATCTTGGTGGACAAAGAATTTACGGTTTCTGACACCGCTGGTGTGCAGTGAAAGCAGACACGAGCCGTGCGGCCGAGGACTTCGTCGTGGGAGCCAGCCGCGAACGCATGGTGATACCCGAAGTGACCCGCACGCAGATCGTCCAGTACGCAGGTGCGTCGGGCGACTACAGCCCACTGCACACCGACGAGTTGTATGCGGTTGGCGCCGGATACCCCAGTGTGATGGCCCACGGAATGCTGGCGATGGGCGCCGCCGAACGCGTGCTCGCTGATTGGGTGGGCCGAGAGCGGGTGACGCGCTACCGGGTGCGCTTCGTCAGCCCGGTGTGGCCCGGTGACTCGCTGAACACTCAGGCGATCGTGCGCGAAGTTCGTGACGGCTCGCAGGGCCGCTACGTCGATTTCGAGATTCTCACAACCAACCAGCACGATGTGGCCGTATTGTCCGGCAGCGCCACAGCCCGCATGTGACTCAATCAGAAAGGATCCCGATGGCCGAGCATCCCAACGCGTTGGTGGTACGCCGTCTAGTGGCCGCCATGTCGGAGCAGAACCGCGCCGAGATCGAGACCATAGTCGACGAGAATTGCATCTGGCGGGTGCCGGGCGCCAACGTCCTCTCCGGCGTCTACGAAGGCCGCCGGGCGATCTTGTCGCTATTCGGCAAAATGAAGCGAATCTTCACCGGACCGGCACGATTCGACATCATCGACATCACTACCAGCCCGCAGTACGCCGCCGCCTACCAATACGGCATCGTCGAAATCGGCGGCGCGACGGTGCGGCTCCGCGAATGTCTCGTCTACCGTATCAGGGACGGACGCGTCGTCGAGGTCGACGAATTCCAGTCCGACGAACGCGCTTTCGATGAGGCGTTCTCCCAGGAGGCTGTCGAGGCCGCGACCGCACGCCCGCGATGAGTGGCGTCACCGCCCCCACGATGGACCCAGTCGACGCACTGGCTCTCGCCGGTGACGGTGCCCACTTGGTCGCTGCGCCGGGTTGCGGCGCCCCAACCACATTGCTGACCGCGGTGAACAAGGAAGCCGCGGGCCGCAATTGGACCCTGAGCTCAGGACTGCTGCTGGGCGACTATCCGTTCCTCGATGCTGTCCGCGCAGGGGACCTCCGCTACCGGACTTGGCATGTCATGGCACCAGTTGCCGACCTGGTGGCCGAAGGAGTAGCAGCCTTCTTGCCGGCTCGCGCATCACGGATCGCGGCGATGCTGCAGGCGTGTGGTGTGGACGTCGCGCTGGTACGGGTAACTCCGCTGGATCGGCACGGCTACCGGTCGCTAGGGCCCTCCGCCGGCTACAGCCTCGATGCGCTGCGCTTGGCCAGGGTGCGCATCGGCGAGGTCGATCCAGACCTGCCATGGACATTCGGCAACACCACCGTGCACGACTCGATCTTTGATGCGCTCATCGACACCGCTGATGAGGCGCCCCGGTACAGCTCGGCTAAGCCCAGCAGCGTCAGCAACTGTATTGCCGAACACATCGTCGGTCTGTTACCCCGAAATCCGACCCTGCAGATCGGAATCGGTTCCATCCCAGAGGCTGTGGTGAACTCCCTGGCCGACGCTGACCTCGGCCAGGTTCGGTTCACTGGGATGGCCACCGACGAGATGGTGGAACTGTTCGAACGCGGCGTTATCCCCGTCGACGGCGACGCGCCAGCAATCCTGTCCCCAGAATTAATGGGCAGCCAGCGGCTGATGCGCTTCGCCGATCGCAACCCGGCCCTGGCCGTCTATCCATCTTCAACAGCCCACAACGCCGCTGTCTTAGGCCGCACACCCCGGTTGGTGTCGATCAATACCGCCATCGAGGTTGACATCAGCGGCCAGGTCAACAGCGAGGTGCTGCGGGGACGACAGATATCCGGCGTAGGCGGCAGCCTCGACTTCGTCGACGCCGCCAGCCGATCAGCCGGAGGTTTGCGGGTGATCGCGCTGCCCTCGGCCACCCCCGACGCTTCGCGTTCCCGGATCGTGCCTGCGGTCACCACGGTCACCATCCCCCGGTCGATGGTGGACGCCGTGGTGACCGAGTACGGCGTCGCTCGCCTGGATGGTTGCAGCGCCACCGAGCGAGCACAGGCCCTGATCTCGATCGCCCATCCTGAGCACCGACAGGCGCTGGCAGCTGCGGTGGAAGTGACCGCTCGGCGCTGTGTGCCAACTCAGCGACCAACGGCAGCGGCCACCCAGCGTCGTCCACGGCAGAGGAGTTGAAAATGGCCACAGCAGAAGCCGCTCACCGGTCCGAAGAGACCGGGGTCGCCGGCCCCGGCGGCGCCCTTATCGAGGTCCGGTGCCCAGCCGACGGACGGGTGGTGGGGTGTGTCGCCGATGCGGGACCCGTTGGAGTAGGGGCCGCTGCCACGAAACTGCGCGCCGCCCAGCCGGCGTGGGAAGAGCTCGGGCCGGCGGGACGGGCAATCCACATGCGTAATTTCCTGGACTGGATCCTCGACAACGAAGCCCGCCTGGTCGGCATCATGCAGGAAGAAACCGGCAAGTCGTGGGGCGACGCCGCGTTGGAAATCTCGATGGCTCTGGACCTCATCAACTACTACACGGGGCACGCCGCCGAATTCCTCGCCGACCGCAGGGTTGCCGGCTGGGGAGTCGGCGGGCTTACCAAGAAGCTGCGAGTTTTCGCTCGCCCCTATCCGCTCGTGGGGATGATCACGCCGTGGAACGGCCCGCTGGGCGGCCCGATGCTCGATGGCGTGGCGGCGTTAATGGCCGGGGCGGCAGTGCTGTTCAAGCCGTCGGAGTTCACGCCGCTGACGTGGGCGGAGGCCACCAGGGGCTGGCTCGAGGACATCGCGGCGCCTCCGGTCATGGCGAACGTGACCGGTGGTCCCGAAACCGGAGCGGCCGTGGTCGAGGAAGTCGACATGGTCATGTTCACTGGCTCGACCCGCACCGGTCGCAAGATCGCTGCGCGTGCCGGTGAACGACTAATTCCATGCAGTCTGGAACTGGGCGGCAAGGATCCGATGATCGTCTTATCCGACGCCGACATCGACCGTGCCTCCAGCGCCGCGGTGTGGGGCTCGATGTGGAACTCGGGCCAGATTTGTATCTCGGTGGAACGCGCCTACGTCGAGGCTCCTGTTTTCGACGAGTTCGTCGCTAAGGTGACCGACAAGGTGAAAAACCTTCGCCAGGGTATGGACCCTGACGGCAGTTTCAGCAGCGACGTCGGGGCAATGTGCACTCCGGCGCAACTGGACATCGTCGAAAAGCATGTCAATGACGCGGTGGCCAAGGGAGCACGCGTGCTCACCGGCGGTAAGCGTGCCCGAGACGGTCAGTTCTTCCAGCCGACCGTGCTCGTCGAGGTGGACCACAGCATGCTGTGCATGCGCGACGAAACCTTTGGGCCCACACTGCCGATCATGAAGGTCGCCGAGGAAGACGAAGCCATCCGGTTGGCGAATGATTCGCGCTACGGGCTGAGCGCGAGCGTGTGGACACGCGACCCCCACCGCGCCGATCGAGTCGCTCGCCGCCTAGAGGCGGGAGCAGTCAACCTGAACAACGTCATGATGAGCACTTTCCAGCTGCCCATTCCTATGAGCGGCTGGAAGGAATCCGGTGTGGGCAGCCGCTCCGGCGGAGCTGCCGGGATTCTGAAGTTCTGCCGGCAACAGTCGGTTGTGTCTGAACGGCTGCGCCTCGGCTCCGAGCCGCACTGGTATCCGTACGTGCCGTGGAAGAGCAAGCTCCAAGCCACGCTCGTGCGGCTGCTCGGCGCGCACGATTGGCGCCGCCGGGTAGGACGCTCACCGCGGGGATGACCGCAGATGCGTCGCGTCGCTTAGCGGCGCGACGCTTGCCCATGCTCGGCCGTAATTCATAGAATCGGTAGGAAATTTGACGCACAGAGAATCATTCTGTGACGGCAAGCACCAGTACAACTGCGATAAAATGTCTGTATTACCGTTGTCAACGGATCGCAGTTAGGCAATAATATCTAACATAATTTAGATAAGTCTGAGGCTGGCCGTCGAGCCCAGACATCCACACGGGAAGGTGTGCCATGTCGATGTCCAAGCCGGATTGCCCGATCGAGGAAGCCCGCTTGAAGCAGGCCTTGGAAGTGGCCAATCTGCCCACGCTGACGATGGTGCTCCTCCAGTTGACCGGAGATGAGCGTTGGCTCAACGAGCCCTATCGGCCGTTGCGCTCGCCCGGTCTGGGTCCCAACGACTCGGGCGGGTTCGCGCCAGAGGTCGCCGAGGAGATCCGCCGTTGTGCCGCAGCGGCAATCATGGCCTGGTCGCAGGGCCGGCCCGCGGCGATGCCGGAACCGAATCCCGACCTGCTGCGCCACATGCTGAGCATCTGCATGGCCGAAGAGATCCCGGCCGAATATGAGCGCATGATGCGTGAGGAGACGGGGCTGTTCCCGTCGGAGCCGCTGGAGCCGTTGCACCCCAAAGACTTCCGCGTCGTGATCATTGGTGCCGGAATTTCGGGGATCATCGCCGCGGTGCGGTTGCGCGAACTGGGAGTCCCCTTCGTCATCCTCGAACGCAACCAGGAGGTCGGCGGTGTCTGGCTGACCAACACCTACCCCGGCGCCGGGGTGGACACCCCTAGCTACCTCTACTCGTTCTCGTTCTTCCCGCGACACTGGTCGACACACTTCGCCAAGCGTGACGAGATGTCGGCCTACCTAGCAGACGCGGTCGATCACTTCGATCTGCGCCGCCACATCGTCTTCGGCAGCGCAGTCGACAGTGCGGTGTACGACGAAGCCAGGCAGACATGGGAGATCTCGTCGCGCGACAACGACGGGACGATGCGTGTTGTGTCGGCCAACGTCCTCATCAGTGCGGTCGGGTTGTTCAACAAGCCGAAGATCCCCGACATCGCCGGCATGGAACGTTTCGGAGGCCCGATGTTTCACACGGCGAACTGGCCCGAGGATTTAGACGTCTCCGGTAAGCGTGTCGCCGTGATCGGGACCGGCGCCAGCGCGATGCAAGTTGTGCCGGCTATTGCCGGCCAGGTCGCAGAGGTCACCATCTTCCAGCGCTCTCCGCAGTGGGTCGGGCCGTGTGCCGAGTACTTCGCACCCGTGCCTGAGGGTGTCGGTTTCCTGATGGACCACGTGCCCTACTACCAGGCCTGGTATCGCTTCCGGCTGGCGTGGGTCTTCAACGATCGCGTTCATCCGTCGTTACACATAGACCCGCAGTGGGCGGATTTGAACCGCTCGCTCAACGCCGTCAACGACGGTCATCGCCGTTATTTCACGCGTTACCTCGTCGGCCAGCTTGAGGACAGGCCGGATCTTGTCGAGAAGTGCCTGCCGGATTACCCGCCTTTTGGAAAGCGCATGCTGCTCGATAACGGTTGGTTTGCCGCCCTTAAGCGCGACAACGTGCAGCTGGTCACCGAGAGTGTCGACAGCATCACCGACCGGGGCGTGCGCAGCAGCGGCGGCGACGAAGTCGAGGCCGACGTCGTGGTGTTCTCCACCGGCTTCGAGACGACCCGCTATCTGCAGCCGATCGAATTCATCGGACGCGGCGGGAAGCGCTTACGCGACATCTGGGGCGACGACGATGCCACCGCGTATCTCGGCATCACCGTGCCGGGCTTTCCGAACCTTTTCCTGATGTACGGCCCCAACACGAATTCCGGCGCCGGCGGGTCCTACTTCTTCATCGGTGAGTCGCAGGCCCGTTACATCATCGATGTCATCACCAAGATGATCCGCGGTGGCCTCCGTTCGGTGGAATGCCGAACGGAGGTGCATGACCGTTGGGTCGAGGAAGTCGACGTGGCGCATTCGAAGATGGTGTGGAGCCATCCGGGGATGACGACCTACTACCGAAATAAGCGCGGACGGGTGGTCAACAATTCGCCCTACCGCGTTGTCGACTACTGGTTGATGACCCATGATTCCGATTTCGCAGACTTCATCACCGAACCGGCGCTGAGCGCCGATAGCGGGGTGTGACGTTGAGCAGCAACCACTTCGGCCCAGCCGACATCGGCAACCTCATGCCGACATCTGCGACGATGATCGGCTACGGTGTCTGCAGCCCTTGTATTGAAGTCGTAATATCGCTTGGTTCCGGTTCGGTTTGGCCATCGAGTGCTTGCCCGCGAATGGCGTGCAGGGTGACTACGACGGTGACGACGAGCCAGGCGAAGAAAGCCGCCAGCGACAGCCACCACGAAAACAGACCGTTCCAGGCGAGTGGCCCATCCTGGAAGAACACGTCGAGACTGGCCGGGCAGTACAGAATCGCGGTCCACAGGCAGAAGTAGCCGTACCACCGCGGGTAGACGGGCTGGGTCCGTCGGTCAGAAAGCACAGCGACACCAATGACGAGGTTTTGGACGAAGATGGCGTAGATGATTCCGGTGAAGGGCAGCCATCCCATGTCATTGAGCGTCTGGACCGCCTCTTGCGATCTCTCTGGCCGGTATGCCGCCACCTGGAAGTAGTAGAGCGCCGGGAAGAACGCAACGGGAAGCGTGCAGCCGACTCCAAGCTGAGCATAGGTCAGCGGCGTGTGCTCGCCTTCAATCCGCTTGAGCTGCACCGAGATCGCTGCAGTAAAGGGAACGAAGAACACCAACGCATACATGCTGAGAATCATCCCGGTGCGGATTGTGTTGGCGTTGGCGCGGTAGAACAACGCGACGTCCGCCGCCGACCGGGCTGGCGTTGGCGGTGGTATGTACCGCGCTATCAGGCCGAAGCCGACAAAGAATAAAATCGCAAATAGAACACCGCTCCACGTACATAGGCGCTGTGAACATGTGTTATGCACGCACACCCCCTTGCTAGTCCTCCCACGGAGTAGAAGTATTCTACTTAGAGTTTGGTGACTCGCAAGAGGTTGCCCCGCCGCGCGATCGCTCACGGGGAGTTCTGGCATGTCCCAGCCGCGCGATCGGCACGCCGCGCCTCGCAGGGGCGCCGGGGGCTTTGATCGTGGCGTTACTCCGTCGCCCGCGGGGGCCGGCTGGCGACGACAGGACTCCCCATCTGATGAAGAACTGAAAAAGTCACAGCTCTGCTGGAAAATCGAACAACGTGTGGGTGCATCAATGCTGGAAAAACCTAGGTCATTGCAATAAACACTAACAAAGTCTAATTTAGATTTTGTATGCTCCTGCGTAGATCGATTGCGCCGATGATGCCGACATAGGGAGGAACACGCCATGGTTATGGCGCAAGGCCCTGTGGATCGCCCCAACGGAAACGCTGACCGCGGGAGCCGCCCCAACGCCGGGCGGCGAGTCCGGGAGAGCCGCGGCAACACCGTCATGTCCGCACCGGTCCGCGCCTTCGGAGGCTTCTTCGCGATGTCGCTGGACACCTTGCTGTTGATCCCCAGGAAGCCGTTCGCGTGGCGTGAGTTGCTCTTGCAGTCATGGTTTGTGGCGCGGGTGTCGCTGCTGCCGACAGTGCTGTTGGCGATTCCATTCACGGTGCTTCTGGTCTTCACCTTCAATATCCTGCTGGTCGAATTGGGCGCGGCGGATTTATCGGGAACCGGCGCTGCGTACGGGGTTGTGTCCCAGCTCGGCCCCGTCGTGACGGTGTTGGTGGTGGCCGGGGCGGGCGCCACGGCAATGTGCGCGGATCTGGGGGCGCGGACCATTCGCGAAGAACTCGACGCGCTGAAGGTGATGGGTGTCAACCCGATCCAGGCACTGGTGGTGCCGCGGGTGCTCGCCGCCACCGTTGTCGCGACGTTGCTGTCTTCAGTGGTTGTCCTAGTCGGGTTGGCGGGCAGCTTCGCGTTCGCTGTATTCGCCCAGCATGTAACCCCGGGCGCCTTTGTGGCAGGTCTGACGTTGCTCACCGGACCCGCTGATGTGGTGATCTCGGTCGTCAAGGCCACATTGTTCGGCCTCAGCGCCGGGCTTATCGCCTGCTACAAGGGCATTTCGGTCAGCGGCGGCCCGGCCGGGGTGGGGAACGCGGTCAACGAAACCGTGGTCTTCACGTTCATGGCACTGTTCGCGATCAACATCATCGCCACGGCGGTCGGCGTGCAGGCAACACTATGAGCACCAGTGTCCCCAGCAAGCACTACTCGAGGCTTCGCCGCACGGTCGCGGGATGGGTCGACGGTTTAACCACGATCGGCACTCAGGCGCAGTTTTTTGCCAAAACCATCGGCTCGATCGGCACCGGATTTGCTCGCTACCGAACCGAACTGGTGCGGCTGATCGCGACGATGAGCCTGGGTTCAGGAGCACTGGCGGTAATCGGAGGCACCGTCGTCATCGTCGCGTTCCTCACGCTGTCCACCGGTGCGCTGATCGCGGTGCAGGGCTACACCCAGTTCTCCAACATCGGGGTGGAGGCCTTGACCGGGTTCGCATCGGCCTACTTCAACGTGCGACTGATCGCGCCGTGCGTCGCCGCCATCGGCTTAGCTGCCACTATCGGCGCAGGAGCGACGGCGCAGCTGGGCGCGATGCGGATTAACGAGGAGATCGACGCACTGGAAGTGATCGGCATCCGTTCGGTCGCCTACCTGGCCTCCAACCGGGTGGTGGCCGGGGTGATCGTCGTGATTCCGCTGTACTGCGTGGCGATGCTCATGTCGTTCCTGGCGGCCCGCTTCGGCACCACCTTCATCTATGGCCAGTCGACTGGCGTGTACGACCACTACTTCAATACTTTTTTGAACCCCACCGACATGGTCTGGTCGTTCGTTCAGGTGATCGCTATGGCGATCGTCATCATGCTGGTGCACACCTATTACGGCTTCACCGCCTCGGGTGGGCCCGCCGGTGTGGGGGAGGCGGTCGGGCGTGCGGTGCGCGCGTCGCTGATCTCCGCGGTGTTCGTCACCCTGTTCTTGACGCTGGCCATTTACGGGCAGTCCGGCAACTTCCATTTGTCCGGGTAGCGGCCATGCGGGACGGAACGCGAAAGCGGCGGCATATTCATCCCCTGTGGTGGGCGGCAAGCCTGTTTGCGGTCGTCGTCGGCGGCGTCGTCGTCTGCGTGGCCCAGTTCGTCGGGTCGTTCAACGACTACGTCCCAGTCACACTGGTTTCGGATCGCGCCGGCTTGGTGATGGAGTCCGGCGCGAAGGTCAAGCTGCGCGGTGTCGAGGTCGGGCGAGTCGCCGGCATCACGGGCGGCGCGCGGCCAGTGAGCCTGAAGTTGGAGATTTTCCCTGATCAGGTCCGCCACATCCCGGCCAATGTCGAAGCCGAGATCCGGTCCACCACTGCGTTCGGCGCGAAGTATGTCGACCTGGTCTATCCCGCTAGTCCGAGCCCCGCGCGCCTGGCGGCAGGCGAGGTGCTGCGGTCACGCAACGTCAGCAGCGAAGTGAACACGGTTTTTGAAAACCTCGTTGGGGTGCTGAAACAGATCGATGTAACCAAGCTCAATGCCACCCTGATAGCCCTGGCCGACGGCGTGCGCGGACAAGGTCCGCGCATCGGTGAAGCCACCGCCGACGCCAACCAGGTCCTATTGGCGCTTAACCCGCGAATGGACACCGTGGCGCAGGACTGGCGGTCGTTCAAAGGGTTTAACGACGCCTACAGCGCTGCCGCCCAAGACATCCTGAGCACCTTGAGCGCGGCCAGCGTCACCAGCACCACCATCAGCACACACTCCAAGGATCTGGATGCGTTGCTGCTCAACACGATCGGGTTCTCCGTCAGCGCCACCAACCTGCTGGTCCCGAACAAGGACAACCTGGTACATGGGCTAAATGGGTTGGCACCCACAACGGATCTGTTGCTGAAGTACGCGCCGGAATACACCTGCCTGGCGCAAGGAGCGAAGTTCTTTCTGGACCACGGCGGTTACGAGCAGATCGGTGGCAACGGTAAGTCGATTATCCTCGACGCCGCCCTGCTGCTCGGCGATGACCCCTACCGCTACCCCGAAAATTTGCCGATCGTGGCGGGCAAGGGCGGCCCAGGCGGTAAGCCCGGTTGCGGGTCCTTGCCAGATGCGTCACGCAATTTCCCGGTGCGCCAAATCATCACCGACACCGGCTGGGGCACGGGTCTGGACTGGCGGCCCAACCCGGGTATCGGGCACCCGTGGTGGGTCGATTACTTCCCGGTAACCCGAGCAGTGCCCGAGCCGCCGAGTATCCGTGGCATGACGCCGCCGGCGATTGGACCCGTGCCGTATCCGGGTGCCCCGCCCTACGGTGCCCCGCTCTACGGGACGGGCGGCACACCGCTGTACCCGGAAGTTCCGCCGCCGCAGCCACCCGGACCACCGCCCGCACCGCAACTTGCGACGCCATCGACTGCGGATGGAGCACCACCGTCGCCGTGACCCCATCGAGTAATCAAGGAATGCACCCGTGAAAGACAACCTGGCCGGTGCCGCGTGGCGGTTCGCCGTCTTCGCGGTGGTGTGCGTGCTGGGCGCCTTCGGCGTGATGGCCATCTTCTCGAAGTTCCGGTTGCAGCCCGAGACCATCTACCGGGCCGAGTTCGCTAACGTGACCGGGTTGCAGCCTGGCAACTTGGTGAGGATTGCCGGGGCGGAGGTGGGCGAGGTCAAATCGATCTCCATCACCAAGAAGGCGATCGCGGTGGTGGAATTCTCCACCGACGACTCGGTGGTGCTCACCCGAGGCAGCAAAGCGGCGATTCACTGGGCCGACCCGATTGGCGGCCGTTATCTGGCGTTGGAGCAGGGCGCCGGCGACATCGGGCGGCTCAACGCGGGCCAGACGATTCCGGTCGACCACACCCAGCCCGCGCTTGATCTGGACACCCTGCTGGGTGGGTTCCGGCCGTTATTCCGCGCCCTGGATCCCAACCAAGTCAACGCATTATCGGCTCAGCTGATCGAGGTCTTCCAGGGTGAGGGTGCCACGATCAGCTCGTTTCTCGGCCAAGCCGCCGCATTCACCAACACCCTGGCAGACCGTGATGCGCTGATCGGACAGGTAATCAGCAATCTGAACAGCGTGCTGGGCTCGCTCAGCGAGCAGAGTGGCCAGTTCGGCAAGGCAGTCGATTCCCTTTCCCAGCTGGTCCAGAACCTCGCGGCGCGCCGCGGTGACATCACCAACGCGGTGGCCTACGCCAACGCGGCCACGGGAACGGTCGCCGACCTGTTCAGGCAGGCCCGGCCCGCTTTCCAGAACACCGTTCACCAGGCAGACCGGACAGCCGGGATCGTCGTCGCTGATCACGCCTACGTAGATGATCTGCTCAACACACTGCCGGACTCCTATAAGGCGCTGAGCAGATTGGGCCTCTACGGCGACTATTTCACGTTTTACCTCTGTGATCTGCTGCTGAAGGTGAACGGTAAAGGCGGCCAACCGGTTTATATCAAGCTGGTTGAGCAGGCGACCGGACGGTGCACCCCGAAATGAAATCCTTCTCTGAACGCAACCCCTTGATCATCGGCGCGATCGGGTTAGCGCTGGTCGTAGGGGTCGTACTGCTCGCATTGCAGTACCACAACCTGCCGTTCGTCAATTCGGTGAGGAGTTATTCGGCGTACTTCACTGAGGCCGGCGGACTGCGATCCGGCGCCCCAGTTCAGGTTTTAGGCCTGCGGACGGGGGAGGTCTCCAGCGTCGAGCTGGAGGGTGCACGTGTGCTGGTCAAATTCGATGTCTCCGACAGTGTGCAACTAGGCGACCGGAGCGAGGCGTCCATCAAAACCAAAAGCCTGTTGGGGGCGAAGTTTCTGGAGATCACCCCCCGTGGGGACGGCGAGCTATCCGGGACCATCCCCGCGGAGCGGACGACGGCGGCCTACGAGCTGCCCGATGCCCTCGGTGATCTCTCCGCCACCATCAACGGACTGAACACCACACAGGTCTCCGATGCACTGGACACGCTGGCGCACACGTTTCAAGACACGCCGCCCGATTTGAGAATCGCGGTGACCGGTGTGGCCCGTTTCGCCCAGACCCTCAACCAGCGCGACGTCGATCTGCGAAACCTGTTGGCCAACGCCAACAAAGCCACCACCGTACTGGCTCAGCGCAGTGACCAGGTGGTGAGCCTCGTCGCCAACAGCAACGCGCTGCTCGCACAATTGCAGACCCAGAGCCACGCGCTGGAACAGATCGCGCGCAACCTGTCGGCCTTCGCTCAGCAACTGTCGGGGCTGATCGCAGACAACCGCGCCCAGTTACGCCCCGCGCTGGACAAGCTCAACGGCGTCCTTACGATCGTCGACAATCGCAAACAGCGTGTCCAGCAGTCGATCAAATATTTGAATCAGTACGCGATGTCGCTGGGCGAATCGGTGGCCTCGGGCCCATTCTTCAAGGCTTATGTCGCCAACCTGCTACCCGGGCAGTTTGTGCAGCCCTTCGTGGACGCCGCGTTCTCCGATCTCGGACTCGATCCCCATGTGTTGTTACCGTCGCAGCGCACCGACCCTCCGACCGGTCAGCCTGCGACCCCGCCGCTGCCGCTGCCCTACCCGCGTACTGGCCAAGGGGGCGAACCCAATCTCAACCTCCCCGATGCGATCACCGGCAATCCGGGCGATCCCCGCTACCCCTACCGGCCGCCGTTGCCCGCTCCGCTGCCCGGGGGCCCACCGCCGGGACCGCCCGCCCCGGCGCCCCCGCGGCTGGCCTCTACACCCTCGCCTAACCCGGCTCCCGTGTACGAGCCGGCACCCGGTGAGCCACCGCGGTCGGGAGGCGCCGCGATACCCGGCCGCAGTGCACCGGGGGAGGGGGGCCAGTGATCAGCGCACGCGTCTCCAGAATCGTTTTGGCGGTGGTGCTCACGTCCTGTCTTATCGCGGGAGTCGTGGTGGCACTGGGTATTTCCGGCCCGACCGGCAAGACCCGCATCACCGCGTTTTTCGACAACAGCAACGGGCTCTTCGCCGGGGATGAAGTGCGGATCCTCGGTGTGCCGGTCGGGAAGATCGACACTATCGAACCCCAACCCGAACGAGTCAAGATCACGTTCTGGGTCGACAGGCGACACAAAATCCCCGCCGACGCCAAAGCCGCAATCCTGGCGCCGCAGCTGATCACGTCACGGGCCATCCAGCTCGCGCCCGCCTACACCAGCGGGCCCGTGATGGGCAGCGGCGCGGTCATTCCTCTGAACCGGACCGCCGTGCCCGTGGAGTGGGATGACCTGCGCGCACAGTTGCAAAAACTTGCCGACACGCTGCGGCCCACCGAGCCCGGCGGTGTCAGCACCCTGGGAGCGTTCATCAACACCGCGGCGGACAACTTGCGCGGCCAGGGCGCCAACATTCGCGACACCTTGATCAAGATGTCGCAAGCGTTCTCCGTCTTGGGTGATCACAGCGGTGACATTTTCCTCACCATCAAGAACCTCTCGGTCCTGGTCTCGGCACTGCAGGACAGCACGACCGTGCTTCGGCAGCTCAACCGCAACTTGGCCGCCGTGACCGCGCTGCTGGCCGACGATCCGAACCAGATCAGCCAAGCGGTCAGCGATCTCAACACCGCCGTTGGCGACGTGCAAAGCTTCGCGGCCGACAACCGGGAGGCCCTGGGCACCACCACCGACAAGCTGTCGTCAATTTCCACGGCCGTCGTCGAGAGCCTCGACGACATCAAGCAAACGTTGCATATCGCGCCGAACGCGTTTCAAAACTTCCTCAATATTTACCAACCGTCGCAGGCGGCATTGACCGGCGCGCTGGCGTTCAACAACTTCGCCAATCCGATCACGTTCCTATGCGGTGCGATTCAGGCGGCGTCGCGCCTCAACAACGAGCAGTCGGCCAAACTGTGTGTGCAGTATTTGGCGCCCATCATCAAAAATCGGCAGTACAACTTTCCGCCGGTGGGTGAGAACGTCTTCGTCGGTGAATCAGCCCGTCCGAACGAGGTCACCTACAGCGAAGACTGGATGCGTCCGGACTACGTCCCGCCACAGCAGTCACCGGCCGGCGCCGATGTCCCGTTGCCCGCTGAAACATCGACGACCCCGGGCGGTCCGCCGGGGCAGCCCCCGGCCGTCACCCCGCGAGCGGGGGAAGCGCACCTGCCCACCGATCCCGCTGCCGGCCTGCCCGGTATGATGGTGCCGCCGGGAGCTGGGTCATGAGACGCATCGGACTGCGACACCTCGCTGGCAGCGTACTCGTGGCGGTACTGGTCGCCGGTCTATCGGGATGCCAGTGGCGCGGACTGAATTCATTGCCACTGCCTGGAACCGAAGGCAGCGGCCCGGCTGCGTATGAAGTAACGGCGCAGCTGCCCGATGTCGGTTACATGGAGCCCAATGCCCGCGTGCGCGTGGGTGACACAACGGTCGGCAACGTCACCAAGATCGAACGCCAGGGCTGGCATGCGCTGGTCACGATGAAACTCAACGGCGATGTGAATCTGCCGGCAAATGCCACCGCCATGGTCGGTCAGACCAGCCTGCTGGGCTCACTGCACATCGAGTTGGCGTCGCCCAGCGATGTCCCGCCGCAGGGCAAACTGCACAGGGGTTCCCTGATTCCGTTATCGAGAGGGGGGGCGTTTCCCGCGACTGAGCAGACGCTGGCGGCATTGTCGTTGCTTCTCAATGGCGGTGGCATCGGCCAGATCCAGGACATCACCACGGCGTTCAGCACAGCATTTGCCGGCCGCGAGCAGGATCTCAAGAGCCTGATCACCCAACTTGATCAGTTCATCGCCAAACTCAACGACCAAAGCAGCGATATCATCGGCGCCACCGACAGCCTCAACAACCTGGTCGGGCAACTCGCCGCCCAAAAGCCTTTGGTGGACAAGGCTTTACGCACCATTCCGGACGCGCTTTCCGTGCTCAAGGATCAGCGAAACAATTTGGCCCAGGCACTGGACACGTTCGGGAAATTCAGCGCACTAACGGCCGACTCGGTCAATCAGATCAAGGACAATCTGATCAAAGAGTTGCGCGCCGTTGGTCCGGTACTGGACTCGCTGGCCAATGCCGGACCCGCGTTGACGCGCTCGTTGAGCTTCCTGGCCACCTACCCGTGGCCGAAGGAAACGCTAACCAACTGGGTGCGTGGCGATTACGCGAACCTGACGGCCATCATTGACCTCACCCTGAGTCGAATCGACTCCTCGCTGTTCACCGGGACGCGCTGGGAGGGCAATCTCACCGAGCTGGAGATGCAGTGGGGCCGCACCATCGGGCAGCTGCCCAGCCCCTATACCGCGGGCAACCCTCTCATCGTCCCCTACCAACGCAATCAAGGGCCCTAACGTGCGCCTGGAGCGACGTATCGTTGTCCAGCTGGCCATCTTTGTGGTGGTCGCCCTCGTCGCGGGGTCCGTGATGCTCTTCGGCTACTTCAAGGCACCGGTCACTTGGTTCGGTGTCGGGCAGTACAAGGTGACTTTGCAGCTGCCACAGGCCGGTGGGCTGTACAAGACCGGCAACGTCACCTACCGCGGCACCGAGGTCGGACGCGTGGAAGAAATCCGCCTTACCGACGCTGGTGTCGAAGCTGTTCTGTCGCTGCGCTCCGATGTGCAGATCCCCTCGGATCTGCAAGCTCAGGTGCATAGTGTTTCGGCGGTCGGTGAGCAGTACGTGGCACTGATTCCGCGCAACGCCACCTCACCGCCACTCAAAAACGGTGACGTCATACCGATGAGCAACAGCCAAGTACCCCCCGACATCAACACGTTGCTCAACGCCGCCAACCTGGGATTGCAGGCCATCCCGCGCGAGAACTTGAAGACCGTGATTGACGAAAGTTACACGGCTGTAGGGGGATTGGGGCCCGAAATCTCGCGGTTGGTCAAGGGCTCCACTCAACTGGCTATCGACGCCCGGGCGAACCTGAACTCGCTCACCACGCTAATCGACCAGTCTTCGCCTGTCCTGGACTCGCAAGGCGAGACATCTGAAGCTATTGGCGGGTGGGCGGCTCACCTCGCAACCATCACCGGGCAGCTGCAAAACCGGGACCCCTCGGTAGCCGGGCTGCTGGAAAAGGGTGGTCCAGCAGCAGAACAAGCCCGACAACTCGTCGACCGGCTCCAGCCCGCCCTGCCGATATTGCTGGCCAACCTGGTGAGCGTCAACGCTGTGGCGATCGCTTATCAGCCGGCCATTGAGCAATTGTTGGTATTGCTGCCGGCTGGTACCGCCGACCTGCAGGGCACCGCCGTTCCGAACATGAATACCAAGCAGGCCTACAGGGGCCTGTATCTGGACTTCAACCTCAACCTGAACGTGCCTGCTCCATGCAGCACAGGGTTTCTGCCCATCCAGCAGCAGCGCGTACCCATCTTCCAAGACGCACCGGATCGTGTCGACGGCGACCTGTACTGCCGCATACCGCAGGACTCACCATTCACCGCTGTGCGTGGGGCGAAGAACTATCCGTGTCTGACCGTTCCGGGCAAACGCGCCCCCACAGTGAAGATGTGCGAAAGCGATGCGCAATATGTGCCGCTCAACGACGGCAATAACTGGAAAGGGGATCCCAACGCCACGCTGTCGGGCCAAGACGTCCCCCAACTGCCGCCAGGAACCCCGCCCGCGTCGAACAAGCTGCCCGGCCAGCCACCGCCTGGCGCACCGCTACCAATCGCGGCCGTCCAATACGACCCCGCGACCGGTAGCTACATCGGGCCCGACGGACACGTCTACACCCAAACCGACCTCGCCCAATCCGCACCGAAGGAGCGCACATGGCAGACGATGTTGATGCCGCCCGGGGGGTGACCTCCTCCCTTCCTGATGATTGGGGCGATGACGACCGGCGCTTATCGCCCCAAGCAGGCGCTGAACTGCCCGCAGTCGCTTCGGCCGCAACGCAGTTCGCAGGAACTGACGGGGAGGAGATCACCGGTGAGCCGCACGGACCTGACATCTCAAACCATGCCGATGATCACGACAAGCCACACATCGAGCCGGGCCATCGCCGGGCGTCCGGGATCCGCCCGGCGCTAGCCGCTGCACTGATGATCGTGGTGACGCTGGCGGGACTCGTTGGCTGGCTCAGCTATCGGACCTGCCAGTCGCGTCATGCCGAGGCCCAGCGCGACGTTTTTCTGCAGATGGGCCGCCAGGTTGCGCTGAACATGTCGACGATCGACGCGCAGAACGCGGACGCCGACGTGCAACGCATCCTCGATTCGGCGACCGGCGGCTTTCACGACGAATTCCAACGACATTCCCAGGCGTTCGTCCAAGTCATCAAGCAGGCGCAGTCGAAGTCCGAGGGCACGGTAACCGAGGCGGGAGTGGAGTCCGAGCAGGCCAATGCGGCGCGGGTCCTGCTGGCGGTCAGGGTCAAGACCTCGGCTGGGGGTACAGGCGACCAGCAACCACACGCCTGGCGGATGCGGGTCGATCTGCAAAAGGTCGGGGACAGCGTGAAAGTGTCGAATGTCGAGTTCATGCCATGACTAAACCGAAGTTTTTAACTGGCAACGCCATAGAAACGAACGACGCCGAATGCAAAGCGGACGCAGCAGCCACCCCCGTTCAAACCAAGGTTCAGACGACATCGTTCCCCGTGGGGGATGGCGACGACCTATCGGGAACTTCCGAAGCTGCGGACATCGCCGACACAGCTGACCCGGCCGGGGCGCATGACAGCACGCCGAAACCCGAACCAGCACACAGCAAGCCCGGCGGCCGGTGGAAACGGGCTGTGGTCTACGGCGTATTACCCGGACTGGCACTCCTACTGGCCCTGGCCGCGGGATACTTGAACTTGCAGGACACGGCGGTACGCGACTCGCAACCTGCTCGCACCCAATCCGTACAAGCCGCCACGGACAGCACCATCGCATTGTTGTCATATAGGCCCGACACGGTGGACAAGGACCTCGCCGCGGCACGGGATCGGATGACCGGCAGCTTCAGAGACTCATATGCGGCCCTAATTCACGACGTCGTGATCCCCGGGGTCAAGCAGAAACAGATCTCCGCAGCGGCGTCCGTACCGGCGGCGGCCGCCGTAGCGACGAGCGAAAAACACTCCGTTGTAATCGTTTTCGTAAATCAGACGGTGACTGTTGGCGGCGACGCGCCCAGTAACGCCGCGTCCACCGTTCGCGTGACACTCGAGAAGATCAACGGCCGCTGGCTGATCTCCGGATTCGACCCGATCTGAGCCGGAGCGGACGACAGTGGTGAGCCTCAAGCGGTCGACAATTGGCCTGGCGGAATCCTTCGCGGGCCTACTTGCCATCGCGGCGGTGGCGGATTCGTCGCCCGCTCGGGCCGTAGCTGGGTCTGCGAATACAAGGAGGTTTGGATGTTGAGTTCACAGGGCTTGCGCGTGCTCTTGGTCCCCACCATTTCTGTCGTTGTGGGTGCGATGGGTGCAGCCCCCGCACGCGCGGATAACAAACGACTCAACGACGGCGTCGTCGCCAACGTCTATACCGTTCAGCACCAGGCAGGCTGTACCAACGACGTGAAGATCAATCCGCAACTGCAATTCGCCGCTGAGTCGCACACGCGGGATGTGGTCAACAACCGCAACCTCGACGGTGACATCGGATCCGACGGGTCGACACCACGGGACCGTGCCAATGCAGCCGGGTTCCATGGTCAGGTCGCGGAAACGTTGGCGACCAATCCAGCCGTGGCAATCAGTGGGATTGAGGTGATTAATCAGTGGTACAGCAATCCCGCATATCTCGCGATCATGTCCAACTGCGCCAACACACAAATCGGGGTGTGGTCGGAAAATAGCTCTGATCGGAGCGTCGTGGTGGCCGTCTACGGGCAGGCGCAGCAAGGCGCTGCCATTGCGCCTCCCCCGGATGCGAGGCCCACGAGCTCTTTTCCTTACGGAGCACAGAATGTACCGCTCGACCCGAGCCCCGACTACGACGCCAGCGACGAGGTCGAGTACGGCCTCAACTGGCTGCCATGGATCCTGAGGGGCGTATATCCGCCCCCTGCCAATCCGCCTCAATGAGGCAGCCCGTCCTCCCGAGGGCGTTCCACCACCACCCCACCATGCGTGAGATACCCCGACATCGCTCCTCCATCACGGGGGCGCCAGGTGCGTCTTATGGGCATCGGCGCGGCTGCCTAGGGGGCCTAGCATCCGTCGCGACCGGGGAAGGCCGCGCCGGCATCCTCGATATTAAGACCGGCATCCCTGATATTAAGAAATGGACGTTTATTCTTTTGTTATCTGTCGTCACATCGTAATGTTGTTTCCATGGGGAGGAATAGATTAGCTATAGCCCGGCGAAAGTCGTCAATGGTATTGGCTGCCGCTGCCGCCTCAACTGCCGTGTTCTTCGCGGCCGGGGGAGATGTCCATCCGTCCGCCGCCAGCGTTGTCGGCGCGCCGATTGCCAGTGGCAATGGGCCGTGGCACTTGGAGCTCGTGGAGGCAAAACCGCTTGCCTCCTCGAAGAATTCGTACAGCGAACTTGCTGTTGCATCCAGAATGGCAGTTGATCGAGCATCCCGTGTTCTGCCGCCTGGCGTCGCGAACGAACGGCTCCTGCAGGTGCGGACCATCTTGACGGCTCGCAACATCAGCGCGACGTTTCCCCAGATTCACGACATCGGCGGCTGGCGACCGGATGCGCTGCGATGGCATCCCGAGGGCCTGGCACTTGACGTGATGATTCCCGACCCCCAAAGCTCCGACGGCATCGCGCTGGGAAACCAAATCGTCGCGTATGTGCTGAGCAACTCGAGTCGACTTGGGATACAGGACGCAATTTGGCGTGGTGTTTACTACACGCCCGATGGCGCGCGGTCGGGCGGCAGCTACGGCCACTACGACCACGTTCACGTCACCACCACCGGTGGTGGATACCCGACCGGCGGGGAAATCTACCTGCGCTGAGCGGGCCCACGGCGGATAGGCTCTTCCGGTGCTGCTCTCCGATCGCGACCTGCGGGCCGAAATCACCGCCGGCCGGCTGGGCATCGACCCGTTCGACGACACGTTGGTGCAGCCGTCCAGCATCGATGTCCGTCTCGACTGCCTGTTCCGGGTCTTCAACAACACCCGCTATACCCACATCGACCCCGCGCAGCAGCAAGATGAGCTGACCAGCCTGGTGGAACCGGCTGACGGAGAACCGTTCGTGTTGCACCCGGGTGAGTTCGTACTCGGCTCGACGCTGGAGCTCATCGCGCTGCCTGACGACCTGGCAGGACGTCTGGAAGGCAAATCATCGCTTGGCCGTCTGGGCCTGCTGACGCACTCGACCGCGGGCTTCATCGATCCAGGCTTCAGCGGTCACATCACGCTTGAGCTGTCCAACGTCGCCAACCTGCCGATCACCCTATGGCCGGGCATGAAAATCGGTCAGCTGTGCATCTTGCGATTGACCAGCCCGGCTGAACATCCTTACGGCAGCTCGCGCGCCGGCTCGAAGTATCAGGGTCAGCGGGGACCGACGCCGTCTCGGTCCTATCTGAACTTCATACGGTCTACACAGGTTGGTTAGGGCGCTCTCACAGGCATTGTGCGGGATCATTAGTTTGTCCGTGGTTTCACCTCCGGTCAACCATGGTTTTGCTTAGCGACACCTTTGGGAGGGGGCTGGCTTTGGATATCGTGCTCGGCGTCTCGATGGCGCCCGCTTCCGTGCAGATGGTCCTGGTAGAGGGCGAAAATGCGGACGGCGCCCTGGTCGAAGACGACGAGTTCGACGTCGTCGCGGCCGACGACGTGGCAGCCATCACCCCGACCGATCAGGTGATCTCGGCGATCCTGGGTACCCGCGAAGGCGCGGCGGACGCCGGTCTGCAGCTGTCCTCCATCGGGGTCACGTGGACCGACCCGGTCGAAGCGGCCGTGCTGCGCGACGCGCTGTCCGCCTACAAGCTCGAGAACGTCATGTTGGTCTCGGCGTTTTTGGCCGCGACGGCGCTTGCTCAATCCGTTGGCGGGGCAATGGGTTACGACCGGACCGCGGTGCTTTTAGTCGAGCCCGAGACCGCGACTTTGGCCGTGGTCGAGACCGCCGACGGCTCTATCACCGAGTTCTATAAGGAACAGATCGCCGACGCCGCCAGTGATGAGGCCACCGCACAACTCACCGGGATGCTTGCCGATCTGGAGGAAACTGCGCCGGGCGGCGTGTTCTTGGTCGGCTCCGGGGTCGACGTCGCCTCGATCAAGCCGGCGCTGGAGTCGGCGACATCGCTCAATGTCAGCGCCTCAGAGGAACCGGAGACGGCGCTGGCCCGGGGCGCGGCCTTGGCGTCCGCCAACGCGCCGTTATTCGCCTCGTCCACCGCGGCGCTGGCCTACGCGCAAGACTCCGGCACCGGCATGGTGGATTCGTATGCCGTTGCCGATTACCTCAATCTTTTGGGCGGGCCCCTGGGGACCACCGGTGCCGAGCTCGGCGACGACGGACTCTTGGCCTATAGCGCGGTTCTGGACGAAGACGCCGACGCCCCGACGGTCCTGATAGATCGGCGGCAATCAGTCGAACCCCGCGACGGTCATCAACCGCGGCGTACGGGTCTGCTGATAGGCAGTGGGTTGGCGGTGGTCGGTATCAGCGCTGTGGTCGCGCTGGAGATTGCACTGGCGATTGGCATCCGCACGACGGTGGCATTGCAGCCCAGGCCCAACCAAAGCCTTATCGTCCCGGCCCAGTCGGTCCCCGCTCCTCCGGTAGTCGAGGCGTCCGCCCCGAGGCCGAAGATCAGTTTGCCGGTGCCGATGGCGTCCAGGCCGCTGAATCCGATGCCTGCGGCTGAGGTGCCCGCGGCCGCGCTGCCCGCCGCTCCGGTGGTGCCCGTTCCCGTCGTGGCCCCCCCGTTGTTACCGGTTCCCGCGCCGGGGATCCACATGCCGATTCCCGAACAGTTATTAAGCCCACCAATGGTTCAGGCTCCGATGCGCCTGTCGCCGCCGCAACAGGTAATGGCCCAGCCGCCAGTCCATGTGCCGCAGCAGCCATTCCACCAGACTTCTCCGAATGAAGGCATGTTCCCCAGCCCCAGCCGGGGCGGCGGGCACGGCTTCGGCGGTGGGGGTGAGCCCGGGACTTCGGGGCCCTTCGGTGGCGGCGGGCACGAGCCCTCGGTTGGTGGTCCGTTCGGCGGTGGGGGTGAGCCCGGGAGCTCTGGGCCCTTCGGTGGCGGCGGGCACGAGCCCTTCGGTGGTGGGCCCTTCGGTGGCGGTGGGCATGAGCCCTTCGGCGGTGGTCCGTTCGGCGGCGGCGGCGGCCCGTTCGGCGGTGGTGAGCACGGACCCTTCGGCGGCGGCGGTCCCTTCGGCGGCGGCGGCCCGTTCGGCGGCGGCGGCCCGTTCGGCGGCGGAGGCGGCCCGTTCGGCGGGGGAGGGCCGTTTGGTGGTGGCGGCGAAGGTCCGTTCGGCGGCGGCGGTCATGGTGGCTTTGGCGGCGGTGGCGGCTTCGGCGGTGGCGGTGGCCACTTTGGCGGTGGCGGTGGGGGCGGTCACGGCGGTGGCGGACATCATTAACCGTCCGCTGATTGCCGCACGTTGCTGGGTGCCGCAAGCCGGGTAATGCACCGGCCACACCGCCCGATTGGGCGGCGCATCCAGGTCTACCGGGCATCGATCTTGCTCCAGACCCGCGCCCCCGAACGCGCGTAAAGTTGCACCGCAAGGGGAATACCGGGTGGGGACTCATGCAGTGTCGCTGTTAGTGCGGCGACGGCGTCCCTTCCATCATGGGCTGGCAAACGACTAAGGGAGGAGCTATGGACACCGTACTTGGAGTGTCGATGGCACCGACGGCGGTCCAAATGGTGCTGGTCGAGGGAGAAAATGGCGATGGCGCCACCGTCGATCAGGACAATTTCGAGGTCGCCGGTGAAGACGAAGCGGCTACGCTTGGTGCGGCCGACCGGGTGGTTGCCGCAATCCTGGGAACCCGGGAAGGTGCGGCCGAGGGCGGCTACCAGCTGACGTCAACGGGCGTCACCTGGACCGACCCCATCGAGGCCGCCGCGCTTCGCGATGCGCTGGCCGCCCACAAGGTCGAGAATGTGATGCTGGTCTCGGCGTTTCTGGCTGCGGCTGCGCTGGCTCAGGCGGTTGGCAACGAAATCAACTACGCCCACACCGCGCTGCTATTCGTCGAGGCCGATACCGCGACCTTGGCGGTCATCGACAGCGCCGACGGATCGATCGCCGACGTCCGCCGGCACGAACTACCCGACGATGACGACGCGGCGGTGGCCGAGCTGGCCACCATCATCTCGGGCGCAGAGCTGCTGGAGACGCGCCCGAATGGCGTCTTCGTGGTCGGAGCCGGAATCGACATCCCGCTGATCAAGCCCGCGCTGGAGGCGGCTACATCGCTTCCGCTGAGTGCGCCCGGGGAGCCGGAGACGGCACTGGCCAGGGGAGCGGCGCTGGCGTCGGCGAATGCGCCGCTGTTTGTGTCGACCACCGCGGCGCAGGCCTGGGCACAGGATCCCGGCACGGGCGCGCTCGACCCGTTTGCAATCACGCCCGGTTACTTCGAGGTCACCACCGACGCGGAATCGGGCGCCAACCTCCTGGCCTACAGCGCGGTCGCCGACGATTTCGCCGGGGGTTACACCGGCGAGTACACCGCAGCGACCACCGTGCTCGGCGACGAAGATCACGAGAAAAAGCCGTTCGCCCTGCTCGGTAGCGTCCTAGCCTCGATTTTCATCGTCGGTGTGGCGGCGTTGGTAGTCTCTTTGGCGATCTCCATCCGGCCCACGGCCGGTGTACGGCCCGATCCCGGCCACAATGTCGTCGCACCCGCCATACAAGCACCGGCTGCTCCGGCGCCCGCTCCGGCCGCGGCGCCTGTGCCCGCTCCCGCGGCTCCGGCCCCCGCTCCGCTGCCGGAAGGTCCCGTTCAGGTGCCCGAGGCACCCGTGCCTGCTCCGGTGCCCGTGGCTCCGGCTCCGATTCCCTACGTTCCGGCGGCACCCGCTCCGGCCCCGCTCCCGGAGGCTCCTGCGCCCGTTCCGGTGGCGCCGGCGGCGCCCATTCCAGTGCCCATTCCGATACCGCTGCCGATATTTGGCGGGCCTCTGGCGCCTTTCGGCCCCCACCCCGGCGGTGGATATCCCGGTGGGGGAGGCGGGTTCCCCGGCCCCGGCGGCGGGGGGCACGGTGGCGGCGGATTCCCCGGCGGCGGAGGCCACGGTGGCTTCGGCGGCGGTCACGGCGGGTTCGGTCGCCGCTAGTCGTCCTGGGCGGCAACGGCCCCAACTGCCTCGATTTCGCCCGCTGGGAGCGGGCAGGCTGGCGGGTATACCGGCTCGGCGCTCGACGGCCTTAGGGCGCGGCGTTCACCGGGCCTTCCAGCGCAGCATCAGGCTGCCCAGGTGGCTCACGCCGGTCGGTTTATGCACGATGGTCGGCGCGAAGCCCGGTTCCAGTTCGAATTGTGGGACGCGACCCAACCACTCGGTCACAAACTCGGCTATTTCAAGACGGGCCAGGTGCATGCCCAAGCACCTGTGCATGCCGGCGCCGAACGCCCAGTGCCGCTGCCGCCGAACCTCTCCGTTGTCGTCCGTCGATATCTCGTCGCCGCCGTTCTCTCTGCCCGCGGCCTCCAAGGCCAGCCACACGTTACGGTTCGCAGGGATTGTGACGCCACCGATCTCGACTTCCCTCGTGGAGAAGCGCGGAATGGCCGGTCCTGGCGTCTCCAACCGCAAGATTTCTTCGATCAACGCCGGAATCTGTGTTGGATCCTCGCGCAGCCTGGTCTGTAGTTGCGCATCGCGCGCAAGATGTAGAAGCGTGAAACAAATTGCCGAGGAGGCCATTTCAATGCCGGCAACAGAGAACAGCAACAGGATGAACGAAACCACTTCGAGCCCAGTGAGCGGAAAGTTGCTATCGCCCTCGAGTCCTTCCAGCAGCGGCCACAGAATGCCGGGGGGCCGCCGGGGGCTTGTCATCCCAGCGCTCAGCCCGGCTCTCAGCCAATTGATGAGTTCAAGGTGGGCTGCCCCGTTGGTGTCGCCGACTACCGCGGCCCGGGTCAGATGTTCCGCCCTAGCATCATTTGTCGGCAGCCCGCACACCGTGAGCAACGCTTGGCAGGCGTAGGTGTCGGCGATCGGGGTTGCATCACAATGCCCTTTGGCGGCGACCGTGCCGATCAGCGTCGCGGCGCGGCCGCGCAAGACCGGAGTGAACGGGGCCAACGATTTGGGGCTGAACAATGGATGCAAGACGCGGCCGAAGCGGGCATGCTCCTCGCGCGTCATACAAGAGAGCGGCACCTGAGGAAGCGGTGCGCCGAACAAGTCCAGCTTGAAGGTTTTCGGCGGGGACGCAAAAGTTTCCGGGTCAAGCAACGCCGCACGCACGTCGTCGCGCCCGGTGAGGTAATAACCGTGCAGCATCGGATTGCCTGTGCTGATTTCCACCACCCGGCCCAGCCCGCGCAGCTCGCGCCAATAGGCGCTGCGGTCTGCTGCGAAGGCCGGACTCTCCTTGAAGTGCAACGGAGGCGACGAAGTCACGCTGCCTCCGTCAGGCGGCATCGGGGTCCCCTCGATTTGCTCATCCGGGCCTTTGCGGGCGCGCTTTCGCGTCCGAAGTGCGTTCTGCGGGCCATGCCATGGCTACCGGTTACCTTGAATTCCAGCCCGTCAGGCATAGCGGGCACGTCATTGTCGTCTGTTGCCGCCCAAATTTACACTCTGGTCGCGGTGCGTGTCGGGGACGCCGGAAAGTAGGACGTGGATCACCACACAGCTTTGCTAGCTGACTGGAAAACACTTTGCGGGCAGCTCGAAATGGCTCAACAGGGGACCCTGACCGTGTTATACCGGCAGACCTCGTTCGGCACGTTCGGCGGCGGCGACGCACTCAGCTGCAACATTCTCGCCCACAACTGCTGCACGTCCGGGCGGGACAACTGCGACAGGTCCACGGGCGACGGCAGCGGCGGCAAATCCGGGCCCCCCGGCAGCACCACCGCCCCCGGCGGCAACACCGTCCCCGGCGGCATCGGCGGCACCGGCATCCCCCCGGGCAGCACCACCGTCCCCGGCGGCAACGCCACCCCCGGGGGTAGCGGCAGCCCCGGCGACGGCGGTGGCGCCGGCACGTCAGTGGTCTGGTCTACCAGGCGCACTGACCCCGATACGACCGCGGTTTCGCCAGCACCGAGCGATGCGGTGGGGTCGAAGATCGCGAGCATCGCGATGGCCGCGGCTCCGGCGAAGACCACGTGCGTCATACGGCGACGTTGACGCCGACCGATGGGCATTGTCATCCCTAGATAGTGCGTGTCCTTCTTAGCCGCAGGCTGGGCGCCGATTACCGATCTGCTATGAGGAGACTCAGGCATATTCCTGGCCGAGTAGCGTGACCCACGTGGACTACGCGGCCGCATTCATCGAAGAGAACCGTGCTTTTTCGGAACTTTTCCACGATGTCGACGAATCCCTGCCAGTGCCCACCTGCCCGGGCTGGAGTCTCCAGCAGCTGTTCCGCCACGTCGGCCGTGGTGACCGCTGGGCTGCGCAGATCGTCCACGATCGACTCGACCACTTCCTCGATCCGCGCAGCGTCGAAGGCGGCAAACCCCCACCGGACCCCGCCGACGCCATCTCTTGGCTGAACGACGGTGCGCAACGGTTGGTCGACGCCGTCGAGTTGTCCGGCGTGCAGACCCCGGTATGGACTTTCCTGGGATCACGCCCGGCGAACTGGTGGATAAGGCGTCGGCTGCACGAAACGGCGGTCCATCGGGCCGACGCCGCCATCGCGATCGGCAGTGTCTTCACGCTCGAACCCGATATCGCCGCCGATGCGATCACCGAATGGCTTGAGCGCGTCGAGATCCAGGCCGGGGCTGACGGGGCGGCCCTCCCGCTGGATGAGGGCAACAGCCTGCACTTGCACGCCACCGATGCCGGGCTGGGCGAAGCCGGCGAATGGACGATCGGCAATTCCGATGGTGGGATTACCTGGTCGCATGAGCACGGCAAAGGCGCCGTGGCGCTGCGGGGCGGCGCCACCGAGTTGCTGCTGGCGATCGTGCGCCGAGTCGGGGTGGCTGAGACCGGAATCGAGATGTTCGGCGACGATTCCGTGTGGCAAAACTGGCTGGGCCGCACACCTCTGTAACCGGGCACGGTAACTTGCACACCATGACCACATCGGAGATCGCCACCGTGCTGGCGTGGCACGACGCTCTTAACGCCTCCGACCTCGACACGTTGGTGGCGTTGTCCAGCGACGACATCGACATCGGTGACGCGCACGGAGCCGCACAGGGCCACGAGGCGCTGCGCAGGTGGGCCGGCTCGATCAAATCGACAGCAGTGCTCGGCCGGATGTACGTGCACGACGGTGTCGTGGTCGTCGAGCAAAAGGTCACCACCCCGGACAATCCCGGGGTGGTGACCGACGCCGCGTCGGCGTTCCGGGTGGTCCACGACCACGTCACATCGGTGTTCCGCCACCAGGATTTGGCGGCTGCGCTCGCGGCCACTGAACTCACCGAGGCCGACCTCGTAAATTAGGGGGGCGATTGGGGCTTTAGGAGGCACGCATGCGGGGCATTATCTTGGCGGGCGGCTCGGGTACGCGCTTGCATCCGATTACCGTCGGGATCAGCAAGCAACTGCTGCCCGTCTACGACAAACCGATGATCTATTACCCGTTGTCCACACTGATGATGGCCGGCATCCGCGACATCCTGGTGATCACCACTCCCCACGACGCGGCCGGCTTTCAGCGACTCCTAGGCGATGGTGCGCAATTCGGCATCAACCTCAGCTACGTGACGCAGGACAAACCCGACGGACTGGCACAAGCATTCGTCCTCGGCGCCGACCACATCGGCAACGATTCGGCAGCGTTGGTGTTGGGGGACAACATCTTCTATGGCCCGGGCCTGGGCGCCAGTCTGAGTCGCTTCCAATCTATCAGCGGTGGGGCAATTTTCGCGTATTGGGTGGCAAACCCGTCGGCCTACGGTGTGGTTGAATTCAGCGCCGACGGCGTCGCGTTGTCGTTGGAGGAGAAGCCCGAAACGCCGAAGTCTCAGTACGCGGTACCAGGGTTGTACTTTTACGACAACGATGTGATCGAGATCGCCAAGGGCTTAGAGAAATCGGAGCGTGGTGAGTACGAGATCACCGCGGTAAACCAGATCTATCTCAACCGGGGGCGACTGTCGGTCGAGGTGATGGCCCGCGGGACGGCGTGGCTGGACACGGGCACGTTTGACTCGCTGCTGGACGCCAGCGACTACGTCCGCACGCTGGAACGACGGCAGGGCCTCAAGGTCAGCGTTCCAGAGGAAATCGCCTGGCAGCAGGGCTGGATCGATGACCAGCAACTGGTGGAACGGGCGCACACCCTGGTCAAGTCCGGTTATGGCGGTTACTTGCAGGGACTGCTGGAACGGCGCTGATTTCGGCGGGTTTGGCCAGCACCGCCGCGATCGCCGTCGTCAGCGGCACCGACAGCGCCAGCGCGATGCCGCCCACTGCTGAGCGGACAAGTTCGATGGCCACACTCTCGCTGCTCAGCACGTCACCCAGCGATCGGTTGGCGACGCTGAATAGCAACAGCAGCGGCAGCGAACTGCCGGCGTAGGCCAGCACCAGCGTGTACACCGTGCTGGCGATGTGATCCCGGCCCACCCGAATCGCGCTCAGGAAAATTGCTCGCCGCGAGGTATCACCACCAACGTGAGCGAGTTCGAAGACCGTCGAGGCCTGGGTCACGGTCACATCGTTGAGCACGCCCAGCGATCCGATGATGAACCCGGCGAGCAGCAGTCCGCTGATCGACACACTGCCCAAATACGCGCTGACCGTGGAGTTCTGTTCATCTGAGAGCCCAGTCAAATGCATCAGTTGTATTGCGCCCCAAGATAATCCAGCGGCGAGCAGCAACGACGACAAAGTGCCCAGCAGGGCGGCACTGGTCCGCAGGCTGACCCCGTGCGCGAGGTAGATTACCGCGTACAGGATCGCCGCCGAAGCCACCAGCGCCACCGGCACCGCGGGTGCGCCATCACGCAACGCGGGCAGCAAGAACACCACTAGCACCAAAAAGGCGACCACGATGCCGACCATGGCCAGCAACCCACGCCAACGCGCCACGGCGACGATCACCACCGCGAACGCGATGGCGAGGCCGATCAGCGGCCAGCCGCGTTCGAAGTCGTAAAACGCGTAGCCGGTGGCGCCTTTATCGTCGACTTGCCGGCTGACCCGGATGTGGTCACCGGCCGCGAATTGAGGCTGGCCGGGGCCGGGAGAGAACTCCAGCAGGGTGTTCGCACCGGCGTTCGGGCCGGAATCGATTGCGACGAGTGTTTCTACGCATTGCCCGGAGCCCGGGGTTCCCGGCTGAGGCGCGGTGGTCAGCACCTGACTGGCCGACGGGCTGCCGCAGTCGCCCAACCCGGTGGACACCACGCGCCCGCTCTGCGTGCTCACCGCGCCGCCGGACGCGTTCTGGAACGGCATCGGTATGTCGACATGCTGCCGGCTGGGCCAAAGCCACACCGCTCCGGCTATCACCGCCACACCGATCGCGGCCAGCAGCCCGACGATGATCCTGGCCGGCAACGGATCCACCTGAGACGGGCCCGACGGCAGTGTGTGCGAGTGGGAGTGGGTCACCCGCTACACGGTAGAGGCACGCGCAACCGGCTCACTGCCGATAACTGGCCAGGAAGTTGCCCAGTCGGTCGATCGCGGCGGACAGGTCGCGGGACCATGGCAGCGTCACCAGGCGCAGATGGTCCGGCGCCGGCCAATTGAACCCAGTGCCCTGCGTGACCAAGATCTTCTCTTGCAAAAGCAGGTCGAGGACCAACTGTTCGTCGTCGGCGATGTCGTAAACCTCGGGGTCCAGACGCGGAAACACGTACAGCGCACCCTCGGGTTTGACGCATGACACGCCTGGAATCTCGTTGAGCTTGGTCCAGGCGACGTCGCGCTGCTCGAGCAACCGTCCGCCGGGAAGGACCAGGTCGTCGATGCTCTGGTGGCCGCCCAAGGCGACCTGAATCGCGTGTTGCGCGGGAACGTTGGGGCACAACCGCATATTCGCCAGCAGGCTGATGCCCTCGATGAAACTGCCGGCGTGGTCCTTGGGCCCGGTGATTGCCAGCCAACCTGCCCGGTATCCGGCGACCCGGTATGCCTTGGACAGGCCATTGAAGGTGAGGCACAACAGATCGGGCGCGACGGTAGCCAGGCTGATGTGCTTGGCATCGTCGTAGAGGATCTTGTCGTAGATCTCGTCGGCGAGCAGCAGCAGCTGGTGCTTACGGGCCAGGTCGGCTATTTGGGTGAGGACTTCGCGGCTGTAGACCGCGCCGGTCGGGTTGTTCGGGTTAATGACCACCAGCGCTTTGGTGCGCTCGGTGATCTTGGATTCCATGTCAGCGATATCTGGTTGCCAGCGCTGGGTCTCGTCGCAGAGGTAGTGCACGGGTGTGCCGCCCGCCAGCGAGGTCGACGCCGTCCACAGCGGGTAGTCCGGCGAAGGGATCAATACCTGATCGCCGTTGTCCAGCAGGGCCTGCAGCGTCATCGTGATCAGCTCGGAGACCCCGTTGCCCAGGAAAACGTCGTCGACGTCGAATCGGGGGAAGCCGTCGACCAGCTCGTAGCGGGTGACCACCGCACGCCGGGCCGGCAGGATGCCCTTGGAGTCGGAGTAGCCCTGCGCGTACGGAAGCGCCTGGATCATGTCGCGCATGATCACGTCGGGCGCCTCAAAGCCAAATGGTGCCGGATTGCCGATATTGAGCTTGAGGATGCGGTGCCCCTCGGACTCCAGCCGCGCGGCATGCTGGTGCACCGGGCCGCGGATTTCGTACAGGACATCCTGCAGCTTGGACGACTGCGCGAAGGCCCGCTGCCGGTGATGACCGGAAGCGTGCACGGGCAGCTGGTGGGTAGTCACCCCACTATGGTGCCACTGTTGTCCACTGAAATTTGCTGACCACTACCAAACTGTGATCAGCGCTTGCCCGGTGGACGGGCGCCGCGCGCGATGCCCAGCCCCTTCACCGGCGCGGCCGGTGCGGCCGGGGGAGCCGGGTCGCTATCGGCCTGCACGGAAGGCGCGGGTTCGGCCTGGGCTTCGGACTTTGCTTCGGGTTCCGGCGCCGGGGCCGCTGCTTTCTTGGCGCCGGGTCGCTTGGCGCCGGCTGCCATGCCCAACCCCTTTACGGGTGCGGTGGGCGCGGCCGGCGCCGCTTCGGGTGCGGGCGCCGTGGCTTCCGCCGCCGGCGCTTGAGGCGCCGCAGACGCTTGCGGCGCTGGGGCTGCTGCTTTCTTGGCGCCGGGTCGCTTGGCGCCGGCTGCCAGGCCCAGCCCCTTAGCGGGCGCGGCGGGTGCAGCGGGTGCGGTCGGCGCTTCGGGCGCCGCAGCAGCAGCTTGAGGCGCTGGAGCCGCCGCCTTCTTGGCGCCGGGTCGCTTGGCGCCGCCGGCGATACCGAGCCCCTTCGCGGGTGCCGCCGGTGCGGCGGCTGCGGGCGTCTCGGCGGATTCCGCGGGCTTCTCAGCGGGTTGCTCGGCGGGCGCCGCAGGAGCTTCTGTGGGTGCGCTCGGTGCGGCTGCCTTCGGGGCAACCTTGGCGGCCTCTTTCGCGGCCGTACCCTTGGCCGGCAGCGTCGCTTTGTCGTACTCAAGCGACCCGAGTAACACCTGGGCCACGTCAAGCACCTCAACGCCGCTGCGTCCGGCCTCTTCCTGTCGATCGTTGACGCCGTCGGTGACCATCACCCGGCAGAACGGGCAGCCGGTGGCGATCGCGGTGGCCCCGGTGGCCAGCGCCTCGTCGACGCGTTCGTGGTTGATCCGCTTGCCGATGTGCTCTTCCATCCACATCCGCGCGCCGCCGGCGCCGCAGCAGAAGCTGCGCTCGGCGTGCCGGGGCATTTCGGTGAGGTTCGCTCCCGCGGCCTCGATCAGCTCGCGCGGCGCCTCGTAGACCTTGTTGTGTCGACCCAGGTAGCACGGGTCGTGATAGGTGATGTCCCGGGAAACGGGGGTGACGGGCACCAGCTTCTTGTCGCGGACCAGCCGGTTGAGCAGCTGGGTGTGGTGCAGCACGGAGTAGTTGGCGCCCAGCTGCCGGTATTCCTTGCCGATGGTGTTGAAGCAGTGCGGGCAGCTGACCACGATCTTGCGGTCGACGGTCTCCACGCCCTCGAACAGCCCGTCCAGGGTTTCGACGGCCTGCTGGGCCAACTGCTGGAAGAGGAACTCGTTGCCCGAGCGACGAGCCGAGTCGCCGTTGCAGCTTTCCCCGGTGCCCAGCACCAGGAATTTGACCCCGGCGATCGAGAGCAGTTCGGCCACCGCCTTGGTGGTCTTTTTGGCCTTGTCGTCGTAGGCCCCGGCGCAGCCCACCCAGAACAGGTATTCGTAGCCGTCGAAGCTTTCGATGTCCTGGCCATAGACCGGGACGTCGAAATCCACCTCGTCGATCCAGTTGGTCCGGTCGCCCGCGTTCTGCCCCCACGGGTTGCCCTTGGTTTCCAGATTCTTGAAGAGCGTGGACAGCTCGGAGGGGAATTCCGACTCCATCATCACCTGGTAGCGGCGCATGTCGATGATGTGGTCGACGTGCTCGATGTCCACCGGGCACTGCTCGACGCACGCACCGCAGCTCACGCACGACCACAGCACGTCGGGGTCGATCACGCCGCCCTGTGCGGCGGTGCCGACCAGGGGGCGGGCCGCCTGCTCGGGCCCGTGTCCGGGCACCCGGCCGAATCCGGACTCCGGCACGTGGTGGCCCTCTTCGTGCACGGTCTCGAGGTCCAGGCCCTCGAGCGGCTCCGCCTTCTTCTCGCCCAGGATGTACGGCGCCTTGGCCATCCAGTGGTCGCGCAGGTCCATGATGAGGAGCTTCGGAGACAGCGGCTTACCGGTATTCCACGCCGGGCACTGCGACTGACAGCGTCCGCATTCGGTACAGGTGGCGAAGTCGAGCATGCCCTTCCAGGTGAAGTCTTCGATCTTGCCGCGTCCGAATTCGGCGTCGTCGGGCGGGTTTTCGAAGTCGATCGGCTTGCCACCGGACTCGAGAGGTAGGAGTGGACCCAAACCGTCGGGCAGTCGTTTGAAGGTGACGTTGATCGGCGCCAGGAAGATGTGCAGGTGCTTGGAGTGCAGCACGATCAGCAGGAAGAAAAGCGCCACAGCGATATGGGCCAGTAGCGCGCCCGACTCGATCCACTCGTTGGCGGCGAGACCCAGCGGGTGCATGAGCGCGCCCATGGCGTGCGAGAAGAAAGCGCCGTTGCCGTAGGGCAGGGTTCCGATATTCGCCGAGGCACCGCGGAAGATCGCGAAGCTGAAGATGACCAGGAAGATCATGAACAGGATCAGCCACGCGCCGCCGGTGTGTGAACCGTAGAAGCGCGATTGGCGTCCGTATTCCTTTGGCTCGCTTCGTAATCGGATGATCGAGAAGGTGATGATGCCGGCTAACACGGCAAGGGCGATGAAGTCCTGCAGGAAGCCCAGCGCGTCCCAGCGGCCGACGATCGGGATGTGGAAATTGGATTGAAACAGGGTGCCGTAGGCCTCGACGTAGACCGTGGCCAGGATGAAGAAGCCCCACATGGTGAAGAAGTGCGCCAGCCCGGGGATCGACCATTTCAGCAGCTTGCGTTGCCCGAACACCTCGGAGATCTGCGCCCAGACCCGCGCGCCCACGTCGTCGGTACGGCCGCTGGCCGGCTGGCCGGACATGACCAGCTTGAAAAGCCACAAGACCCGCCGTAGCGCGAAAGCGGCCACCACCACAGTCAGGCCCAGGCCGAGAATCAGTCTGATGAGTGTGAGCGTCGGCGTCACCGAAGGCCTCTCCAAACGTAGTCACTGCGCGAAAACCCATTAGATCTCTGGCCTGCCCATAGTGACATCCGCGCGGCTTTCGACGTGAGAAAGGCTCCCCTAACCTGTGCTCCGTCGGAGGCCCTGGCCTGCGGTTCACTGTTCGCGTGCCAGCATGGCGCGCAGCATCGACAACATCTCCGAGCGCGAGCCAGCGCCGAGGCGGCGGCGGATCCGGGCAACGTGGTGCTCGACCGTCTTGGCCGAAATGAACAGCTGCCCGCCGATGTCGCGGTACGGCATACCCAACAACAGCAGTTCGGCGACTTCGCGCTCACGGTCCGACAGCCGCGAACCCGCCGCCGGCTGGTGCGGGTGCGAAGGCGCGCCGGCCGTCGGCTCGGCGCCCGAAGCCTCGGCGGGCACCTCGGTCGAGGTCGCACCCAACTTGAGGTCGCGGGCCAGTTGCAACATGGCCCCCGAGATCCGGCCGTCGGGGGTTTGCAGTGCGGCCTGGCCGGCCAGGCGCGTCGCGTCCGAGGTCAATCCGACATACGACAGTGCTCGGGCCGCTGCGGTGACTTCGTCGGTGTCGACCTGGTTGGCCAAAACTCGCAGCCAAGTTCGGCCGGCTCCGGATAGCGCCCGCGCGAGGGAGCTGTCGGCCGCCGCAGCGCCGAGGGCCTGTCCGTGCGGCGCGATCGACTCCGGGGATTTAGCGAGGATTCCCGCGTGCACCCCGGCCCAGTGCAGTGGCACGGACCATAGAAGCGGGTTGCCCAGCGATTCCAGCAGCTCGAACGCCTGCTCCAGCGTGTGCCGCAGCTGGCCGACTTGGTGCATCCGCGCTGCGGCCACCCATAATTCTCCCAGAGGGAGCAGCGCGAAGAGATCGACGGAGCACTCAGCAAGCACCTCCATGGCCTCGTACCAATGCTTTTGCAGCGCGCCCGCGTCGCCGTTGCGACGCGCGATCGCGGTCTGTAACGACGCCGCCCACAGCGCGTCGCGCCGGTGCAAACCCTGCGGACCGGTCCCGAGGCCGACGGAGGCGACGTCAGTGACGTCGGAGGCGGCCGCGGCCTGCTGCCCGTCCTGCATTTTGATCCAGCCGCCCAACAGCAGGTGGCGGCGCCCGAACAGGACGTCGTCGTCGCGCGCCGCGCGGCCGATCACGCTGCGCGCGCGGACTGGATCGCCGCCGTGAATCGCCACCAGGGTCACCAGCGCGGCCGGGCTGTCGGGAAGGACCTCGTCCATGGATTGCTCGACCGCGAGGGCCTGGCTGAGTTTTGCCATGGCCACCGGATACGGCTGGTCCATGGTCAGCAGCAGTCCTTCGGCCAGGCTGCGCGAGGTACGCGCGGCCATTGTCGGTGGGCCGGCGTCCTTGAGGCGCAGGGCTTCGCGCGCGGTCGCGAGGTCACCGGTGGCGGCGAGCGCGATCGCTGCCGCCGCACCGACGACGGAGTCCGGGTGCGGGCCAAGCCAGCTGAACAGCTCCGCTGCATGACTGGCGTTGCCATCGTGGGCCGCGACACTGGCTGCAATCCGGACCGCCGCGGCGCGTTCGGTGGAATCCGGGGAACCGAGCAGGTTGTCGGCCAGCGCCGCCGCGCCCGGGCAGTCACCGGTCAAGGCCAGCGCGTCGGCAAGTCGTGAACCCAACCCTTCGGCGCCGGCGTCCACCGCAGCCTGGTACAGCTGGGCGGCTCGGCGTGGCTGGCCGCGGCTGGCCTCGGCCCGGCACGCGAGAATACCGGCCAACCGGCCGTCTCGGAGCCCGTGTTGGGCGAGTCGCAGCGCGAGCTCCGGCGACACCGTCGACATGTCGAGTTGTGAACGCACGAGCGCGGTCTCGACCTCGTGCCGGTGCGCATTGCCTACGATCAGGGCGACCGCGTCGTGGACTGACGTCAGGAATTCCGGGCTGTGCGACGGCTCGATGAGTCCGCTGGCACGCGCCCGATCGACCAGCCGCCGTGCGTCTGTCACCGAAATCCCCAGGGCAGCAGCCACATCGGCGGTGCCCAGTTCTTGAGCGAGCGAAGTGATGAGCAGGGCGTCCAGGGTGGCCTCGTCGAGCCGGCGTAATCGGTCGATCAACGCGAACCGGGCCGTTCGGTCCGGGGATTGCGCCCCATTTACCGCGACCGCGTGCACCAGAAACGGCAGTCCCGCGGTGTAATCCAGCAGATCGTCCGCCACCGGCAGCGGACCGAGGGAAACACGCGGCCGGTCACGTTCGATCGCCACCGTCAGGTCGCGCATATTCTCCCAGGGCTCGGCGGCCACCACGACCGTGGCTCGGGGGTCCGCGATGCGTTCGCTGAGACTCAGCAGTTCTTCCGCCGTCAACAGGTGGGCGTCGTCGACAACCAGCGCGGCGTCGGGCGGATCGCCGGGGCGGGGCGGACGCGTCAGCACGGTCAGCCCCCCGCGGATCAGTGTGTCGCGGGCGGCGCTGAGGGCGGTGGTTTTGCCGGTTCCAATGCCGCCGCTGATCAGCAGCTTGGCCGGCGCCGTCACGGCCTCAGACAAGGCCCGGATGGCCTGGTTCGCGGCTGGGGTCAGGTCGAGGGATTGCTCTGGCGGGTGCTCAGCCATCCCCGTAACCCCAATCTTCCCCTAATGCTCTACCCCCTAATGATGCCTCAGGGCAGGTGGGATGCGCACCGATCACATGGCGGGTGTTGGCCGATAGCATTTGGATACATAGGACGACCGCGGCTAGGAGGTGCGCGATGGCAAACGAGTTGCTTGATTTCGTGATCTCACTTGTGCGCGATCCCGACGCCGCCGCCCGCTACGCCGCGAACCCCGCGCAGTCCATTGCCGACGCGCATTTAATGAACGTGAGCAGCGCAGACGTGAACAATCTGATCCCGATGGTATCGGATTCGTTGTCGTCGGCGATCCCCGGCGGCGCCGGTATGGGGGTGACGCTTGCCGATCACGGCAACGTTTGGGCGAGCGGCGCGGCCGCAGCGGCGCTCGACTCGTTCACGCCGCACCCGGCCGCGCGCGTCGTTGACCACTTCGACCATCAAGGCGCGGTGAGCAGCGTGATCAGCCAACTGCCGGCCCCGGGACCCGGGCAATCGCCGGCCGGTCCGGATCCCTTTCAGGTCGACGCGCATGCACAATCGGTGCTGCTCACGGGTCTGGATGTGCCTGCGGGCACGGCAGATCACAGCGTCTTCGCTGCAGATGATCCCGGCACGTGGGACCACTCAGATATCCACCCGGACCCCGCCACCCCCGGCCATCACGGCTTCGGGGCTCACGGCTGAGTTCCGTCCATGATCGAGTGGGCCGACGGCCCGCGAGGTGTGTCCGACGTGCTCAAATACCGGTGGTTAGGGGCACGCACAGCTGACCCATAGGGTGTCCGAAAAAATCCCCTAATCCCCTATCGAGGTGAGCCGGTCGAACCCGGTGGGTACCCGATCAGCGGGGGGATTCGACCCCGATTCGGAGCGGAAGCGGAATCCATACCGTGGATCTCAACGCCGGTTAGCCCGGCTAAAAGCTTCAGAGAGCTTAAGGGGAACCGATCATGAACGCACTGATCCAATACATCCTGGACTTGTTCAGCAATCCCGCGGCGGCGTCGGCCTTCATGGGCGGTCCGCAGCAGGCGATGTATGACAACGGGCTGGTCGACGTGGCACCCGACCAGTTCGCAATGGCGGCGGCCAACGCGCTGCCGGGCACCGAGCTCGGTCCCGATCCGATCGGCGGCCTGCAGCAAGTCCTGACCGACCAGTACGGCTATGCGCCGGGCTACGGCGGGGACGGCGACGCGGGCTACGGCGGGTATGACCCGGGCTACGGGGGAGACGGCGGCGTGGGCTACGGCGGGTATGACCCGGGGGTGGGTGGCTTGGTGGGCGACGCCGTGGGCGGGCTGCTCGGTATTGGCTCCGGGCTACTGGGCGGCTTCGGGCCCGGATATGGCTATGGCTCGCGGGGCTGGCAGCCTGGTTTCGGCGAATACGGCGGTGGCTGGGGCACTGGTTACGGGCCCGGATGGGGCGGTCCCGGTTGGGGCGGGACCGGATGGGGCGGTCCCGGTTGGGGGGAGTTCAGGCACGGTTTCGGCCCCGGTTCGGGTGGTTTTGGACCGAGCGAGTTCCGGCCTGGTTGGGGTGGCTTTGGACCGGGCGAATTCCGGCCTGGATTGGATGGGTTTGGTCCTGGTCTAGGTGGGTTTGGCCCCCATCTGGGTCTCGGCGGGGGCGTCGAAATCAGTGCCGGCTTGAACGTCGGTCTCGGCCTCGGCGGCGGTACCGGGTTCGGTACCGGGTTCGGCCTCGGCGGTGGGGTCGGTCTTGGCGCTCACTTCGGAGAAAGTTTGAGTCTCGGCGGGGGCCTGGGCGCGCGGACTGGCTTTGGCTTTGCAGGCGAGGCCGGTTTTGGCGAGCGCGCCGGTCTGGGCGTTGGTCGTGGTGGTGAGGCCGGTTTGGGTGGTCGGGCTGGTCTTGGTGGTGAGGGCGCTCTCGGCGGTGGCGCCCGCTTGGTGGGTGCGGGTGGTCTTGGCGGCAGCGCGGGGCTCGGCGCCCGGGCCGGTGGCGGTCTTGGCGCTGGTGTCGGTGGCCCGTCTGGCGGCGGCATCGGCGGTGTGGGCCTTGGCGAGGGTGGTCTTGGCGGCAGCGCGGGGCTCGGCGCCCGGGCCGGTGGCGGTCTTGGCGCTGGTGTCGGTGGCCCGTCTGGCGGCGGCATCGGCGGTGGTGCGGGTGGTCCCGTTGGCGTTGGTTTGACTGGTCAGCCCGGTGGTGGTCTGGGTGGTCAGGCTGGTGGTGGCTTCGGCGGCCAGGCCGGATTTGGCAACGGCTTAGCGGGCAGTGCTGGTCTAGGGAATCAGGCCGGTTTGGCGGCCGGAGGCGGATTGGCCGGTGCAGGCAACGCTGGCGCCGGCGGTCAGGCGGGGTTGATCGCTAGCGAAGGCGCTGCGATGAATGGCGCTGCGACTCCTCATATTTCAGGCCCGTTGGGGGGTGTCGGAGTCGGTGGTCAGGCTGGCGCTGCAGGCGCGGGCGGGGCGGGGCTGGGCATCGGCGGCGAACGCGGGGGCGCCGTGCTGAGCGGCCAGAGCAACGTGTTGGGCGGTCACTCGACGCCGCAAACGCAGACTCCCGCCATTGCGGTTGGATCTGGTTTGGGGGCGCACGCCGGCGGTGGCGGCAGCGCTCAACCCGCCGGCCCCGGGGCCGGCACGGCGGCCGGCGGGGCTCATGGCGGAATCCTGGGCCAGGAAGGTGCCACGCTGGGCGGTGGTGGCGGAATCCCGGCTCAGCACGGCCCGACAGTTGGCGCTGGGCACGAACCCACCATCGAAGGCGGCCACGGGATGCCGTCGAACCCCGGCTCTGTCATCCAGGGCCCGGGTGCCGGCGGTCCGGTCAGCCACGGCGGCGCGGGTGCGCCGGTGATCCAGCAGCCGGCGACGCACGCCCCGACGCAGGCTCCGGTTCAGCACTCCCCTGCACCCGTCCAGCACGCGCCGGCGCCCGTCCAGCACGCGCCCGCCCCGGTTCAGCACGCGCCCGCCGCGGCGTCGCACAGCCCGTCGGTGTTCGAAGGCACCCCGCACGCGCCGGCGCCGGTGCATGCGCCCGCGCCGGCACCGCATCCGGCGCCGGCGCACGTGGGCGGCCCGCACGGGTAACGGCCCGGGCCGGCATGGCGAGTCGGCGGGGACTTTGTGGTCCCTGCCGACTCGCGCGCATACCGTGATCTGAGGGCAGCGACAAAGTGGGCGAGAGGAAGGAGTAGTACCGTGACTCAACCCAGTGATCCGCGACGCGTCGGGGTGATCGTCGAGTTGATCGATCACACCATCGCCATCGCCGAACTCCACGACCGCGATGACTTGGCAAAGCGACTGACACGGGCCCGCGAGCGCATCATCGACCCACGGATCAAGGTGGTGATTGCCGGGCAACTCAAACAAGGCAAGAGCCAACTGGTCAACTCGCTGCTGAATCTGCCGGTCGCCCGGGTCGGCGACGACGAGGCGACCGTGCTGATCACCGTGGTGGGCTACGGGGATACGCCGTCGGCCCGGCTTGTCGTGGCCGCAGGACCCGACGGTGAAACCACCACCGTCGAGATCCCGGTCGACGACCTCAACACCGATCTGCGGTCAGCGCCGCAAGCCGGTAGCCAAGAAGTCCTGCGGGTTGAGGTGGCGGTGCCAAGCCCCCTGTTGCAGGGCGGGCTCGCGATTGTCGACACCCCCGGTGTAGGTGGCCACGGCCAGCCTCACCTTTCCGCGACACTCGGGCTGTTGCCCGACGCCGACGCACTGTTGATGGTTAGCGACACCAGCCAGGAATTGACCGAACCGGAGATGTGGTTCATTCGGCAGGCTCATCAAATCTGCCCGGTCGGGGCACTGGTCGCGACCAAGACCGACCTGTATCCGCATTGGCGCGACATCGTCAACACCAACGCCGCCCATTTACAGCGCGCCCGAGTGCCGATCCCGATCCTTCCGGTCTCCTCGTTTTTACGTAGCCACGCCGTCACGCTCAACGACGAAGAGCTCAATGAGGAGTCTAATTTCCCCGCGATCATCAAATTTCTGAGCGAGAAAGTGCTTTCCCGCGAGACCGACCGGGCCCGAGATCGGGTTCTGGATGAAATCCGCTCGGCAGCAAAGCATTTGAGCATGTCCGCGGGTTCAGAGCTAGCGGTTATCAACGATCCGGGGCTTCGTGATCGTCTCGCCGACGACCTGGAGCGGCGCAAACGGGAAGCGATAGACGCGCTCGACCAGGCCGCGTTGTGGCAGCAGGTACTCAACGATGGATTCAACGACCTGAGCACCGACGTCGACCACGACATGCGGGCCCGTTTCCGCTCACTCACCGGGGACATCGAACGCCGGATCGATTCGTGTGACCCGACCCAGCATTGGGCCGAGATCGGCAACGAGGTGGAGGACGCGGTCGCCACCGCGGTCGGTGACAACTTCGTGTGGGCCTACCAGCGTGCCGAGGTTCTCGCGGAGAGCGTGGCCAGCTCCTTTGCCGATGCGGGTTTGGACTCGGTGATGTCCCCCGAGCTGAGGGCGCGCGACATGGGCGAAGATTTCGGTGAGCTCAAGTCGCTGGCCGAGCTGGATTCCAAGCCTGCGGGCAAGGCACAGAAGGTCGTTACCGGCTTGCGGGGCTCCTACGGCGGCGTGGTCATGATCGGCATGTTGTCCTCGGTAGCGGGGCTCGGCCTGTTCAACCCGCTGTCGGTGGGCGCCGGGCTGGTCCTTGGCCGCATGGCGTTCAAGGAGGACAAGGAAAACCGGTTACTACGGGCGCGCGCCGAGGCGAAGACCAACGTCCGGCGTTTCGTCGATGACGTTTCATTCCTGGTAGGCAAGGAATCTCGCGACCGGCTCCGGATCATCCACCGCACTCTGCGCGACCATTACCGCGACATTGGAAACGAGATCAACCGTTCGCTCAACGAGTCGCTGCAGTCCACCATCACCGCGGCGCACGTCGAAGAGATCGACCGCGACAACAAGGTCCGCGAACTCGAGCGGCAGTTGGATATCCTGAAACAGGTCATCGACAACGTGGACAAGTTGGCAACCTCGGGTTCCCTTAGAACAGTGTGAGACGGGCGTGAGCACAAGCGATCAAGTCCGCGCGATTCTGGGCGGAACGGTTCAGGCCTACCGGGGCGAGCCGGCGTACCGGCAGCGCCAGGATGTCTTCCACGAATTGGATCGCATCGGCGCGCGCCTCAATGAACCTATTCGCGTAGCGCTGGCGGGCACGCTCAAGGCCGGAAAGTCCACTCTGGTCAACGCGTTGGTGGGCCAGGACATCGCACCGACCGACGCCACCGAGGCCACCCGGATTGTCACCTGGTTCCGCCACGGACCCACCCCAAAGGTTACGGCGAACCATTGGGGCGGAAAGCATTCGAATGTGCCGATCAATCACAGTGTCGGACCAGAAGGAGGCCTGACGTTCGACTTCCGGACGATCAATCCCGCAGAGGTGGTCGACCTCGATGTCGAGTGGCCGGCGGAGGAACTCGTCGACTCCACCATCATCGACACCCCGGGGACGTCGTCGTTAACACGCGATGCCTCCGAGCGAACCCTGCGACTGTTGGTGCCCCCGGACGGCGTGCCACGAGTGGACGCGGTGGTGTTCTTGATGCGCACCCTGAATGCCGCTGACATCGCCCTGCTCAAACAGATCGGTCAGCTAGTCGGCGGGGCCGCCGGCGCACTGGGCATCGTCGGCGTCGCTTCGCGGGCCGACGAGATTGGCGCCGGGCGGATCGACGCGATGCTGTCAGCGGCGGACGTGGCGCAGCGGTTCACCCGCGAGATGAACCAGACCGGCATCTGCCAGGCCGTGGTGCCGGTGTCCGGACTGCTTGCCCTGACCGCGCGCACTCTGCGCCAAAGCGAATTCGTCGCGCTACAGAAGCTCGCCGGCGCCGACACCGCCGAGCTCAGCAAGGCCATGTTGAGCGTGGATCGCTTCGTGCGGGCCAACAACCAGCTGCCCGTGGACGCGGCGACCCGGGCGGAACTGCTGGAGCGATTCGGCATGTTCGGCATCCGGATCTCGATCGCCGTGCTGTCCGCCGGAGTCACCGACGCCGCGGGTCTGGCCGACGAACTGCTGGAGCGCAGCGGGTTGGTGGCACTGCGCGACGTGATCGATCAACAGTTCGCGCAGCGCTCCGACATGCTCAAAGCGCACACCGCACTGCTGTCGTTGCGCAGGTTTGTGGAGGCTTTTCCGATCGTCGCGACGCCGTACATCATCGCCGATATCGAACCGCTGCTGGCCGACACCCACTCTTTTGAGGAACTTCGATTACTCAGTCAATTGCATTCGCGACCAACGACATTGAACGGGGACGAGATGGCCTCGCTGCGTCGTATCATCGGCGGGTCGGGCACCAACCCGGAAAGCAGGCTGGGCTTGAACCCCGAGGATCCCAAAACAGATCCCAACGAGGGCCCGCGTGCCGCGTTCGCCGCCGCGCAGCGCTGGCGCCGCCGCGCCGAGCATCCACTCAACGACCCGTTCACCGCCAGGGCATGCCGTGCCGCGGTGCGTAGCGCGGAGGCGATGGTGGCGGACTTCGCAGCCCGCGGTTACGACAAGCCCAACGTCCAACCGCGCTAGCGTCGCCACGGTGGGCCAAAGCGAGGGGGCCACGGCCTTTCTCGCGTAGGCGGTGGCGGTGGCGGTGCGGTGGTGGACACCTGCGTTGTTGGAGGTGGCTCGGTGGTGGTGATTGGCGGCGGAGGCGCGGTGATCGTCGTCGTTTCCGGGGCAGGGGGCTGGTTCGTCGTGGTAACCACGGGCGGCTGCGTGGTGTCGCTGGGAGGCGGCGCCGTGACCGTTACCGTCTCTGGCGGAGGCGGAGGTGCCGGTTGGATCGGATTCGGCTCCTCGCGGCCCAAGGTCAGTGCCAACACCACCGCCGCCAGAATCGCCGCGCCCGCGCCGGCCAGGATCAAGATCAGCGCTGTGCGTTTGTACCACGGCAGTCGTGGGGCTTCGGCGGCGTAAAGATCGTCGTCCCCATCGTCGAATCCAGTTGTCTCCCTGCCGTAGCCACCAGTGTGTTCGGGGCCTGAGTAGGGGACGGGCTCGTCTGCGTCGGCGTCTTCTGACCATGCCAACGGAGGCCCCTCGGCAAGTGCGGTCCCAGCCGTTCCGACCATTTCGGTCGGGTTCTCGATCATGGGACTCGCCGTAGTGGGGACGGCTGCCGACGATCGCCGTTGGCCGAGCACAGCCGCGCCGATGGCAGCGCTGAACGTAGCGTCGGGTGCGGTGATGATCGGCACCTGTAGGTGTCCCGACAGGCGCGTGGTAATCAACGGAATGCTTGCGCTACCACCGACAATCGCCACCGCGGCCAGGGTGGACCGCGCAATGTTGTTGCGCTGCAATGCCTCGTCGAGTGCGCCGAGGAATCGGTCCAGTGGTTCCGAGATGAGTTGTTCGAATTCGGTGCGAGACAGCTGGATAGCATCTCCGGAGCCGGCCGCGCCCGGTGCGACGGTGGTTACCGTGGCCGTCGACAGCTGCTCCTTGGCGCGCTGGCATTCGCTCAGCTGGGGCGCAGCTGCGCGCAGGTGATTGAGGATGAGTTGATCGATTGCGTCACCAGAGAATTCGGCGTACCGGAGCGGCGGCCCGATCGGCTGGGAGTTCGGCCTGGCGTTGATCAGCGAGACGCTTGTGCCGCTCGCGCCGAAGTCGCACAGGGCGACGACGCCGTCGGTCGGGAATCCCGGCTGGGTGCGTAGCGCTGCCATGGCGGCCGTGGCGTCGGAGATCAAAACTGGAGGCACGCCGCCCGGCGTCAGGCCGGGTTGGGCGAAGAACTCCTCGCGCAGCGCGGCGATCTGGCCTTCGGACCAATACGCGGGAACCGCGATCGTGATTGGCGTGCCGTAGCCGACCGTGCGTGCCATCGCCTCGAGCGCTTCGACCGTCAGCGCCGCGCCGAGGTACTTCGTTCCGTCGGGGGCCACCAGCGGAGCCCGGTCCCCGACTCGTTCGATGAATCCCCGCATCACCAGTCCGGGTTCGGTCAGGCTCGGGGTTTCTTCCGGCAAACCGACTTCGGATGGTCGTTGGTCGTAGATCGTCAAAACGGATCTGCGAGCTACCGGGGCGCTGCCAGCGCGGGCCGCAACCAGGTTGGCCACCCCGAGCGACAACCCGAGCGACGAGCTCATCTTGCGCACCCCTGTGTCCGTTGTGTCACTGGCGATCGGCCGGTCCTCACCATATCGGCCCTGGATTCCACTGGCCCGCAAACGAGTTGTTAACGGAGTTCGGGCGGCACCGTAATCACCGTCGGCACCTCTGGAATGGTGATCACCGAGGGTAGTTGCGGCAGGTGATGGCGATGCGTTGGTTGCTGTTGGGCTGGCTGCTGTTGGGTTGGCTGGTATGCGGGCGGCTGGACTGCGCTGCTGGTGGGCGGCGCTGTCGTCGGGGTGGTGGTTGTCGTGGTCGTCGGTGGTGTCGTGGTGCTGGTGGTTGTCGACGGGATCGTGGTCGTACTGGTCGACGGGTTATTGCTGGTGCCGTTGTTGCCATGGATCAGCTCGATGATGCCGTAGACGATCAGTCCGATCAGGATCGCAACGAACAGGCCCCAGCCGATGAGCACCACAGGCTTTCGGTACCACGCGGTGAACTCAGCCTCTTCGTCGAGAGGGTCGAGAAATTCGGGGGGCTCTAACTGCTCAGGAGCAGGCGTCGGAGTTGGCGGAGGCACCGGATCGGGGTCGACAGTCGGAGGCGGTGCCGGCTCTGCAGCCGGTGGTGGGAATCCGCCCCTGCCGTATTTGGCGTGCTGGGTCGGTTGTTCGTTGAAGTCGTCCGGCCGTCCGGGTGCCACCGCAGTCATGCTACTGATACCAGCTGGCAGTTACATCCAGTCGGATCGTCCGTTGCTCTCGCAGCTTTCGAATTTCGCTCTAAATGATCGAAGGGTGCGCGAGCGCGTGCCGCTGTCCGGCTTCGCCGCTCGTCCCTCGGCCGTCCCGTACGGGACGGCAATCAGGTGCCGATGGTGCCGGGACTCCCGGGGGTGCCGGCGGGGCCGAGGCTACCGGTGCTGCCCGGGGGGAGGCCGGCGCCGCCGGCGCCGCCCGCGCCGCCGGCACCGCCAACAGCCCCGGCGCCGCCTGCGCCGGGGGCCCCATTGATGGTGCCTGCGCCATGGTTGCCGCCGTCGCCGCCGTTGCCGCCGTTGCCGCCGTCGCCGCCGGTGCCCCCGTTGCCGCCGCTAGCTGAGGTGGAGGCGCCGCCGGCCCCGCCGGCCCCGCCGACGCCGCCAGCGACGGCGGCGCCGCCGGCCCCGCCGACGCCGCCGGTACCTAAGGTGGCGGCGCCGCCGGCCCCGCCGGCTCCGCCGCTCGCGGACACCCCGCCGGTGCCGGCGTCCCCGCCGTAACCGCCGTTACCTGACCCCGCGGCGGCCCCGCCGGCACCGCCGGCCGCGCCGGCCCCGCCGGCACCGCCGGCACCGCCGGCCCCGCCGGCACCGCCGGCACCACTGCTGGTGGCGGCCCCGCCGGCGCCGGCGGCGCCGCCGCTCCCGGACACCCCGCCCTCGCCGCCGGCCCCGCCGTCGCCGCCGTTGCCTAACCCCAAGGCCGCGCTGCCGACCCCGCCGACCCCGCCGGCTCCGCCATTCCCGGAGGCCCCGCCGGTGCCGGCGGCGCCGCCGTTGCCGCCGTTGCCGATACCACCGGCCCCGCCGTCGCCGCCGGCGCCGCTGGCGCCGCCGTCTCCAGCGGCCCCGCCGTTGCCGCCGGTGCCTGACCCCGAGGCC
>Ga0302319_10000490_pt1 | contig 88730 bp, 75 predicted proteins | sample Bog_T0_2_FD_203319 | JGI IMG/M metagenome (GOLD analysis project Ga0302319, IMG submission 203319) | Peat permafrost microbial communities from Stordalen Mire near Abisko, Sweden - Bog_T0_2 | ecosystem: Environmental > Terrestrial > Soil > Wetlands > Peat | place: Sweden: Abisko, Stordalen Mire... | reverse complement strand
TGCATCAAACCGACAAAATCGGGTGCCAGACCAGAATAAAAGACCGTCGCGTTCGTGCCGCCAATTTTTACCGTAGTGGTTGCGACAGTCTGGGACAAAGGACTCGCCTGCCCCGGCGCCGAGTCCACGACAGGATTGGTTACCTCTCCCTGGCCGGTCAGGTAAACAATGAGGACATCCCCTGGTTTTGCCGGGGCGCTTGGTCCATTGAGACTACCATCCGGGTTAATCGCTACAGCGCGCCCAGTGCCGTAATAAAAAATGCCCGGTGCGGGCGCAGCGACTTTAAATGTAAAAGGCGAACTCGACACCCCATTTACTGTGACGACCACGCTCGCAGTCCCGGGGGTAAACATCTCCAATGGTACCTGGGCATTGATCTGTCCGGGACCAACGTAGTAGAGCGGGACGGGTACCCCGTTGATCGTGACCGAAGTATCGAGCAGAGTCGTAAACAGAGGTACTGTGCTTGCGGACGCCTCGCCGCTTCCAAGATTCGAACCGAAGATTGAGATGATCGAGCCTGGTGCGACCGCGGCGCCGCTGACATAACTGGCACCGTTGACTACCCCTCCCACCTTGGGTTGGGGCGGTGCGGCGCCCGCGGGTACCGATATCTTCGACACAAATCCGCTTATACAAAAAGCGCCCAGGTAGCTCCCGGCAACGGTACAGGGGCTGCCGGCATTTAACGGCTGCAACGCATTTGCCGTCGGGAAACTGAAGGAAGAGGTGTATCCCGTCACATAGGCGTTTCCGAAGGAGTCCACCGCAATTCCAAGCCCCTTGTCGCCCTTCGAAATAAGATCCCCGCTGCCGCCGAGATATGTGGACCAGATCAGGGCGGAGCCGGTGGCGTTCAGCTTCGTTACAATAACCTCGGGACACGAAGTCAGGTAGGGTACGCAATTTACGCCGTTCACTGGCTTGAATGCATTCACCACAGGGAAGTCCGTGGCGCTGGAATACCCGGTCACATAGGCGTTTCCCGAAGAATCCACGGCGATTCCCAATCCCTCCGTGTAGCCCGAGGGAGTCGAGCCGCCGAGAAAAGTGGAATAGAGAAGCGACGAGCCGGCAGCGTTGAACTTAGTCACAAATATACTTTCGTAACAACTTCCGGGACATTTCGTCTGAAACGCATTCGGAGTAACGGGAAATTCTGATGAGCTCGTGTGACCCGTCACGTAGGCATCTCCCGCTGCATCCAGGGCAATGGCGCTGGCTTCCGTGGAATTGTCGCCAAAATAAGTGGAGTAAACCGGTGAGCCCGATGCATTGAACTTGGTTACAAACGTGTAGCCGGGAGTCGCCTGGAAAGCATTTAACAACGGAAAATTGGGACCGGCAACTCCCGTTACATAAGCACTGCCCGACGCATCCACTGCAATGCCGTAGCCGGAATCGCCTCCCTTGCCGCCCAGATAAGTGGAATACACAAGCCCGGAACCTGCCGGATTAAGCACCGTCACAAAAGCATGTTCATTACCCAGAACACTGCCCAGTGATGGCTGAAAAGCATTTGCTGTGGGGAAGTCAGCCGAGTACGTATCTCCCGTCACATAAGCGTTGCCGGCGGAGTCGACAGCAATTCCACGACCCTCATCGAGGTAGGTACCGCCAAGAAAAGTGGAATATATCAGCGCTGAGCCCGTCGCATTCAGTTTGGTCACGAACGCGGTTTCTTCGTACCCGAAGATTAGCCCGGTCCCGAGTGTTTTCTGAAAAGCAGTCGCGGTTATCGGGAAATCCCATGCACTGGTAGTTCCGGTGATGTAGGCGTTGCCGGAGGAATCGACCGCTATTCCGTAACCCGTAGTCCCCTTTTGAGGATATATTTCCCCTCCGAGATAGGTTGAGTATTCCAACGCCGAACCAGCGGGGTTGAGCTTGGTTATGAAGGATAGAGCCTCCGCACTTTCCGTCGTTTGAAAAGCATTTCCGGACGTGGGGAACGAAGATCCGGCGCCTCCGGTAATGTAAGCGCTGCCCGAGGCGTCGACCGCGATTGCGTTACCCAGAGCGGTGTAAGCACCGCCGAGATAGGTGGAGTAGGCCAATACCGGATCGATAATAAGAGGTTTGCTCGAATCGTACGCACCGACTTCGAAGCCCACCCGCCGCCCGCGTTGGAGCACGAAGCGGCCGCTGACGGTATGGCGTGTTCCCGCGATGTTCTGGTAGACAACCGGCCGGCGCAGACGGAATTCGTTCCCGTCGGTTTCGAGAAGCAAATCGCCCTCCCGATCCATCTTCGCTTTCCCCTTTCCGTTGAAAGCAAAATGTATGGCCCGTGGGTCCGCTCCCGGATCGAGGATAAAATCGTACTCCAGCTGGCGCTGATTGCCGTAATAAACAAGGTCAATGCCCGGGTAGACACGCTCGTAGCGGACCTTCGCATAGTTGGCGACGTTAGTATGCCAGTTCGCGGAGTCGTTGCCGATAAGGTAGTTGCTCCTGCCCGGAAGCTCCTCCAGCCCGATGACTCGCGGCGAAGGATTTGCCTTCTCCAGTTTCATTTCAATCGCTGCTTCTTTCCTGCCGGACCGGCCTTGATTCGGGCTCAGGACCGCCTCTCCCGCGGTGAGAAACAGACTGTACCCATTGCCGTGCGCCATGAACTTCACTTCAGAGGGAGCTTGCCCCTGGTTTGCTTCAAAACTGAGGGGAAGCTTGCCGTAGGACTCGAGAGCGCCCGTTTCTACGCTGCCGCGCAGAGACGAAGTGGCGAGAAGAATAGGGCAGATGAAGCCAAATCTAAAGATTTTATTCATATCGCACGTAAAGACTGGATGATATCTTCTCATTCCTCTCCCACTCACCGCAATACAAGCGCGGCCTTCCCGCGCGGCAATCCTGCGCATCGGAGCTCAGCAAGAAGGTACTCTGCGCCAGCACGTCATCACGTGGACCGGCCGCGTGCGCGACACCGTATACTTCAGCATCCTCGAATCGGAATGGCCGCTGGTGAAGAACAATCCGGAACAGAAGCTGCGCTGACACCTACACCAACTGAATCGTCACCCGACGCCCCACCATCGCCGCCGCTCTTTGCAGGCTCGATAAAGTGATGTCATTCTTCGGATCGAGCAGCCGGTCCACCTGTGTACGGCTCGTCTTGAGTAGCGTCGCCATCCGCGCCTTAGAGATTTTTTTCGTCCGCATTGCTTCGGCCAATTGCCACGCCACTACCTCCTTCACGGCTTGTACTTGCGCCTCTTCGGACCCCCCTTCCTCCTTGAGGAAATCGTCGATGCTCGAGCCTGGATGTTTCTTACTCATTGCCGCAGCCGCCTGTACCTTATATGGTACGCAGGCAGCCGACCGCAAATTGGGGCAAATGGAAATCTACATTCCTCCGTTCCCATCCGGGTCATCGACGAATGACCAACTTGGGTCTATAACAGTTTGCGAATATTCAGCCTCTATTTCCCCTCGTATCAATAACATCCCTTTTTAACCGCCTCGAAACGCCGGCTCCGTGTGGTATCGCTTAATCGCCAAAGGAAATCCGATCACCATGACGCCTCAACCCGAACTCGCGCCCCGCCCCAATCAGAACCGCTCCACCGGCCCCACCACGCAAGCCGGCAAAGACAGCTCCCGCCTCAACGCCCTCCGCCACGGCCTCAGCGGACAAACCGTCCTCATGCCCTGGGAAGATCGCGAAGCGTACCAATCTCACTGCGCGTCATTTCTCAAAACGCTCGCCCCTGTCGGTGACATCGAAACCCAAACCGCGCAAGGCATCGCCGACGATCAGTGGCGCCTGAACCGCGCCCGCGCCGTCGACACCAACTTGTTCGCGCTCGGCCATTTCGATTACGCGCCCGAAACCGGTCATCCGCAAATCGACGCCGCCCTCACCTCAGCCCGCGTCTTCCGCGACAACTCCAAAGTCTTCGTCAACCTGTCCCTCTACGAACAGCGCATCAACCGTTCGCTCGAAAAGAACTTCGACCGCCTCGAAGCGCTCCAGGCAACTCGGCGCGCGCAGGAGCACGAAGCCAAAATAAGTCAAATCCGCCAAAACAAAGCTCGATTGTCCACCCCGCCGTCACCCGCGGCCACACCGTTGCCCGATCATGAGTCTGCGCACAACCGGTCAGGCCTTGTCCCCACCTCATCTCAGCCAAAGACGCCAAGCCCTGGCCAGTTCGTTTGTTCGACTTTCTCCGAACTCCCCGCCGAACCCGGCTTGCCCTCGCCCGACACCGCACCCGACCCTGCGCACACCCTCCAAAAGGCCGCATGACACCATCCCCCAACCACCTGTCCCCGCCTGTTCACCACCGCGTACCCACCCCCCACGCCCGTACTCCGCCCGTTCTCCAGCCCCGTGCGCTGATACGATGAGACTGGTGCGGCTTCGCCATGCCCTGAGCATCCTGCCCGTCATACTGCTGCATGTGGCCTCGACGCCACCTCTCGCTGCACAGACGGACGCCCCCGCGATAGCCACTGAATTTGAAGGCCGCCCCATCGCTGCCGTTTCTTTCGATCCCGTCAAACAACCTTTCGCTGCCGCGGAAATTTCCGCCATGGTGCCCCTCCGCGCTGGCCAGAACTATCGCGCCGCTGACGTCCGTGCCGCCATCGAGCGCCTCTACGCCACCGGCCGCTATCAGGACATTCAGGCCGATGCCACCCTGTCCGCCGCGCCCGCCTCGCCGAATTCATCCGAAGCCGTCGTCTTGCGCTTCATCACGAAGCCCAACTGGTTCATCGGCAACGTGACCTCCGAGGAAGACTTCGCCGACCCCCCCAGTCCCGGCCAAATCGTCAACGCCTCCCGCCTCATTCTGGGCGACCCCTTCGACATGGCGCAGGTCACCGCCGCCACCACCAGCATCCGCAAACTTTTCTTCAATAACGGTTATTTCAGCGCTCAGGTGGAACCGAAGATTACCTATGAGGACGTCTATAATCAGGTGAACGTCGTTTTCGCCATTCAGGCCGGCAAGCGCGCCCACTATGAGCAGCCGTCCGTCTCAGGCGATAACTCAATCCTGACCGAACAGCAGATCGTCAAAGCGTCCAACTGGCATCGCTGGTTCATCCTGCCCGGCTACCACGGCATCACCCAAAGCCGCACTCGCGCCGGCATCGATAAAATCCGCCTCAAGTACGAAAACTCGCATCGCCTGCTCGCCACCGTAGTCCTCAAAGACGTAGCGCCTGACTATGCAGGCCGTCGCGGCCGTCCCGAATTGCAGATCGCGCCCGGTGCGCCCGTCAACATCACCGTTCAGGGTGCGCGCATTTCGAAAGGCAAGCTCAAACAAAATGTTCCCGTCTACGAAGAACACACGGTCGATGCCGACCTCCTCACCGAAGGCTCCGGCAATCTGCGCGATTATTTCCAGGCCCAGGGCTTCTTCGACGTCGATGTCTCCTTCCGCCAGCGGCTCTCTTCCGGAGGCGCAACCGAAATCACCTACGTGGTCGAAACCGGTGCTCGCCACCGCTTCGTCCATCTCGAAATCTCCGGCAACAAGTACTTCGATCAAAAGACTGTCCGCGAGCGTTTGTACCTCGAGCCGGCATCCTTCGAATTGCGTCACGGCCGTTACAGCGAAGCCTACCGGCACCGCGATGAAGGCTCCATCAGCTCTCTCTATCAGTCGAACGGCTTCCGCGATGTCAAAGTTACGTCTCGCGTGGTCGACAACTATAGGGATCGAAAAGGCGACCTGGCCGTCTTCTTCACTATCGCGGAAGGTGCCCAGTACCGCGTCGCGTCGCTCACCGTAAAAGGCGCCAATCGGATCGACCTGGCCCATACCCTGACGACGTTGAATTCCCAGACCGGTCAGGTCTTCAGCGACTCGGGCGTCGCCGCCGATCGCGATACTCTCATCCGCCAATACGGCGACAACGGTTTTGCCTCCGCTGCCTTTGAGTGGAATTCGAAGCCCGGCGCCAGCCCCCATACCGTCGATCTCGAATTCGTCATTAACGAAGGCGACCAGCAGTTCGTCCGCAATGTAGTGATCACCGGCCTCAACACAACCCGTCAGTCACTGGTCGATCGTCAGATGGAGCTGAAGCCCGGCTCACCTCTGTCGCCCTCCGCCATGACCGAAACGCAGCGCAAGCTCTATGACCTCGGCATCTTCGCTCAGGTAGACATGGCCATCCAGAATCCCGATGGTGAAGAAGATCGCCGCAACATTCTCTACGATCTCGAAGAAGCCCGCCGCTACTCCATCACCACCGGCGTCGGCCTCGAGTTCGCGCGCATAGGCGGCAGCAACGCCATAGCCGATCTCTCCGATCCCGGCGGCGCACCCGGCGTCAGCCCGCGCGTCTCGGTCGATATAACGCGGCTCAACCTCTTCGGCGCCGGTCAGTCGCTTACGCTATCGGGCCGCCTCTCGACCCTGCAGCGCAAGGCCGTCCTCACTTACTTCGTGCCGCGAATTTTCGGGCATCCTAAACTGGACGCTTCTTATTCGATCCTCTATGACGACACGCATGACGTCCGGACCTTCGAATCGAAACGCGAGGAAGCCTCCGCTCAGGTGGCCCAGCATTACACCAGGGCCGTTACCCTGTTTTACCGGTTTACCTATCGCCGCGTCGGCGTGTCGAATCTGAAAATCGATCCGCTCCTCCTCCCTCAACTCGCCGAGTCCGTGCGCGTAGGCCTCTCCACGCTGAGCCTCGTACAGGACCGCCGTGACGACCCCACCGATGCCCACAAAGGCATCTACAATACGCTCGACGTAGGCTTAGCCACCAAGGTCTTCGGTTCCCAAACCAGCTTCGTGCGCGTGCTCGGCCGCAACGCGACCTACACCCGGCTTGGATCGAAGATCGTCTTCGCGCGCGAAACCCAGTTCGGTGTCACCTCCGCCTTCGACGTTCCTCCGAATTCCGATCCCACCGATCCCATCCCTCTCGCCGAGCGTTTCTTCGGTGGCGGCGGCAACACTCTCCGTGGATTTCCCGAGAACCAGGCCGGCCCTCGCGATATCCTCACCGGATTTCCCCTCGGCGGTTCGGCCCTCTTCTTCAACAACACGGAACTGCGCTTTCCGCTCTACGGATCCAATATCAACGGCGTCCTGTTTGAAGATGCAGGCAACGTTTACTCGAAGCTCAGCAATGTCTCCTTCCGGGTCGATCAACATAATCCGGAAGACTTCGATTACATGTCGCATGCGGCCGGCTTCGGCATCCGCTACCGCACACCGTTGGGGCCGCTTCGTTTAGATCTCGCGTGGAGCCTCAATCCCCCTCACTACAACGGCTTTTCCGGTAACTACAACCAACTGGTCCAATGCTCCGCCGCCAATACCTGTCAGGCTGCACTCCAGCAGATCAGCCACTTCCAGTTCTTCTTCTCCATAGGACAGGCCTTCTGATGCGCAGCCTGTGTAGCATCCTTCTTTTCGCCACCCTCTTCGCTGACACGCCTCCAGCCCGTGCCGTGATTGTCGATCGCGTCGCCGTGGCCGTGGGTATCAGAGTCATCACCGACAGTGAGATTATTCAACGCATCCGCCTCACTGCTTTTGAAAATGATGAAACACCCGATTTCACCCTCGCGTCCCGGCGCGAAGCCACCAGCCGTCTCATTGATCAAAAGCTCGTCGAGCGCGAAATGGAAGTCGGCCACTATCCCCATCTCGCGGCCGATCGCGGTGAACAACTTCTGGCGGATCTCATTAAGACCACTTTTAAATCCGACAAAGCCGCCTTCGAAGCCGCGCTTCTGCACGCGAATCTCACCACGGTGGATCTTCGTAGCGACCTCATCCGCGAAGCCGATCTCATCACCTTCCTCGATCTGCGTTTTCGTCCCGCCGTCGAAGTGACGCAGGAAGACGTCCGCAAATTTTTCGATCAGAAGATCAGTCCGAAAACTGGCGCCGATGCCTTCGAACAAATGCGCACCCAGATCGAGCAACAACTCGCCGCTGAACGCAGCGATCAGGAACTCACCGCCTGGCTGAACGATCAGCGCAAGCGTACGAAGATCGAATACTCGGAAAAAGACCTCGAAGAAACAGTGGCGCCCGACGTCCCGGCTAAGGTCGAGGAGCCCGCTCAAAAATGACCCGCGCCACTCGCTTCTGGCTAATCTCCACCCTTGCTGTCGTAGGTGTCGCGGCCACGGCAATTGTCGGCGGCGTATTGTTCCTGCGTAGCGCTTCGTTCCGCGATATCGTACGCACCCGCATCGTCGCGGAAGCGGAACGTGCCACCGGCGGGCGTGTCGAAATCGGCGCTTTTGCATTCAATTGGTCAACCCTCACAGCCGATCTCGACAACTTTGTCATCCACGGCACCGAGCCCTCCGGCCAGGAACCTTTGCTGGCGATTGACCGCGTCAGCGTCCGCTTGCGGATAATCTCACTCCTCGATAGAAATGTCGACTTGTCGCGTGTGACGGCCCAGCATCCTCGCACTCATCTGATCATTCACGCGGATGGAACCACCAACGTGCCTCAGCCCCATCTGGCGACAGCAACACCCACCATCGCCACAATTCTCGATCTGAAGATTGGACAGTTCGACGTCGTAAACGGATTGATAGTCGCTGAAACTGACATCGCCGGGAGTGCGAATACTAAAGCGGTGCCTATCGTCTGGAATGCGCGGGGCTCCAATCTGGCCGCGCACCTGACGTGGAACAAAGCGGGCCCGCAATACGCCGGTACCGTTTCCATCGATCCTGTGCATTTTTCCTCCGATCGCACGGAACCGTTCGATGCTCACATCGCGATCGACGGCTCTCTGATGAAAAATCAGATCGCCGTCCGTCACGCGTCTTTGCGGACCGCCGAGTCGCAAATCGATCTCACTGCTTTGCAGCTTTCGAGTTTCCTCTCACCCGTCATCACAGCGGATTACAACGCCCGCGTCTCCACTCGCGAAGCCAGCCGCATTCTGCGCTGGAAAGACCGGCCTTCCGGAATCGTGTCCGCTGCCGGACGCGTGAACTACCATTCTTTCCAGGATTTTCAGGTCGACGGGCAACTCGAGACCGCCTCGCTCGACTTCGCCAATGTCCACGGCGCGCGCATTCAAACCGCATTCACCGCCAAGCCTGACAGCGTCGCCTTAAACGGAGTTCGTATCGACTGGCTGGGCGGTTCAGTGCAGGGTTCCGGTCGCCTCAGTCCTCTGAACCTGCGCGGTACGTTCACGGCCTCCGGCAGCGTCAGCCATTTCGACGCTCAAACGCTGGCCACCCTCGCCTCTCTGCCTCAGCTCCCCTATGGAGGGCTGCTCTCCGGAAACTTTCAGACGACGGGGCATCTCAATCAACCCCTCATCAGTTCGCACATCACCGTCGAACCCGTCCCCCACGGTGTTCCCGTGCATGCCGATCTCGACCTCAAGTACAGCGTTCCCGATAACGCCCTGACCTTCGCCCCCTCATGGATCGAACTTCCGCATACAAGGGTCGACCTCAGCGGAGTCCCCGGAGCGCGTCTCGCCGTCAAAGCCAGATCGACAGATGCTGCCGACCTCCTGCCGCTATTGGCCAGCCATTCAATCCCGCTCGAATTTAAGAACGGAACGGCCGCGTTTGAAGGAACCGTCACTGGAGCGCTGTCCAATCCCTCCATCGCTGGCCACGCTTCCCTTCAGAACGTGGCTCTCCGCGGTCAAAAAATCGATTCCGCCGCCGGCGAGTTTACACTCAGCCGTGATTCCGTCGCGGCCACTAATGCCGCTGTCACCATGGGACGCCTGCAGGCAAACGTTTCCGGGTCTCTGGCTCTTGTCAATTGGTCGCCTCAGGAAAAGTCCGCCGTCAACGCCAACCTTCGCCTGACCAATGCAGACCTCGGGCAACTGCTCGGCCTCGCCGGACAGCACAACATTCCCATCACTGGCGCTTTGAATACCGCCGCGCAGATTACCGGCACCCTCGGCGATCCGCATGCCACCGCCGACTTCGCCCTCTCTCGGGGTCAGATCTATGGCGAACCCTTTGACTCCCTCACAGCCCACGCGCAATATCGAAACGCCGGCGGCGAAACCCTTACCGCTTCCCTGATCGCCGGAACCAAACGAGCTAACCTGACTGCAAAGCTCGAACAGGCCCCCCAGCGAGGCAGCCCTGAGCAAGTCAGCTTTACTCTTTCCACCAATTCCCTCGCCTTCAGCCAACTCAATTTCGTCCACAGCCGCGAACCGGATCTCGCCGGCAGCGCGCAAGCCAAAGCCAGTGGAACCATCGAACTCACCCGCAATGCCGCCGGCCACCTGGAACCGAAACTCGCCAGTCTCGACGGCAACATCGATGCCCAACACCTGGTCTATGCCTCGCGCAATCTGGGTGATCTTCACCTTACGGCTACCACCGCCTCGGGTGTTCTGAAGACTGGTGTTCTGACGGCCCGCCTTGAATCCACCCTGCCCGGAACCACTCTGCGCGGCGAGGGCACGGTGGGGCTCTCCGGCGAATATCCACTGCTCGGAAGCGTCTCTTTTACCAACGCGAATATTCCCGTAATTGTGGGTATGTTCCGCGGACCCGGCTCAGCAGCCCTTCCCTTCGAAGGCTCTGCCAGCGGAGAGATTTCGCTTACTGGTTCGGTGCTCTCGCCGGATCGGATCGCCGCCGCCGTCAACATCCCGGCGTTCGAAGTGCACCCCTCCGCCGACCAATCCGAAGCTACCCGCAAGTTTGAATTGCATAACACCGGTCCGGTTAAGCTCTCGCTGGTGCGATCGGGTCTGCAGATAGACGCCGCTCATTTCGAAGGTCCCGGCACCGACGTGACGCTCGGCGGCTCGCTCGCCCTCACTCCGCGTGCTCCCCTCAATGTCAGCGTCCGCGGAGCTATGAACCTCGCCCTCGTCCGAACCCTGCTGCCGGACCTGACTTCGGCGGGAGAATTGAACGTCAACGCTCAGATTCGCGGCACCTGGCCCGATCCCGATTTCTCCGGACGCGCCGAACTTACAAAAGGCGACTTTCACTACGCGGACTTCACCAACGGATTAACCAATGCGAACGGCCTTGTTCTCTTCAACGGCTCCCGCGCCACCATTCAGAATCTGACTGCGGAATCGGGCGGCGGAAAGGTCGATGCATCGGGGTTCGCTGCCGTCACAGGTGGCCGCTTCGCGTTTCGCCTCGACGTGAAAACCAATCAGGTTCGCGTCCGCTATCCCGAAGGGGTCAGCTCCGTATCGGATTCCCAAATCACGGTTGCTGGCACTTCGCAACGCAGCGATGCTTCGGGCAACATTATCATCCGCCGCATCGCCATCAATCCGAAATCCGACGCCGCTACCATTCTGGCGAGAGCCGAACAACCGGTTCAGCTGGCATCGGGAGGAACAGGCCCCCTTGCCAACATGAATCTCGATATTGAGGTAGAGACCGCACCTGACGTGGCCTTCGAGACCAGCGTCGCGCAAAGCATTGAAGCGGACGCCAACCTTCGCGTGCGCGGAACCCTGAACAATCCCGCGCTGCTCGGACGCGTGAACGTCACTGCCGGCGAAGCCACCTTCTTCGGCAACAAGTACACGATCAACCAGGGTTCGATTTCGTTTTTCAATCCAGCCCGCATCGATCCCATTCTCAATGTCGATCTGGAAACCAAGGCTCGTGGCGTCGATGTCATCCTCACCGTCACTGGACCCATGAACAAACTGAATGTCACCTACCGGTCAGACCCTCCGCTCCAGTTCGGTGACATCATTGCCTTGCTTGCCACCGGACGCACCCCGAATGACCCTACTTTGGCCATTCGCGACACCGGACAACAACAGAATTTTCAGCAATTGGGCGCCTCGGCACTTCTCGGCCAGGCCATCAGCAATCCCGTTGGCGGACCTCTTCAACGCTTCTTCGGTGTCAGCAAACTCAAGATCGACCCACAGTTGACCGGAGTCACCGGCAGTCCCGAAGCGCGCTTAACTGTCGAGCAACAAGTCACGCCCGACATCCTGTTCACCTACGTCTCTGACGTATCGAACACCAGCACTCAACTCATTCGCGTCGAGTGGGCCCTCAATCGCCGCTGGTCAGCTATTCTGACCCGCGAAGAAAACGGCTATGTCGCCGTCGATTTCGCCTTTAAGAAGCACTTCAAATGACGCGCATCCCCTGTTTAGGGCCGCAGCGTAATCTTCTGCACTCGCCAGTTGGTAAGTTCGCCCACGAATACTTCGTTGGGGTTGTGGCAGTCGATTTCATGCGCCACCCCGAACTCCTTCAGCAGCTTGCCCGCATGTCCGAACTGGCCGAGAATGGTTCCGTCCAGTTCCATCCGGTAGATCTCTCCGTTGTCGAGATCGCCCGCGCCGTTCGAATTCGAACTGTAAAGATATTGGTGCGGTCCCTGCGAAATGCAGATCGTCATGGTGCGGCCGACGTTTGTGTACTGCGTTTTAAAATTGCCGTCGTTGTCGAAGACCTGAATGCGATGGTTTTCCCGATCCGCCGCATAGACGTTCCCTGCGGCATCCACCGCAATCCCGTGAACGATGTTGAACTGGCTGGGCCCGCTGCCGCGCGAACCCCACGATTTCAGATAGCGGCCATTCTTATCGAACTTGGCGATGCGCGAATTGCCGTAGCCATCCGAGACGAAGATGTTGCCCTGGGCGTCCCACGCGACATCGGTCGGCCGGTTGAAATTGTCACCCGGCGCACCCGCTCCTGCGCGTCCCGGACCTCCGCGTCCACCCGCCGGAGCCTCCGGACTGCCGACGGTGATCGATTCAGGCTTCCGTCCCATCGTCATCAGCACCCGGCCCTCCGGACTGAATTTGATGATCATGTTCGAGCCTTCGTCAACCACCCAGATGTTGTCCTTCGGATCGATTCGGACCGTGTGCGCAAAATCGAACCCATAAAGCCCCTGTCCGATTTCGCGGATGTACGCCCCGTTCTGCGTGAACTCGAAAAGCCGCGCGCCCCCATGCGTGAACGTCCGCGATCCGCCCATCGTCGAGTTAGTGCTGCCGGTTCGCGTATAGACAAAAATGTTGCCCTTCGAGTTCGTCGCCACTCCGGCCGCTTCGCCCAGATAGAGATGTTCGGGCATCTTCAGCAGGTTCGGCGTCGAATCGTACGCAATCTCCGGAGCCTTTGTTTGCGCAGTAGCAGTAAGCGATATCGCGATCAGAGCACTGCCGAGCCATAGTCTTCTCATTTCGCAGCTCCGTTTGCATTGCCCGGGTGCAGCGTCAGTTTCTGTACCCGCCACGCTGTAATCTCCGAAACCAGCAACTGGTTTTCGCCGCCCCGGCAGTCCATTTCATGCACCGTGCTGAACTCGCCGAGTTGCTTGCCGGCGTGGCCGAATTTTCCGAGGATGGTTCCGTCCAGTTCCATCTTGTAGATTTCCCCGGTCACCGCGCCGATCTCGGAGTTGTTGTTGTCAGGATTTGAATTCGAACTGTAGAGATAAGGGTGCGCCCCTGAGGTTATGCAGAGAGCCCACGGCGCTCCGACCTGGTCGTATTGAGCTTTGAAAGTGAGGTCGTTGTCGAATACCTGAATGCGGCGGTTGGTCCGGTCGGCCACGTAGATATTGCCCTTGGCATCGGCGGCGATGGAATGCGGCAGGTTGAACTGGCCGGGGCCAGAACCCTTTGACCCGACTTCGGTTATGTAGCGGCCGTTCTTGTCGTACTTCACTACGCGTGAATTGCCGTATCCGTCCGAAATGAAGATGTTTCCCGCCGCATCCCATGCGACGTCGGTGGGCCGATTGAAAATGTATTTCTGCGCGGGCGGGACCGGGGTGTTGTTCGGCGGTGTTGACGGCAAGCCTTCAACAGACTCAGGCCGTCGTCCGAGCAACATAACCACGCGGCCCTGGGGATCGAACTTGATCACCATATTGGCGCCCTCATCGACGGCCCAGATGTTGTCCTGCGGGTCGATGCGCACGGCGTGGGCGAAGACGAATCCGTAAAGGCCTTCGCCGATCTCACGGAGATAAGTTCCGTTCTGGTCGAACTCGAACAGCCGCGTCGCCTGGCTTCTTGTGTAAACAAAGACGTGGCCCTTCGAATTAACCGCCACGCCGATGGCTTCCCCGAGATACATGTTGGGAGGCATCTTCAGAAAGTTCGGCGCCGAGTCAAATTTAATCTCGGGTACGTTCTGTGCTTTGGCTTTCGCGGCTTGTTGCGCCGGAGTAAGCGATGCGGGTTGCGCCAGGGGTTGTGCCAATAGGCTGCCCGCAAGAAAAGGAATGAGAGGAATAAGGATGCCTGTCTTCATGGCAAGTGCCGCCAGTATATATCAAAAGTCAGGGATTAACGATGTAGGCCGACCGCGCCCGAATCTTCACATTCGGAAAACGGCTCGCCGCTTCGGGGGTCAGCGAGACCTGCAGTTTCCGCTGCGTTCCCGCAGGCGCATCCGGAGAAGCGTAGTACATCGCGTATCCGCTGCGCAGGTAATGAACGGACTGCTGAAACGCCTCGCCAGGTACGCCGGCCACGATGGTCGCGCCACCGGTTTGGTCGACGATCGGGTTGGAATTCGGAGTCGAGCCTCCCAGTACCAGTTCGCTCAACACCGCGTCCGATTGCCACAGATCGCGAATCGTATTGGTGGGTGTTCCGGAACTGGTCTTGTCCGTCACCACCAGAATCCCTCGCTTGCGTTGAGATCTTGGTTCACGGCGGAACCGCAGAGCCGCATCGTCGGCGGGCGCTTCGAGTTGCGAGCCGCCGCTGGGTCTGAGTGTGATCACTCGCAGTACGATCGCATTGTTTACCGCCTGAAGATCGGGACTGAAAGGGAGGACTTCCTGTGCGCGGGTATTAAAAACCATGACGTCGACGCGGTCGCCTTTGCGCAATTCATTAAAGCCAAGCTCCGCCGCGCGCACCACGGTCAGTACTTTTCCCCGCATACTGCCTGCCAGGTCGAACATGAGAATAAGGTCGAGTGGTTCCTCTTCAAAACTGAAGTTGACCAGTTGCTGATCGTGACCTTCATCGAGAACCCGGAAGTCGGCTTTAGTCAAACCCGAAATCAGGTGGCCTGCCGCATCCACTGCCTGGGCATCCACCCGGACGAGAGAAACTCCGGAGCGGAACACCGGGTCGCCCTGAGCCCATGCGACAGTGGCGGCCACGATGAACAGGAGAAGAGTTTTCACGAACTTCTATCATACTTTTCTGCTACCTTAGCCTTAATCTCAAACCGTATGGGTTACCGGGGGATTTCGATCACCGCTTTGGCAGCGCTGTTCGCGCTTCGGGCAGCCTGCGCCGCCACTGCGCCGGACCCGGCATTTCAGGGCGTCCCGTTTGACCGCTGGGCGGCGGAGGGGCATCATGAGCAAATCCGCTGGAATGTGGAAGTTCCGGCGGCGGAGCTTTCCAGCCACCAGCGTCTGCTGCTTACTGTCCGCGTTCAACTCAATCTTCATGAGTTGGCGAGGCGCAAGGGCAAAAGCAACCTCGTACTTCTGGCCCAGTTGCGGGATCAAGGGGGCGCCGTCTGGCGAACTCACGGCGCGCTGAAGACGGCCGATTACCAACAGACCGCCTTCGTTCTGCCCGGCGATTACGAACTCTCGCTGGCTGCGTTCGATCCGGATACCGATGAATACAGTTTCGTCCGCAAGAAAGTGCACGTAGCGGCGCTGCGAACCGATCCGCTCACCGGTTCGTGGGAAGGGTTGCCTCGCGTCGAGTGGATCCCGGCGGACACAGAAGGTCCCGATGCCTGGTTTCTACCCGCCATCGAGAGCCGCATGAATCTGCCGGTGCCTACACTCCGCCCGGTCCATCTGGACGTCATTCTCAATGTCACCCCGGCGGGCAAAGCGTCGGGCTCACTGACCGAACTGCGGCGCAATATGGATGTTCTGATTCCCGCCCTCAAGGTGGTTTCGCAGTTGAATCTGCGGGATGGATCGATGGATGTTTCTCTCCTCGATCTGGTGCATCAGAAGGTGGCATTCGCCCAGGACAAGGTTCAGAATCTGAACTGGGGCGCGCTGAAGACGTTCTTTGCCGGCTTCAATCCGGGGGTGATCGACGTGGCCGCCCTCGAAAATTCCTGGAAAATGAGGGGCTTTTTCGAGGACGAAGTGAAGCGGACCATCGAGGCCGCCCGGCACAACGCTCCGGGGGATGGCCACGCCGTTATCGTATTGAGTGGGCCGGCCTTTTTCGACAGCTCGACGGCGGAAGAAGCCCCGGAGATCGAAAAGAACGCTGACGGAAAGATCTTCTACATCCGTTATCGGTCGATTGCGCCGGAAGCGCTCGCGCCGCGCCGGCGAGTCCGGCCGGGAATGAGATTACCGCCTCCGATGCCGCGTCCCGTGTTTTTCTTTGCGATGCCGCTCGATGATCTGGAAAAACCGCTGCAGCCGCTGAACTCGCGGATTTTCGACGTGATTTCGGCCGAACAGTTCCGCCGGGTGCTGGCTGCCGTAATTGACCAAATAGGTAAACTTTAGGTAATGTCATGAGGCGTATACTGGAGATTCAGAGGTTGTATGCACAAATACGGTAAGTTCGCTATTTTGATGGCGATCATCGTCGGCTCCCTGTTGTGGCTGGCGACGGCAGGCATCCAGAGCTCTCAGACTTATTACAAGACGATCTCGGAACTGCAACAGATGGGCAACGGCGCCCAGAACCGTCACGTACGGGTTGGCGGCGACGTTCAGGGCAAGTCAATTGTCCATGAAGGCGCGCTGGTGAAGTTCAATCTTGTGCAGGATAAACAGATTCTTCGTGTCGCCTATGAAGGCCGAGACCCGCTGCCGGACACGTTCCGCGACGGCGCGCAGGCTTTGGCGGATGGACGTCTGGGTCCCGATGGCGTGTTCCACGCATCGGAGATTCAAGCTAAGTGCGCGTCGAAGTACGCGCCGAAACCGGGCATGGCGCCCGATGCCCTTCAACCGAAGACCGGTGCGCCCAACGCCGGCACAGTCACGCGTTCGAGCCTCTGAAGAGGCCGCGACGCTATGGAGTAAAGCACCCCTATGGAAAATCTAGGCGCGCTGGCATTGCTGCTGGCGTTCTGCATATCGGTTTACGCGATTGTCGCGAGCGTCGCAGGGCGTCTCAAAAATAAACCCTTTCTCACGCTGAGCGGCGAACGCGCCGTCCTCGCGGTGTGGCTGCTGGTTACTACGGCTTCGGGTCTGCTGGTTTATTCACTGCTGACCGGCGACTTTCGAATGGCTTATGTAGCCACGCATACCAACCGGGCGATGCCGCTGTTCTACAAGTTCGCGGCATGGTGGGGCGGACAGGAAGGCTCGCTGCTCTTCTGGAGTTGGATCCTTTCGACCTATGGTGCGGTGGTGGTTCTCACCAATCGCAACCGGCAGCGCGCGATGATGCCCTGGGTTCTGGCGGTGCTCTCCTCGATACAGCTCTTTTTCCTCACGCTGAACAATTTCGTCGTCAGCCCCTTCCAGGTTCTGGCGGTGGATAAAGTCATCACCTCGGTTCCCGATGGCCAGGGGCTCAACCCGCTACTGCAGTATTGGGCGATGGTGATCCATCCGCCGATGCTTTATCTCGGATATGTCGGTTTCGCCGTGCCGTTCGCTTTTGCCATGGCCGCGCTGATTTCGAAGGCGCCGGGCGATAGCTGGATTCATACGACGCGCCGCTGGACGCTGGTGACCTGGTTGTTCCAGAGCACGGGTGTTTCGCTCGGCTCCGCGTGGGCCTATCACGTTCTCGGATGGGGCGGCTACTGGATGTGGGACCCGGTTGAGAACGCTTCGCTGCTTCCCTGGCTGGCGGGCACCGCGTTTCTGCACTCGGTAATGATGCAGGAAAAGAAGGGGATGATGAAGGTCTGGAACATGGTTCTCATCTCCACCACGTTCTTCCTTTGCATCTACGGGACATTCCTGACCCGCTCCGGCATCATCAGTTCGGTTCACGCATTTGCGGAATCGCCGATTGGAAAATACTTCGTTTCGTTCCTCGCCATCGGTATTGCGGCAACGGTCTGGCTGATTCTGAACCGGCTGGATTATCTGAAGTCGGAAGCGGAACTGGAAAGCGTCGTTTCGCGCGAGTCGAGCTTCCTGTTCAATAACCTGATTCTGCTCGCCAGTTGCTTCGCGGTCCTGTGGGGCACCATGTTCCCGGTGATCTCGGAGAAATTCACCAGCGAGAAGATCAGTCTGGACGCGGTCTGGTTTAACCGTTTGATGGTCCCGATCGGACTGTTTCTGTTGTTCCTGACCGGTGTGGGTCCGCTGTTCGCGTGGCGCCGCACTTCGATTGACAGCCTGCGGAAGAACTTCCAGTGGCCAGGAATCGGAATGTTGATTGTGGTTGCCGCGCTCTATGCCGGCGGCATGCGCTATGCGTATTCGATTATTTCGCTGGGCCTGTGTTTCTTCGTAGCTGCGACCATCATTCTTGAGTTCTTCCGAGGGGCGCGAGCCATTGGCGAGAAGAGCGGGGTTGGTCTGCTGCCCGCGATGGTTGAGTTAACGCACCGCAATACGCGGCGCTATGGCGGGTATCTGGTTCACATGGGGATCGTGCTCATGTTCGTCGGCTGGAGCGGACATCCGTTCAACCAGACTACGGTGGGCGAAGTGAACAAAGGCGGCACGATGCAGGTGGGCAGTTACACCCTGAAAGTGGAAGACCTTACGCAGGGTGAGACGCCGGACTACATCTGGGACACGGCAATTCTCCAGGTCTCGAAGAACGGCAAGGCAATCGGGACCATGGAGCCGACGCGGCGGTTCTATAAATCGTCCCAGCAGGCAACTGCGGAAGTAGCTCTGCGCAGCCGTCTGAACGAAGATCTCTACATCAACTATGCAACCCGCGATGGCGATAAAGCCACGCTGCAATCGTATGTATTTCCGCTGGTGTCATGGATCTGGATCGGGGTAGTGACATTGATTGGCGGCACGCTGATCGCACTGATCCCGAGTAAAGTAGCGCGTTCTTATCCGCGCACGGAAGTAGTGGGGTTCGCCAGGAAGAATGCGCCGGTTCAAGCGTAATTTCGTTTTATCCGCATTGTTTGCCGGACTGTTCGCCACGGCGGCTGTCGTGGGAATAGCGCAGACGGAATCGCAGATACAGAGCGAGGAAGTTAAGCGTGTCGGCACGCATATCAACTGCCAGTGCGGGGCGTGCAATGAGAACGTCGATTGCATGATGTCGGCGGGCGAGTGCCATTTCTGCAAGCCGGCGCGAACGAAGATCTTCAACATGGAGCAGTCGGGCATGAGTGACGCCGCGATTGTGCAGAACTTCATCACGGAATACGGACAGAAGATTCTGCGGCCGGATCCGAACTCGTCATTCTGGGTGGTGCCTTATATTTCACTGGCATTAGGCGCACTCGTCCTGTGGTTCGTGCTGCGCCGTATGCGTCAATCGGCCACCGCGCATGCGGGAATGAAGCCGGCGGCGGCGGGACATCCGCTGGATCCCGATCTGGCGCGTTATCTGGACGCAGCCGAAAAAGAAACGGACAGGTTGGATCGATAGAGTGGATTCGAGCCTCGTTTTAGGAGCCTTGCTGGGAGCCGCCATGATCGGCTTCCTGCTTTTTATCCGGATCAAAGACCTTCCGAAGCCAGCCCCCGTGTCGCCCTATCTGCATCTGGACGAGCGCAAAGCGGCGATCTACGAAAGCCTGCGCGATCTTCAGTTCGAGTACCGGCTGAACAAGCTATCCGACGAGGATTATCAGACTACTAAGAAAGAGCTGCAGAAAGAATTAGCTCAGGTGATGGCGGAGACGGATCGCATGAAAGCCGAACTGGGCGGAGAACTTCCGCAACCGGTCAAAGTGGCGACGCCGGTCAAGCGGAAACATGCGTGCCCATCGTGCGGCGCGGAATTCGAAAAAAGCCTTAAATTCTGTGGTGAATGCGGAAAGCCGATGGGAGCTGTGTCATGAGCAGATTGGTTCTGATGGGTGGTCTGCTGCTGACGGCGGCGCTGGCGCAGGCCGCCATAGACGGCGTCGTCACCAACGGCACTACGGGCAAGCCGCAGCCCGGTTCGACGGTCACGCTTTTCCAGACCACCAATCAGGGACCGCAATTCATGGACAGCGTGAAGAGCGGACCGGACGGGAAATTCGTTATCGACAAAGACGTCCAACCCGGCCGGGGCGGTGGACCGCTGCTGATTCAGGCGGTCTGGGGCGGCGTTCAGTACAACAAAATCATCACGCCGGGTCAACCGACCACGGGCGTTGAAGTGCCGGTTTTCGAGTCGTCGAAGCAGCAGGGTGGGGCGCAGATTCAGCAGCATTTTATGGTGCTTGAACCCGATGTGAACGGGACGATTACGGTAGACGAAATTTACGTTTATCTGAACGACGGCAAGACAACCTGGAACGATCCCGCGAAAGGTACGCTGCAATTCGCATTGCCTGCCGCGGCGCAGGGCAAAGTAGAAGTAGATGTACTGGCTCCGGGGGGAATGTCGATCCGGCGGGCGCCGGATCCAGCCGGAAAGCCCAACGAATTTAAACTCGATTTTCCGATTAAGCCGGGCGAATCGCGCGTCGAAATGCACTGGACAATGCCGTTCACGACGCCGGGCGTCTTTGAAGATAAGATCCTTGCCAAAGGCGGTCCGACGCGCATCGTAGCACCGCAGGGGATTACGTTCAAAGGCGACGGCATTGTGGACGCCGGAACGGAACCGCAGACCAAGGCAACTATTTATAACGTCGCCAATGCGGATATCAAAGTGAATATCGAAGGCGTTGCGGTCCAACAACAGGCGGCAAGCGGCGGCGACGATGCGGCACAGCAAGGCAACGGCGGTCCGGCGATCAGCGAAAATCTGCCCAAGCTTTTTGGGCTGACGATCGCGGACGGCAGTCTGTGGCCATCGGTGCTTTCGGTGAAGTGGGTGCTGCTCTCGGTGCTGGGCATGCTGGCGATCGGATTCGTACTGCTGTATCGCAAGGGAAGCCCGGCGGAATTATCCGCGGCTTCTTCAAATTCTTCTTCCTCGACTTCCTCTTCTTCCTCTACGGGGACTGACACGAAAGCATCTTCCAGGCATGCACGCGGTCGCGGCTGATCGCGTCTGGAAGTACTTCGGCGATTACCCGGCATTAAGGGGCGCAAGCCTCGAGGTGGCGCAGGGCGCTTGTGTGGCGCTCATCGGACGCAACGGGGCGGGCAAAACCACTCTCCTGCGCATATTGGCCAGCCTGTCGAAACCTTCGAAGGGCGATGTGAAGCTGCTGGGCCTCGAAGCGCGCAGCACGGAAGCGCGCAGCCGGATCGGTTATCTGGGCCACGGGATCGGGGTTTACGACGATCTCTCGGCGATGGAAAACCTCATATTGTTCGCACGCCTGCTGGGAGTTGAGAAGCCAGCCGAGGCGGCGAAGTCGGCGCTGGAGCGGGTTGATCTCTGGCGGGTGCGCGATGGGCTGGCACGCGAATATTCGCGCGGTATGCGCCAGCGGCTGGCGATTGCGCGGGCGTTTCTGGGCAATCCGGAACTGCTGGTTCTGGATGAACCGTTCACGTCTCTCGATGACCGGGCGATCGGCGTGTTGCAGCAATTGCTGTCGGGCGCGCGATCGCGTGGCGCAACGATCATCATGTCCACGCACCAGATCCGCGAGGCGATGGAACTGGCGTCGGACGTAGCGCTGCTGGAGCGGGGCAAGATGATTTTCGCAGGGCCCCGAACGACGGAAATGATGCTCGACCCGGGCTGGCTCTACCGGACGTATGCGGAACGTCGTCCTGGAGACGCTCCGGCATGAGCGGATTTTCCGCGGCCATCGCGATTGCCAGCAAAGATCTGCGCACGGAACTGCGCACCAAAGAATCGCTGAACTCGGCGGCTTCGTTCGCGCTGGTGATTCTGGTGTTGTTCAGCTTTGCGTTCGATCTGGGGCGCGATGAATTTCTGGCGATATCCGGCGGTCTGCTTTGGCTGGTTTATGCGTTTGCAGGGGCGCTGATCGTGAACCGGAGTTTCGCGCGCGAGCTGCCGAACGATTGTCTGGACATTCTGATTGCTTCGCCCGCGCCCGGCTGGGCTATTTTTCTCGGCAAGGCGTTCGCCAGTTTTCTGTTGCTGATGATTGTCGAACTGATCTCTCTCCCCGTATTCGGTGTTTTCTACAACGTTCCGTGGGTGGATTCTTTCTTCCCGCTGCTGCTGATTATGGTTCTGGCGACATGGGGAATCACGATTGCCGGTTCCGCGTTCAGCGCGGTGACGGTCAATGTCCGGCTGCGTGAACTGATGTTGCCGGTATTGCTCTACCCTTTACTGATTCCACTGCTCACGGCGGCGATGGAAATGACTACGGCACTGATGAATGGTGAGAGTCTGGGTGGGAGCAACAGCGGGGGTCTGCGAATCCTGACGGCGTTCGACGCGATTTTTACGGCGCTCGCTGTGTACCTGATTGAGTATATTCTGGTTCTTTAGCTTTTTAGTTCTTTTTGACCTGAGGGAAATTTCATGCGCGAAAAACTGATCCTCACTTTAGGCAGTCTCGGCACGGTGCTGATGCTGTGGGTTATTTACAGGGTATTCCTGGGGCTGCCGGCGGAGATTCTGCAGGGCGACATTTACCGCATCATTTTCATCCATGTTCCGGCGGCGATCACGGCTTATTGTTTGTACGGCGTGGCGGTAATTGCGAGCGTCGGATTTCTGATCAAAAGGAATTTCGTCATGGACTCGCTGGCGGTCTCGTGCGTTGAAGTGGCGCAGGTATTTACTCTGGTCAATCTGGTGACAGGCAGCATCTGGGGCCGAATCATCTGGGGCATCTGGTGGACCTGGGACCTGCGGCTTACCAGCCAGTTGATGTGTTTCCTGTTGTATCTGGGCTATCTGCTGCTGCGTCCGGCGGTAAGCGATCCGACGCAGCGTGGAGTCATGTCGGCGATTCTGGCGATCTTTGCGGCGGCCGATATTCCGCTGGTAGTGATGGCGATCCGGCTGAAGAACGTGCGCACGCAGCATCCTCAGCCCGTGCTGGAAACGGGCGGACTCGATCCAAGTTTTGTGGCTCCGTTTGTGGTGAGTATGGTGGCGCTGATGCTGATTGGAACGGCTCTGGTGCTGATACGTCTGCAGCAGGAATCGACTCGGCGCGAGATCGATTCACTGCGCCGCGAACTGCACGCAGTATAAACTTGAGTTCACTCAATGGATGTCAGAAACTTCACGTACATGGTCTACGGTTATTCAGCCGCCTGGCTGATTATCGTAGGATTTGTGTTTCTACTGGTCTCGCGGAGCCGCAAGATCGACGGCGAATTGAAGCGGCTGAAGTCGCTGGTGGAAGACAGGGAAAGTGAGCCGAGGTAAGGCGAAGTACCAGTTGATTTCCTTTTTCCGTCAATAACTGCTAAACTGAAAGCCATATTTGACTGTCGCCTAGATTCAGGCTTGCGTTTTCCCGCCCACCCGAATTACTCCGCTCTCAAATCAAGTTAGGAACAAACATGAAGAACATTTTCGTAGGTAATCTCAGTTTTAATTCGAGCGAGCAGGACATTCGTTCACTTTTCGAGGCTTATGGCTCAGTCGACCGCGTCAACATCGTGACCGACCGTGAGACGGGTCAACCCAGAGGATTTGGATTCGTCGAGATGAGCAACGACGCAGAAGGCGATCGTGCGATTCAGGCCATCAACGGCCATGAAATCGGCGGCCGCGCACTGAACGTTAACGAAGCTCGTCCGAAGAGCGAAGGCGGCGGCGGTAATCGCGGTGGTGGCGGCGGTGGTTTCGGTCGTAAATCAAACCGCTGGTAATTTCAGCCGGTTAAATCCCCCTCTTTAAAAATCACCTCGCCAGCCCTCGCGGGCCTCTTTTGAGCCGCCCGTTTTATGACTTTCTGATGGGCTGGCGAGGACAATTCAAATAATGACGAAAACAACTGCAGTAGCAGTGTTGCTACTGGCGGCAGTGCTTGAAGCCGGCGGCGATGCTGTGGTCCGTTTGGGTCTGAAGCAGCATTCCGGAATGCGAATAGGCTTTTTTGGCATCGGCGCACTCATGCTGTTTGTTTATGGGTACACGGTAAACGCCCCGGATTGGGACTTCGGAAATCTTCTGGGTCTCTATGTAGTGTTCTTTTTTGTAATCGCGCAACTGGTGTCGTGGTTTGTGTTTCATCAACCGCCCTCACGGATAACGATCGCGGGCGGCAGCCTGATCGTAGCGGGCGGTTTGGTTTTGAGCGCGGCACGGTTTTAGGCTCCTGGATCTGGGGTATCCTTCAGACCCAGACCGCTCGTTGGCCGCTCGTTTACACTCACGGTTCGGTAAAGGCCTAGCGGTATTTCTCGATCGCCTGAGCGCAGCGGTCCAGGGTTTGCGAAATCGAGATACTTCCCCCGTTAAAGACCAGCGATGGGTTCCCTTTATTCCAATTGAAAGCGCACTCCGATGAACGGCCGGAGGAAGAGACCTGGCGAAGAACTTCGTGCGGGTCCATCCCGGGAAATCCGGCGAGAGCTCGGTTCAGGCGGTCCAGCGATTGGGTGAGGCCGACTTTTTCGCCCTGGGAGAGCGTACTCGGGACTTCGACAGAGAGAGGCCTCTTGAGAATGCGCCCCTCGGGTCGCTGAAATCCTGAAGTAGCCGGGGTAAGTGACGCGAGGGCTGCGTCGGCTGGCGCCGTTTGGCTGTGCCGGTGGTGCAACGCCTCGTACAGAATCGACCCTCCTATCAAAACCACTAAGGCTGCAGCTATCAAACCTTTCTGCAAACGGTGAGAAGTCTGTACGCGACCGGCTGAGAGGGCGGCCTCTGTAGCGACGGCAAACGCCAGGGCTTCCTCCATCTCATTGGTACGGGCGGACGCTGCGATGGAATCGGATCGGCGGGCACGTTTTTCGCGTTCGAGGTCGCGTTGGACGACTTGATATTGGCTTCTGAGCTCAGCTACGGTTCCTTCGGCGCGCTCAATGCGCGCTTTCTGGCCGCCATGGACCTGCTTCAGACTTTTTTCGACCTGAGTCTTTGTTTCCGTGAGTTTCTGTTTCAACTCAGTGGCCGTGTTTACGGCGTCGCGAGTGGTCTTCTGCTGGGCTTCAAGCGTCTTCCTGAGGAATTCGATCTCGCTGGATAGCTGCTCTTCACGGGCTTCGACCTCGTCGGTGGGAATCAGATCCCGCCCGGCGAGATCGATGGTGGGCAGCGCGGGCCGGTTGGGTAATTCCGACGGATCTGGTTCCGGCGGAGCGTCGAGGATGCCGCGGTATTTTGCGGTAGCGTCGGCGATCAGTTGTGCCAGATCGCTGGGCACATCGGCGGCGTTGGCGCGTTCGCCCAAATCGGACAGCCCAGACCTTGTCATGAAAGTCTATCGGCGGTCGCCCGGCAAGGCATTAGGGCGGGGCAGTTTTCAGCGTGTGAACGGTCAGTAGAAAGAAGGTTCGCCGGGCGGGCGGGTCTTCCAGCGGCGATGAATCCAAAGCCACTGGGCCGGAGCTTCGCGGATGGCGGTTTCGACGGCGGTTTGAACGCGGGCAGTATCTTCCACGGCATCTCCCGTGAGTGCGACTTCGGGATAAAAGCGAAGAATATAACGGGATTCCTGCTTACTCCACGTGGCGAAACCGGGGATTACAGAGGCTCCGCTGCGCCAGGCCAGTTTGGCGAAAGTGAGGTTGGCGCAGGCGGGTGAGCCGAAGAAAGGCACGAAGGCGCCATTTTCCGCGGAGGCGTTCTGGTCTACCAGGATGCCAACGGGCTCATTGCGTTTCAAGGCTTCGAAGATGGAGCGGGCAAAGTCGCGTTTTGACAGGAGAGTATTGCCGGAAAGAGAACGGTAACGCTCGACTTCAGCATCGATGCCGGGGTTGTCGAGGGGGCGGACGACCACGCTCATCGGTTCAGTCAGAAGAGCATGGGCGAAGGCGCTGAGTTCCCAATTGCCGAGGTGGCCGGTGGCGAAGAGGACGCCGCGACCTTTGGCTTTAGCGGTTGCATAGTGTTCGAAACCCTCGTAGCGAATCCACTGGGAGACATTTTCGCGGGTGATGCAGGGGAAATTGGCGAAGACAACGAGCAGGCGGGCGATGGATTCGTACACGCCGTCGATCACTTCGGAGCGCCAGGCAGGAGCGCTGTCCGGATAAGCCACGGTCAGGTTGCGTTCGGCCGCGCGGCGCAGGCGGGGAATGCCTCGGTCGAGTATACGGGCACAGAAGCGGGCGAGAGCCTCGGCGGCGGGGCGGGGAAGGTTACGGAAAGTGAAAAGGAGTGCGCGGGCCAGAGTGGCTTCAATGCTGTTGCGGAGAGCGGAGCGTTCGGCCAACTACTCGATCCATCCGCCGCCGGCTACGAGGTCGTCCGCATAGAAGACGGCGGCCTGGCCGGGAGTGACAGCGCGCTGCGGCTCATCGAAACGGACTTCGGCTCTTTTTCCGGTAGCTCTGCTTTCGGGAAGGGGGTATATGGTTGCGGGGGCCGGGATATGGCGGTTACGGATGCGGACGCGGACACGAGCGGGCGCGGTGAGGTCCGGCCAGGATAGCCAGTTGATGTCGTGGGCGATGAAAGTATTGCGCAGCAGGCGATCGCCCGAACCTACGGTAACGGTTTTCGCAGCGGTGTCGGTAGCGATGACATAGAGCGGTTCGGCGGCGGCGATGCCGATGCCTTTGCGCTGTCCTACGGTGAAATGGTGAGCGCCGGCGTGGGTGCCGAGCTCGCGGCCGTCGCTATGAACGATCTTGCCCGCGGAGGCTTCTGGTTCAACGCCCTTCGAGCGCAGGTAAGCGTCCATGAACGCGGCGTAATCGCCGTTGGGCACGAAGCAGATTTCGTAGCTGTCGTGCTTGTTGGCGACGGGGACGTTCAACTGCTCGGCAAGGGCGCGTACCTGGGGTTTCAGCATTTCGCCCAGGGGAAACATAGTGCGGGAGAGTTGCGATTGAGTCATGCCCCAGAGGAAGTAAGTCTGATCTTTCGATAGATCGACCGCGAGGCGCATTTCGTAACGGCCGGTTTCGGGGTGACGGGTGATGCGGGCGTAATGGCCGGTGGCGATAGCAGACGCGCCGATGGAATCAGCCAATTCGAGGAAACGATCGAACTTGATGAAAGTATTGCAGAGAGTGCAGGGGACCGGAGTGCGCCCGGCAAGGTATTCGGCGACGAAGGGCTCGACTACATTCTCTTCAAACTGGCGCTCGAGGTTGACGACGTAATAGGGGATGCCGATGCCTTCGGCAACGTGACGGGCATCGTAAACATCATCGAGCGAACAGCAACGTCCGGTAGTGGATTCCGTGGCGATTTCGGGCAGACGGCGCTGATTCCACAACTGCATGGTGAGGCCGGCGATATTGTGTCCTTCGCGATGCAGGAGGGCGGCGACGGTGGAACTGTCGACGCCACCGGACATGGCTACGGCGATGAGTTCCTGAGGTGGTTTTTCAGGCATGAGCCAGCACCGCCGTCGAGACGCGGCGCAGGTGGGCGACGCTATGGACCAGGGCTTCGACGAGGCCGTCGACGTCTTCTGACGTGTTGGAGGGGCCGAGGGAGATGCGAATGCTGGAGCGGGCTTGTTCGGGCGAGAGTCCCATGGCGAGGAGCACGTGGGAGGGCTCGACTGCGCCGCTGGAGCAGGCGGAACCGCTGGAAATGGCGTAACCGGCGAGGTCCATCGAGATGACGATGGCTTCGCCTTCGATGCCGTCGAAGCGGATGCTGGAAGTGTTCGGGATACGCGGGGCAGTTAGCCCGTTCACATAAGCACCGGGTACTCGTTGGAGAATTTCCCGTTCCATGCGATCACGCAGAGTCGCGAGGGTATTCCAGTCGAATGAGAGCGTGGCGGCTCTGCCTATCGCAGCGGCACCGGGGACATTTTCTGTGCCAGCCCGGCGCTCGCGCTCGTGACGTCCTCCATAAAGGATGGGATCGAGCACGGTGCCTTTGCGGACGTAGAGGGCGCCGATGCCTTTGGGGGCACCGAATTTGTGTCCACTGACGGCATAGAGATCGACGCCGAGTTCGCGGATGCAGACGGGCATACGGCCGGCCATCTGGACGCCATCGGAATGGAGCAGGGCTCCGGCGTCATGTGCGATCGCGGCGATCTCGCGGATGGGCTGGATGACGCCGGTCTCATTGTTGGCGTGCATGATGGTGACGAGCACGGTTTCGCGGCGCATAGCGGAGGCAATGGAGCTGGGGTGGATGAGGCCGTCCGAATCGGGCGCAACGTAGGTTACGGCGGCACCGGCTTTTTCGAGACGGGCGCAACTGTTGAGCACGGCGGGATGTTCAATGGCGCTGGTTACGATGTGTTTGCCCGCGGGCGAGCCGGGGATGACGCCGAAGACGGCGAGGTTGTCCGATTCGGTACCGCCGCTGGTGAAGACGATCTCTTTGGCGTCACAAACGAGAAGCGCGGCTAGTTCACGGCGAGCCTGTTCGAGGCGTTGTTTGGCGGCCTGGCCGAAATGGTGGATACTGGACGCGTTGCCGGAGACCTCAGACAAGGTGCGGGTGAGGTCGGCCAGAACTTCCGGGGCGAGCGGAGTGGTGGCATTGTGATCGAAATAGTAATGCCGCACTTTCCTTTGATTTTAGCGTGATGCCGAGCATGAAACGTCCACTGATTACCCTTTTGACGGATTTCGGGTTGAAGGACCACTATGTCGCGGCCATGAAAGGCGTGATTCTGGGGATCGCTCCCGAGGCGCAAATCGTCGATATAACGCACGAGATCGGAGCGTACGGGATCGCGGAGGCAGCTTACACGCTGGAACAAGCGGTGGGCTGTTTTCCGGAGGGGACGGTGCATCTGGTGGTGGTGGACCCTGGGGTAGGGAGTTCGCGGCGGGCCATTGTGGCGGAAGTGGGTGAGCAGACGTTTGTGGCGCCGGATAACGGGGTGCTGTCGCGGGTGCTGCGAGGAGGCGGAATCGTCAGGGAGATTACGGCGATGCACTGGTTCCGGCAACCGGTGAGTAGTACGTTCCACGGCCGGGACATATTTGCCCCTGTTGCGGCGCGGCTGTCTTCAGGGGGCTTAGGGGAATCCCGGGAGGAAGTGGGGCCGGTAATTGAAGACCCCGTCCGGCTGGAGGAAGCGGAGCCGCGGGAGATGGCGCCGGGCGAGTGGACCGGAGTGGTGCTGAAAGTGGACGGATACGGCAATCTGATCACCAACTTCGAGGCAGAGCATTTCCGGCAAATCACATCCGGCGGATTCGAAATGAGGGTGGGACCAGGGGTAATCCGCCGTGCCGTGACTCGATTCGACGAGGGCCTTTCAAACGAACCATGCGCTATTTTGGGCAGTGCCAGATTGATTGAAGTATTTGTAAACAAAGGAAATGCGGCGCAACTACTCGATGTTTTGCCGGGGGCGAAGGTACGAGTTAAACTAAAGTCCAGACGGTGGTTCTAGTACCCTTTCTGTATAAACGACATTTTGGGTCTTGTGACGTAAAGAGCACCAGGCTAAACTCGCAACAGATAAGTAGCTCGGAGGATATGTGACAGTAAACACCAGGTTGGCACTTTTGGCAGTAGCTGTAGGGTTGGCGGGGGCCAATGTCTACGGTGCCCAAGCTTCGGTTACGGAGACGGGCGTCAATGGCGCAGAGACGCCAAACGGAAGTTATTACATCAGCCCCTACACCGGAACCATTGCGTCGTACAGTTCAGGCGCGGGCAGTGCGAACAATGGCTCAGACGCCATTGGCAACGGTTCCGTGACCCTGTATTGCGACGATTTCAATAACGATTTCAGCATAAACGAGACCGTGACGAACGAAAATATCACGGCGGTTGCGGGAGCGGCGAGTTACTCGAACACCCGGTTTGGCGGTTTGACCACGGCGAGTAACAACTCCGCCAACGACGGTGGTCCCGCTAGCTACTCGCTTGGCGGCACCGCGCTGCCTGACGCCACCGTACTTTATGAGCAGCTGGCATGGCTCTACAATGAAATGCAGAACGCGGCGGGCAATTCAGTGGAGCTGCAGGCGCTTCAGCAGGCGGCCTTCGACATTGACGACCCCACCACGGTGAACAGCGCTGACGGTTCGGCAACCGCCGGCAGCCAACTTACTACCCTCAAGACAGATGCCTCAGCATGGGTGACTCTGGCGAAGAGCGACTACAGCGCTGCTACCCTGTCGGGAAGCGCTAACGGAATCGCACTGACGACGACCACTTATGCGGATTGGTTCATCGTCGACTCCTCGAGCACCAGCACTTGCACTGCGAACACCTGTGCCAGCGCAGCGGGTAACTCATCGGAGACTCAGGGTGCGCAGGAATTCCTGGTTTACGACGGTCCGGTCAAAAACCTGTCGGCGACTCCTGAGCCAGCCACCTTCGGATTGATGGGGATCGCCCTGTTGATCGGTGGTTATTCCGGCCGCCGCAAAAAAGCGTAAGCTTTTAGCGCGGTTCTCTGCCAGATAATTTTTCCATCACTCATATACACGAAGCGGCGGCCAAAAGCCGCCGCTTGTGCGTTACAGTGCCCTCTTCTCTGCAAATTAACAGAAGCATAGAGCTTTAATAAGGGCCAAGGCTCCGGTTTCGGGTTCTAATTGAAGAGGATTCGGTTAAGGATAAATTGCAACTGAAAAGAACTCTGTGGTTGACGATCGGTTTGGTGTTCGGCGCAAGTCTGCTCAGCGCAAGCGGTGTTGTTTACACCTGCGATCCCAGTGTTCCCGCAGCATACTGCAATACACTGACAACAACGATCGCGGGTCTTTACGACAGCACTTTTAGCAACGCGAACGCCAATATATATATTTCGATGGGCGACACGAGCCTGGGCGAAAGCATTTATGTGCCGAACTCAATCTCCTACGCCAGCTATCTGCACGATCTGACTTCAGAAGCAACCGGCGGAGTGGTGCAAACCGATGCCATTGCCGCATTGAATGAATACGACACACCCGCCTTATGCCCGCAGGGTCTCGCGAGCTTTAATTGTACGTCCAACAATCAAGTGGCCGTAACCGGAGCACTGGGTGAAGCCTTAGGCATCTCCACCAGTCAACTGCGTGGTGTTGAAGCCGACGGCAGCACGGTTTGTTATCTGTCCAGCGCAGGATGCTACTCCGGCGATATTGTGATTTCGGACAGCGCCTCGTTATATTACCGATCCGGATCCATCACTGGGGGGGAGTACGACTTCTTCACCGCCGTCGAGCACGAGACCGACGAAGTTCTGGGGACCGCTTCGTGCATGAACACGACCGCCGCGAGTGGGCTGCTGACGGATGCCTGTGGCGGCCATAACGAATCGGCGGTGGATCTGTTCCGCTATAACAGTGCAGGAAAACTGGCGCTAAACTCCGCCTATGCAGGCCTCTCGAGCGCACCGAGCGGCGCGTATTTCTCATTCAACGGCGGCGTGGCCAACGTAGCGACGTACAACACGTTGGCCAATGGACTTGACTACGCCGACTTCACAACAAATTGCACCTACGTTCAGGACGCGTATGGCTGCGCGGGCATGGCCGGCCTCGACATTACGAATGACGGGCCGGGGGGCACTAACGGACCGGAGATCAGCATTCTCAATGCGGTTGGATACGATGTTGTGGTAGCGCCGGAGCCGGGTACGCTGGGCCTGTTGGGCGCGGCCCTTGGGGCACTTGGAATATACAAGCGCCGAATGTACCGGCGGCACCGCAGCGTTTAATTGGCCGGAGAGATTTTTCCATCACTCATATGCACGATGCGGCGGCCAAAAGCCGCCGCATCCGCGTTATGGGTGATCATCAGAATCGTCTGCCCCAGGCGTTCGTTCAGATCCTTCAATAAATCCAGCACTGCCAGAGAATTGCGCGAGTCGAGGTTGCCTGTCGGCTCATCCGCCAAAAGGATGCGCGGCCGGGTGGCGAGAGCGCGGGCGATGGCGACACGCTGCTGCTCTCCGCCCGACATTTCGCTGGGTTTGTGATCGAGGCGTCCGGCAATTCCCAGCAAGTCGAGGATACGGGTGAATTCGGGATCGAAGGTCTCGGAAGGCAGCCCGGAGATATAGAGGGCAGTCCGGATGTTGTCGCGAGCGGTGAGGTTGGGGAGCAGATTGAACTTCTGAAAGACGAAGCCCACATGTTTGCGGCGCAGTTCGGTGCGTCCGCGATCGCCGACCGTGGAGACGTTCAGGCCCGCGACGACTACTTCGCCCGCCGTAGGAGGGGTTAAGCCGCCGACGATGTGGAAGAGAGTGGATTTGCCGGAGCCGGACGGTCCCACGATGGAGAGGAACTCGCCGTTGGGAACTTCGAGATCTACTCCACAGAGAGCATCCACGGAAACCTTGCCGGTTCGGTAAGTCTTGCGGAGTCCCCGAATGCGAATGGCGTTCTCACTCATAAGCAAGGGCCTCAATTGGATCCTGCTTGACGGCCATCATTCCGGGGTAGAGCGCACCGAGGAGAGCGGCGCCCATGGCGATTGCGCCGGCTATGGGCCACCAGATGGGCACGATGGCCTGAGGCAGGGACGCAGGCATCAGGTGCTGCATGAAATAGCGGGAAGCGAAACTCAGGGCGATGCCGAACAAGGTTCCGCCGAGGCCGAGTATCAAAGCTTCGGCGAGGATCATGCCGAGAACGAATCGGTTGGAGGCACCGAGGGATTTCAGAATGCCGATTTCGCGAGTGCGCTGCAGGACGGCCATATACATCGAGAGCGATACTACGGCAAAACCGATGACTACGCCGATACCGATGACGGCGTTGATAAATCCGGCGAGCAGGGGGATGTTCTGGACGGAGACGAGCGACGTGAACGCCTGCATGGTGTAAATGGGGAAATCGACGTATTTGTCCTTGAGTTGATTGAACGCTGCTTCGAGATTCGACTGGTTATCTACTTTCAGATAGACTTGCGAAACTTTGCCGGTGCAACCGGTGAGGTCCTGCAGGACCGCGATAGGGAGAAAGATGTGAGCCAGCTTGCCGGGTTCGACAATGCCCGCGATGTGCCAGCTCCGGTTAAGCATGCTGATGGGATCGCCGACATGGACGTGCCGCTGTTCGGCATAGTACCGGTCGAGCAGGATGTCGTCCGGCTTCTCGAAAGAGTGGCCCTGCTCGAAGGTAAAGCCGCCGCTCATGCGATTGAAGCTGGGTACCTCGATCCCGGTGATGGAGTCGAAGCCGCCGATGGACCAGTTGACGACTCCGGAAGCGAGGGCGATGTGGGGCTCGACCGCGAGGCGGGCGACAACGCTTTGTGGGAGGGCGCAGCCGCTAAACGTCATGAGCGAGCTGTCCTTGGCGCGAAAGATGAGGTCCGCGCCGACGCCTTTGGTGCGTTTGGCGGAATCCTCAAGAAAACCGTTGCTTAAGCCGATTAGAGTCAGGATCAGGGTAACGGGGACGGCGATGAGCAGAATACTGAGCAGGGTTCGGACGGGATGGGAGCGGACGTTCTCCCAGACGAGCTTGAAAATCATTCGCCGGGCCTGGTCCCCGCCGGAGAAAGCGCCGCCGGAGAACCGATGGTTTTGAGTTGGGTGCCCTCGGGCTGAGCCAACTGGAATTGCTCATTCGTCAGGGACCGGTTCATCTGCATGTCGATGATATCGATGACGACGCCATAGCCTTCTTTATCGCGATTGAGGTCGATATGGCCAGGGTACGCAACGCCGTTGTAGATCTGCCACTTGGAGTAGCGGGTGTCGCTGACGGTGTTGCCGTCGGGGTCAAAGGTCTTCTGGCGAACGATGCTTAGGTCAATGCGATCGAACCAGACGCTGCGATCGGGGATGGGCTGGCCATCGGGACCACGCTTAATGAAATGAAGGATATAGAGGGCGTTTTCTTCGTCGGTGTCGTCTTCGAGAAAGACCTGTTCGTCGGGCGCGGTCGGCTGGATGAGCATGGAAGACAGAAACGCCTGAGGGCGAAGGTTCTCGAGACTGTTGGATGAGGCAGGCGGGGCGGCGTTGGAACCGACGACGAAAAGGCTTTTGGTGACCAGATTGAGTTTGAAGGTATTGCCGTCCGACACCATGTCGAAAATGTTGGAGCGCACCACGGGGAGCTGGCCGATGATGCGGATGTCAGCCGGTTTGCGGAACAGGACGTAGCCGCGGATATCTTTAATCTCGGTGATTTCGCCTTTATAGACGCTGCCGAGGGAAGGCGTCATGTCGACGGTTGCCTGGAAAGAATTGATAGCGTTGTAGATATTGGCGATCCGGCTGGTCAGGCCCTCGCGGGTGCTGTTCCGCAGAACGGGTGCACTATTGGCTGTGACGGGTTTGCCACGTCTGAGGATGACGCGTTTAGTGTAAAGGCAGGAGCTTGACGTGAAGCCCAGTATAAGTGCAACAGCAACCGGCACGCTCCGGCGCAGTTCGCGCATCGCTTCATTGTAGGATGCGGGCGTTTCTATTCCGGTCGCTTTAAATTCCAGCGATGTTATGATAGGGACGTATTCGTTTTCATCCCCCCGTTGGGCGCCTGGCGTCCGGCACAATATGTGGGCCTGTGGCGCAGTTGGGAGCGCGCTTCCATGGCATGGAAGAGGTCAAGGGTTCGAATCCCTTCAGGTCCACCAAAACTTTTAAAACACTTTTAGAGTTCGATCAAGCCCCGCTCGCCGGGGCACCCCGTGCTGCGGCATCCAGCGCCGAGGTAAACGGACTGGTTCCAGCAATGCAGATCGAAATCGGGTCTCCAGGCCCGATTGAAGCATTTGACGAATTTCGTGAACTTGAGCAGGCTCGCTTTACAGATAGTCAACCATCGGCGGCTCCGCCGCCACAGCCCGTGACAGTGCGCCGGCCAGGAAAAACACCGGTCTTTTGCGCCAGGTTCCCACACCGGTCACTGAGGTTGTTTTCGCCATACCTCAACGCCGAAAAAGATCGTCCTGCCGCGGGTCAGTGGCAGCGTATTCGCCGAACCGGACCCGAGGGCCGGTAGCCAGACTGGTTTGTTCAGCAGATCGTCCGCATTCACAAACAGGGCAATACCCCGATCGTCATTCTTCATCCAGTGTTTCGACAGATCGAAACGCGCGTGGGCGCCGATCGAATGAAAGGCGTCGGCGGGCGGATTGAGCGTCGATGTATAGCCGGCTATGCTCGATTGGTAGGCGTCGAACAGGCTGAAGGCCGCTCCCTTCGGCGACAGGTAGCTGGCGCCTAACTTGGCCACCGTGCTTGGGCTGGGAGACAAATTTGCTGCTCCGTATCCGCTGTCGTTGATCTGGTAAAGGACCGATCCGATAAGGAACCAGTCGTGCTTCAGATAGTACTTGCCCTCCGCCTCGCCTCCCTGAAAATGAACCGGTGTCGGGTCGTTGTAGTAATGCGCCGGATTCGTCGCTCCGTCCTGAATGATCAGATCGGTTTGACGGCTGTTGAAGTAGTCGATGCTTGCCTGAAAACGATTGCTCTGAAAAGTCACCTGCGCGTCCAGCGTTCCGACTTTTTCGGGCACCAGATTCGGATTTCCCCTGAGCCCCGGGTGGTCCAGCAGATTTTCATCCAGGCTGGGGGCGTTAAAGGCGCCGCCGTAGAGCAACTTCATGGTCCAGTAGTTCCAGGGATTCCACACGACGCCGCCGCGCGGAACGGCGTTGAAGACAATCGCGCCAATCTTGTTCCCCTGGACACCGCCGATCAGCTTGAGTCCGGGGCTGAGCTTATGCTCATACTGAGCGTAGCCTTCGCCTGAGTTGCGGCTCCCTTGCGCGTCGATCAGGTTGGGCGTAACGCCGAAATACGTCTCAAGCCCGTCGATGTGGTTATAGACGGTCCCGAATGTCAGACGGTCCCTGTTGGAGAACGTGACGAAGTTCGTCCACTCCAGATCGGCCTCATACGAGTCGCGGTGGATGGTTGGGTAGTCGGGCGCATCCATGACCGAGCGGGTGTAAGTCATATTGAAAGTCATGTCCCATCGGGCGGACATCCGGACCTTATAACCCAGATCGGCAAATCCTCTCTTTAGCCGCGTGTCGCCCACGATTCCACGTACAAAGGAAGGAGCTTCCTGTGCCGTATAGGACGACATGAAACTCAGACCCTTGTAATTGATGCCGAGATAACCGCCGGTTCCGTCGTTCCGCAGGGTGTCGTTCTGAGTACTCACTGACCCCGAGGCGCCAATAGCGCGTTCCGTTATAGCCCACTGCGGCCAATTGTGGTATTGACCGCCTTCAACAACATCCAGAGCGCCCCGCTGAAACAGGAGCTCTTCCGTTCCGGATTTCTCACCGTCTGCGCCACCGGCGCCGCTCACGTGAAAGTCCTGACCCCCGCCCTTTTTTGTGACCAGATTGATCACTCCGGAGAACGCTCCCGATCCATAGAGGACCGAACCCGGGCCTTTGACGACTTCGATTCTCTCGAGAATGCCGATCGGAAAGGACTCCAGGATGTCGCTGCTGACACCGCCCTCCAGGATCTCCCGTACCGGCCGGCCGTTGATCAGTATCAGAACGTGGCCTGCGTTGGCGCGCGTCTGGTCGCCCCGCACCGTGATCAGGCTGCTGTCCCCCAGAAAGGTGCTGCTGACGTTAAGCCCTGCTACCCGCTGCAGTACTTCAAGCAAAGTGGTCCCGCCAAACCGCCGCAGTTCATCCTGCGTCACAACCGACACCACACCGGCCGCGCCAGATAGTTCCTCGGGGAACTTGGATGCCGTCGTCACTTGGATATTGAGGAGGGATTCGAGATCCATCGAATAAAGATCGCCTGGCTTCGCCGGCGCTGTGGAAACCGGTTGTGGCGGCTGTTGAGCGAAACACGCCGCCGCCAGCCACAGCAGGCAAGCGCCTATCGGCGAAAACCTTACGATACGGAATACTGAAGCGCAAATAGTTGAGAACACATTCCCGGTTGAGAACTTCATCTTCTCTGTATCGGCCGGGAGACGAGCCAACTTTAGCGCCTACAACGCCAGTTGACGTCCTGGTGCATTAATACTATTCCAAATCAACTTGGGCGCCAAAGCTGACAGGCACTGGGAAATCAGATCCATATGGGCATCATTCTCCTTACAGGGAAGGCAATTTTTTGTCTCCTCCGGCAGAAACAATCACAACGGCTGGCAACCGCGCGTGCGAAGGCAGGCGGGGTGCCATTTCCGATGTGGAGACCCGGAGTCCGCGCGGAGTCCAGATTGTGAAAACGGCCTTCTGTGGCAGCGAGCGAGCGTTCCACCGGCGTCCAAATCGTGTTACGCTACGTCTTTTGCTTTTGGTGTTTTGCCTGTAAGTGTATTGATATCTCTTCCATGGCATGGAAGAGGTCAAGGGTTCGAATCCCTTCAGGTCCACCAAAATTCTCAGACACCGGCTCTACGCCATTAACACCACAAACGGGCTGGACTGCATCACGAATCCCCCGTATTCCCGAGCGCATCTAATCGGCTTTGACCGCCATACGTGGGTTAGACGACCGGGAACCATGGTGACATCGGCGATTTCAGTTGAATCGGATCAGATTACGGCGGAACGCTATGAATCGCTGATTCGCATTGCGGCCTCGATTCGAGCGCAGAAAGAGCCGGGCAAGTTATTCAATATCCTGGTCCAGGAACTGGGACAGGTGTTGCCGTTCGACGCCATGGCGCAGTTCGATGAGGGTTCGAACAAGATCAATTGGCATTTTTGCCCGGGCTGCGCGAGCTGTGAGGTAAATCCATCTGAAATAGTTCGAGGAGAAACCATTGCCGATTGGGTTTACGCCCATCAGGAAACGCTGGTCCTGGGTAACCTCGGTCGGGAGCCGCGCTTTCCCGATTCGATCCGAATATTGCAGCGGGCCGGATTGCAATCGGTGTGTGCATTTCCGTTGACCACGGCCCATCGCCGCCTGGGAAGCCTGGTGATTGCCAGTGTGCGGCGCAACGCGTATAGCCGCGACGCCGTTCGATTCTGTGAGCTGGTGGCGGACCAGATCGCGCTGGCGATGGACGATGCCCGGAACTTCCGTGCCTCGCAGCGAGCGCAGGAACGTCTGGAGTTGCTGCTCGATCTAACAAATCGGGTGGCCTCGAATCTGAATCTGCGGGACGTGCTGCGGGAAATTTCCGCGAACATCCGCCGGGCGATGGGGTGCGATGGGGTTGGAATCGACCTGCCGGGTCCCGAGGACCAAAGGCTGCATCTCTACGCGCTCGATTTCCCGGGCAGTGCCGGACTGATTGAGGAGGGATTCGAGCCTGCCGCCAATGAGCATGACACAGCGGTCAAGGTGTTTCGCACCGGTGAACCGGTAATTTTGTCCCCGGAGGCGATCGCCGCCGAGCCTATTGCCGTCCAGCTTGGGATTCGCAGTCTGATACACGTACCGCTGACGGGACGTAATGGAATCGTGGGGGTTCTGAGCCTCGGCAGTCTGCGCGAAAATGCCTTTGTCGAGGACGATCTCACTTTTCTGATTCAAATAGCGCGACAGGTGGCCATCGCGATCGAGAATGCGCTTGCATTCGGCGAAGTGGCCGGCCTGCGGAATAAGCTGGCGCTCGAGAAGCTGTATCTGGAAGACGAGATCCGCAGCGAGCTGAAGTTTGAGGAGATCGTCGGGAAGAGCCGGGCGTTGCGTGAGGTTCTGGAACAGGTCGAAACCGTGGCTCCCACGGATTCGACGGTGCTGATCTACGGTGAAACCGGGACGGGCAAGGAGTTGATCGCTCGTGCGGTTCACAACCTGAGCGGGCGCCATGCGAACGGCTTCGTCAAACTGAACTGCGCGGCTATACCGACAGGTCTGCTGGAGAGCGAACTTTTTGGACACGAGCGGGGGGCCTTCACGGGTGCGATCGCACAGCGGATCGGGCGCTTCGAACTGGCCAATCGCGGGACCATGTTCCTCGATGAGATCGGTGAAGTGCCGCTCGAATTGCAGCCGAAGTTGTTGCGCGTGTTGCAGGAGCGCGAGTTCGAGCGGCTTGGCTCGAGCCGGACTATGCGCACCGATGCGCGGCTGATTGCCGCGACGAACCGCGATCTGGAGGGTTTGGTTCTGGAGCAGAAGTTCCGTTCCGATCTTTATTACCGGCTCAATGTATTTCCCGTTCGGGTGCCGGCATTGCGCGAACGCCCCGAGGATATTCCTCTGCTTGTTCGTCATTTTGTGCAGCAGTTCAGCCGGCGCCATGGCAGAGCGATCGACACGATACTGTCGGAGGACATGACCACGCTTACGAAGTATCCGTGGCCAGGAAATATTCGCGAACTGCAGAACGTGATCGAGCGCGCCGTAATTCTCACGTCGGGTCCGATACTGAAAGTTGCGGGCGGCGATCTGCGTGCGCCGGCGACTCCCGTTTCACCGGCTGTTTCGCAAGTAAGCGCAAGCCGCGACATGCGCACGGTACTTGGGGAGACTGAGCGGCAGGAGATCATCAGCGCACTGGAGCGTGCCAACTGGGTGGTGGCGGGGCCGCAGGGAGCTGCTGCCTTACTCAATATGAAACGCTCGACCTTGCAATCACGAATGCAGAAGCTGGGAATCCGAATTTCCCGAAGCGGCGCCGCCTCCTGAGCTGCTGCCGAGATTCCGGCATGTGCCGGGCAGGTGGCATCGGCACTTGCGTTTTTTCGCCTTGACATCCACAAGTGTCCCTTAATTATCAGTAGTTCCCGATTGGCGTCGCGCCTGCGTTAACCAGTGCCGAACGCTATGTTGCGGATCTGTTACTCAAACTCGGAAGCCTGTCAGCGATGGAAACTGTCAGGCCAGTTGGCGGGCGTGTGGGTACAGGAGTTGCGCACTTGCTGGGAACACACTCCGCGTACGGAAATCGCGGCGCGAGCGGTGGTGGATCTGACGGACGTGACGTTCATCGATGAAAACGGGGAGATGCTGTTGTCGGACATGCGGCGCGAGGGAGTTGAATTCGTGGCCGTGGGCGTCGAAACCAGATATCTGATCGAGCACCTGAACTCAGGAACTTAAAACCGGGAAAAGAATGAAAAACAATTTCAGGAAACGTTTGCCCATAGTTATCGGGGGACTACTGGCCGGCGCGGCAGCGCTGATCACGATCGGCTGCGCGAAGACATCGGCCGCGGGTGGTGCCCCGCCACCTCCGGAAGTGGACTTTGCGGTGGTGCAACAGAGGGATCTGCCCATCGAACGGGATTGGATCGGCACGCTTGACGGCATGGTGAACGCGGCGATCAAGGCTGAAGTGAGCGGCTATCTTATGTCGCAGAATTACGCGGAAGGGTCACTCGTCCACAAAGGCCAGTTGCTGTTTCAGATCGATCCGAGGCCTCTCGAAGCCGCAGAGCAGCAGGCCGCTGGGCAGTTAGCACAAGCGAGAGCGCAGCTGGCGCAGGCGAAGGCACTGTTGACGCAGTCGCAGGCGCAACTTACCAGCGCGGAAGCCAATCAGCAGAAAGCGCAGTTAGACGAGGATAAATACATTCCGCTGGCAGCGCAACAGGCTATTACGCAGCAGGATCTCGATAACGCAAAAAAGACCAATCAGTCCCTGAAGGCACAGGTAGGGGTGTCGAGGGCACAGGTCGAGACATCGCAAGCGCAGATCGAGGCCGCCGCGGCGGGTGTGACTGCTGCCGCCGCGGCGGTGGAGACGGCAAAGGTCAATCTCGGGTTCACGCGCCTTACCTCGCCGATCGATGGCATTGCCGGAGTGGCGACCACGCAGGTGGGCAATCTGGTGGGTCCGGCGAGCAATGCGGTCACTACGGTGTCGACGCTGGATCCGATTAAAGCTAACTTCACGGTGAGCGAGCAGGAATATCTGAGTCTGACGCGGGTGGCCACTACTCTCCCGCAGTTGCAACTCGAACTGGTGCTGGCCGACGGCAGCGTTTATCCGCAGAAGGGACGGTTCGCATTTGCGGATCGCCAGGTGGATCCGAGTACCGGCGCGATTCAATTGACGGGGCTGTTTCCGAATCCGCATAATACACTGCGCCCCGGCCAATATGCCAAAGTGCATGCCGATATCGGAGTGCGGAAGGGCGCGCTGCTGGTGCCGCAGCGGTCTGTCATCGACACGCAGGGCAGCTATCAGGTGGCTGTAGTCGACCCGAACAATACGATTCGCTTCGCCGCGGTGAAAGTGGGCGACCGGGTGGATTCGGACTGGATTATCGAAGACGGATTGAAGCCCGGTGAACGCGTGGTGACGGAGGGTCTGTTCAAGATCGGTCCCGGCGCGCCGGTGAATCCGAAGGGTGCCAGGTGATGTCGAAGTTTTTTATCAACCGGCCGATCGTGGCGATGGTGATCTCGCTTCTGATGGTGATCATCGGGATCGTAACGATATTGCAGTTGCCGGTGGCGCAGTTTCCCGACCTCGCTCCGCCGGAGGTTCAGATACGGGCCAGTTATGTAGGGGCGGATGCCGAAACGATTGAGCAATCGGTCGCGACGCCGATTGAGCAGCAGATGAGCGGTGTCGACAACCTCAACTACATGTACTCGCTGAACGCGGGCGGCAACGGCCAGATGACGATGATCGTGAACTTCGATGTGAAGAGCGATCCGAATACGGATCTGATTCTGACGCAGATGCGCCAGACACAGGCCGCATCGCAGCTGCCGCAGGATGTGACGGCGTTCGGCGTAACGGTGCAGAAATCTGTAACCGCGCCGCTGATGGTGATGGGGCTTTATTCGCCAAAGGGTACATATGACGGGAAATTCCTCGCCAACTACGCCTATATCAATCTGAACGATCAGTTGACGCGCATTCCCGGCATCGGCAATGTGCAGGTCTTCGGGGCCGGCCAGTACGCCATGCGCCTGTGGATCAAACCGGATCAGTTGACGAAGCTGGGCATCACGGTGACAGAAGTAGTGTCGGCGATTCAGGCCCAGAACACGGTAAATCCAGCGGGACAGGTGGGCGGTTCGCCAGCGCCAAAGGGTCAGGAATACACCTATTCAGTGCGCGCGCAGGGACGGCTCACCTCGCCCGAAGAGTTCGGCAACATTATTGTTCGCGAATTGCCGGACGGCGGCACGGTTCGGGTCCGCGACCTGGCGCGCATTGAGCTGGGCGCCCAGGATTACACGCTCACCGGGCGCATCAACGGCAAGCCGGGGGCGATTATGGCGGTTTATCAACTCCCCGGCACGAACGCGGTGGACGCGGCCAACAATGTTCGCAAGGTAATGGAACAAGCGAAGAAACGCTTTCCGCAGGATGTCGATTATGTCGTTTCACTCGACACAACCGACTCGGTCAGGGAAGGTATGCGCGACATTGTGGAGACGATTCTGATCGCCATTCTGCTGGTCACGGTAGTGGTTTATGTGTTCCTGCAAGGGTGGCGCGCCACGTTGATTCCTCTGCTCGCCGTGCCTGTATCGCTGATAGGAACGTTCATCCTGTTTCCGGTTTTCGGTTTCTCGATTAACACGCTGTCGCTATTCGGTCTGGTGCTGGCGATCGGTCTGGTGGTTGACGACGCGATCGTGGTGGTGGAAGCGGTCGAGCGGCATATCGAAGAGGGCATGGATCCGAAATCCGCATCGTTGAAAGCTATGCAGGAAATTTCCGGTCCGGTCATCGGCATCGCGCTGGTACTGTCTGCCGTATTCCTGCCCACCGTTTTCATACCGGGTATTACGGGGCGTTTGTATCAGCAGTTTGCCGCGACCATCGCGATCTCAGTGATTCTTTCCGCGTTTAATGCGCTAACGCTGAGTCCCGCGCTGGCCGCATTGCTGTTGCGTCCGAAAGATCCGAAGGAGAGCCACGGGCCGTTGCAAAGCTTTTTCGGTTGGTTTAATCGGACGTTCGCCTGGGGGACAGACAGATATCTGCGATGGTCGGGTGCATTGATCCGCAAAAGCGTTGTCGTGGTCGCGATTCTGGTGGTTGCCGGGGCCGGGGCGGCGTTTCTGACTACGCGAATCCCCGCCAGCTTCCTGCCGGGTGAGGATCAGGGCTACATGTTCCTGCACTTGCAGTTGCCGAACGCGTCATCTCTGGAACGAACCGAAGCCGCGTCGGCGAAAGTGGAGCAGGTGCTCATGCATACGCCGGGCGTGAAGTACACGACTCGCGTGGCCGGCTTCAGTCTGCTCAGCTTTGTCAGCACCAGTTACACCGGGCTCTTTTTCGTAACGCTCGATCCGTGGAGTGAGCGCACCAGCCCGGAAACGCAGTACCAGCGCATTCTGCAGCACGTGAATAGTGAACTCGCCAAGCTGCCTGACGGGTTTGCTCTGACGTTTCCACCGCCAGCCATTCCCGGCGTCGGGACGTCCGGCGGCTTTACATTTGTCCTCGAAGACCGCGCCGGAAAAGACGTGCAGTTCCTGGCCGACAATCTGGGTAAATTTATCGCCGCCGCGTCAAAGCGTCCTGAGATAGCGCCGGGTCTGGTCAGTACCTTCCTGCCCAGCGTTCCTCAGCAATTTCTCGACGTGGATCGGGACAAAGCGCTCAAGCAGGGTGTCGCGCTGAGCGATGTTTACAGGACCATTCAGGCCTATATGGGCGGCATCTTCGTAAATTACTTCAATCGGTTCGGCAGGCAGTGGCAGGTTTACGTGGAAGCGGAAGATCAGTACCGAAACAACCTTGCGAGCGTGGGCCAGTTCTATGTACGCAACTCGCAAGGCAGTATGGTGCCACTCTCGTCGCTGACAAAGTTCGAATCTCGCCACGGACCTGAGTTCACTATGCGCTATAACCTCTATCGCTCGGCGGAGATCATCGGCGCAGCGGCACCCGGCTATAGTTCGGCGCAGGCTATGAAGGCACTCGAGGAGACGTTCGACAAAACTATGCCCGGCGAGATGGGATACGACTACATGGGCATGTCCTATCAGGAGAAGAAGGCGCAAGAGGGAGTACAGACCTGGCAGATTTTCTCATTCTCGCTGCTGTTCGTATTTTTGATTCTGGCTGCCTTGTATGAGAGCTGGTCACTGCCGTTCAGCGTTCTGTTGAGCACGCCGGTGGCTTTGTTCGGAGCGTTCTTTATACTCTGGCTGCGGCGCTGGCTGCTGGGATTGTTCGTGCCATCGTACATGGTTCAGATCGAATACGACGTTTATTCGCAGATTGGTCTCATCATGCTGATTGGGCTGGCGGCCAAGAATGCCATCCTGATCATCGAGTTCGCCAAAGAGAAGTTCGAAGGCGGGATGGGTCTGACCGAAGCGGCTCTCGAGGGAGCGCGGCTGCGGTTGCGCCCGATCCTGATGACTTCGTTCGCATTCATTCTGGGTTGCGTTCCTCTGTGGATCGCTTCGGGAGCGGGCTCCGTGGGACGTCAGATTATGGGCACCACGGTGATCGGCGGAATGATTTTTGCGAGCGCTATCGGCATCTTTCTGATCCCGGCGATTTTTGTGATGGTGGAGAAACTCTCAGGCGCGAAGAAACCTGAGTTAGGCATGCTGCCGGTTCCGTCGGAAGGAGACTGAAATGAGAAATTACCCGATTGGGGTTCTTTTTTCAATCCTGCTGACAGGTTGTACGGTAGGGCCGAATTATTCGCGACCCACTGTAAGCGTGCCGGCGAACTTCCGCGCGCCCGAGCTATTACCGCAGGTTTTACCGCAGAATCAGGCCGCCTCGCTGGCGGATCTGAAATGGTTCGAAGTCTTCAGGGATGAAAAACTTCAGGAGCTGATCCGAACCGCGCTCGAACAGAACTACGACTTGCGCGACGCGGTCGCTCGGGTTGAGGAGGCGCGCGCGAATTTGGGAATCACTCGCTCAAATCAGCTGCCTCAGTTCAACGCCAATGGCGCTCTCGAAATCACGCGGCTTTCCCGCGGCGGCCAGACGCCGTTGCCGCCGTCGTTCCTTCCCAATCAGAATCGCGACTGGGGGCAAGCAACGCTCAGTCTGCTTTCATTCGAAGTAGACATCTGGGGACGTCTGCGGCGTGCGACGGCAGGTGCGCGCGCCAGCCTGCTCAATGCGGAAGAGAATCGCAAGGCGGTGGTGACGACGCTGGTCGCCGACGTTGCCACCGACTACTTCAATCTGCTCCAACTCGATTACGAACTGGAGATATCGCGGAGCACTCTCGAAACGCGCCAGGATTCGTTGCGTCTGACTGAGGAGCGGCAGAGCGGCGGCGTGGCCACGCTGCTGGATCTGCGGCAGGCACAACAACTGGTCAGCACGGCGGCACAGACGATTCCTGCGTTGCAGCAGCAGGTGGAGCAGACCGAGAACCAGATCAATCTGCTTCTCGGGAAAAATCCGGACGTTGTTTTGCGCGGGCGTAAGTTCATGGAGCAGGCGATGCCTCCGGAAGTTCCGACGGGTCTGCCATCGTCCCTGCTGGAGCGCCGTCCCGATATTCGAGCCGCGGAAGAGTCGCTGATTGCCGCCAATGCGAATATCGGCGTCGCCAGGGCAGCCTACTTCCCGGTAGTGAGTCTGAGCGGATTTCTGGGTGGGCAAAGCAATCAGCTGACCAGCCTGTTTACAGGGCCGCACAGCGCGTGGAGCTTCGTCCCGCAGGTGAGCCAGCCGATTTTCAGTGCGGGTCGTTTGAAATCGGGTGTGAAACTCGCCCAGGCGGAGCGCGAGAGCACACTCATTCAATATGAAAAGACGGTTCAGACGGCTTTCTCCGAAGTTTCCGACTCGCTGATCGCGCGTCAACGCACGCATGAAAGCCGTCTGGAGCAGGAGACGCTGGTGGCTGCCCTCGAAGACAGAAAGCGGCTCGCCTACATACGGTATCGCGGTGGTGTGGATACTCAACTCAACGCGCTCGATGCCGACCGCGATCTGTTTCAGGCGCAGTTGACGCTGGCGCAGATTCGCTTAAGCGAACTTCTGAACGTGGTGCAACTGTATAAGGCGCTGGGCGGAGGCTGGCAGTAACGCGGTCTAGTTTAAAGCGGACTGAGACGCCTGTACGGCACAGCCACCGGCGGTGGCGAGCGCGCTTCCATGGCATGGAAGAGGCAAGGGTTTTAATCCCTTCAGGTCCACCAAAAGTTTCCGAATCAACCCGTCTTCAGGCCAGCGCGTATCGCTTCTTTGAGCACGGTCTGGTAGCCGGTTCCCCGTTTGGATGCGATCTTTCTCGCAAGTTCGATATCGGCGATCGACAGCCGAATCGATACGGGGCGGGGGGCATTGGCTTTCGCCCGCTCCAGTAGCGTTTTGAGAACGTCGGGATTCGTTCGCGGCACACGCGCACCGGAAGAGTGAACCAGTGTGCCGTCCTTCAGCGCCCTTTCGAATTCTCGCTGAGTTTGCTGACGGCCCTCGGGGCTCGCGTACCAGTCAATCTCTCCGGTAACCGACTTGGATTTAGGGAGTTTTGTCGATTTCAGGGGCATAGATCCTTCTTTCGCTTTGATTCATCGTATGGGCTGTGACTGGCCGCAATCATTGATCCCGAATGATGAACACCACCAGATAACATCCGGTCGCCGACGTTCCGAAAAGCTTCCAGCGTTTCTCGCCGCCCGCGTCTCTTGCCACGACGATCACAGCGGGTGGCAACCGCGCGCGCGTGAAGGCACGGTTTCCATACCTAAATTCAAATGGCTGAAAATGGCGTGCGCCGGCATTGTTAGTTCAAAGCGGACTGAGATGCCTGGACGGCACAGCCACCGGCAGTGGCGCTAGCGGGCGAAGGACAGGTGATGGATGACGTGGCGGCGGCGAGATAGGTGAAATAGATCTGCGAACCTCCGCCGGAGCCGGTGTTATCGATGATCATCCCGCTCGTCCCGCCGGAAGCGAGGCGTCCGGCGCTGGCGGTAGTGGGTACGGCTCCGCCTACGCTGAAACTGTAGACGCAGGCTCCCGCGGTTGTCGTGCCTTTGCAGACGGTCTGATTGCCGCTGGCGGTCACGCTCAGAAAGATCCAGTCCGTCGCGCCGTTGAGGATTTCGGTCACGGGAGAACAACTGGCGGTGGCGCTGGTCAGTGGGGTAATGGCTGCAGTGGCGACTGAGACGGTAGCGGTGCTGAAGGTGCTCATCGAGGTGTGAAACAGCGCGGGCGTGGGAGTGCTGCCGTTCGCCGGGCAGGTCCAGATATTGCCGGCAGTGCCGCCCGCTGAAGCGTAATAAGCGTTATCGAAAGTCCCGTCATAGAGGATGGTGGTGGACTTTCCGACGCCGAGGACGGATTCCGAGCCACAACTGGTTCCCGCCGTCCAGCTGGTTCCATTGGACGAGGCGCAAGTGCCCGTGCCGTTCCCCGAGAAGCTGGTGGCGAAGCGGAATATGCCGGTACAGCCAGTGGCATTTTTGCAATCGAATCCGGTGGCGGTGTTGCCGTCATCTCCGACGAAAACGTAGGCGAACTTCTGAGCCGAATCGACGATGGGGGCATCGACTATGCCCGCGCTGCCGGTCGCAACCAACTGACTGGACTTGCCGAAGAGAACACCGGTCGACGCCGTGTAGGAGTAGAGGAGGCCGCCGGCGTCGCCCAGGAAAATCCGGAGCGCGGCGTTATCGTAAACCGGGCTGGTGAGAGCCTTTGTGCTTACGGAGACGGGCCACGGACTGGTAACGACCTCGGCTGGAGTGCCATTGAAGACGCCGGTGAATTTGTAGAGATTTCCGGCGGAATCGCCCACGTAGGCAACGTCATCGACGTAATCGATGAAGGGCGAGGAATTGGTGTCATCGCTTTTGAGCGGGAACACGGCAAGACAGGGCGCGGTGCAGGTTCGATAGGCGGACGCGGTCACGATGGTCGGGTAAGAAAGCGTTGCGCTGGTGCCCGGCTTCAACAGGACTAATTCGGCATTGGTAGTAGCGCTGGCGGTGTTGTAGGACTGGACGAAAGCGAGTTGCGTGCCATCGGAAGAAAGCGCAACGGAGGTCTTGACAGTGCCGCCGGTCTCATAGTTCCAGGAGAGAGTCGGCACACCGGAGCAGGTGCCGGAATAGAGATCCTTGTAGGCAGTGAGACGGGCCGCATTGACGCCGGAGGCGAAGTTTTCCGTAGAGCCGGATGCCGGAGTGGTGATGTTGGAAACGCTGTTGTTCTTGACCGTGATGGTCACGGCGCCCAACTGGCTGGCGGTAAGGGTGACGGTGCCACTGGAAACAGTGGAATAGACGCCGACGCTTGAGCCGTTGCCAGCGGTATTCAGCGCTGTGTTGAAGGCAGTGGCATCGGTTGCGGCGGTGGCGCTGTTGTTGGCCCAGGTGGTTCCGGAAGTGCTGGTTCCGGCGGTCAACGTAAGAACGGCGCCGGTGGAAGAATTGGTGATGACGACGGTGCCACTGGGAGCGGAGGCCGCTTTAAAAACGACAGTTGTACTGCCCGCACCGCCGCCGAGGCTGGAGTTGAAGACGACGAAATCGCCGCAGTTTACGGCGCCGTTGAACGAGTACTTGGCGGGATAGTGTCCGGCGCCTACCGTTCCTGTAGCGGAAGTGCTGGGGAGTGACTTGCCCCAAAGTCCTTCCGCGGCATCGGGTTCGGGGCGGCGGGGCGGCAGAAGCGGCTGATGGCCAGCCAGAACCGTCCGGTAAAACTGTTGCCAGAAGCGGGGTTCTTTCTGAATATCTCTGAGTCCATCCATGGTTGGGGGAGAGGAATAGATGAGGTGGTGGTGCGACCAGTCGAACGGGATGCCTGCATTGCCGTCGGGACCCAGGGCACCGGTTTCGTCGGCAGTGGCCCACGCACCGAGGCAGAGTAGTAGGGCGACGGAGAGCCAACGCAGCATATCCGTATGATATCGCTCAGAGAAGCCTGTATCGGAGCGTAGAGTACTGGTCTTCGGCTATGGTAAAGGGAATGCGCGGGGCGATTGAGGCGGGCGGAACGAAGTTCGTCTGTGCTTTAGGGACGGTTCCCGGCGACATTCGGCTGACAACGATACCGACTGGCTCGCCGGACGAAACCGTGGCGGCGGCGATTGCGTTTCTGGGGAAGGAGGCCGGGGCGGTCGGCATTGGCACTTTTGGGCCGGTGGATCTGGACCCGCAATCGACCACTTTCGGGCACATCACCACTACTCCTAAACTGGCATGGCGCGGCTACGATCTGGCGGGCGCGGTTCGGCGCGGCCTAGGGGTGCCTGTGGCCATCGATACCGACGTGAATGCGGCGGCGCGCGGGGAAGTCCGGTGGGGAGCTGGGCGAGGACTAGACAGCATCGTTTATCTCACGATAGGGACGGGAATTGGCGGAGGGGCTTGGATTAGCGGAGAAGCATTGGGGGGAGTTTCGCATCCGGAGATGGGACACATTCGAATTCCTCACGATTGTGCGGTGGATCCATTTCCGGGAGTTTGTCCGTGGCATGGGGATTGTCTGGAGGGTTTGGCTTCGGGGCCGGCGATCGCGGCTCGCTGGAAATGCAGGCCGGAGGAAATGCCGCCGGATCATAAAGCGTGGCGGCTGGAAGCGCGGTATCTGGCGCTGGGGTTGGCGAGCCTGACTTGTATTTTGTCGCCGCAAAGGGTGCTCATCGGCGGAGGCGTCATGCGGCAGGCGCAGTTGTTTCCCCTGGTGCGCGAAGAATTAGCCCGGCTGCTGGCGGGCTACATTGCGGTGCCGGAAGTGATGGCGCCGGGGCTGGGGGAACGGGCGGGAATTCTGGGGGCGCTGGCGCTGGCGGAGACGGCGTACTGACTCGTGAGTTATTCCCACGCCATTGGCGGAACGACGCATCGGTTCGACGACCTGAAAACGCTTTTGGCGCGAGCGACACCCGCGCGGTCGGGCGACGAATTGGCGGGATTGGCGGCTCGAACGGCTGAAGAGCGTGTGGCGGCGCAAATGGCGTTGGCGGATCTGCCGCTGAAGACGTTTTTGAGGGAGCCGATTATTCCCTATGAAACCGACGAAGTGACGCGGCTGATTGCAGATCAGGCGGCGTCGGAATGGGGGCGCGCGGCGTTTGAGCCACTGTCGAATCTGTCGTCTCTTACAGTGGGTGAATTCCGCGACTGGCTGCTGAGTGACCAGGCAACCACGGACTTACTGGCGTCGATCGCGCCCGGGCTGATGCCGGAAATGGCCGCGGCCGTTTCGAAAATCATGCGCGTGCAGGATCTGATCTCGGTGGCGGCGAAGATCCGCGTGGTTACGCGATTCCGCACTACGGTGGGTTTGCCGGGACGGCTCTCTACGCGGCTGCAACCCAATCATCCGGCCGACGATCCGGCGGGAATCGCAGCCAGCATCATTGACGGTCTTTTGATGGCCAGCGGCGATGCGGTGATTGGCATCAATCCGGCGACGGACAGCTTGGAGAACACGATAGTGTTGCTGAACCTGATCGACCGGGTGCGGCTCAGATATGCGATTCCGACGCAGAGTTGCGTGCTGGCGCATATAACGGTGCAGATGGAAGCCATGCGGCGGGGGGCACCGGTGGACCTGGTGTTCCAGTCGATTGCGGGAACGGAGGCGGCGAACGCTTCCTTTGGAATTTCTCTCGCAATGCTGCGCGAGGCGCATGAGATGGCCCTCGATCTGAAACGCGGTGAGATTGGCAACAACGTTATGTATTTCGAAACAGGGCAGGGCAGTGCGCTATCGGCCAATGCGCATCACGGCGTGGATCAGCAAACGTGCGAGGCGAGGGCTTACGCGGTGGCGCGACAGTTTGCGCCGATGCTGGTGAATACGGTAGTCGGGTTCATCGGGCCGGAATATCTTTACGACGGGAAACAGATTATGCGGGCGGGCCTCGAAGATCATTTCTGCGGCAAGTTGCTGGGACTGCCGATGGGGTGCGACGTCTGTTACACCAATCATGCGGAGGCGGATCAGGACGACATGGATTCGCTGCTGACGCTGCTGGGCGCGGCGGGTGTGAATTACATCATGGGGGTGCCGGGCGCGGACGATGTCATGTTGAATTACCAGAGCACGTCGTTCCATGACGCGCTTTATTTGCGAGCCTTGCTGGGGCTGCGGCCCGCGCCTGAGTTCGAAGCATGGCTGGCGAACTACCCGCGCGGGTTGCCTGGGGCACTGAGTCTGCTTAGTCAATGAAAGAACTGCGTGATTTCACGATGGCGCGGGTTGGCCTTGGGCGAGCAGGAAACAGCCTGCCGACGCGTGAGCTTCTCGACTTTCAACTGGCTCATGCGAGGGCGCGGGATGCGGTACATTTCGTGCTGGATTCTGAACAGATATGCCGTGAATTCCAGACGGGCGGGTGGGAGGTATTGAGGGTTCACAGCGCCGCACATGATCGATCGCAATATCTGCGCCGGCCGGATCTGGGTCGTCGTCTCGATGCGGTGTCGTTGCGCAGTCTTCAGGAAAGGCATGGCGACTTCGATGTGGTCTTCGTTATTGCCGACGGGCTTTCCGCGCTGGCTGTGCATCGCCACGCTCTCGAACTGGTAAATCATTTGCGCGGGAGAGTTGCGGGACAGATCGCGCCCATCGTAATCGCGGAGCAGGCGAGAGTGGCCATCGCCGATGAGATCGGACTGGCGTTGAACGCGAAGCTGGCGGTGATTTTGATTGGGGAACGGCCAGGGTTAAGTTCACCCGATAGTCTGGGCGCTTATCTGACCTGGGCTCCGCGGCCCGGCCGTACGGATGCCGAGCGCAACTGCATTTCGAACATCCGGCCGGAAGGGATAGGAACCGCCGCAGCCGCCGAACTGCTGGCGATGCTGATCAACGCGGCTTGCGTGAGGCAGATATCCGGAGTCGCGCTGTCGGCGGAAATTGCCGCGCGTGACATGATCGAGTAACGTGAACGAAATTCTTGCGCTCTCCGGCACGCAGCAAGCTCAGTTGATTCGTAACGGAGTGATTTCATCCACCGAACTCGTTGAGGCGCACATCGCTCGCATTGAGGAGATCAATCCTGAGTTGAACGCCGTCGTCGAGGTGTTGCGTGCACCGGCGCTGCATGCGGCGAAGGTAGTCGATCGGCGTAAAGCGGCGGGGGAAGCGCTGAAGCATTTCGAAGGCGTACCCTTTTCCATCAAAGACTCGATTGAAGTGGAAGGAACGGTTTGTTCGGCGGGAACGCTGGGCTTCCGCAACCGTGAGCGTTCCACGGAAGACGCAACGTTGGTGGCTCGGCTGCGCGCGGCCGGGGCGATTCCTCTGGCGCGAACCAATCTGCCCGATCTGCTGTTTGCATTCGAGAGTGACAACCTGATTTTCGGCCGCACCAACAATCCTTTTGACGTGACACGGTCGAGTGGCGGATCGAGTGGGGGCGAGGCTGCGCTGATTGCCGCCTGCGGATCGCCGTTCGGATTGGGCAGTGACGCGGCGGGGAGTGTGCGGCTGCCGGCTCATTACTGCGGCATCGCGAGTCTCAAGCCGACGTCGGGCCGGTTGTCGCGCGCGGGCCATGTGCCGGGGCCGGGTGGATGGATTGAAATGCTGTGGCAGATCGGACCCATGGCGCGGCATGTGGAAGATCTGATCGCCATGATGCAGGTGCTGTTGGGGGCGGATGCGCGCGACAGAACGGTGGTTCCGATGCCGTGGGTGAGCCACCATAGAGAGCCCGAGACGGACTGCGAATTGCGCGTGGCGTTCTTCACGGATAACGGGTGCGCGATACCCGACGCGGCTACTCAGGAAGCTGTGCGCGCGGCAGCGGCGACTCTCGGCGCTGGGGTATGCATAGAGGAAGCGCGTCCGCCGTCCATCGAATGCAGCTACGAACTCGAGATGAAGATTCTGGGCGCGGATGGCGGCGACGGCGTGCGCGAATATCTCAAAGATATCGGCAGCGACCGCACTCACCCGTTGCTTGACGGCTGGTTGGCGAAGCTGGAACGCCATCGGACCGATGTGAAGGGTTTTGCAAAATACTGGACGGAGCTGGACGAATTTCGCGATGAGATGGCGGGCTTCCTGACGAAGTACGACGCGATTCTTTCGCCAGTTGCGTCGCAGCCGGCGGTGCCTCACGGGACGTCGATCAACGATGAGGTCTTTGCCGGATTCAGTTACACGATGACGCACAACTTGACCGGCTGGCCTGCCGCGGTGGTGCGGGCAGGGACTTCGCCTGAAGGATTACCGATCGGGGTACAGATTGCCGCCGCGCCATGGCGGGAGGATCTGGTATTGCGGCTGGCTCACTCGGTAGAAAAGGGCTTTACTCAGAAATGAACGCCAAGGAGAAACTCGGCCTGGTTCAGGTTTGAGATCTGCTGGAAGTCTGACCAGGTCTGACGCGTATAGCGCAGTTCACCGCTGAGGCGTACGAACGGGATCTTGACATCCACACCACCGCCGAGAACAACACCCGCAGTCGTTTGATGCTGCAAGGTGCCGGGTCCGGCGGTTATGTTTTGCGCCGCGGCAGAGAGACTGGCCAGATGATCAAACGAGAATCCGGCTTCCAGAAAAGGCTTGATTACCGGTGTATTGAATCGGTACTGCATTAAGACGGGAAAATTCCAATCCGAAGCCGAAACTGTTCCGGCGTTCCTGCCGCTGGCGCCGGAATTGGATGAAAAGCTGTAGGGCCGGTAGAGCGCGTCAAATTCGAGTCTGAGGCTGACTGGCAGATTTACCTGTACCGAAGGACCGACAATGAAGTTGGAACTCGTGGGCAGGGAAGCAAACGTGTTCGAGGTATAAGAGCTTACGACATCGGTGAACGGTACGCCCCCGATGACGCCGACAGACAGGTGTTGCGCGTTGAGGCTGGCCGCGCACAGGGCAGCCAGTAAAAACAATCTCTTCATACCGCTATTCGACTGTTACGCTCTTCGCCAGGTTTCGCGGTTGATCGACATCGCAGCCGCGCCGCACCGCAATGTGATACGCGAGAAGCTGCAACGGCACAATCTCAAGTATCGGAGCCAGCAATTCGGGACACGCGGGAATCTCGATGACATTGTCCGCCACCTTGCGCACTTCCGTATCGCCTTCGGTGACGATCGCGATCACCTTACCTTCCCGCGCTTTCACTTCCTGCATGTTGGAAAGGGTCTTCTCATAGAGAATTTTGCTCTCCGCGCTGGTTTTATCCTGCGTTGCGAGCACCACCACCGGCAGGTTTTCATCGATCAGCGCATTCGGCCCGTGTTTCATCTCGCCCGCGGGATAGCCTTCGGCGTGGATATAGGAAATCTCTTTGAGCTTCAGAGCGCCTTCGAGCGCAATGGGGAAATGAATGCCGCGGCCGAGATACAAAAAGTCAGTGACCTTGAAAAGATGCCGGGCGAGTTCTTCGCACACACTCGCATTGGCCAGAATGTGCTCGATCTTGCCGGGGATGCGCACCAGTTCCTGCACGAATTCACGCGAGGCCGCTTCGCTGATCTTGCCACGCACCTGGGCCAGATAGAGCGCGAGAATCGAGAGCGCGGTCAACTGACAGGTAAACGCTTTGGTAGACGCGACGCCGATCTCCGGGCCGGCATGCGTGTAGATGGCGCCCGAGGCCTCGCGGGTAATCATGGAACCCACCACGTTGCAGATCGCAAGGGTCTTCGAACCCTTTTGCCGCGCTTCCCGCTGGGCTGCCAGCGTGTCAGCCGTTTCGCCCGATTGCGAGATGACCACGGTCAGGGTGTCGGGCGAAACGATGGGGTCGCGATAACGGAATTCGCTGCCGTAGTCGACTTCGGCCGGCATCCGCGCCAGCTTCTCGATCATGAACTTACCCGCCAGCGCCGCGTGCCAGCTGGTTCCACAGGCGATGATCTTGACTTCGCGAAATGCCTGGAACTGTTTGGGCGTGATCTCCATTTCGTCGAGGAAGATCTTGCCGCTTTCCTGGGCTACGCGTCCGAGGGTAGTGTCGCGGACGGCGCGCGGCTGCTCAAAAATTTCTTTGAGCATGAAGTGCTTGTAGCCGCCCTTTTCCGCCATAATCGGGTCCCACAGGACGTGCTGAACCTGGCGGTTGATGGGACGGCCTTTGAAGTCGCTGAGCTGCACGCCTTCTCTGGTGAGCACTGCCATATCGCCATCGGCCAGAAAGAACATGTCTCGGGTGTGGTTGAGGATCGCGGGCACATCGGACGCTACGAAGTATTCGTTCTTACCCAGCCCGACTACGACCGGAGGACCTTCGCGCGCCGCCACGATTTTATTAGGATCCCTGCGGCTAAGCACGGCGAGCGCAAACACGCCGCGCAGCTGGAGCACTGCGGTTCGGACCGCCTGTTCCAGATTACCTTCGAAGTATTTTTCGACAAGGTGCGCAATTACCTCGGTGTCGGTTTCCGTCTTAAACTTGTGGCCTTCGTGCTCGAGCTGCTCTTTGAGGGGCAGAAAGTTCTCGACGATGCCGTTATGCACGACGACGATATCGCCGGTGCAATCGCGATGCGGATGGGCGTTTTCCTCAGTCGGACGGCCATGCGTCGCCCAGCGCGTGTGCCCGATTCCATAATTGCCGTCGACCGGATCGAGGCGCAGGACGTCTTCCAGATTGCGCAGTTTGCCGGATGCGCGCCGAATCCCGAGTGTCTTATCGTCGCAATAAACCGCAAGACCCGCAGAATCATAGCCACGGTATTCCAGCCGCTTCAAACCTTCCAGAATCACCGGAACGGCGCGCTGGTCTCCCACATACCCGACGATTCCACACATATAGCTTCATTGTACGGACCGGCTGAATCAAACACAGCGCGGGGTGTAAATTAGAGTCCACGGAATGGCCCACACTTCCACTTCCGCGGACGAATCGGTCGTCATCGCATTACAGCAGCAGGTGGCGAGGCTCCAGGCATTGCTGGAGGCTACCCGGCAGATCCACGCCGCGCTGACGCTGGATTCGGCGATGGCCCTGGTGCTCCGCATTGCGGTCCGTGAACTCGAAGTAGAAGAGGCCCAATGGGCGGATCTCCAAACTCCCCAAGCCGAGAACTGGGCGCGCTTTCCCCTTTACGGGAAAGACGGGAATTTGCTGGCCGAATTGCTGATCGATCCCGGTCCCGGACGCCAGTTGAATCTCTACGAAGTCGATTTTCTGGAAGGACTTGCGCTCCAGGCGGCGGTGGCTTTTGAGAATGCCCGCTATCACGAACGCAATGTCCAATGGGTGCGCGTCGAGCAGGATCTGGCGGCAGCCCGGGCCATTCAGCGCAGCTTGCTTCCCCAGAAAATGCCCAGTCTGCCTGGCTATGAAGTGGCGGTGCGGTCGAGTACGTGTTACGAAGTCGGCGGCGATTATGCTGACATTCTGGCGCTCGATTCCGGCCAGCACATCATGGTGGTGGCCGATGTGGCGGGCAAAGGACTGGCTTCAGCGCTGGTCGGCAGCGCCTTCCGATCGGCCTTCCGTGCCATGGCTCAGACCAACCTGCCTCTGCCGGAGATTGCCGCGCGGTTGAACCAGCAGCATTGGGAAGAAGGGCCGGAGGCACGGCGGCTTTACGTGACTGCTATCTTTCTTAGGCTGGATGAAGAAGCCAACCAGATCGAAGTAGTGAACGCGGGGCACAATCCCGGGCTGCTCGCGGGAGGGGTGCTCGCGGACGGCAAATCGCCCAGCCGCCTGATTGGCGCGGGTGGAACACCGCTCGGGCTGCTGCCGAACCAGAAGTTCGTCTCCGAAACCTATTCGCTCGAGCCCGGCAGCCGGCTTTTGTTCTATACCGACGGCCTGATCGACGCTTGCCCCGAGATCGGCGACGACGAATTCGGCATGGACCGGTTGACGGCTGAGTTCGAAGATTGTCCGCCAACCGACTGCGAGGGTATCCTCGATTGCCTGTGGCAATCCTTCGCCAACTTTTCCGGAGGCCGCGAGCAGCAGGACGATATGACTGCTCTCGTGCTGCTACGTAAATGACGTCAGCCCCTCCCCGCACCGCCGTGGAAGTTCGCCTGCCTTCGCGTATGGGCTATGAGAAGGTAGCCATGAGTACGGCGGCCAGCGTGGCTAAGCTGATGGGTTTTTCACCGGAACGGGTGGAAGATCTTAAAACCGCCATCGCGGAAGCCTGCATCAACGCCATCGAACACGGTAACCGCTTCAACGAGAGCCTCGCCGTGGATGTCATGCTGTTCATCTCGCCCAAAACGCTGGAAGTTCGCGTGGCCGACAACGGTCTGGGCGCCAGGGTAATCGCTCCGCCTCCGGATATCGATCGTAAAATGCATGGCGAAGAGCCACCTCGCGGACTCGGCATGTTTCTGATTCGTGAGCTGGTGGATGAAGTAGAGTGGGTTACTTCCTCCGGCGCCACCGGTAGCTATGTCAGGCTGGTGATCCGGCTGGGTGATCCAACAGGTAACCCAAAATGACGAACAAGAGTTAGATAACCGATGCAGACGGATACCAAAGTCAAGGTTGACCAGGCGCAGGACGCCAAGGGCGATTCCATCACCATCTTGCGCTTCAGCGGCGATATTTCGAGTACATCGCGCGAGGCGGTGATCGGCACCTACCAAAGTCTCTCGCCGCATGACCATCGCCAGATTGTTCTCGATTTCTCTAAAGTGGAATATCTGAATTCAAGCGGCATCGCGCTGGTGATTCAGGTTCTGATCGATGCGGCCAAAGCCGGTCAGAAAATTCACATTTCCGGACTCACGCCGCACTTCCAGAAAGTCTTCACCATGGTCGGCATCACACGGTACGCTCCGCTGTTCAGCGATGAGACCGCGGCCGGGGCAGCTTTTTAGAGCATCGCCATGGGACCGGCTGCAAAAAAGCTGTTGGTCCTTCCGACACTCGTTCTGTCTGCGCTGGTATCGATTGCATACGCCGCCCCGCCCGCGGTCACCATGGACCTCGATGGCGAATGGGCTTACCAGCAGGGTGACAATCCGCAGTGGGCCGACCCTTCGTTCGACGATATCGGCTGGGCTCGGTTGGGTGCGCCCGCCTTCGCCAATGTGGCGGCGGCACGCTGGAGAGACGGCGTCTATTGGTACCGTCAACGCGTTCCCGAACCTCGCGTGGCCGATCTGGCTTTTCAAATGGGCCCCGTCGATGGGGCTTACGAAGTTTATGTGAACGGCAAGCTCATCGGAGGGCGCGGCGAGGTGGCGCCCCATCCCGCCTGGTACGCCGCGCGCGAAGAAGTTTTCCGTATTCCGGATAATGCGCGTGACCTTTCCGGTTACGTTGTAATCGCGGTGCGCGTCTATCGCGGGCCCGTGGTCACGCGCTGGTATGCGGTGGGAACGGATTCAACCGGCCACTGGCCCGTGCTCGGCTCCGAAGCGATTCTCCTCAGCGACGTTGCGGCGCGGCGCGAAGCTCTGCTGCTGGATGAATTCCCCGGCGTGATGATCGCTCTGCTCTGCCTGGTGGTGGGTCTGGTCGCCCTGGAGCTTTTCCGGAGAGACCGCACCGAACCGCAACACCTGTGGCTGGGCCTCGCGTTCGTATTCATGGGCTTCGACGGTTTCCTCCAGCTCATCTCGTCCAATACAACGGCAATTTCCGTCGTGCCGTTCATGCTGATCGATTGCTCGGTCGTCGCAGCGTTACAGGGTTCCGCGGTAATGTTTCTCGGCTCCTGTATTTCGCGCAAACCGCCCTTCGTCGCGCGTGTGCTCGCCGTGGTTTTCATGGCCGCGATCGCCATGCTCGGCGTCAGCATGGCGCTGGGTAACCCGGCGCTCTACACTGCGGTTAACGATACAAACAACTACTGGCTGATTGCGACGGTGCTGCTTGGCCTGGCTGCCGTGGTTCGCACGGTATCGACGCACGAACCGAACGGCCTGGTGATGGCCGTCGGGGTGACCGCGTGGGAAATATCCCTGGTCTGGCAGTTCCGCATTTTGCGCTGGTTCCCCAACGTGCCCACCCAATTTCATGCGGGGCCTTTCACGCTCAAAGTTTCCGACCTCGGCATCGCGCTGTTTGCGGTGTGTATGTTCTACGTTCTGGTGGGACGCTTCCTTCGCCTGCGCGAAGAGCGCGAAGAGCTCGGGCAGGAGTTCGAAGCCGCTCGGCGTGTTCAGGAACTTCTGGTCCCGCAATTTCCGCACGGCACACCAGGTTATGTGGTCGACACCGCTTATTCGCCCTCGTCGCAAGTGGGTGGCGATTTCTATCAGGTGCTGCCTTTCGAAGATGGCTCAATGCTGGTAGTCGTGGGCGATGTCAGCGGCAAAGGGTTGAAAGCCGCCATGCTGGTGGCGCACATTGTCGGCGGATTGCGGCATGAACTTTCGCGCGAACCCGCCGACGTGCTCAGTCATCTGAACCGCGCCCTGCTGGGCCAGACGGACGGCGGCTTTGTCACCTGCGGATGCGCGCTGATGACTCAGAACGGTTGTGTCACGCTGGCCAACGCGGGACATATTTATCCGTATCGCAATGGCGAGGAACTGGAAGTGCCCAGCGGTTTGCCGCTCGGGTTACTCGCTGAATCCACTTATCCCGAAACGCGCGTTCACTTCGAACCGGGCGATCGTCTGACGTTCGTCTCAGATGGCGTGGTCGAAGCGCGCAACGCCAAAGGTGAGCTCTTCGGATTCGATCGAACCCGCGCCCTGAGCACGAAAGCCGCCGCGGAAATTTCCGATGCGGCCAGGGCATTCGGTCAGAGTGACGACATCACTGTAGTGACCATCTGCCGCCAGCCCGCGTGATCGGCTATTTTATGTGTCGTTTATTTGAGGTAGTGATCCGCGATGATTCGTTCCACCAGTGCGAACGGCGTTAGCCGCTTCAGCCAGATGGCGGCGCGTTGGGAGAGCGGTCCGCAGGTGTAGCGCAGCCGCGGGTTTCGCGCCATGAGGATTCGATGCACCAGGCGCGCCACGTTGATCGGATCGGGACCCGCTTGCTCTTCCTGCGCCATACAGGCGATGGCACGTTTCGCGGCATCGGCGTAGGTGGTGCTTTCGAGACTGCGGCGATTGTTTGTCAGGGCCGTGCGATGATCGCCCGGTTCCACCAGCACCGCATGGATTCCGAACGGACGCACTTCGTAGCGCAATGATTCCGTCAGCCCTTCGAGCGCGAATTTGGATGCGCTGTAGAAACCCTGAAACGGCACCGCTACCAGTCCCGCAATCGATCCAATGTTGATTATGGTTCCCGATTTCTGCGCGCGCATCGTGGGCAGCACCGAACGGCAGACGCGCAGTACTCCAAAGAAGTTCACATCGAACTGACGCTGGGCTTCTTCCGGCGACGTGTCTTCCACGGCTCCGGCTAACGCGATGCCTGCGTTGTTTATCACGGCGTCAATACGCCCTTCGCGGTCGAGAATCGTCCGCACCGCAGCCGCGACCGATTCATCGCTGGTGACATCGAGCGCAAGCAGTCCCGGCGTATTTCGCGCGGCGCCGTACACGCTGAAACCCCGCGCCTCCAAATGCGACAGACAAGCCGCGCCAATGCCCGAAGAAGCGCCCGTCACCAGTACTACGCGCTTCGTATCGGGACGCGTCAAGCCTTTACCGGCTCCATCTCCTTACCTGGCCCCATCAGAGACGGAACGTCCTTGCCGCGCGGGGCTTTCTTAGCCGTGAACTTCTCGAGGTAGAGGTAAATCACCGGCGTGATGTAAAGCGTCAGCAACTGTGACACAATCAGGCCGCCCACCACAGCCAGGCCGAGCGGCTTGCGCGCTTCACCGCCCGCCCCATATCCGAATGCGATGGGCATGCTGCCGAGCAGCGCCGCCATCGTCGTCATCATGATCGGCCGGAAGCGCTGCAGGCAGCCTTCGAAGATCGCTTCTTCCGCGCTGCGTCCGGCACGCCGCGCCATGATCGCAAAATCGATCATCATGATCGCGTTCTTCTTCACGATGCCGATCAGCAGAATAATTCCGACGAACGAATAGAGGTTGAGATCGTCGTGGAAGATCAGCAGAGTGACGAGCGCGCCCATGCCCGCCGCGGGTAAGCCCGACAGAATCGTGATCGGGTGGACGAAGCTTTCGTAGAGAATTCCCAGCACCAGATAAATCACCAGTACTGCGATCAGCAATAGAATTCCCAGACCGCGCAGCGAATTCTGGAACGCCTGCGCCGTCCCCTGGAAGCTGAAGCTGACCGTGTCCGGTAAGCCGATCTGGTGCGCCGCATCGTCAATCTCTTTCGTCGCCTGGCTCAACGAGAAGCCTGGCTTCGTACTGAATTCGAACGCGACGGAGGGCAGTTGGCCGATGTGCGTGATGCTCAGCGGCGCTACGCCTTCCACGAGTTTGGTTACTGCCGACAACGGCACCAGCTTGCCTGTGCTCGACCGTATGTAGAGCTTCGCCAGCGCCGCCGGATCCCGCTGGAACTGCGGCGGAACTTCGAGAATCACGTCGTACTCGTTGGCCGGCGCCGAGATGGTCGAGACTCGCCGGTTTCCATAAGCATCGTAAAGCGTATTCGCGATCTGCTCCGGCGTAACTCCCAGCTCCAGCGCACGATCCCGATCGATATCCACATTCACGCGGGGACTGTCGAGATGCAGATCGGAATAGACGGCCGCGATCGAAGGCAGCGTTTGAATCTTTGCCGCCAGCTTCGGCGCCCACTGATAAAGTTCGCCCGTATCGGCATCCTGCAGCGCCATCGAATATTGAAAGCGCGATTCGTTCTGTCCCAGCGTCACTAGCGGTGGAATCTGCAGAAACACTCCGAGTCCTGGAATCTTCTGCGCGAATTCCATCTGCAACTGCCCCAGGATCTGCTGCGCTTTCGGCCGCCTCGGGTCATCCTTAAACAGGACGAACATGAATCCCTGGTTTTGCGCGGTGAAGCCGCCGGTGCCGCCGCCGTAAGCCGAAACCCACGGATTCTTCCCGATGATGTCGATCGCCTGCTTCTGCAGCCTGACCATTTCGTCGTAAGACGTATCCTGCGCCGCTTCGCTGCCGCCCTGCGCGATGCCGGTATCCACTGTCGGCAGAAAACTCTTTGGCATCACGACGAACAGATAGACCGTCGCAACCGTCAGTACGATGCTGCCCACCAGAGTGACCAGACGGAATCGCAGCGCCCATCGCAGTGTCGTTCTATAGAGGTTATTCAGGCCCGTGAAAAATGCTTCCGACCAGCGGTACATCCTGCCGTGCCGCTCTTCATGATGCAGAAAACGGCTGCAAAGCATCGGCGTCAACGACAGCGAAATCACGCCTGAAATCAGCACGGCCACCGCGATTGTGATAGAGAATTCACGCAACAGGCGCCCGATAATTCCCTCGAGGAACAACACCGGGATAAAAACGGCAACCAGCGAAATCGTCATCGAGACGATGGTGAAGCCCACCTCGCGCGCACCGTCGAGCGCCGCTTCCATGCGCGTCTTGCCCATCTCCATATGACGGACAATGTTCTCCAGCATCACAATCGCGTCGTCCACCACGAAGCCCACGGAAAGCGTCATCGCCATCATCGAGAGCGTATCGATGGTGAAGCCGAGCAGGTACATGACGCTGAACGTTCCCAGCAGAGAGAGCGGCACTGCGAGGCTCGGAATCAGCGTTGCCGAAACGTTGCGCAGGAAGAAGAAGATCACCAGGATCACCAGCCCGATGGTCATCAGCAGCGTCCACTTCACGTCTTGTATGGAGTCCCGGATCCGCTGCGAAGCATCGTACTGAATCTTCAGATTGATACCCGCCGGAATGTTGGCGTTGAGACCGGTGAGCAGCCGTTTGATGCCTTCCACCACTTCGACCGTATTCGTCCCCGGCTGCTTTTGCACCGCCAGAATCATCGAGGGGCCGTCGTTATTCACCCAGAAAATACTCTTCTCCGTGGTCACGCTGTCGTAAACCGTGGCCAGATCTTCCAGGCGCACCGGATTGCCGTTGCGATACGAAACAATCATCGGACGGAACTGCGACGCCGTATTCAACTGCGAGGACGATTGCACCGTATACGCCTTCGACATGCCGAACAACGACCCGGAGGGCAGATTCACATTCTGTTGACCGATCGCGGTACGAAGCTCTTCGAGACCCACTTCACGCGAAGCCATGCGATCGGGGTCGGCCTGAATCCGCACCGCATATTTCTTCGAACCGTAAACCTGCACCTGCGCCACGCCCGACACCATCGAGATACGCCGGCTGATCAACGTCTCGGCGTACTCATCGAGCGCCGCCATCGTCATGGTTTTCGAATTAACGCTGAGAAACAGGATGGGTTGCGACGCCGGGTTCACCTTCGAATAGGAAGGCGGCGAGGGCATGTTCGTAGGCAGGTTTCCACCCGCCCGGGAGATGGCAGCTTGCACATCCTGCGCGGCGGCGTCGATCGAACGGTTCAGATCGAATTGCAGCGTGACGTTCGTCGAGCCCAGCGAACTGGAAGACGACATACTCTCGACACCCGCGATATTGGAAAACTCCTTCTCGAGCGGCGTAGCCACCGACGAAGCCATGATGTCCGGATTCGCGCCAGGTAGTGACGCCGAGACCTGAATCGTCGGGTATTCCACCGACGGCAGATCGCTCACCGGCAGCTTGAAATAGGCCAGCACGCCGAAGCCGAAAATCGCCGCCATGATCAGCGTGGTGGTGACGGCGCGTTTGATGAAAAAATCAGTGATTGACATGCTTACTTCAACTCCCGAGCAACTGCACGTGGGCTCCGGGCGCCAGACGTAACTGCCCTTCTGATATGACCTGCTGCCCCGCTTCGAGACCCGAGCCGATCACGGCTTGTTCCGCTTTGCCCGGCGGCGTATAATTCCGCAGCACTTCCACCGTCTTCATCACGGCCGTCGAATCGGGGTTCACCACCCAGACGTACTTGCCCTGCGGTCCGGTTTGAATCGTCCGCGAGGGAATCATGATGCGCCCGCGTTCGGTATCGAGTTTCGCCCGCACATTCACGAACTGCCCCGGCCATAACAACCTCTGCGGATTGTCGAACAGCGCTTTGAGCTTGATCGTGCCGGTGCTCGAATCCACCGTGTTGTCGATAAACTTCAAAGTTCCCGTTGCTGTCGAGCCGTCCGCCGTGATGGCCGTCACCGTCAGCGGGCCGTTCGCGCTATAGCGCCTGACCAGCGGCAGAGTGTCCTCGGGAACCGAGAACGTGACGTAAATCGGCGTCGTCTGCAGGATGGTCACCAGTGTGGTGTCGTTCTCCTTGACGATGTTGCCGGCCTTAATCTGAATCGCTCCGGCGCGGCCGCTGATGGGCGCCCTGATCGTCGCGAACGTCAGTTGCAGACGCGTTTGCGCGAGCCGTGCTTTATCGGCGCCTTCCGCCGCGCGCGCACTTTCGAGTGCGGCCTGATCGGCGTCGATCGATGCCCTGGCGGCGTCGGCCGTCGAGACCACCTGGTCTGTCTGCTCCCGCGAGAAAATCCCTTCTTTCAAAAGTTGCGTACCGCGGTCCGCAACCGATTGAGCATTCTTGAGCGTGGCCTGGTCTTTCGCGATATTGGCCTGCGCTTGTCTCTCGGCCGCCACGTCTTTCGTGACGTTGGCTTCCAGTTCCGCGATCTGCCGGTTCCAGGTTTCGGGGTCAAGATCGAACAGAACCTCGCCCTGCTTCACGTCATCGCCTTCCGTGAAATTGACGCGGATCACCGGCGCAGTCAGCCGCGCTTTCACGTCGACACTGGCCACAGCTTCCACATTGCCGATGCCCACAGCTTCGAGCGGCACGTCGGACGCGACGGCCGGAATGGCGCGAACCGCCACCGGAGGCATCGCGGGCGGACCGCCTGCCGATGGTCCACCAGGTTTCCCAGCGCCTGAGCATCCCGCCATGACCACGGACACAGCAATGGCCGCGCTAATTGATAAAAGACAGAGAGATTTTTTCAACGGATTATTCAACTTCGGGTAAAGGCTTTCCTTAAAAGATTGGGGTACTTCTATGGTCACACAACGCCCCCACAAGCTGAATTACGCGCCGGTCAGGGCGAAAGTTCGGCATTTGTGCTTCCCTGTGATACAGGAGGACTGCGATGATACGCGCCAACGCGGCCGTCTGGCACTGCGAGTACTTTCGATTGTCAGTACTTTTTCTTCCGACGTCACGCCTTTTTAATGATTTAATTTGTATTCATGATTACGCTCGGTCGAATCGCTGTCTCGCTGGTTGCAGTTCTCGCGATACTCACGCCCGCCTGGGGGGGCAATATCGTGGCTAACCCGGACTTTGCCGCCCCGGTTATTGGCACTGGATATACACCGATAGCCGATTGGACATCATCCGCCCCCTCCGGTCAGGGGACCGGTTCCAATACCGGACCGCCCTTCTGGGACAACGGCACCGTGCCGGACGGGATCACCAACGTTGGTTTCATCCAGGTCAATCCGGATGAGGGCCACGGCGCTCTCCCCACCGATTCACTTAGTCAGGCCCTGGTCCTCGACCCCGGCACTATCTATAGCTACAGCTTCTTTGAGAACGCCCGGGGAGCGTCATTCTCCGGCGACCCGTTGGTCGAAGTGCTCCTCGGAGGCTCCACGCTGGTCGCGCAATCGGTAGTTGATCCGGTGGGATCGGGCAATCCGTTCGTTACCGTCAGCGGTACCTTCACCGCCTCGTCCTCTTCGGAAGTGTTGGAGTTTCTCGTGACCCAGCAGACTCCGAATGACGATTCCACCTTCCTCGTGACCGGCGTCGATGTGGAAGCGACCCCCGAACCGGGCACCGCAGCGTTGATGTCGCTTGCTCTGGTGGGCGGATTTCTCGCCTTAACGACGCGGCGCTGTCTGCGGACGAAAGCGTAGGCGCGCTTTACGCCGGGATAGGCTGTAGTGTTGGCGGCGAAGCTATCGCCGGCGGGTGCCTCCATCAGCCCGAAGAAGCCGTGCGCCAGGCGCTTTCCCTGTGGGAAGAACGTGAGGGCCGGAGGCTGGAAATCCTCGCCTCGGTGGAGCAGACGGAAGCAGTCCGGGGCTGAAGAAGTAAAGTAAAAATCGGCGATCAGATCAACGGAACTTGCCGATAATCGAGGATTTTGGAGTCTTCCGTAAGCAGCGGGATTTCATGCAACCGAGCCGTCGCAACGATGATCTGATCGGCGGGATCCCGATGAAACGGTTCCGGGAGCTGAGTAGACTCCACAATCACTGCGGGTCAGTGATGCCGGCGGAGGAGCGACTTTATGTATATACTTAAATGAGTCCGCATGCACTTCGAATGGGATGAATCGAAGAACCGGACCAACCGGGAGAAGCATGGACTGGATTTCGAAGTTGTGTTCGTCTTCGACTGGGAAAACGCTCTCGTGGCGGATCGCACGCGGCAGAGCGAAGGTGAGCAAAGGTATGCGGCCCTGGGCGTATATTCCGGGAAGATCCATACGGTGGTATTTGCCAGACGCGGTCTGAATATCCGGATCGTCAGTCTGCGGCGATCCAATCGACAAGGAAGAAAGGGCTTATGCGGCGGCTAAAGGAAAAGACGAAAATCCGGCGTGACGATTCGCCCCTTACAGCCGGGGAATTGTCGACGCTTCGCCCCCTGCGTGAGGTGCTTCCCGAGCTGGCTGAATGGTCGCGCCAAAGAAAACGCGCGCGCGCCGGGGAGGCGCATAAGCAGGCGGTCAGCATCCGCCTGTCGCCCGAAGTCGTGGCGTTTTACAAGGCCAGGGGACCGGGCTGGCAAACGCGCATCGACGAGACCCTCAGGGCTATCGTCGCGGCGACGAAATAGCGCGTTCTCCTGAATCGGCTAAACTGAACTGATTTCTGCATATGCCCGCTTCCGCAGGCGCCAAACTCGGTCCCTACGAGATCGTCTCCCTGCTCGGCAAAGGCGGCATGGGCGAAGTGTGGCGCGCCCGCGACCCACGACTGAATCGCGACGTCGCCATCAAAGTTTCCAAAGCTGAATTCACGGAACGATTCACCCGCGAAGCGCGAGTAGTCGCGCAACTGAATCACCCGAATATCTGCCATCTCTACGATGTCGGTCCCAACTACCTGGTGATGGAACTGATCGACGGCGTGCCGCTCAAAGGTCCTCTGCCGGTGGAGAAGGCGGTCGAGTACGCGGGTCAGATCCTCGATGCCCTCGATGCCGCCCACCCAAGGGAATCACCCACCGCGACCTCAAGCCCGCCAACATCCTGGTAACGAAACAGGGCATAAAGCTGCTGGATTTCGGTTTGGCGAAGCAGGCCACGGGGCTCGGACCTGACGACGCCACGATCCAGGCTGCCATAACTGCCCAGGGCCAAATCTCGGGCACTTTGCAGTACATGTCGCCGGAGCAGTTGCAGGGCAAAGAAGCAGATGCCCGCAGCGATATCTTCGCGTTCGGCTGCGTGCTCTACGAGATGCTCAGCGGGAAGAAGGCGTTCAGCGGAGCCAACGCTGCGAGCGTGATCGCGGCGATTATGCAACGCGAGCCTGAACCGCTGAAGGCAGCGCCGCCGCTGGATCGTGTGATTCGGACTTGTCTGGCCAAGGACCCCGATCAGCGGTTCCAGACCGCGCTGGACCTGAAGCGCAATCTGCTATGGGCGGCAGAGAGTGAATCTGCATCGCCCGCTCCGTCACGAGCACGGTTCGGTAAGGCCGGCTGGATCGCGGCGGCGGTGCTGGTTGTCGCGGGCGCAGGGTGGTACCGCGCCACGCGGCCGGTCGCGCAACCGCTCAAACCCCTGGTTCGCTTCGATGTCGATCTGGGAACGGGCGCGTCGTTCACATCCACGGGTGGCGCTGACACGATCCTCTCTCCGGACGGTACACGCCTCGCGTACGTATCGCAGGGAAAACTTTTTACGCGCAGAATGGACCAACCCAGAGCAACGGAACTGGCAGGTACGGAACGGGCGTATGCTCCGTTCTTCTCCCCGGACGGGCAGTGGGTGGCATTCTTCACGCCAGGAAAGCTGAAGAAAATTTCCGTGGAAGGCGGCGCGTCCGTGGATTTATGTTCCGCTGCCAACCCCGCTGGCGGCGCCTGGGGCGAAGACGGAAACATCATCGCGGCGCTTACGGTCAACAGCCCTCTATCGCGTATTCCGTCCGCCGGAGGCACACCGGCGAGTTGGACGGAACTGGCGCCGGGAGAAATCTCGCAGCGCTGGCCGCAGATTTTGCCGGGGGGCAAGGCGATACTGTTCACCTCCTCCCGCACAGCGACCGGCGCGTTCGATGGGGCCAACATCGAAGTCGCCTCTCTGGCCGGTCCGGCGGCGGATCGCCATCCGAAAACGCTGGTACGCGGAGGCACGTTTGGCCGGTACCTGCCTTCGTCGAACGGGACAGGCCACCTCATTTACATCAACAAAAGAACACTCTTTGCCATGCCGTTCGATCCGGATAAGCTGGAAGTGCATGGCACGCCGGCACCGGTACTGGAGGAGATTGGCTACAACACTCAATACGGCTCCGCACAGTTCGATTTTTCGCTAAACGGAACCCTGGTATACCGCGGCAGCGTACCGGCAGAAGCCAATCTGGTGACAGTGCAGTGGCTGGATGCCGCCGGCAAGACTCAGCCGCTGCTGGCGAAACCCGGCGTTTATCAGCGGCCGCGCCTGTCGCCGGATGGCCAGCGCCTGGCAATGGATTACTCGTCGGACATCTGGGTGTACGAAGCCCGGCGCGACACTATGACACGTCTGACGTTCGGCGGCTACAACATCGTTCCCGTATGGAGCCCCGATGGCCGCTATATCGTGTTCTATGGGCGCGGAGGCATCTGGTGGGTCCGGTCCGACGGCGCGGGTACGCCTCGACTGCTCATCCAGGATAAGAATCCAAACCTGGTTCCATGGTCTTTCACACTTGATGGAACGCGGCTGGCATATCAGAACATTGATCCCCGGACTAGTTACGATATCTGGACGGCAGCCATTGAAGGCGGCGGCGCTGGGTTGCGAGCTGGAAAACCCGAGCTTTTTCTGCAAACTCCGTTGGACGAGCGTCAACCGACCTTTTCCCCAGACGGCCGCTGGCTGGCCTATACTTCTGACGAGTCGGGGACCTATCAGGTGTACGTGCGGGCGTATCCGGACAAGGGAGGAAAGTGGCAGATCTCGAATGCAGGAGGCGCGAGCCCGGTCTGGTCGGGCAACGAACGGGAACTGTTCTTCAGGGCGGAGGACAACCGGATCATGGTGGCCAGCTACGCTGCGAAGGGGGATTCGTTTATGCCGGATCAACCGCGCGTATGGTCCGCCAGACAGCTCGCGAACTTCGGGATTGTTGGTGTAGGCAACTACGATCTTGCGCCGGACGGCAAACGCGTCGCCGCGCTGATGCCCATCGATACGTCGGAAACGCAGCAAACGCAGAACCACGTGACCTTCCTCCTCAACTTCGCCGACGAACTGCAGCGCAAAGTTCCTACGGGGAAGTGAACCCGGAATGAGCCAATGATCGACCTGATCCGCGAACGCTTTCGGCGGATGGAATATGAATACTCATTGCATGCTCTCGACCAGTCCATCCAGCGGCGAATCTCCACCAGCGAGGTGGAAGAGGCCGTCGAAGCAGGCGAGATTATAGAGAGCTATCCATCGGATAAGTACGGCCCGAGCTGCCTGATTTTCGGGCGCACGACTGCCGGGCCACCGCTGCATATACAATCCACAACGCCGGGCCGGAATCCGGTCAAAGTGATAACCTTGTACCAACCGGAGCCGAGTCCACTGGACCGATTTCCGCGATTTCCAAAAGACGAGACTGCAATGAAATGCGACGTTTGCGGCGTGGGCGAACGGCGTGAAGAACTGATCCGCTACCACGTCGAGTTTGACGGCAAGCTCGTCGTTGTGGAGCACGTACCCGCTTTGGTTTGTGGTCGCTGCGGCGAGATCAGCGTTGCGCCACAGGTCGCTTCTTCCATCCAGCGCACCGTGTGGGAGGCCAAGCCGCCGGCACGTGCCATCGAGACGCCGGTTTACGAGTTCGGCGCTTAAGGCAACTCGCCCTAACCCTCCCTGTGGTAGTCCGGTTGCTCGAAAAGAACGGATGGGTACCCATGCGCACCCGTGGCAGCCATAGACACTTCAAATATCCCACCCAACGCTTAGGTCATCACGGTTCCCGGGAATGACGGCAAGGAACTCGCACCGGGCACGCTCAACGATATATTCAAAAAGGCAGGTCTCAAATGAATGCAAAACGCTATTCAATCGTCAGTGAGCGGACCGAAACCGGCTACTCTGCGTACGCCCGATGTCTCCGGATGCGCGGCCGTCGGCGACACCGAAGAAGAGACGCGCCAGAATTTTCAGGATGCGCTGAGCGCCCACTTTGAAGCCATGAAGGAAGTCGGTGAGCCGATTCCGCAACCTGACACTTCGGTAGATTACGTGGAAGTCGCTGCATAACCGACTCATTCTCGTTCGCGCCTTCGCCCAGTCACAACCTCAATTTCCCCTGCCCTCAACCAGTTAGCCCACCCTCTGTTCGTTTCGCCTCCCGTCAGTGCTACTCCTGATAGCGGGAGAATAGTCAATGGCCACTCAAGCCCAGATGGAAGCCAACCGCCGCAACGCCGCCAGATCCACCGGTCCCACCAGCGAGGCCGGCAAAGCCCGCACCCGTCACAACGACGGATTGACGAGGTGAAGTTGCCCCTCGCGGGTTATGATGAGCGCTGTGAGCCCTGTCGTCGACAGCCCGGTTCCTTCCGATCTGATCCGGCGAATCGCAGAAAGGTTTTGCCCAGATAAGATCATTCTGTTCGGCTCCAGCGCGCGGGGCGATTCAACTCCGGACAGCGATATCGATCTCCTCGTGCTCTTTTCAGAGGTTACCGATCCCCACCGGAGTGCAGCGGAACTTCATGCCGCTCTCGCGGATTTTCCCCGTCCCGCCGACATCGTTGTTTCGACTACCGCACGTTTCGAGCGCTACCGCAACGTGGTGAACACCGTGTACTGGCCAGCCTCGCACGAAGGGAAAGTCCTGTATGAACGTGCCGGCTGAGGTAATTGAAGTCCTCAGGCAGTGGGTTCGAAAAGCTGAGCATGACCTTGAAGCGGCGCGCCGGATTATGGCTGTCGAAGAGGATTGTCCCTTCGATACCGTGTGTTTTCACTGTCATCAGGCTGCCGAAAAATATTTGAAATGTCTACTCACCGCGCTCGGCGTTCAGGCGCCGCGAACCCACGATTTGAAAGCTCTCGCCGGACTCATTCCCCCGGCGCGATCGTTCTCAATCGGAGTTCGAGATCTCGTCGAACTGAATCCCTACGCCGTGGATGTTCGGTATGCGGACGATTGGCGCGAACCCAGTTGGACCGACGCCACCCGAGCCCTTTCGCGGTAGTGGTGCGATTACGCCACATAGCGCCATGATTCCAGCCATAAACTCGATGTCTCGGGTCATTTGACCAGCGCTGCTCATGGCACCCCCGCCGGAATTGATACGAGCGCTTGACGATGAGGTACGGGGATCGTTGCAGTCCCTGCACGATTCATACTTCCACCAACTCGTTGTATATGGAATCCTCGTTGCGGTAGGTATCGTCTTCGAACTGCCTGAAATAATTAAAGACATGCGAGAGGCCTTTACCAATTGGAGGCCAGTTAAATCTTTGGAGCAAATAATAGCCGTGGTTGGTCTTCTCGGATGGCTCATGGTCGCGGGCGGGGTCGCAGGAGAGACCATTTGCGAAGCTCTGGTTTTCAACGCAGACACGTTGATCCAAACGTTCGATTCGGGATTATTGACCGATGCGCAGAAACAAACCGCCTTCGCGCTCGACGACGCTGAATCAGCAAAAGCCCTCGCAAACGGATACCAAGCCCAAATAGCAGACGACGATGCCCGCGTGAGGGTTGCAGAAGCCCAAGTGGCTACAGCCATGGCACGGTCTGATGAGGCTGTCGCACAGGTGCGCACTGCTGATGCCCGTATCGCCGAAGCCCAAACAGATGCAGCGGAAGCCAATCGTGGGACAGCAGAAGCCCGACTGGAACTGGCGAGGCTAACTACGCCACGAACGGTAAGAAATCCAGGAAACATCACTGATGCGCTTCTGCCGTTCGCGGGTACGGACTTTATCACGGAAGTCAACCCGGTTCCAGAGGCCATAGGTTTACTGGAATCCATTGGCGGAGCCTTAATTAATGCGCACTGGAATCCTCTCAAAATAGACAGATTTGGGGTACCTGCTATATCGTGGGGAACAACCGGAACAACCGCGCCTGTTTGGTACAGACAGGGCTTAACCGTAGCCGTGCGGCTGCCAACTATCGCGGTCTCGCAAAACTTACCGGCAGAGGCTATTGCCCTCGCAAACGCTTTGGAGAGCCAAGGACTCGGCCCCATCGGGCGCGAAGCAATCCCTCCCGGCAATGCCGATTTAGCGTATATCCCATATGGAGCAGTAGTCCTAATTGTGGGATCAAAACCGTAGCAATACAGACTACCCGAGAGAGCAGCCAATAGAACGGCAAAACCAGTCAAACTGCACCAGTACCGGAGAATAGTCAATGGCCACTCAAGCCCAGATGGAAGCCAACCGCCGCAACGCCGCAAAATCCACCGGTCCCACCAGCGAGGCCGGCAAAGCCCGCACCCGTCACAACGCAGTCCCGCGCCCATTTCAGCGGTAGAATCTGGTCATGCCTCTGTCGGAGCGTATCGTCGTTGACCCGGAGATCCTCGCGGGCAAACCTGTCATCCGCGGCACTCGTCTGGCAGTCGAGTTTATCCTCGAAATTCTCGCATCCGGCAGATCTGAACGGGATCTTCTTTCCGATTACCCTGGGTTAACCCACGACGATATTCTCGCCTGTTTGTCTTATGCGAGTTACCTCGCCCACGAATTTAAAGCCTGGCCGATACCCGCGTAAATGCGGCTTCTGGCTGATGAAAATTTCCCGAAATCGATAGTTGAAGCGTTGCGAAGCCAGGGTCATGATGTTCTCTGGGTGCGCACCGAGCTGGCCGGCTCCAACGATGCCGCACTTCTTGAAATAGCCGAGTCTCGGGCGCGCGTCATATTGACTCTCGACAAAGACTTCTGGCAAATTGCTTTTCAGCGTCGCAAGCCGCTCGAAAAAGCTGGTGTGGTTTTGTTTCGTGTCCATCCAGCAGTTCCGGACACTCTCGAACCGCTCGTTCGTGCCTTTCTGGACGCTGGCAGAACATGGTCAGGCCACGTAAGCATCGTCAGCGCATCCGGAATCCACATCCGGAATCCAGATGATGACCGCGAATAGGAACAAGCCCTGAATCCAGTCACAACCTCAATTTCCCCTGCCCTCAACCAGTTAGCCAACCCTCAGTTCGTTTCGCCTCCCGTCAGTGCTACTCCTGATAGCGGGAGAATAGTCATGGCCACTCAAGCCCAGATGGAAGCCAACCGCCGCAACGCCGCAAAATCCACCGGTCCCACCAGTGAAGCTGGCAAAGCCCGCACTCGTCACAATGCGTTGCGCCACGGCATCACCGCCCAGCTAACCGCGCTCAGCGAAGAAGACCGCGCTGCCTATGACGAATTCACCGCCGGCTTCGTGGCATCGCTTCAGCCCGAAAGCGAAATGGAACTCCATCTGGCCAACTCCATCGCCGATGCGTCCTGGCGTCTCGACCGTACCCGCGCCATCGACACCAACCTCTTCGCTTTGGTGGATGACCCAATCTCAGAAGGCGCCGACCCCCTGGTCCACGCCGCTCTCGCCCAGGCCCGAGCTTTTCGTGACAACGCCAAAACCTTCGGTCTGCTGTCGCTCTATGAGCAGCGCCTCAACCGCACTCTCCACCGCGATCTCTCCAGCCTCCATCAACTCCAGACCGATCGCCGTGCTCATCAGGAAGAAGCCCGTCGCCAGGATCTCGAACAAGCTATCCTGCTCAAGGACTTCAATGAAGCGCAGGGTCTGCCGTTTAATCCAGCTATAGATTGCGCCTCTCGATTTGGCTCCGTTTTTTCGACTCGCGAAATCGACCTCGAAATCTTCCGCCGCGACCGCCGTCAGCTACCCCAATCGCGTACTGCCGATCGAAATCGCACCCTCGGAGCCGCCGCCTGATCCTCGCAATCATCTTCCGCCGGCTCATCCTGCGCCCGCTGCGCCGGGACCTCACCCGAACTCTGCTCACCGTGCTCTCGATCGGACTCGGTGTCGCCGTAGTCATCGCGATTGACCTCGCCGGCGATGCCGCCACAGGCTCCTTCCAGTCTTCGCTCACCACTCTGGTAGGCAAAGTCGACTACGAAATCACCGCCAATGCCGGCATCGATCAGAATATTCTCGCGAAGCTGAACACCCTGCCGATCAACGCCCGCTTCTCGCCGATGATCGAACAGCCCGTCGTGATCACCGGCCACGGCGCGACCATGCTGTACGGAATCGATACCGTAGCTGCTTTGCAGTCAACCAACGCTCAGAGTTCTCAAGCCGGAGACGCAGGCAAAAACAGCGAGTTCGATCCCACTCAACTCGAAAACTCCGCCGTCGTCTCAAAGGAACTAGCCACTCGCCTCGGCTGGTCGAAAGGTTCTACTTTCGAATTGCGCGGCACTCAATCCACCCACGGATTCACTGTTCGCGAAGTCGCTGCCGATGAAACCTCTTCCTGGATCGGCGTCGATATCGAAGCCGCCGGCGCTCTCGTAGGCGCTCCCAACAAACTAGACCGCCTCGAAATCTTCCTCGGCCCCGACCAGAACTCCGACGCCGCCGAGAAGCAGATCCGTGCTGCCATCCCCTCCACGTGGGATCTCGAAACACCCGGCGCCCGCAGTGAGGAGAACCGCCGCATGCTCCGGGCCTTCCGTTGGAATCTGCGCGTCCTCAGTTACATCTCTCTTCTTGTCGGCGCGTTCCTCATTTACAACACCGTCGCCGTCAGCGTCGTCCGCCGCCGTACGGAAATCGGCATCCTCCGGGCTATCGGAGTTACAGCCCGCGGCGTCCTCTTCGTATTCCTCGGCGAATCGCTCATGCTCGGTCTCGCCGGCGCCATTGTAGGCATCGCCCTCGGACGTTTTCTCGCTGGAACTCTAGTCGGCATGCTGTCCCAAACCGTTAACGCTCTGTTTGTCACCAGCACGCCGGGCGCTGTCGACCTCGGCTTCTGGTCCATCGCCGGAGCCCTGGGAATCGGCACCGCCGTTGCTGTCCTCTCTGCCTGGATCCCCGCCCGTGAGGCCGCCCGAGTCGCCCCCGCCGAAGCCATGCGCCGCGCCATCGTCGAACACGAAGCCCGCATCCATGCGCGCCGCGATCTCATCATTGCCGCCCTCTGCGCGGTCGCGGCTTACGTCTTAGCCCAATTCGGACCCATCGACGGCAGGCCCATCCTCGGCTATGTCTCCAGCCTTCTTGCCGTAGCGTCAGCAGCTATGGTTTCGCCCAGTTTCGTGAATGCCGTAGTCGGCATTCTGCGCAAGCCGCTGGTCCGATTCGCCGGAGCCGAAGGGCTCATCGCCGGACGCAGCCTCGTCGCCTCGCTCGCCCGCACTTCCATCATTGTCACTGCGCTCGCGACCGCCATCGCCATGATGATCAGCGTTGCCGTCATGGTCGGAAGTTTTCGTGAAACCGTTCAGGTCTGGCTGGAGAGCCAGCTTCGCGCCGACATCTATCTCCGCGCCGCCGGGCCTCCGGTGACGGGTGTCTATCCCGCTATCGCCGCGCCGGTCGAAGACATCATTCGCAAGACCCCGGGTGTAGCCGCAGTCGATGTTTTCCATGCCTTCGACATTCGCTATCAGGGATTGAAAGCCACCTTCGGCGCCGGCTCCATGGATGTCATCCGCCGCTATCGCACCCTGCGATTCCTCTCCGGTGATTCAGCCGCTATTCTCGCGTCGCTACCCGGCCGGAACCGCGCCATCGTCAGCGAGCCGTTCTCCGCCAAACACCATATCCGCGTCGGAGACGTCATTAATATCCCGCTCGGCACGAAGACCGTTCCGCTCACCGTTGCCGGAATTTACTACGACTATTCGAGCGACCGCGGCTTTGTCATTGTTGACCGCTCCACTCTCCTGAAAGTGCTGCCGGACCAGCCCCTCACCAACATCGCGGTCTACGTTACCCCCGGTGCCGACAAGACGGCCGTCCGCCGCATACTCGAATCCCGCCTCCAGGATTACCCGCTACAGATCGCTCCGAACGACCTCCTGCGCCGCCAGGCCATAGAGGTGTTCGATCGAACGTTTACCGTGACTTACGCTCTCGAAGCCGTTGCCATCGTCGTCGCCATGCTGGGCGCGGCGAACTCACTGTTAGCATTAGTATTGGACCGCCGCCGGGAAATCGGCTTGATTCGTTTTCTGGGGGCGGCTACTGGGCAGGTCCGGCGCATGATCCTGATGGAAGCGGGTCTGCTGGGTTTGCTGGCCAGCTTGCTGGGCCTCGCGCTCGGTATGGCACTATCGCTGGTCCTGATTTACGTAGTCAACAAGCAAAGTTTCGGGTGGACAATCCAGTTTCATCCCCCGGTGCTCCTGCTTGCGGGCGCGTTGTTGCTGGTCTGGGCTGTAACGGTCCTCGCCGGCGTCTACCCCGCCCGGTTTGCCGCAAGGCTCCAGCCGGTCGAAGTTGTTCACGAAGAGTAACTCCCGAAAAAATTAATCGAAGACTGAATGAACCAGAACACACGTAACATCGCCATCATTGCGCACGTTGATCATGGGAAGACCACGCTCGTCGACGCACTACTCCGCCAGAGCGGAATTTTCCGCGCTAACGAAGCCGTCGCCGAACGCGTCATGGATTCGAACGACCTCGAACGCGAGCGCGGCATCACCATCCTTTCCAAGATCACCGGCGTCCGCTTTCATGGCACTAAGATCAACATTGTCGACACCCCCGGCCACAGCGATTTCGGCGGTGAAGTCGAGCGTGCCCTCAAGATGGTCGATGGCGTCATGCTCCTTGTCGACGCCAGCGAAGGCCCTCTGCCGCAGACACGTTACGTTCTGATGAAAGCCCTCGAAGCCGGGCTCAAGCCGATCGTCGTCATCAATAAGATAGACCGGCCCGATGCGCGCGTGCCCGAAGTCCTCAACGAAATCTACGATCTCTTCATCGATCTCGACGCCCGCGAAGATCAGCTCGATTTCCCCGTCCTCTATGCCAATGCCCGCGCGGGCATCGCCAAAACCACGATGGAAGATCCGTCGGAAGATCTCCGCCCGCTCTTTGAAGCCATCATCGAACATATTCCGTCCCCCGCCGGTGATCCCGATGCCACCCTGCAAGCTCAGGTTGCCAACCTCGATTACAGTGAGTACCTCGGCCGCCTTGCCATCGCCCGCGTCTTCCAGGGAACCTTGCGCCACGGCGACGAAGTTTCCATCTGCCATCTCGATGGCCGAATCCAGAAAACGAAGATCACCAAGCTCTTTTCCTTCGAAGGCCTGAAGCGCGTCGATGAAACCCTCACCCGGCCCGGCGATATTCTCGCCATCGCCGGTGTGGAAGGCATCACCATCGGGGAAACCATTACCAGCGCCGATACCCCCATGCCCATGCCGCCGATTCAGATCGACGAGCCGACCATCGGGATGACGTTCACCGTCAACACTTCACCCTTCGCTGGTAAAGAGGGCACCTTCGTTACTTCCCGCAACATCCGTGACCGTCTGGACAAAGAACTTCTGACCAACGTCTCCATTCGCGTCGAATCAAACTCGCCCGAATCCTTCCGCGTCATGGGCCGTGGCGAACTTCAACTCGCCATCCTCATTGAAATGATGCGCCGCGAAGGCTTTGAATTGTCGGTCGGTAAACCCGAGATCATCACTCGCGTAATTGACGGCAAAACCATGGAGCCCGTCGAATTGCTCGTAATCGATTGCCCCGAACAGTTCATCGGCGTGGTTATCGAGAAGCTCGGCAGCCGCAAAGGCAAGATGAGCAAGATGGTGAACCACGGTTCCGGGCGCGTGCGTCTTGAATTCCACATCCCGTCTCGTGGTTTGATCGGCCTGCGCAGCGATATCCTCACCGATACTCGCGGCACCGCCATCATGAACTCCCTGTTCCACGGTTACATCGAATGGCAGGGCGATATTCCCACCCGGCCTACCGGATCCCTGGTCGCGGATCGCGCCGGCAAGACCACCGGCAACGCTATCTTCAACCTTCAGGAGCGCGGCGAGATTTTTGTCAACCCCGCGACCGAAGTCTACGAAGGCATGATCGTGGGTGAAAATGCCCGCCATTCCGACCTTGACGTCAACATCGTCAAAGAGAAAAAGCTCACCAACATGCGCGCTTCGAGCGCCGATGAGGCCATCCGCCTGGTGCCGCCGCGCCTTCTGAATCTCGAGCAGGCTATCGAGTTCATCCGTGAAGACGAAATGGTGGAAGTAACGCCGGCGTCCATCCGGCTGCGCAAGAAAATACTGAAAGCCAATCAGCGCTAATTTAAACTGCTAACGCTGAAATATCGACCCGGGAGCGGTTTCCCTCAACCACAACAATGCCGCTCTCGGTGACCAGATATTTCTTGCGATCTTCATCGAGGTCGTAGCCGATCGTAGTGTCGGGTGGAATCCGGACATTTTTGTCGAGAATTACCCGGCAGAGCTTCGCGCGCCGCCCGATGTCGCAGTTGTCGAGGATTACGCTGTCCTCGATTGCCGCGCCCGAATGCACGCGGACGCCTCTCCCCAGCACGGAGTTTCTTACTTTGCCGCCGGAAAGAATGCAGCCTCCCGAAACGATGGAGTCGATCGCCTCGCCCCGGCGGTCCTCGTCATCGAAGGCGAACTTAGCGGGTGGATCGGGATAGCTGCTGCTCCGCAGCGGCCATTGCCGGTTGTAGAGATTCAGCGCGGGATTGACGGCGCGGAGGTCCATATTGGCCTCCCAGTAAGCTTCAATCGTGCCGACATCGCGCCAGTAAGCTGGCTGACCTTCCGGCTCGCCGGGGATGCGGTTGGTCTGGAAATCGTAGGCGTAGATCGCGTTTCTCCCCGCTACGAGTTTGGGCAGAATGTCGCGTCCGAAATCGTGTGAGCTGTTGCTGTCGGCCGCGTCGTCATAGAGTGCATTGAGCAGAGTGGGCGTCGAGAAAACGTAGTTGCCCATCGAGGCGTAGACCTCTTCCGGTTTGCCTGGAATCGAAGGTGCGTCGGGGTTTTTCTCGTGAAAGCCGATGATCCGGTCGTCGGACCCGGCTTCGATAACGCCGAATTCGCTGGCATGCCGGCGGCCCACGGGGATGGCTGCGACCGTACAGACGGCATGGGTTTGGTCATGCTGTTCGACCATGTCCGCGATGTTCATGCGGTAAATATGGTCGGCGCCGAAAATCGCCACCACGTCGGGTTCGGCTTGCTCGATGAGGTTGATGTTCTGGTAGATCGCGTCGGCCGTCCCGAGGAACCAGTTTTCCTCCGCCGAACGCATCTGCGCCGGGACCGGGATGATGAATTGGTTCTTGAGAATCCCGCCGATTTGCCAGCCCTCGTTGAGGTGTTGTAACAGACTCTGGCTGCGGAACTGGGTCAGGACGTAAATCGAGTGAATGCCCGAATTGACGAAATTGCTGAGGACAAAGTCGACAATTCGATACTTCCCCCCAAAAGGAACCGCAGGTTTCGCGCGTTCTTTGGTCAACGGATAAAGGCGCGTCCCTTTTCCGCCTGCCAGTATGATGCCGAGTACCCGTCGTCTCATTGAAATGCCATTGTGGCAAGGGGCTTGAGTACAAAGCAAGGAAAAGCAAGGAACGGTAGGAAAAGTTTGGTTACGCAGCGCGCACTGAGTTGCGCAGAATGCCGATACCTTCGATTTCCACTTCGACCACGTCGCCCGGTTTCATCCGCTTCGTGTTGCCCGGAGTGCCTGTGTAGACCACGTCGCCCGGCGCCACCGTAACGTAACGGCTGATGTAGCGGAGAACGTCGGGGATGTCGCGCAGCAGGTCGTTCGTGCGCTGGTTCTGCAGCACCTCGCCGTTGAGGCGGGTCTGAAGAAGAAGGTCGCTGTAATTCAGTCCGGTTACAATCACCGGTCCGAGAGGAGAGAAAGTGTCACAGCCTTTGGCGCGCCACCACTGGACGTCCTTGCCGGCGCCGCGCTGCCAGTTCCGGTCGCTCACGTCGTTGCCGCACGTGACGCCGAACACGGCGGCTTCGGCCTCTTCGCGCGACGCATGACGGAGTTGCTTGCCGACCACGGCCACCAGTTCGCCCTCGAAATGAGGGTCCTCCGCATCGGGGGGCAGAATGATGGGGCCGTCCGGGTCCTGCAATGCAGAGACAGGTTTATAGAAAATCTCGGGTTGCTCAGGAGCTTTCCGGTCCCCCAGATGGCTCTTGTAGTTCAGGCCCACCGCCAGAATTTTCGGCGGCACGCACGGAGCCAGCAGCTGGACTTCGCTCCGCTTCCGGATTTTGCCGGTCGGTTGCGGGGGTTCGAGGAGCGATCCAGCGAGTTGTCTGATACTCTCGCCCTCCACCAGTCCATAAAAAATGCCCTCGGGAGTCCTGAATCGCGCAAATACGGCCATGAATTGGAGTATAGAACGCCGTATTCACGAGGAGGAAAAGATGCCGGTTGAGTTACAATGCTAGCGGCTCTTCTCGCAACACTGGCAGTACTTTTTCATGAGCCCGGGAATGAACAAATGGATAAACCAGCGCAAAATATACAAGACAGCTTTCTCAACAATGCGCGCAAAGAAAAAGGTTCCGTTACGATTTATCTGCTGAGCGGCGTGAAACTCTCCGGCCGCATTCGAAGCTTCGACAAATACTCGCTCGTGCTCGAAACCAGCAATCAGGAACAACTGATCTTCAAACACGCGATTTCTACTGTAGTGACTACCCGGGCGATCCAGCACGCGGTCGCCGGCCACACTCCGAATCATGTGAGCGCCGCTGCTCCCGTTGCCGTGGCTGCGGGCTCCGCTGTTCCGTCCGAAGGTTAGGACAAGGTAAGACAGACGATCGATCTCAGGCAGTCTCCCGAACGCACGATTCTCGCGGGCTTTGAACGACGCAAAGGTACGGCGTCGCGAGCAGCTTCGGAGTCATTTCTGGAGCTGGCGGAACTGGCGCGCAGCGCTGGCGCCGAAATTGTGGCTGAGATTTTCCAGACGCGTCCGGATATCGATGCCGCGACGCTGATCGGGCATGGAAAAGTGGAGGAGCTAAAGGAACTGGCTGACGCCGCACACGCGTCGGTGGCTATCTTCGATCACGAACTGAGTCCGACCCAGCAGCGCAATCTGGAGAGCGCCGTCGGCATTAAGATTATCGATCGGACTCAGTTGATCCTCGATATCTTCGCCAAACGCGCCCGCACGGCGGAAGGGCGTCTGCAGGTGGAGCTCGCGCAGTTGAAATACCTGTTGCCCCGTCTGTCGGGACAAGGGGTTTCACTCTCGCGCCTCGGCGGCGGCATCGGTACCCGCGGACCAGGTGAAACCAAGCTTGAAACCGACCGTCGCCGGATCGCCACCCGGATCAAGAAATTGGAGAACGATCTGGAGAAGGTTCGCACGGGCCGTGCGCTGCATCGTTCGAAGCGCGATGCCGTGCCGATTCCGACGGTCTCGCTGGCTGGCTACACGAACGCGGGAAAGTCGACGCTGTTCAATCGGCTGACTTCGGCTGGCGTTATGGCCGATGCGCGGATGTTTGCGACTCTCGATCCGACCGTCCGGTCATTGACTCTGCCTTCACGCCGGCGCGTGCTGCTCAGCGACACAGTGGGATTCGTGCGCAACCTGCCGACGACGCTGATCGAAGCGTTTCGCGCCACCCTGGAAGAAGTGGCCGATGCGGCGCTGATCCTGAACGTGGTGGATGTCTCGGCGGATCAGGCGCCGCAGCACATCGCGGAAGTGTTTCGGGTTCTGGCTGAGATTGGAGCGGCGGAAACACCGCAGGTCCTGGTTCTGAACAAGGGAGACCGTCTGCCCGCGGAGGAGCGGGACGAGCAGATCCTCGGAGCCCGGCTTCTGGCGGATGCGGGGCAGAGTTCCGGCACTCCCGCCGTGATGGTCAGTGGACTTACCGGAGAAGGGCTGCCGCGTCTACTGGAATTGATCGACCGGGTAGTTCCGTTCGACTCGTTAGAAACCGTTCGATTTCGAATCCCGATGCGTGACGGAGCCGCTATCGCTTTGTTACATGAGTATGGCAAAGTGCGTGCCGAGGATTATGATGGAAATCTATGCGAGATCGAGGCAGACGCTCCGGAGTCATTGCGCCGACGCCTCAGCCGCTATCTGATCCGCACGCGCCGAACGCCTGTGGAAAACTCTGTGAACAAGTGAAACCGTCTCCTTGGAAGTTGTTGCTGCGCAGGGGTTTTTGCCCGTCTGAACCAACATTGGGCATGCTGGGAACCACCTATGTTTTCAAGGGGTTAGCTTTAAATGTGCAGAATCGTGCCGAAAGTAATTGCAAAATACTAATTCACCGGGAATTCCAGCTGATTTCCACAATTCGAGGGATCCGGTGAACGTTCCGAACAGCCTGACCATCGCGCGGATTTTCTTCGTTCCGTTGTTGGTCGCAGTGCTCGTACAGGAGAAGATCATACTCCATTGGAACGGAACTGTCATCACAAATGACTACATTGCTCTCATAATTTTTTTAGTCGCCGGAGCGACGGATCTTCTGGACGGTTATTTGGCTCGCCGCTGGGGGCAAGTGACGACGATTGGCACTTTGCTGGATCCGATTGCCGACAAATTGCTGGTCTCGGCCGCCTTGATTTCCCTCGTCGAAGAGAAGATGGTGGCGGCCTGGCTGGTTGTCCTCCTGATCGGGCGGGAATTCGCCGTTACCGGATTACGCAGCATTGCGGCGGCGGAAGGCTATACGATTCGCGCGAGCGAGCTCGGGAAAACCAAAACATTTTCCCAGGTAGTGGCGATTTCGCTGCTGATGCTCGCCATGCATCATCCGAAAATTGCTCCGTTAGCTGGGATTTCTCTTTATGTAGTGGTGGTTTTCTCGATGTGGTCTGCCGTGGCTTACTTTCGCAAGTTCTGGCGCAAGGTGGACATCAGCGTGAAGCAGCGCAGCCGGCACGAATTATTGGTGGCGGAGAGAGCGCGGCGGAAGCAGTTACTGGCGGAGCGGCGGGAAGCGTTGCGAATTCGGCGGCGCGCTAAAGCCGATCGGGCAAGGTCGGCGGGGGCGATGGGGGCGGGAGCTGCGGACCTGCCGCCGTCAGTGTAACTACTCGTACTTGTCCCGTCGGACCCAGCGAGTCGAGTTTTTTTCCATTCAAAGACACGGATAAACCGCCGGCATTTCCCGCCACGATTTTGACTTTTTCGTCGGCACTCACTTCGCGGCTTTCGTTCGGCTGCAGCGTCCCACTAAAGGCAGTTTTTCCGTCAGAAGAAAGTTGCACCCAGGCTGACTGTATGGCGGTCACGACCACCTCCACTGGTCGAGCAGAGGGTGTGGCGGCGGCTTGTTGCGGCTCGGGCACAGGTTGGGGCGTTGCTTCTTTCGCGGGGGGAGGAGCCGGCGCCGCAGCTGCGCTGACGCGCGGCCAGAGGTAGTTCAGCGCCTGCGGATGATAGTGAGACCAAACGGCCAAGCCAGCACCTAAGGCAACGAGAACCCAGACAGAGTAGGAGACGAAAGAATTGCTGCGTCCGATTGTAGTCCGACGACGCGCCCGGGGGTGTCGGGGTGGCTGAGGAAGCTGGCGGAGGCCATCGTCCATTTCCGGCAGAGCCGCGAGCAACGGTTTGGGATCGATCGAAACTGCTGAGGCGTACTGCCGGACGAAATTGCGCATGAACAACAAGCCGGGCAATTCATCGAAGTTGCCCTGCTCAATGGCTTCGAGGAAATGTACGGTAATTCTGGTCTGACCGGAGATTTCTTCCAGCGACAGACTTTTGGCCAGTCTTGCGCGACGTAATTCGGTGCCTATGCCAGACGCATTCACCGGGGGACGGCCTCCTGTCCGATATGGTACAACACTTCAAGGGCAAGTCGTTGCCTCCGCTTGAGTTAGCGTATATTCGCAGAACCTGTCGCGGAGTGGAAATGCAATCGGGTGTGAAACTGGTAACCGTGAGCGCTACTGCAGTCGAAGCAATCGGAGTGGACGGGATCGTAGTTGTGGACAAGCCGGAAGGCTGGACATCGCACGATGTAGTGGCGAAGATGCGCGGCATCGCAGGCACGCGCCGGGTGGGGCATCTGGGAACACTGGACCCGATTGCGACAGGAGTTCTGCCCGTTATGATTGGCCAGGCTACGCGCCTGGCGCAGTTCTTCGACAAGTCGGAAAAGGCCTACGAAGCGGTGGTGCGTCTGGGATTTGCGACATCGACGTACGATCGCGATGGAGAGCCGAGCGGACCGGTGACGGAGCCGGTTTTTTCGCGCGAGGATATTGAGCGTTGTCTGGATCCGATGCGCGGAGCGATCGATCAACAGCCGCCGCCGGTCTCGGCAAAGAAGATCAAAGGCGTTCCCGCCTATAAGTTGGTGCGGAAAAACATTCCGGTGGAACTGTCACCGGTCAGGATAACGGTCCACGAGTTGACGGTGGTGGCAGTCGAAGGCGCGCGTGTTCACCTGAAAGTACGCTGTTCAACGGGAACTTACATACGATCGATCGCTCATGACCTGGGGACTGCGTTGGGCTGCGGGGCGCATATAGAAATACTAAAGAGAACGGCTTCGGGTCCTTTTGGGATCGAACAGGCGCGAAGTGTGGGCCAGCTCGAAGAACTGGGGCGGGCCGGTGAACTGGCGCAGGCGATCACTCCGGCGGCCGAACTGTTACCGGAGTTTCCCGCCGTGTTCGTGGATGGGGTTACGGCAGCGCGCATCCGGCAGGGCTGCGATTTCGCCGCTTCGCCTTTTCGGACCGGAGCGGAGCAGCGGCACGTCAAAGCGGTGGGGCCGGATGGACGACTTGTGGCGATCGGCCAGATCGTTCTTCCCCACCAATACCACCCTATCGCCGTATTTTCCTGACCTGAAATCTGATGGTGGCTGAAAGTCCGCGCGCAGTGCGGTAAACCAACGGGCCTTTTTGCGCGTATTATTAAATAGACAACCAGTGGAGGTTGAATGCGGAATCGATTGATAGAAGTTGGTGTGTTGTTCTGTCTGGGTGCGGCGGCGCTTTCAGCGGCTAGTTTCCCCGAGCCACCCAAGGAGAACGCTCCGGCGGAAGCGAAAGCCACCGCGGTATTGGCTGGCGGGTGCTTCTGGGGTATGCAGGGAATCTATGAGCACATGAAGGGCGTGACCGAAACGTCCGTGGGTTTCGCGGGCGGCGACAAGAAGACCGCCCTCTATGAGACGGTGAGCGAAGGCAACACGGGCCACGCTGAATCGATCAAGATTACATACGACACCACGAAGATTTCTTATGGCGACCTGTTGAAGGTGTTCTTCGCGGCTGCCCACGATCCGACGACACTGAACCGGCAGCATTACGATGTGGGCACGCAGTACCGATCGGTGATCTTCTACGCGAATGACGATCAGAAGAAGATGGCGGAATCTTACATCGCGGAATTAAACAATGCGCACGTTTTCAAAAGTCCGATCGTGACGCAGGTGGTACCTCTGAAAGGTTTCTATGCGGCGGATGGTCCGGATCGCGAGCACCAGCACTTCCTCGATCACAATCCGATGCAGGGATACATCGCGGCCGTAGACATTCCTCTGCAAAAAGAATTTAAAGAAAAGTTTCCCGAGTTTTGGGTAAAGGAGAGCAAATGAGCCAGTTTCTGAAACCGCTGGGGCGGCGTGGATTCCTGATGACGTTAGCGGGAGGCGCCGGAGTGATCGCGCTGACGGCTGCGACAGATAAATCGGGTGGCGCCAAAACCGTCACAATCGTGCAGTTCGATGCGATGGGCAAAAAAACCGGCGTCATGGAAGTGGCGAAGGTGGTTAAGACTGACGACGAGTGGAAGAAGCAACTCTCGGCGGAACAGTTCGATGTTACGCGGCATGAAGGCACGGAGCGCGCAGGTTCGGGCAAGTATGCTTACAACCACACTGACGGCCTTTACACGTGCATCTGTTGCGGGACAACTCAGTTCGATTCGAAAACCAAATTCGAATCGGGCACAGGCTGGCCGAGTTTCTATCAGCCCATCGCAAAAGAGAATGTTGTAGAGCAAACGGACAGGTCGTTTGGCGAGAGCCGCACCAAGGTGAGCTGCGTACGGTGCGACGCACATCTGGGGCACGTGTTCGATGACGGTCCCAAGCCGACGGGTCTGCGCTACTGCATGAATTCGGCTGCTCTCAACTTCACGCCGCGCGGCAAGGCGACGTCATAAGCAGCGGCGACCGCGCGGAATCGCTGGATCCGGCCGATTGGCCGACACTTCGGAAGCAAGCGCATCGGATGCTCGACGATGCGCTCGATTACATTGAACACATCAAAGAACGTCCCGTATGGCAGCCGATTCCGGCTGAAGTGCGGGGGCATTTCCGGGAACCCGTTCCTCATGCGGGTTCCGATCTTGCCCACGTCCACCAAAGTTTCCTGAACGACATTCTGCCTTACGCGACCGGCAATACCCATCCTGGTTTCATGGGCTGGGTTCATGGCGGCGGAACTCCCGTGGGCATGCTGGCGGAGATGCTGGCGGCCGGGCTCAATGCCAATCTCGGGGGCCGCGATCACATACCGATCGAAGTAGAGCGCCAGATCGTGCGCTGGATGCAGACGATCTTCCGGTTTCCCGAAGGCGCCACGGGTTTGTTCGTGACGGGAACGTCGCTCGCGAATTTGATTGGAGTTTTGATCGCACGCGATGCGGCGCTCGGTTTCGGAGTACGCGATGCGGGTATGGCGGGGAGTCCGCACAGACTCACCGCCTACGCCTCGGCGGGCGTACACAACTGCGTTTCGCGGGCTATGGATTTCTGCGGGATTGGCAGCGATGCGCTGCGTCTGATTCCGAGTGGAGGCAAGGGCGGGATTGATGTTGAAGAACTCCGCAAGACTGTGGCGCGGGATCGTGAAGCTGGATTTACGCCCTTCCTTCTGGTGGGAACGGCGGGCAGTGTGGACACCGGCGCGATCGACGATCTTAACGGGCTGGCAGATTTGTCGCGCGCGGAGAATCTCTGGTTCCATGTGGATGGAGCATACGGCGCGCTGGCTGTACTAGCCCCCGATCTTGCGCCCCGCCTGAGCGGGATCGAGCGCGCTGATTCGCTGGCGTTCGACTTTCACAAATGGGGGCAGGTCCCCTACGATGCGGGCTTCATTCTGGTGCGGGATGGGGTGATGCACCGCAAGACCTTCGCTAAATCAGCGGCGTATTTGCGGCGTGAAGAAAAGGGATTGGCGGGCGGCGCGGTCTGGCCAGTCGATTACGGGCCGGATCTTTCGCGGGGCTTCCGGGCTTTGAAAACCTGGTTCACGCTGAAGGTCTATGGGGTGGACGAGTTGGGGCGCGTGATCTCGCGGACGTGTGAGCTGGCCCGCTATCTGGAGAGCCGAATTGCGGGATCAGACGAGTTGGAATTGCTGGCTCCGGTGACGCTGAACATCGTGTGTTTCCGGTATCGCGCGGGAGACGATGCCGATCGGATGAATGCGCGGATTGTTACCGATCTGCATGAAGCGGGCGAGGTGGCTCCGTCAACCACGGTGATCGGAGGCAAGCTGGCGATTCGGGCCGCGATCGTGAATCACCGGACGAGCCGGACGGAGATCGACACGCTGGTCGATAGGGTGTGCGCGGCGGGGCGGGAGTTACAAAGTAGCGCGGCGAGGAGCCGGCCGGTTGAACGCGGGGAAACGGCCCGGTGGTTTCCGCGAACACTGAAAGAATCGCGGCTGCGGGAGTTGGATGGGGAGATCGCGGCGGCATCACGGACAGTGGCGTTGCTATTTGAGAAGGCGTGTTTGCTATCGGAGGTTGGCCGCGCGCCGGAAGCCCGTGAAGCTTACTTAGCGGTGTTGGCACAGGAGCCGGCGCATCGGGGCGCGCTGAACAATCTTGGCGCGCTGTTGAGCCAAACGGGGTATAAGACTGCGGCGCGCACCGCTTTCGCCGAAGCCGTTGCGCAGCACCCGGACGATGCGATGAGCCGAGTCAATCTGGCGAATGCGCTGGTGAGCAACGATGAATACGCGGCGGCGCGCGAACAATACGAAGCGGCGCTGCGCCTCGAACCGGAACATGCGGAGGCACATCAGGGTCTGGCTCGGGCGCTGGCGGAACTGGGGGATGAGGCCGGCGCTGTGCGGCACCGGCGATTGGGATACGCGAGCAAACCTCTATTGGTGCTGCCGTATCGGGGCGAGAAGCCGCCGATCCCCGTGTTGATGCTGTCAGGAACCGCCGGGGGCAACGTTCCGGTGAACCATTTTCTGGACGACCAGATGTTTCAGACTTCGATTGTGTTCGTCGAATTTTTCAACCCGGCGAGTACACTGCCGGCGCACCGAATCGTGTTCAATGCGGTGGGAGATCCGGACATGGAAGCAGCGGCGCTGGGCGCGGCGCAGCGCGTGCTGGCGAGGACGACCGCGCCCGTGATCAATGCGCCCGCTGCCGTGATGGCGACGGGCCGGAGTGACAATGCGCAACGACTTGCGGACATACCGGCGGTGATTGCGCCGGGGGCTGTGGTGGTGCCGCGAGTTCTGCTGGCCGCACCGGACGCGGCAACGACGCTGGCACGGCACGGATTCGAATTCCCACTGCTGATCCGCACTCCGGGGTTCCATATGGGGCGGCATTTTGTGAGGCTCGAATCGATTGCGGATCTGCCCCGCGCATTGGCCGAATTGCCGGGTGAAGAATTAACGGTGCTCACGTACCTGGACGCTCGGGGGGCGGACGGAAAGTCGCGGAAGTACCGGGTGATGATGATCGACGGGGGGCTTTATCCGCTGCACCTGGCTATCTCCGGCAACTGGAAAATTCATTACTTCAGTGCGGACATGGCGGACAACGCCGCGCATCGAGCCGAGGATGCGGAGTTTCTGGAAAACATGGCCGGGGTTTTGGGGAGGCGAGGGATTGAGGCGCTCGAAAAAATTCAGGAGCGGCTGGGGCTCGATTATGCGGGGATCGATTTCGGGTTGAGTCCCGATGGCGAGATTCTGCTCTTTGAGGCGAACGCAACGATGGTGGTGCTGCCACCGGATCCGGATCCTCGATGGGCCTACCGGCGTACGGCGGTGGAGCGAA
>Ga0302319_10000489_pt1 | contig 88732 bp, 63 predicted proteins | sample Bog_T0_2_FD_203319 | JGI IMG/M metagenome (GOLD analysis project Ga0302319, IMG submission 203319) | Peat permafrost microbial communities from Stordalen Mire near Abisko, Sweden - Bog_T0_2 | ecosystem: Environmental > Terrestrial > Soil > Wetlands > Peat | place: Sweden: Abisko, Stordalen Mire... | reverse complement strand
CCACAAAGACTGTCACGATTTCCTTTTCAGGAGGAATTACGCAAGTGCATTCGGAAATGCTTCCCGTTACGCCCGAGACCGCCCCATCGCCCACGACGCCAAATCCTATGAATACGAGCACGCCGGTTTCCGGGCCTGCTACAGCACCATCTCCCACCCTTCCCTCCCATCAGCAAAATGCCTCAGACTACAATGCCCAAGGTTTTGACAAATTCACCAAAGGCGATGTTGACGGAGCCATCGCTGACTTTAATCAAGCCATTGCCCTCGATCCTAAACTTGCTGAAGCCTACAATCGCCGTGGAAATGCGAATAGAGCGAAAGGCAACACCGATGCAGCAATTGCCGATTACCAACAGGCCATTACTGTCGATCCAAATTATGCCAATCCCCACAATGGTCTAGGGACATTCAAAGTGGTAAAGGGCGATTTTGATGGAGCAATCGCCGACTTTAATCAAGCCATCGCACTCGACCCTAAACTAGCCAAAGCCTACATCAACCGAGGTATCGCTAAAAGAAACAAGGGCGATCTGGATGGTGCCGTTGCCGACTTCAAACAAGGCGTCGCTCTCGATCCCAAACTCGCCCCGCACCCTCCACCCGATTACGATTCGGCACAGGAGGAGCAATCCTTCGTTGATTTAGTGCGTAAAAAAGCCCCAAGGATGGGTGAGACCATTAGTTCGTTCCAACTGAAGGGTGATACGCTCGTTGTGACGATGACGGATGGTTATAACAGCTCATCTTATCAGAGCCGGTTGGAGTTTGCGCAGGCTTTCTACCAATTGTGGGCAAAATTTCATAATGACAAAGCTGAGACATACGTGTCACCCATTTGCATGACCGATGCAGGGGGCACCCAGGTTGGCGGTATGAACGCCTCTGGAGTATGGGTGAAGCCCGGAACGGAGAATGCCAACAAGCAGGAGGCTAAAAAGCCTGCGGTATTCGTTATTGGCACGGTATTTCAGAAAGTCGAAGACGGAGTCATCTTGACGGGCCTTCCCTCGGGTGCTGCCTTTCCGGGGCAGGATGTCCCCAAGGGAATGAGAATGAAGGCAGTAGCGCAGTTTGAACGGGTATTCATCAAAGGCTATCGCGGGGCGGGAGTGGATGGGGCATTGGTTGAAGTGACCGCATACCCCGATGGAACTTTCTCCTATGATACGGTTTTGGGTTCTTCCTCGACGATTCGCGCTTACACAGAAGTTTCTCAGTGAAGAGATTGAAACTGTTTCAAAAAAGAATCTAAATTTTTTGGGCCATAGGGGAACGATGAGTATTTATCTTTATCTGAACGAACAGCAATCCGGCCCATACTCAGAAGCACAGTTGCGGGCGATGCTGGCAGCAGGAACCATCAGTCCCGCGCAATTAGCGTGGCGTGACGGCCTCCCCGGATGGCAACCCTTAAACACCATCCTGTCCATTGCTCCCGTTCCCCCGCCACCGCCGCCACGTCCCCCGCCGCCACCAAAACTTAAGCGCGGGCTAATGCAGTGCAAGGCTTGCGGAAATCCGGTAAGCAAAAGTGCGAAGTCTTGCCCGTCATGCGGTGCACCTAGAAAGCGTCGATCCGGTTGTGGCGGGTGCTTGGTTTTGATCGTCTTGATAATAATAATCGGCGCGGCCATTTCTTCGGTTTCACCTCAAGGGGGAACACAAACTGCAATTGCTCCCGCCCCCGGTTCAGCTCCAACAACCACTCCCCCGGCACCCGCTGCCAGTACCAGTTCGCAATCGCCACAAAAAGAGGCCGATGCGTTCATCGGCATGACAGAGCAACAAGTGATAAACAAACTTGGGCAACCCACTCAAATCAAAAAGGACGATTCCCCAGATGGCCCCTACGAGATGCTTGTGTACGACGACACGAATAGTAATGCGACGCTCTTTGTTATCTTTGACAAAGACGGCAAGGTATCGTCGGGTTCATACCACGGTCTCACCTTGACCGAATCTAACGACAAATTATCATCGGAAGATCGGGCAAAGGAGGAGCAGGATTTATTTTTCTCAGAGTTAAACGCACTCGACAAAGACCATGCCTTTTTTAAGTCAGTACAAGTTCAAGACGGCTGGGCCAAAATTGTGGTAAAGGATGCCTTCCACGTTGCTCCCTATCAGTCTCGATTACAGATGACGCAGAACCTCGTAAAAATGTGGAGAGCAATTCACTCGCCAAATAACGATGAGGTTTCTTCGCTCACTCTTACGGACTACAATGGAAACGAAGTTGGCGGCACTGGCCTGACTGGGGTGTGGGTGCAGAAGGAGCAGTAGGGATAACTTTAGGCCCATTCCGTCTTAGTGCTCGCCGCTAGATGGCCCTTCAATCGCGCCAGAACGCCCCGTGGCGCATCCTGTTGCCCCGCTCTGGGGATTGGTGGAGTGGGGACGTGGCTAAGCTCGCTGGAAAGAGACGAGTTAATAGAATTCTGCGACTTTGTAAAACGCGCTGCTCGTTACCGCTGGCCTCCCCTAATCTGTCATTGGCCGGTGGTTTCGCTGAGCAAGCGCATATAGCTCGGCTCTTCGATTTTTCTAGCATACACCTCGGCAGAAAACTCTGCCTCGTCGAAAGCGAGATGGATGACGGCTTCAACGACATAAAAATCATCGTCAGTTGCGATTTCCTCGCCAAGGACAGGTAATCGCGGGAAATGCCTGTAAATGTTCCGATGCCAAGTGCTCTTCTCGTTGTTTCTGAGATGCACAAACGTTGGCTTTGAGTTCCATTCTGAAGCGGATATTGTTGTGTTATTCATAAATGATGTTTTGTTCGCGGGTTAAGCATACAGGAGGATGGATCGACGGGGAGTATAGATGGCTCCAAGGACAGCATCCGCCCGGTCTGGGCTACGGAGGCCACGGGCACGCATTTGCTCTTTAGATTCGAGGACGATTTGCCCCCGGCTGTTAGGGAACGCCTGCCGCGTGGTCAGTTGCGCGAACAATTCAGGATCATCCGGCAGAATGACCTCGCCACGTTCGATCTTACGAACGCCCGTCATCCAAATTTCGGCACCCAAATTCGCATAGGACTGAGCATCTTTGGCCGGGGAGCCGTTATTGATGCGTCGAACCGGCCAACCATTTTCTTTAAGCCGGTCTGCCATCGGTATCCCGAGACCGCCGCCGTCACAAGAAATGTCCGATGGCTCGATATTGTGCGCTCGGAATAGCTGAATGAATCGGCCAACGGCCCGCATGGTGTCGGCGTCCTTCCATGCCGCCAAAATCTCTACCTTGTTTCCCCTCGCCACGGCCAACACATTCTCGTCACCCCCGGCAGCAAAGTCGCAGAAAGCGTGTGTGGGGCCATGATGGTACTCAGGGGGATGCTTTAAGCATCTTTCTAAATGAGCGGCAGCAAGCGGTACATAGAGACTATCCTCGTCAACAAACTCGGCAAAAATCATCGACCGGACTAGGGGAGAATCCTCCCCATGCTTTTCAATCTGCTGCTTAATCCAATCTGCGGTCAGGTGAGGACAATCGAAAGCCGTTACCGTGTGCTGCCGGTAGTGTTTACGGTCACGGGTAAACGCCCGATAGAAGGTTCCGCGTGGGCTTCCGGGGCTGCTCATAACAAGAGTTCTCTGAGGCTGACAGCGTTCTATGGCCTCAAAAATCGAGTCAGGAACGCTCTTGGCCTCGTCAACGATGACGAGCAAATGGTCATTGTGAAAGCCCTCGAAATTGCCCGGCTCATCGGTAGAGAAGCCAAGGATACGGCTTCCGTTGGGAAACGTGACGGATGCATCCAAGAAAACAGCACCAGCGAAGTGTCTGGAATAGGATCGCAACTCAGGAAAAAATTGTTCTTTCACTTGCCTGAACACGCCCGCAGTTACAACGGTAAGGCTACCGGGAAAGACACTGGCGTGCCAGAGAGCCAAAGGAACCGCAATTTTCGTAGTCTTACCAGCCCCGTTGCACGCCTTGACGACCACCGCGCCGGGCTTGTCCAAGTCGTGGTAGATGGCTTCCAGCCACGAATAGGGTGTGTGTCGCAATACACCTCTGATAAAGCCATAGGGGGAGGCCAGCAGCTTCGCCGAATTAGTTCTGGGTGGCATGGTCATACTCAGCCCTCGCGCGCGCGATGTCCTCCAAGAGAGCCGGAGGAATTGCGAACTGATGCTCAACGCTTCCCTGATGGCTCACTTCGATTCTGCTCTTAGCAAAATGCTCAGGAAATACGTGTTCGAGCCACCACTGGGCCGCCCGCACGTCGCCACCATCGGCAGCGGCCTTTATCAGGATCAGGCGAGACTGGATGCCTTTGGCGACGGCAGTCTCAATGAACGCGGAAAATTCGGGAAAGGTGCGCTTCCATTCATGGAAGGTGTCCTGCGAAATACCGCCTATTGCTGCTGCGTGCTTAAAGGGCAAGCCATCGGCCACGGCAGCGCAAATAATCCTCACACTCTTGGGGGTGTATTTGCTCGGACGACCTTGCTTCGTTTTTTTAGACATAGTGTTTCCTTCCTAGTTTACTCTTTCCAGTCTCCAAATGATATTTCCGGGCCAGCCAAGGGCTGTGGACGGGCCTCGATTTTTTGCAATTGTTGCAATTTCTTTATTCTCCGCACCCTCGCCCCTAGAGAAAAAATTCTGTTGTGTGTGTGTGTTCATAGTCAGTTTAGTTCCCCTAGCCAGGATGACCCTCGCGCAGCGAGCAACTTATGTTCTGTTTTCTTTGATAAGTATCCTCTGTAATAAGGAAGCGTTCATTCCGAGCCTTTTACTGGGGTTCTCGTTGAACACTGCAAAGGTTCACTTTGCACAGATGGTGTCTGGTCTGGTGCTTTGGCTAACGCGTCTAACAATTTGTCTGATAGTCGGTAGTATTTGCGTCGTGAGAACCTGCGTTCGGGCTGACAACTTTTTATGGCCTCCATTTTCTCCAATTCACAAAATCGTCTCCGGATCGTCATCAAGCTCATCCACGGAAAGTGATCCTGCTTCCACTGCTTGTAGGTATTGTAAATCCATCGGCTACCGTTGATTGTCTTGCCATTCCTTTTGTTCCCCAGAAGGAAATGAAGTTGTTGCAAAATTACGGCCCTCTCTAGGCCAAAAGCAAAAGCCAATGAAGTGGATACAACAATCACTTGGTCGCCAGGGAGCAATAGCTTGGACTTGGATAGGGGTTTCGGTTCGTTAACATCAATAGGTTCGTCGTTCATAGCTTTTTGGTCTTTCTGTCTGTTGTGTTGAATAAAGGTGGATTATCGAACGAAACGGCCTCTCCGTTGGAAGCATTCAAATGGCACCGCCCGTCTCAAGCTTTTCAAGCAAGGCGGCTATAGATTCCGGTCTATAGCGAATGCTCCTGCCGCCGATTCGGAGAAATGGAAGCTTGCCGGAATTGCGCCAGTCGATTACCGTTCTTAGGGATGCATGGAGTTTCTCGGCAACTTCTTTATCTGTTAGAAGTCGCGAGCCAATGGCACTATTAGTTTCTATTTGCATATCTATCCTGTTGGGCTATGTCTCATTTGAGCATGTTATGTCCGTTTCGCTTCTAGAAGTGGCGAAGAGCCTAGGTAAGAATCCGCGCACAATTCGGCGCTGGTGCGAACGTCGTTTTGTGCCCGGCGCTTACCGCACAAAGGGAGGGCACTGGCGAATCAGAAAGATGACCTTAAAGACAGTGACAATTATTCAAAATAGGGTGTCGTCATTTGCAAGAAGGCGCTCACCCCAACCAGAGTATTTGAGAGAAATCTATAATAAGATAACCGCGCTTTTGTTGCTGCGGAAGGGAGGCACTATCCAAGAGACTTTACGTGCACATGCATTAGTTCTTGCGGCACATGGGTTGACGGATAAAACGATTTTTACAGAGCATTTACCGGAGGAACTGCGCACGCTAATTTTCGATACGCCTCTAAGCGAAGCTATTTCTCCTGAAATAATCAGGGGATCACAACAAAAAGTTGCCGTGTTACATGTGGCGGCGCGTGCCATCTTAAGCCGCTCGCCTTCTGGAAAAGGATTAACGGCAAAACTGCTTGCCAAGGAACTTAATTTTAGCCGCGCGACATTGTATAGAAGATATGAAACTTCAGAAATTAAACACGCGCTTGAGTCGAGCTACTCACCAAACGAGCTAAGGAGAGATCATTCTGAGATATATTTAAAATCGAAAGGAGGCGGTGATGATGACTCCATTACGCGGCTCTCTTGATTTGTACCACATTCGCGGCGGTCGTCGGCATGATTGAAAACCAGGCTTTGCCTTGCGATTCGGTCACAACCTTGTCGTAATGCCGTTGGATGATTCGGACGGAATTTCCGGCCTCATAAGAGACGCGCGGGGCGTCCTTCAAAGTCGTCATGCGATAACTGCAAAAGCTGTGGCGTAAGGCGTTTTGTTTCCACGGCACGCCAGCCGATTCGGATAGCTTCTCCACTCGCTCGTAAAGTTTGATGTGTCCAATGACCGGGCCGCGTGCGTTCTTGTAGGACTTGAGCCATGCGGCGGCGGCGGGAACCAAGGGGGCAAGTCTGCGGCCTCCTGTCTTGCTTATCCTTCCGTGAATTTCAATAACGCTTTCCGGCCAGTTCACGTCCTCCCATTTCAGCCGCAAAATTTCCGCGCTTCTCAACCCGGCCATTCCTCCAAAAATCAGGAACGGCAAAAGGTGTTCATCGGCGGCAAGGAGCAACGCGGAGAACTCCTCCGGGCTGAATACCTCGATCTCACCGTCTCCCTGTTTTGCGACCGTAGTTGACTCCGCTTCCGTTGGCTTGCCCTTTATCAGATAACCGGCATCGCGGGCAAAACTGAACAAAGAGCGAATGACTGTCCGAAAATTATTCCGCGTCCTGGGTGCCACCTTTAACCCGCGCAACCAAGAATCTAACTCCTGAGTCCTCACGTCCTTTAGATTCACCTTAAAATCACGCGAGAATCGCTCCAGGCGGGCTTTGCAGTCCTGAAGGTAGCGAACGCTACGGCCATCGGTTTCCTTCGCCTGAAGGAACTCTGCGACGACATCCGAAACCGTTTTATCCGGCAACCGGCTCGAATGGGCCTCACGGTAGAATTTCGCGGCGGCAAGTAGAGGCACGCCGATTTTCTTTGCGGCGGCGTATTCGTCAATGGCATCGGCAAGGGGGATGTCCAGTGCCCGGAGCTTTGCCTTGGCGTGCTGGAAAGAATCCCGGTCTTTACCGCTCAGTGCCAGAATCTCCCCTTGTCCCGCGTTCAGTCGCTCGACGATGGTCTTAGCCTCCCGGCGGGCATCGTCCAGGGCTGCGAATTGCTTAAGCCTGCGGTGTGCGCCTTCATGGTAGGAGACGGTGAAGCGTTCACGGTTTGGCTCAACTACGCGGTAAATCTTCGCGCGGGAGCTTCCGGCTTTGATTTCCAGCGGGAATGTCGGGGCTTTCATGGTTACAAAGGTTACACTCTATTCGCATGAAAAGCAAAGTATTTGCATGAAAGCCGATTCGATAAAATTCACATGTTACCTCTGATACGAGGCAAAATAGCAAATTCACGTTTTTAATCAAAACGGGTTCGAGCCCCGTTGGCTCCGCTCTTTTCTTTCGAAGAAGATTGCTCGGCACCTTTGCCCGGGAAATTGCGGATTGAATTCCCGATCAGCAATGTGGATGAGATCGCACTGGCACCAAGGGATGATGCGTCACTTGGGCTGAGGCGCGAGCCATGTCTCCAGCAACCCGGCGCTCCTGATGCTGTCGAAGAGTCGTTCGGTCGCAACTGCCCGGGAGGCGGAGGTGAGGTGAAAGGTGTCGAAGAAGGAAAGGCCGTCCGGGGCGATCGTGACGAAAGGTTCGACGGGCGGAAAGGGGGTGGTCGAGAGGGTGGCGCCCCAGGGGACCATGGTGAAGACCGGCCGCAACTGATTTTCCTGGATGATCTGCCGGCAGAAGGGGGAGACGTCCAAGTCGACGATGCGCGGGGTGTTGTCGCCCGGGGGGATGGTGCCGAGCGAGGGCTGGGAGAAGATCAGGCCCAGTTTGGGCGCCCAGAATTCGACCACGTCGCCGTTGTCCCACCGGCGCTGGCTCACGTCACCGAGCATGCGGGCGAGCTTGATCGGCGGACCGGGGGGATCGGTGCCGTCGCGCGGCAGGATGCGCGGCAGCCATGGATCGAGCAGCCAATCGCCGGTGACGCGCGTCCAAAAATTGGCCAATTGCAGGAAAGCACCGAGGTCGTTCATCTGGTCGAGTTTGCGGCCGTAGCTCGAGACCCGGTCGCCCCAGAGCGAGTAAATATCGATGACGGCGGCTTTGTTCCCGGCGCGGTTGGCCGCGAGGATGTCGCGGTCGAAGGGGAGGCCTTCGCCAAAGCCAAGACCGAGATTATAGACGCGCACGGAGCGGCCTTCGGCGGCGGTCAGCTCCTGCGCGAGTTGACCGGCGGAAAGGCCAAATTCGACGTGGGAGGGGCCGAGGAGGAGGACGTCGCTTTGCCGGATGCGATCGCCCACGCCGAAAAAGCCGAAGCGGAAGAGAAAATGGGCGGCAGACTCTCCAAAGCCGTAATCGCTGAGATAGCTGGTGGAGTTGATGGGGAAAGCGGGCCGCGCGGGAAGGTGCGCTTGCGTATGGCGAAAGGCTGCGAACAAGGAAAGCCACTCCAGGGTCGCGGCCACAATAAGGCCCAGCCAAAATGAGCGCAGGAACGAGTTCATGATTAAAAACGGAAGTAGATGAAGACGGTGTCGGGTGAGTAAATCATGAAATTGAGGACCAGCATGAGGGCGGTGCTGACCCCGAGAATCAAGCCGAGGCGTTTGCGCCCGGCGGCCTTCAAGAGCAGGGGGACGAAATTGTGCGCCACGGCCGGGGCCGCAAACAAAACGCAGAGGAAGAGGGTCCGATTCACGACGAATTGGCTGTGCGAGGTGAGGTGCACCATTTTCGAGAGGTAGAGCGACGCGATGGAGAAGGTCGGCGAACGAAAAAGGACCCAGGCAATCGTAATCCAGACCTGGGCCAGTATCGCCCAGGCCAGCCGGGACAGCCAAGGCCGATCCTGCCGCGGCGGGGCCAGGAAGCGTTCCGCGACAATCCCCACACCGTGCCAGCAGCCCCAGAGAACGAAGCCCCACCCGGCACCGTGCCAGAGCCCGCCGAGCGCCATCGTGGCCATGACGTTGCGCGCCGATCGACCGGGCGACACGCGGTTGCCGCCCATCGGGATATAGAGGTAGTCGCGCAACCAGCGCGACAGGGTAATGTGCCAGCGCTGCCAGAATTCCTGGATGCTGCCCGCGCGCATCGGGCTGCGAAAGTTGGCCGGCAAGCGGTAGCCGAGCAAGCGTGCCATGCCGAGGGCCATGAGGCTGTAGCCCGCGAAATCGCCATAGATCTGGCAGTAGTAAAGAAACGCCACCAGCCAAAGATCGACGGCGGAGGCGTGGGCCAGCGCTTCCCCCTTGAAGTAGGGATCGATGATCCGCCCGACATTATTCGCCACGACCATCTTGAGAAAATAGCCGGTGACGAGGAAATGGAATCCCAGGGTGAGGTCACCGCGAATGCGGCGGATGTGGCCGATTTGCGGCACGAGTTGCCACGCGCGCACAATGGGCCCGGCGATCACATGCGGAAAAAAGCTGAGGTAGAAGATGTATTCGCGCACGGTGGTGAGGCGGACGCGGCGCGCGTGCAGGTCGACGAGGTAGCTGATGAGATGGAAGATGTAGAACGAGATCGCCAGGGGGATTCCGAGAGGAAAGGCGGGCAGGTGCAAGCCGGTCAGCGCGCCGACGTTGCCGCCGATGAAGTTCGCATACTTGAAGAAGCCGAGGGTGGCGACGTCGAGGGCGATGAAGCCGATCAGGATCGCCTTGCCCCGGTGGGCATCGGCGCGGTCAATGGCGCGCGCGCCCAAAAAATTGACGAACAGCACCGCGAGGAAAAGCGCCAAGTCGAAATAGCCCCAGGTCGCGATGACAAAAAGACTGAACGCCACCAGGAACCACTCCTTCCACGGCGGGCGCGACCGAAGCAGCCGGGCGATCAGCCAGACGGCCCCGAGCAGAAGGAGAAAAAGAGAGTCGCTGTAGAGAATGGTTTTCTCTAGCGGAAAGCTCGAGCGATGTCATGCCTCCTTTGTGGCCTTGCGCTTCTGATCAAGGCACCCAGGCCAAGCCGGGCGGAAGGGAAATCGCAGTGGCAAAGACGGGAAAAAGTGCTATGAATTAGGAACGGTGTCCTCGTTAATTGCCCGTTTCGCGCCATGAAACGTTCCTTTGGAGTGAAGTTTACCCTGGCTCTTCTGCTGGGGTTGGCGTTGTTGTGTCTGCTCGATAACCTCGACGTCTCCGCCCTCAGCTATCCCGTATGTCTTTCCATCGTCATCATGGGAATCTCCCTGCGTCAGCATCCGTCGCTGGTGATTGCCGTCAGTATCGCCTACGCCATCCTGGTCACGTGTTCCGCGTTTTACTTTCTGTATCACTCAAACCCGTTCCATGTTCCCTTTACCTATCGACTGTTCGGGCTGGTGCAGCGGGAGGGCGTTTTCATTGTGGTCTGCGCGATGGCCATCAACATGTCGATCTATCGTTTGGCTTCGGAGCAATCGCTCGCCGAGCTGGAGAAGACCCTGGATAAACTGCCGATACCGGTGGTCATTTCCAACGAAGCGGATGTGATCATTTACTCGAACGAATGCCTGCAGGCCTCCTTTAAACATCTTCCGGCAAACCTCGTGGGCAAGAAGTACACGGACTTCTTTCTGCCCGGCATGGAGGAAGGCAGGAAGATGCTTTTCTATATCCAACTTTTTGGGGATGACTTGAGCAGGTCCACGGAAATTGACATCGTGCCGTTTGGGGAGACCACTCCCATGCTGGCGCGAGTGATTTGCCACACGAACGGGGTCAATCGCAACCTGATTACCGTGCTGCAGCCAGCCGACAGCACGCTCCGGCCCGTTTTTGTCTAAGGCTACTGACTGTTCATATCCGATTCGTCTCCGTTCGAGTGCATCCGGACTCAAATCCCTGGATAGGACAAAAAAAGGCCGGGCAGCAACTCAAAACAACAGAGTCACTGCCCGGTCACGGGAGAAAATGAAATGAAACTCCCGTAAGTATAGACCCAGCACGAGTCATGCCGTTCAAGCTCCCGGGATTACAGGTGGGTAATTCGTTTTCTGGAAACGCTTCCACGAAGATCGCGTCAACTGGCGGCGGCATAATTCAAGTCATTCACCACAAACATCTTACACGTAAGACAAGCCCCCTGCCCTTCATCATTCCCCTTCGTCCTTGTTTGCCTGGGAAACCTCCGGCTTAGGCGGTGCCTTCAACTTATCGTAAGGGCGAGTGTTGTCTAATTCGAGCCGGATGCAGTCGTACATGACACCTTTGGCGGGATTGGGGTTCGGCGTCGCCGTCAGATCGAACGCAATCGTATTACCGGTCGATTTAAGCGAGGAGGCATCAAATATAAAATCCCACTCGCTATATTGCCCGTGAATTCCCTCGCGGATGATCGCATTGTCGGTGTTCACGCGCATGCGCCCGATGGGCTGGCCGTTCAGCCCGATATTGAGCACGGCATTGTGCGCCGCCGCCAGGGCGATCCGCAATGTCCCCGTGCCCGTCCTCGGAGCCGAGTCTGGTATATCGAAAAGAATCTTCCAGACCGTTCCCACCCACGCGCCATTCTTTTGCACGCAAGCCTGAGCGAAATCCCAATCCGTGCGTTCGTGGCTCTTTCCGACCACAAAATTGACATTGTTGGGAAATTCCTGCGTGTAGTCCTGCATCAGGTTCCAGTGATGATAATCGTCCCCGTGCCGGAATTCCTTTGCGGTGCGGTCCGGCACGCCGATTTGCCACAACTGTTGACCATAACGCACCGGCGTCCAGTCCTGTGCGCCCAAGTCGAGCGTCTGACCTTTCGTCACGGTCACCCCGTCATGCCGGAACTCACCCATCTCGCCATCGGCAAAAGCATAGAGCGTATAACTTCCCGGACGGATATTCGGGATGACAAAATGGCCGTTGGCGTCGGCGTGGACCCAATATTGGTAACCGTTCGATTGCTGCTGCCAGTCGGGATAAGGATCGGCCAACCCGACCCAGACCTGGGACACGGAAATACCAGGATACTGCGGGTCGGTGATCTTGAATTGCCCCTTCACGCTGCCACGGTTGGCCGCCAGGGGATAGGCGGGATGATTCATCCATGCATACGGCCACGCGGCTCTTTCCGTCTGCGCTTTCTTTTTGGCGTCCTCCCATAAGGCGTTCGTGTCGGTACCGGCATTCAGATAGAGCATCCACGGCCCGTATATTTTCTGCCATGACTCACCCGCCAGTACGGTCACCGGCGCCGATCCATAGTGCCCACAAGTCAGAATCTTGAACAGGAGCCGCCCCCATTGCGCTTCGTTATGCTGCTTGGTCGGGCCACCATTGCGATCCTCGTTGCTTCCATTCACGATCCAGCAACCGAGGTTGGATACGCTCCCGCTCCAGCCATGAACGAAATGGTCGCCGCCCATTTCCGCATACCAAAGATATTTGTCAGTGATCTGCCCTTTAAAGGGCCCGTCCGTAAACATCATCGATTCCTTGGGCCCAAGGATTTTCACCGGCGTATCCGGCGGAGGCATGAACTGCCGCCGTTGATCGTCGACGTTGATATAATCAAACACCTTGTCATTCACGTTCAAGACCCAGCGCGACTGCCCGATTTCCGCCGCTGGATATGACGCCGGATGGGTAAAAACCGCGAAATTGTAGAAGCCGCCATCGCCCCGTCGCATCACGTAATGAAATTCGACATCCATCGGGAAACCGGTCCCGTCATACTTTTGCGAGATACTCAATTCGGCCATCCCGCCTTGGTTCGAGGCCGGATCAACGCAGAGCTGGTAGGTCCCCCGCAAATGATGGTTCCCGTCCGATACCCAGTCGAAATATCCCGGCGAAGCCAGGATCGAGGCATGGTGATAAGTCACGCTCAGCAGATTTCCATCACCCTTGTCCACCTCACAACGGACGATTCCGTTGTCGAGCACCACGGTTTTCCCTCTATCCTCCAGCGTCACGCCTTGGCCTTCCGCGGCGGAATCTTGTCCCTCAACCCAGCCGGTCGCCAGTAACCCGGCAAGAAGGATGAGCCTGATCTGTCCAAGGATCGAGGGATGAGGCGGAGTCATAGGGTTGCCACCGAAGGTCCTTTGGCATTTCAATGCCGCAGCGCGCTTGAAGTCAATTCCCTTAACCCAGCACCTGGTGGCGCAACTCGATCAGTTTTTGTCCTTCTTTATCCCTGAAATCGGGCGACGAAACCAATTGCGCAATCAGGCGCCGATTCTTCGACAGAAATGCGATCCGAGTCGATAGCCCACCCTTTCTTGTCTTCCTTGGTCACTTTATTAACTTCTCTCCATCTCCCAAATGTGCAATTGTTGTGTTGAGGATTTTCATCCTCAATCGCAACGGTCATCCTAAAGCCGGGCAAACCAACTTCCTATCGCCATGAAAAACTCATTTATCCTCCCTATTTTTGCTGTCTCCATCATCAGCGCCATGATCTGTTTTTCATCGCCTCTCTTCGGATACGGCGAAGACGAAACCGCTATGTTGAATAAGGCCTACGATCTGGTTCACCAAGCTTGGAATCCGGGCGACAACCCGCCAAGTGATACCGAGCGCACGGACCTGCTGAACCAGGCGCTCAAGCTGGCCCAGGACGCGCCCCAACATAACGTCAAGGGACATCGCGTCAAAGCCATCATGGAAATCAAAACCGCCCTTGCCCTGATCAAAGCGGGCGATGCGGACCATCAGGCCGTCGAACATATTCACGATGCCGCCGATGAGCTTCGTATCGCCTTGTCGATTGCGGAGTGATTCAGGGACGCCTCAACTCTTCTGCCCATAGTAGGCACCGGCGCCGTGCTTGCGGAGGAAATGCTTGTCGAGAAGGCTCTGCGGGATGGGTTGAACCTGGGGATTGAGCTGGAGCGCCTTCAGGGCCATCTCGGCCACAATCTCGAGGGCAAAAGCATTCTCCACCGCCTTCGCGCCGCTTGGTCCCCAGGCAAAAGGGCCGTGCCCCTGGACCAGAACAGCGGGAACCTGCAGCGGGTCGAGCGCCTTGAAGCGCTCGACAATGACGTTGCCGGTTTCCCACTCGTAGGCGCTGGAGATTTCCTCCCGCGTCATGGGCCGCGTCACCGGGACTTCACCATAAAAATAATCGGCGTGCGTGGTACCGAGACACGGTATCGCCCTCCCCGCCTGCGCGAAGGAGACCGCATGGCGGGAATGCGTGTGCACCACGGCGCGAATCCCCGCAAAAGCCTGGAAAAGACGGCGATGCGTCGCGGTGTCCGATGAAGGGCGCAACTTGCCCTCGACCTGCTTGCCTTCGAGATCGAGCACGACGATATCCTCCGGCTGCAAGGAGACATAATCGACGCCGCTCGGCTTGATCCCAAAAACGCCGCGCTCGCGGTCCATCACGCTGACGTTGCCAAAAGTGAGATCCACGAGGCCGAACTTGGGCAGGGCCAGGTTGGCCTCGTAGCATTCCCGCTTCAATTCAACATAGGTGCTCATGTCCGGGGATTAAATCCGGCCCACGCCAGGCGCGAGGTGGTAGTAAAGCTCGTCGTTCCGGAGTTGCTGGCGGAATCCGCGCAGCGTCGTCTCCGCATCGATGACTGCCAGTTCGATGCCGGCGATCTCCGCGAAATCCTCGAGGTGCTCGGTCGTCACGGAGTAACTGAACCCCGTGTGATGCGCCCCGCCGGCATAAATCCACGCGGCGCAGGCCGTCTTGAAATCGGGGCGGCATTCCCACACCGCGCGCGCCACGGGCAATTTCGGCAGCGGCTTCGACGGCGCCACCACATCGACCTCGTTGACCAGAAGCCGGAAGCGGTTGCCCAGGTCGATGATCGAGGCATTGAGGGCGCGTCCCGGAGGCGCATCAAAAACGAGACGCACCGGGTCTTCCTTGCCGCCGATGCCGAGCGGGTGAACTTCGAGCGAGGGCTTTCCCGCCGCAATCGATTCGCAAATTTCGAGCATGTGCGACCCGAGCACCTGATGGCCCTCGGGACTCAAATGATAGGTGTAGTCTTCCATGAACGACGTGCCGCCGGGCAGGCCGTCCGCGATTACTTTCATCGCGCGAAGCAGGGCGCAGGTCTTCCAATCGCCTTCCGCGCCAAAGCCGTAGCCCTCGGCCATCAATCGCTGCACGGCGAGGCCGGGCAACTGTTTCAAGCCATGGAGATTTTCAAACGTGGTGGTGAAACCCTTGAACCCGCCCTCTTCCAGGAAGGAGCGGAGGCCCAGTTCGATCCGGGCCCCGTCGCGCAGGGAAGAATGCCGGTCGCCGCCGAGGCGGAGCGGCTTGGCGACGTTGTAGCGCTGCTCATATTCGCGGCAAAGGGCATCGACCGCCGCATCGCTGGCGCCATCGACATGCTTGACGAGATCGCCCAGCCCGTAACCGTTCACGGAGTAGCCGAAACGCGCTTCCGCGGTGACCTTGTCACCTTCGGTCACGGCAACCTGTCTCATGTTGTCGCCGAACCGGGCAAACTTCGCGCCCTGCCAGTCGTGCCAGGCGCGGACGACGCGCATCCAGGCGCCGATCCGGCCCTGCACTTCCTTGTCCGACCAATGGCCGACGACCACTTTTCGACTCAGGCGCAGCCGCGTGTGGATGAATCCGGCTTCCCGGTCGCCATGGGCCGACTGGTTGAGATTCATGAAATCCATGTCGATCTCGCCCCAGGGGAGATCGCGGTTGAACTGAGTGTGCAGATGAAGAAAAGGTTTGCGCAGCAGGGAGAGCCCCGAAATCCACATCTTCGAGGGCGAAAAGGTGTGCATCCACAAAATCAGGCCAGCGCATTTGGCGTTGCTGTTGGCTTCACGGCAAAGCGCGGATATTTCCTCGGGCGTCTTGAGGACGGGCTTGAACACCAGCGGAAGCGGCAGGGCATTGCCCGTGCCCAGGGCTTCCACGATATGGCGCGAGTTGGCGGCAACTTGTCGCAGCGTCTCCTCGCCATAGAGGTGTTGACTGCCGGTGATATACCAAATTTCCAGGGGTTCCAGGTTTTTCATAAAATGAGAATCGTTCTGCTTTCGTGATGGCGTCGTTCGCTCAGTCCCGGCGATTTTGTTCCGCTTTGATGCGGATCAGGTCCTTCATCACATGGCCCAGATCGGCTTTGGCTTCGCGACCGCCAAAGGCCTCCTGCAATTCATGGTAGAGACGATAGAGCCGGTCGTAAATTTTCTGGTTTTCGGGATTGGGCCGGTAGGAAACATCCTTGAGCGAAGTCATTTTACTTTGCGCTTCCGAAAACGAATCGTAGCCGCCACTTTTTTTGCCCGCGAGGACGGTCGCCGCCACGGCAGAACCGAGCGCGCAGGCCTGGCTCGACCCGGCCACCTGCATGGTCCGGCCGGTGACATCGGCGTAGATTTGCATGAGGAGACCGTTTTTTTCCGCGATCCCGCCGCAACAAACCACGCGCGAAATCGGCACGCCATATTCCTCGATGCGTTCGATGATCGCGCGCGCGCCAAATGCGGTCGCCTCAATCAAGGCGCGGTAAATTTCCGCTGGCGTCGTGTAAAGCGTCTGGCCCAGCAGCAATCCGGTCAGCAGCGGATCGACCAGCACGGTGCGGTTGCCGTTGTTCCAGTCGAGCGCCAGCAAGCCGCTCTGGCCGGGGCGGAGCACTTCGGCTTCGCGGGAAAATTGCGCGTGGAGCGCGCCCTCACCCTTGCAAACGACCTCGACGAACCATTTGAAAATATCGCCGACGGCCGATTGTCCCGCCTCGATCCCATAAAAGCCGGGCAGAATCGCACCGTTGACAATGCCGCAGATGCCGGGGATATCGGCGATCTTCTTCTGCGCTGAAACCACGGCGCAATCGCAGGTCGAGGTGCCGATGGCCTTGACGAGCACCCCTTCCTCGATCCCGCTGCCGATGGCGCCGTAATGGACGTCGAACTCTCCGATCGCAATCGGAATGCCCTCCGGAAGGCCGAGCTTCTTCGCCCATTCCGCGCAGAGTTTCCCCGCTGCCGTCGTGGCATCGTAAGCGCGCGTGTAAAGACGGTCGCGCAGCTCTCCCAGCTTGGGGTCGAGCAGGTTCAAAAATTCCTTGTCGGGCAGGCCGTTCCACTCATCGCAGTAGAGGGCCTTGTGCCCCGCCGCACAAATCCCGCGTTGCACGGCGCGAGGATCCTTCACCCCCGCAAGCACGGAGGGAATAAAATCGCTCAGTTCGACCCAGCTAAAGGCCGCGTCGAAGACCTCGGGCGCAACCTTCCGGCAACGCCAAATCTTCGACCAAAACCACTCCGACGAATAGGTGTTGCCGCACTTGGCGATGTACTGCGGACGATGCGCGGCGGCCAGGCGCGTGATTTCCGCCGCTTCCTCGTAGCCGGTGTGGTCTTTCCAAAGCCAGCATTGCGCGGCGAGGTTCTTCGTCCACTTCGGATCAAGCGCCAGCGGAACATTGGAGGCATCGACCGGGAGCGGACTCGATCCGGTGGTATCGACCCCGATGCCAATGACTTTGTCGAGGGAGAAGCCGGGCTTGGCGGCGGCCTGCCGCAAAGCGGCGAGAACGCTTTTCTCCAGGCCGTAGAGATAATCAGCCGGATTTTGCCGCGCGAGGTTGTGGTCGTTTTTATCGAGCAACACTCCCTGATGGCCGCTCGGGTAATCGACCACCGCACTGCCGAGTTCATCGCCCGTGGCACAATCGACGACCAAGGCGCGCACCGAATTCGTCCCGTAATCAACTCCTAAAGCAGAGAACATGGCATCCAGCATAAGAGTGTTTTTTCCGTTGCAAAGTCCCGATTTAAGATCGTCCATTGTTACAATGAGGTGACACGGCAGGTTCGTTGCTTTATATGACCTTGATGCCGAATGCCAAGCGAGCGACGACGAAAGTGAGGCCCGTGTCTGCCAAGGAAGTTTCGGTCCTGGCCTGGATCCAGGACGCCTTCGGCAATGTTCTCCTGGTTCAACAAATCGCGGGCAAACAGCTCTGGTCGCTGCCCGGCGGAAAGGTCCGCTCCACGGAAGCGCTCAAACAGGCCCTGCGCCGCGAGCTGAAAGAGGAAATCGGCCTGACCGTCTATTCCGCCAAGGTGATCGACCTCTTTGACCGCCCCGAACGATCGGCCCTGGCCGTGCTCTTCCAGACCAAGTTGCGCAAAGGCCGCATCAAGCTCGGGGACCGCGAAATCAAGGACGCCGCCTTTGTCAGCGTCCTTCCCCGCAATGCCACGCCGTCGGTCCGCTATTTTTGGGAGCGCCAGTTCCCTTCCCTGAGCGGTCGGGGAAATATCCTCGATTTGTAAGGCCGGGAAAAGTCTGTCATCCTGAGCAATGCCCCAGCCCCGCTCGCAGGAACTTTTCGCCGAGGCGCTCCGCTATATCCCCGGCGGGGTCAACTCCCCCGTGCGCGCGTTCCGGGCCGTGGGCGGCACTCCCTTCTTCGCGCAAAAAGCCTTCGGCTCCCGGGTCGAGGACGTCGACGGGAATGTCTATATCGATTACGTCTGCACCTGGGGCCCGTCGATTCTCGGCCATGCGCATCCCGAGGTCATCGCGGCAGTGAAGGCGGCGGCGGATCGCGGAACCAGTTTTGGTATTCCGAATCCCCTGGAAGTCGAACTCGCGCGCAAAATTTGCGAATGGGTGCCGTCGGTCCAAAAAGTGAGGATGACTAATAGCGGCACCGAGGCCACGATGAGCGCAATCCGGCTCGCCCGCGGTTTTACACGCCGGGACAAGATCATCAAGTTCGAGGGCTGCTACCATGGACATGTCGATTCGCTGCTGGTCAAGGCCGGCTCGGGCGCGCTCACCCTCGGCCAACCCGACAGCGCCGGAATTCCCGCCGCGCTGGCCGCGCTCACTCTCGCGCTCCCCTTCAATGACATCGACGCCCTGCGCTTCGCCTTCGAGCAAAACAAGGGCGAGATCGCGGCGGTGATTGTCGAGCCGATACCGGCCAATGCGGGATTGATTCTGCCCGCGCCCGGCTATCTCGAAGCGATGAGAAAGCTCTGCACCGATCACGGCACACTCCTCATTTTCGACGAAGTCATGACCGGCTTTCGCGTCGCCCGGGGCGGCGCGCAGGAATTGCTCGGCGTCCGTCCTGATCTTTCCTGCTTCGGCAAGGTGATCGGCGGCGGGCTGCCGGTCGGCGCGGTGGGTGGACGCTCGGACATCATGGACTTTTTCGCGCCCCTGGGTCCCGTCTATCAAGCGGGCACCTTGTCAGGCAATCCCCTCGCCATGGCGGCGGGCCTCGCCCAGCTCAAGATTCTGGAGGAACAAAACATCTTTATGAAGTTGGAGGAACTGGGCGCCAGTCTCGAAGCGCAGACGCGTGATTGCCTAAAATCGTCAGGTCTTGATTATGCTTTTTACCGCGTGGGCTCGATGTTTTGCCTCTTCTTCACCCGTCAGCCTGTCCGCAATCTGGAGGACGCAAAAACGGCAGACCTAAAACAATACGCGCGATTTTTTCATGCCCTGCTCGAGAACGGAATCTACCTTGCGCCATCCCAGTTTGAAACGGGCTTCCTCAGCGCCGCCCATAGCGAGGACGATATTGCGCAGACGGCCCAGGCCATGCGTCATGCCTTGCGGGCAAACTAAGCCACTGCGGCCAGCTTCGGGCAGGCACCGATTAATTCCATCGCTTCGGCGCTGAGATTGCGAATCAGATCCAAATTATTTTCGATGCGGGCGCGGGTCAGGCTGCCCTCGTAAAAAGCCCAGAGAAACCTGCCCTTCAAAGCGGCATCGCCCTTCGCCACCTCACCGCGCGCCTGCGCCTCACGAATCGCCTGCTCAAAAAGCCGCGTGCCGGTCGAAAGAACTTCTTGAATTACCGAGAGGATTCGATCGTCCTGAGAAAAGATTTCCGAACCGAGCGTAAAAACCGGGCAGCCGAGCACACGACCCGTTTTCTCATAGACTTCGATCTGATTTTGGATGGCAAAATCAATATATTTCGTGACGCGGTCGAGTGGCGGAACTCCCGGTTGAAATAATTGGTCCACCAACGCCTTCCGCTCGGCCCACCAGGCATGGATGGACGCAACGGCCAGATCGGACTTGGAATCAAAAAAGTAATAAAAGCTGCCCTTTTTTACTCCGGCCCGTTCGCAAATAACCTCTATGGTCACGGCACCGTAACTTCGCCCCCAGATCAATTCGTTAGCCGCATCGATCAGATGCTGCCGTGAATCACTCTTTCTACCCATAGTAGCGCCATATTAAACCGAATTAGCCACAGGACAAGCTTACAACTTATATAATCAAGCATGCCCCTTTTTGTATAACCCCATAGTGATAAAAAGGTTGCGGACTGGCATGACGCAAATCACATCTTTCTTATTCCCGCTTCAAAATTATATTCGCAAGCCATTGAACCACAAAGTAATCTGTCGTATTAAAAAAAATTTTCCATCGGTAAAAACGTCGAGGCTTTGATCATTCGGACGTCATTCATCAATCCATTTTGAAATCACTATCTCAAAGCATCAAAGGCAAACTTAATGCTTTCCGGGCATATGTTACGATGCTGCTCAGGAGCTGGCGGCTGCGAATCAAGTGCCTTCGCTTTCCTGCGCATTATTTCAACTATCACCGGCATAAAGACGACCATCCCCCGATATTCATCGTGGGTTGCGGGCATAGCGGTACGTCTCTTTTGCTGGCACTGCTGGGAACTCATTCCAGGATTTGCGCGATACCGGAAGAGACGCGCCTAGCCTATCTGTACGAAGCGGATGCTACGGCCTGGTTCAGCGAAGCACGGCAGATGATGCGCTACTTCGACCTTCTCACCATCTCGGAAAACAAGGATCGGTGGGTCGAGAAAACGCCGACCCATATCTACAAAATAGATCTCCTGCGCCAGCTTTTTCCGGGCTCTAAGTTTATTCTCATCATCAGGGACGGTCGCGATGTCGCCTGCTCCATCGAGGCGCGTTGCGGCTCCATCGAGGTTGGGATCGACCGGTGGGTGAACGATAATCGCGCCGGCCAGCCCTTCTGGAAAGATTCCGACGTGCATGTGATCAAATACGAAGCCATCATCGAGCACTTCAGCGAATCGATCCGGGATATCCTGAATTTTCTCGGCGAAGATTTTGAAGAACAAGTGCTGCGCAGCCATGAGAAGCCGAAATATTTTTATTCCAAATCGATCGAGAAACCGCCCGACGCCTCAGCCGCAAACCACAACCAATATCGAAACTGGCAGATCAACCAGAAGCTTTTTGATGGCCGGGGCAAATGGAAAGAGCTATCCGAGGGGAAGAAAAAGATCATCAAGGCAAAGGCGGGCGATATGCTGGTGGAGTATGGTTATGCCGTCGATCAGAACTGGTAGATTATGTTCCAGGCCATCAAAACCAAACTGAAGCGGCGACCCTTTCCGTTGAACCTGGAGGCCTTGCGCGATTGCCGCATCTCCTATGGCCAGTTTGGGGAGGATTTGTTTTTGACCAGCCTTTTGGGCTACGAAAAAACGGACGGAGTTTATGTCGATGTCGGTTGTTTTCAGCCGATCTTTTATTCCAACACTTATATTTTTTACGAGCGTGGCTGGCGCGGGCTGGCCATCGATCCCAATCCGGAATTGCGGGAGGCGTGGCACCGCTATCGTCCGGGCGATACCTTCATCAATGTCGCGATTGGAAAAGAGCGCAAGAAAATGGCGTATCTGCTCAATGAGAAATATCCCGCGATGAACAGGGTGGTGGAAGAAGACCAGGTTTGCGATTTTGATCCGGCCAAGCACAAAGTCAGTTCCTGCGAATCGGTTCCGCTCTCCGAACTTCTCGACCAACACTTGAAGTCGCCACGCATCGATCTGATGAACATCGATTGCGAAGGCCGTGACCTGGAAGTGCTGGCGACGAATGATTTTCAGAAGTACCGCCCGAAGGTCATCGCGATTGAGGATCGCGACATCTCGCTGGAAACGAAGGCGTGCGCGTTTCTTCTCGCGCACGATTATGAGTGCAAGGCCTACATCGGCCTGACGAAGATTTTCCAGGCCAGGAGCTAATTCAAACCCGTTGGCTGGGCGTCGGAGAGGATCAGTTTGGGGCCGCTGTCCGTCTTGATGTCGGAGTCGGAAAAGTGGATGTCACGGGCGTGGACGATCTTCAGGCCGAGCGCCGCCGAGAGGTGGACGTTGGTGAAGGTGATGCCGGAGATGGGCATTTCGGGCAGGCCCCAGATGGTTCCGGCATTGGGAGATTTAGTCGAGATAAGGTTTTTAATGGTGATGGCGGCGAACTGGGGAGTGAGGGGGGTGACGGGTTGGGCGGGGTCGGCGGTGGGGGTGGCGGGGAGCTTGGGGTAGTAGTCGACGATCTCGATGGGGTTTTGGACGCCGGTCATGGTGAGGCGATCGTAGGTGAGGTTTTGGAGGAGGCCGCCGTGGCCGCGGAGGGTTTTGATGCGGATGCCAGCGGTGGTGCCTTCGAAGGTGCAGTCGGTGACGGAGAGGTGGTCGAGGCCGCCTTCGGTGCCGGAGCCGATGGAGAGGCCGTGGCCGTGGCGGAAGTCGCAATGAGTGATGGTGAAGTTTTGGTTGATCTCGGCGCCGCCGGGTTTGATGGCGATGTTGTCGTCGCCGGTGTCGATGGTGCAGCCGTCGATGAGGTAATGGGTGCCGGAGGGGTCGATGCCGTCGGTGTTGTGGGCGGTGGCGGGAGCCGTGATGGTGACTCCGCGGATGGTGACGTCGGCGCAGCGGTAGGGGACGAGGTGGAACATGGGGGAATTTTGGAGGGTGACGCCGGTGATCAGGACGCGGTTGCAGCGCTCGAGCTTGATGAGGTAGGGGCGATGGGTCATGGCTTTGTCGGCCTCGAAGGCTTTCCACCAGGCCTCGCCCTGGCCGTCGATGATACCCTGGCCGCTGATTTCAAGATCGTGGGCGTGGGCGGCGGTGAGGCTGCTTTGGTAGCCATGGCTGTCCTGCGGATAAGTGGCGAGATTATCGCTGATGAGGAGGACCGCGCCTTTGGCTAGTTGGAGATTGAGGTTGCTGGTGAGGACGAGCGGGCCGGTAAGATATTTTCCGGGCGGCAGGAGGAGCGTGCCGCCCCCGGCGCGGGCGACAGCGTCGATGGCTTTTTGGAGCGCGGCGGTGTCGAGGGTCTTGCCATCGCCGACCGCGCCGTCGTCAGCGACCGAGAAGGTTTTGGTGGGGATGACGGGCAGCGCGGGTGGAGGTGCGGGGCTGGTTTGGGCGTGCGCGGAAAGCGGGAGTAGGAACGCGAGCAGGACGGTGATGATGGGCGCGCGGAGCAAGGAGGGTGGGGGTTGAAGCCGGTCAACCGGAAGGATGCGGAAATCCCATCTGATATCGTTGTAACTCAGAATTAAATGCGTTCTCCACGTCTTTGGGCAAGGTCAAATTAGGTGATGCTCGGTTGAATTGATAGGTGAGCACTTCACCTCCCAGTTGGAACATTAAAGGACGATGGGTTGCGAGGTCGATCAAGGCAATCGCGTTGGTCGGCACGTGGTGAGTCAGGGCTACAATAGACGCTGTAGGCATGGGTATGGCAGACTTAAAGACCAGCACCTTTGTGCCTCCCAATTGTGCCACGCCCTTATAATTTTTGGCGGAGATCCAGTTCAACTCAGGAAAATCAGATTTGGAAAAATCAATGTAATAGTGGGAAGCAGAATCATTGGATACTGAGGGTTGCGATGTTCCCGGAAGATAAACAGCAGCCCAAATATCCTTGCACCAGAACACGAGCTTTTGTCCGGAAATGAGCGTTTCCACTTCATAAATTTTCCTGGTTTTACTGACCGTCGCGGTGACTGGAGGATTGGGAACTTCTCCCGGAGGAAGAACCACGTCGGTTGATGTTAGCGTCCACTGGGAAAGATCGGGGGCCGGGTTGAGCAAAGGCCCCGGCGCGAGGGGCGCGCGTGCCGTGGATAATTTGGTTAAGTCCTGAGGTTGCAGGGGCGCGGCTGGCGGGGGAGTCGGCGGTGTCTGGGCAAAGCTGGGGATAGCACCGAACAAAATTACACCCAGCATGCAAGCAATCATTCTCATTGTTTTACCTCTTCAATTTGTTGATCCAAAACCTGGCCAGTGTAGCGATCGATCGCCACATGAACCCAGTAACGGCGCTCGCCCTCGACGAGAAAATTGGAGGCGTTCTGGGCCGTGGTGGGAAATCTCCCCGTCTGGGCCACGACATCGATCATCAGGTCCCAGACGCGGGTTTGCCCCACCGCCGAGAGCGCGCGGATGGCGGCCTCGCGGAAGCGCTGGATATAGGCGACATATTGATCCTGATCGGCTCCGATGGAGCTGGCATTGGCCGGATCGTAAAGGGAGAGATCATTACTGAATCCGTCATAATTGAGGGTGGCAGCTTTGGGTTGGCCATCGAAAAACTGCATAGATGATTGTCCATTGGTAGCGGCCTTATTCGGGTTAACCCATTTGCCGACGAGGTCCCTTGGATTGGTCAGGATGGAGGAGGGATAGCCATTGGCATTGTAGCCGGTGCGTTTAATCAGTCGGGCCGCGATGTCGGCCGCTTCGTATGGGTTGGCGGTACCGGGAAATCCCTGCGTCGGATTCGCGCTGACGGAGGAGTAATTGGTACCGATATTGTTTTTACCCGAATTTAAATCGTCTTTGTAGGCCCCCGCCAAGACGGCCCAGAGAACCGGAGGCTGCTGGGTGTTGAGATTGACTTTACCGGCGACGAGGCCATTGGGATTGTCGGTATCGCCAACGCAGAAGACATCGAGCAGGGCGGAATCGCCGCTTTCCGGATTCATGAAATCGAGGTTTTTCCACGGAGTGTCGGAAAAGGCATAACCGAGTTCCGCCACGGAACGGAAGGGCCGATGCAAGATGTAAGGCCGGCTTTGGTTTTGCAGGCCAACCGAATAGGGGGGTGCGTAGCCGCTATTCGAGTAGGTGGCTGCCGTGGGTATTCCCGTCACAGGCGATACTGAACCAGAGGGTGTAAGTTGTGGGTTGAGGCTTGGTTGATAGCCACCCATGGCACGGCGGACTACACCGTCTGGGTCGGCATAACAGAGATTTTGTGCGTTTACCTGTACTTGAGAGGCATCCCCGTAGTAACGAGTATTACCAGATGTGAATGCTGTCGTGGTCGTGGCCGCATTTTGCGAGTAAGGACCCCAGGGAAAATTCTGTTGTCCCGGGTTGGTAAAATTGGAGGCTTTCCAGCCGGGGGCAATGTTATAATAAAACTCTGTGGTACTGCCATGGTTGATCCAAGTATCAAAGCCTGGATTATTATCCGGCCGGTCCGAGGTGAGCGTCATGGAAGTTTGACTTCCGATCGATGAATCCAAAAAGAGGAAGGAAGGGCAATAATAACCGTTGCCATAGGAGTTCTGGTTGGTTCCCGGAGTACCAAAGCGGGCGGTTCGGGGATCGGCATAACTGACCCAGCTACCGGACTGGCCATCCCAACCCACCCCCGAATCGTAGATGCCGGAATTGCTGGCGAGCATGGTGGGAGGTTTGGCGTTGGTATATTGAGACCCCCCCGTCATATTTGGGCAAACATATTTTTCGTCATACGTTTCCCACTTGCCATTTTGATCGAGATATTGCATCCGGAAGGTGAGGTAGCCGTTGGTTGTTCCATTAAAGTCGAAGTCCTGAGTAGTAGATACACAGACGACGCCGTTATAGGGAAATTCGATGGGATAGAGACCGATGGGCACGCCCACGTAGTAAGTGCTGGCCTGAGGTGGTGGCGTAGGCAGGTTGAGAGGATTGGCTGAAAATTGGTTGCTCCAGGGAGCAGCAGCAGCGACATCCGAAAGGAACCCGGACCCATTAGTCGGACCGCCAAAAGCGAGTCCTGCTGAATTTGCCAATTGAGCGTAGAGACCTGCGGTGGGCTTCTGGAGCGACAAATTGCTCCCAAAGGGCTGCCCAGCCATGGCGAGGAGGGTTGGCTCCCGGAATAACTGCTGGCCCGTAGCACCCCGCGGGATGGTAAAAGTAATCGTTGCGGTCGCAGGGCTAACTGCGGTTGGGCTGCCCGTATAGGTTATCTGGGTCCCCCCTGGAGCCGCGAGGAACGTAGGAGGTGCAACGGCCGAAGTGGAGTCGACATTGTTTGGGTTGTTGGAATAGTTATCGAAACCGGAGGAACTGAGCAGGGAATAGCCACCCGTGCCGCTCGACTGAATATGAGCCGGATCAGTGCTATCGGCCAGGAGCCGGAATTGGGTTGGACCGAGGCCGCCGCTGGATTGTGTGTACCGGTAATCGGTATTGACATCATGCGGGTTCCAGATTTCAGGGATCATCATCGCCAGGCCGACACCCGTATCTTTCAACTTACTGGAGGCATTGCTCTCCGTTATACTGTCGGCGTAAATGGGATTCGGGTTGCGAATGCAAAGTGCTCCGTAACGGACGCGGTAAAAGTAGGGCAGGTTTTCGACCCCGCGGCATTCCATGGTGGTCGTACCCCCACTTGACTGAGGGTCCGTATAATCCCCATAGCCGTCATCATACGCAATTTCGGGGGCATAATTGCAGGGTTGGAACTGGGCGATGATATTGGCACCGATCTGGATGATCTGCAGGTCAACAGAGGTATCGATCGTGTTCTGGTAATTCCAGGGATGGCTTTCGTTTCCATTATTTTGTGCGTTGGTGGCTGGTTTCAAGTAAGTGAGGCTTTTGCCCTTGGAACCGGCGAGGATGGCTCCCTTAAGGAGCTCAAAAAAATCGGGGTCGTGGGGTTTGTTGCATTGAGCAACGCCGTGGCCATTGCTGCCGGAGCCGACGCCTATCTCCAGGATGACTCCTTTTCCAAGTCCGGAGCCACCATTATGAACATTGTAGAACCATTTGTTACGGTTGTTGTCGTTGTTATCGGTAGTCCAGTTTAGCCCAAAATATTTTTGGATGTTGGCGGTCGTGCCCTGGGCGAGGAAGGCCTGGGAAATGCCGTAGGTGTTTTCCAACTGCCAGAGATCATAATCAGCACCGGTGGGAGATGGTGATGGGTTGTTTAAGCCGCTGCGCAAGGCGCTGGGCCCCTGGTAGGTGAGCCAGGCGAGGCGCATGAGGTTGAAGCGTCTTTTGACGAGGGGATCGCCGACGTTGGCGGTGCTTCCGTCGTTACGGGTAAATGTGCGCTGTACGAGGCTGGTGAGAAAGGAGGGGTTGATGAAGCCGTTGGTGGAACTATCGAAACTGGCAGAATTAAGATCGTCGGCGAAGGCAGCGTTGCTGCCCGAGGCGGCCGGGTCGGCTGCACTGCCCTGGGCCATGCGGGGGCGGTTGACATCGGGCTGGTAGGAGGGGGCGTTGATGTCGCGGGAAAAGGTGCCCATGAACTGGAGGGCGTTCTGGCAGTTGGCGGCGGTGTTGGTGACGGAGCCGATGTCGTTGACGAGGAGATCGATCAATTGCTGGCGGCTGGTGAATTGGCGATCGGACTGGCCGCTGGTGTTGCTGCTTAACTGGCCGTTGCCGGTCTGGAGAAAGCCGGAGGAACTGGCTTGGAGGTTGAGGAAATAGTTCTGAAAATTCAGGGCCGGGAAGGCCGAGGTGGAGGTCGAGAAATTATAGGCGGGGATGACCCCGGTGGTGCCGAGGGTGGCGTAGTTGCGCCAGCCGATGAGGGCGTTGATGGCGGCGTTGCTGAGCAACTGGGCGCTGGAGCCGGTGGACGTGGGCCTTAAATCGGAGTTTCCATCGGGAAGGATCAGCTGGCGCAAATCGGCGTTGGCGAGGGTCGATTTGATGCTATAGCCGGGCGGCGGGGTGGCGTTGGCGGAATTGCTGTTGAGGGGGAAGCCGGCGACGTTCATGTCGAGGAGTCCGCCTTCGTCGTAGACGGTGTAGGCGTAGCGTCCGACGACGGGATTTTTGGTGGCGCTGGGGGCGACGACGCCGGGCGGGGTGGCGCAGAGGGTATTCGACCAACTGCCGGTGGCATCGGAGCCGTCGCGGCAGACCAGAATCCAGTCGGGGACGGTGAAGCCGTTGCTGCCGGTGACGGGGGTGGGGTCGGTGGTATTGGGATTGGCCTTGGGAAGGAGGAGTGGTTGGTTCCAGCGCTGGGCGCTGTAGGAGCGTCCGTTGAGAGAAGGCATGGAGGTGGCATCGTTAGGGTCGGTCGAGAGAGTCGATTCGGTGGGGGGATAGTTTTTCGTGTTGGGGTAGTCGGCGGAATCGGTGGTGGGATAAAAGGGAATGCCAGTGGCGCTACGCTTGATGAGGTTGGGGAGAGGGTTGGGGAATGGGATGGTGGCCTGGGTGCCGGATGTGGTCCAGTTGCGGCTGGGCACCATGGTGAGGGGGACGGCAACGGTGGCGGACGTACCATTGACGGTTACGGACCGGGAAACGTAGACGGGATTGAAGATGGTGAGTGACGAGGGGGCGCTGGTGGTCAAGGGAGCGGTCGTGGTGGGGGAGGCGGCGCCAATTTCGGCCTGGAAATCGGAGATGATGGAGTTGACGGCGCCAGCGGCGAAGAGGTCGGTGCGGGTCTGGTTGGCGCTGGAATCGGAGACCTTTTTTTCGAGGAGGGCGCGGGAGAGGAAGGCGAGGGTGACGATGGAGAGGAGGAGGACGAAGGAGAGGACGACGAGGAGGGCCGAGCCGTTGCGACGGCGGGCGACTTTGGTGCAATAGGTTTTGATCGAGGCGAGATTGAGGATCATGGAAGTGGCCTTTCGGTTTATAAAGTATTGTTGAGATAGAAAATGCGCTGGTAGATGCGGACCTGGGAGGCGACGGCCTTGGGTATGCCTATTGTGGTGGCGAAGTTGGCTTGATTTACGGTATTGAGCCAGTTGGTGGCAGGCAGGACGGGAAGTTTGTTCTGACTTACGGATTGGGATGAAAGTGAATTTAGCAGCGTGCCCGTGGTAGGCGACCATTGGGGGCCGACGAGAGCCTGGGCCATGGCCTGGAGGGGGGCGGTTTTGCCGCCGAGGAGTTTTTGGCTACTTTGGTCGAGGATGGCGATGGTGACGACGACGCCCTGAACGTCGGCCATGCCGAGGGGCTTCCAGGTTTCCGCGTTGGCGGTGCCGTTGGTGCAAATATAGGCGTGATAGTTGGTGGCGTCGTACCAGCGGGAGCCAACTACATAGCCGCTCTGGCTGGTTTGGGGGGGCGCGGTGGCATTGAGCTTGTTATTGGCGGCAACACCGGAAGGGAGGGTGTAGTTGATGGCCGGGACGACGGAGTAGGTTCCATCGTTGAGCAGGAAGCAAAATTCGAGGCGGAAAACGGAGTCGCCGAGGACGTGGAAATTGGAGCCGGGATTGGGTTGGTTGTCGGCGGTGTTATAGCTTTGGGCGTTGTCGATGCCAGCCCATTGCTGCTGGCCTACGATCGTGCTAGCGGGAGTGGGAGTGTAGTCGGTGAGAACACTACCCAATCCATTACTAAAGTTACTAAAAGTGAGATAGACCAAGGGGTAGCCGGGGGTGGCGTCGGGATCCCAGGTCAGGCCCCAGGCCATTCTTTCGAGCTGGAGGCTTTTGGTATTCGGGTTGGGGTTGATGCGGTAGCCGATCAACGAGGTGTTGCTTTCGTTGGCGGTGGATTCCGCGGAGTTAAAATAGCCGGGGACCTCGCTGAAGAAAAAGAAGGTGTCGCTGTAGTTATTTTGGGCGGCACCGGCTGAGTTGTTGTCGGCCTGCTTGACGAAGTGGAAATCGACGTCGGGGCGGCGGAGCATCCAGGTGAAGTCGGTGGCCATGCGGTCAAAAACGAGTCGGGCCTGGGTATCGGCATCGAGGCGGACGGTGCTGAGTTTGGTGACGGAGGTGGCCGAGGCGAAAAGCTGGGCGATGAGAAGGACGAGGAGGGAGAGGACGAGGAGAGCCGTCATCATTTCCACCAGAGTGAAACCAGCCGAAGGTCTTTGGCGCGGAGAGGGAAAGGGATTCATTTTAGTGATCCAGCCAATTTCGGTTGAGGGAAACGACGGTCTCGACGGATCCGGTGAAGTTCTTCGGCGAGGAGGTAGTGTCGGTGGCCTTGGAGGTCTGGCCTGAATCGGCCAAAGCGGGCCAGGTGACGAGGATGCGGACGCGGGTGGGTCCATTGCCTTTGGGGTTTGTGGCCGTAAGGGAGGTGCCTGGCGGATAGAAATCGACCTGAACCCGGTAGCGCGGGTTCGTAGTGGAACTGGCATTGGCCGCTTTCAAATAATAGTTATAGGAGTTGGCCAGGGAACCATCATCCTGGACAAAGAAGGTATAGCTTATAGGAGTTTGGTTGGCCCGGGGGATTTTGATGCCGTAGTATTGCGAGGGGATGACTGACGATGCATAGATAGGATCACTCAGGGCCGTGGGCGCGGGGGTGTTGCGGAGGTCGTCGACGACGGAGGCCATGATGCCGGTGGCGACGGTCTGTTCGACCATGTTCTTGTTGGCGGTGATGCCGATGGGCAGGAGGGCGATGAGGGTGAGAAGACAGAAGACGGCCACGCCCATGGCGACGGTGACCTCGACGAGGGAAAAGCCTGCCTTTGCTTGATGAGAGGTAGGGTTCACGGGCGGTAGCTCTTGACCAGCCCGGTCGAGCCATCGATCTGGATGGCGCAGACGTTGCCGGTGGTGGTGACGGTGGCACCGTGGCTCGGTTCCAAGCCGACTTCGAGGTAGTCGACGACGGGCGCGGCGGTGCCGGTGGTTTGGTTGATGATCGAGGCATCCCCCTGCGGGCCGAAACGGATCATGTTGCTGAAGTTGTAATTGGCGCTGGACGAGGCGGCCGCGAGAGGCCAGGCGAAGCCGAAGCCGCTCGAGCCAACGGGTGTGCCCAAATAGTAGTTCTGACTGCCGGGGGTGGGGCGGACCATGGTTCCCGTGGTATTCGCCGAGAGATTGAGGAGATGGATGTTAGGGAACTTCATCAGCTTGGAGATGGCAACGAGGTTGAAAGTTCCGCTCGAGTTGTTGGGCGACCAGGTTTGGCTGCTGTAGAAACCATTTGAGCCATCCGCCGACGCGGCGATGGCGACGACGACGAGGCCGTTGCCCGAGGCGGGTGGGGTGGCCTTGCTGGAGGCATCCACTTCATCAAAACCGACATAGACGTAAGTATTATTCGCCATGGCGTAGGCCCTGGCCTGCTCCATGGTTTCAGACATGTCTGAGACGACCTGATTGAATCCGCCGGACAGGATGCCGCTGAACGACTTCAACGAGAGCGCAGCGACGATGAGCCCTATGGCGAGAACCGCCAAGATTTCAACGAGGGTAAACCCGGACCGGCGAGCGCTGATCCTTTTACTTGCCCTTACCTCCATTGAATAAACAATTAGCATCGATTTACAATAGATTCAGAGGTTTTGCCGCATGGAGGAGAAAGAGGTTTAAAAAGCTATTTTTAAAGTTGCTCAAATGATCGATTCGCTCTAAAGCTTAGCGGAACTTATCCCAAAGCTTTCAAGATCGCAATATGTATTTACTTTATAATTCAAATTTTTTCTTTGGCGGGATCAGACAGCCGGCTTTTTTAAGTAGTAAAAAAGCTATTATTAAGAGGTAAATTTCGATTTTAGATCACTTTTTATTATTTTGGAGCGAGCGATAATGTATATACAACTTTTAGACAGTTTTAGTGACGCAAGCGCTCAAAAACATTAATTTACTTTGTACTCCTTATGACGGCGAAGGACCTTTTATCACCCCTCCATTTGAGCGCCCCAAGGTTGAAAGATGACCTTGTCGCTTTGGGTGCAGAAAATAACAATGGTAGCGGGAGTGGCTGTTGGCGGAGGTTCGCCGAGACGCTTGCGGTAAGGTGATTTTATTTTATGGCGCCCACTCAAACACCCTGGCTGGAACAGACGTGGCGCTGGTTTGGGCCGACGGATCCGATTCCGTTACAACATATCCGGCAGGCGGGAGCAACGGGCGTTGTTACGGCGCTGCATCATATCCCGAATGGAACGGTCTGGCCGATCGAAGACATCCGGCGGTGCCAGGAACAAATTGAGCAGGCCGGGCTGCGCTGGTCGGTGGTGGAAAGCGTGCCGGTGCATGAGGAGATCAAACAAGCGCGAGGAGATGCCGGACGTTACCTGGCCAACTACGCGCAGAGTTTGCGCAACCTGGCCGCGTGCGGGATCAAGGTGGTCTGCTACAATTTCATGCCTCTGCTCGACTGGACGCGGACCGAGCTGAAGTGGCTGCTGCCCGATGGCGCGGAGGCGTTGCGCTTTGATGCGGTGGACGCAGCGGTGTTCGATATTTACATTCTCCAACGCGAAGGAGCGGAGAAGAGCCACACGGCGGAAGTGGTGGCGAAGGCGGCGAAACGCCACGAGCAAATTACCAAGGAAGAACGCGACGCGCTGATGCGGACAATCCTGCTGGGGCTGCCCGGCACGGTGAAGGACCTGACGCTGGATGAGTTCCGCGAGGCGCTCGCCCAATACAAGGGAATCGATTCGGCCCAGCTGAGAAAAAATCACGCGACGTTTTTGCGCCACGTTGTGCCGGTGGCCGAGGAGGTTGGTGTTTCGCTTTGCATTCATCCGGATGATCCCCCCTTCCCGATTTTTGGACTGCCGCGGATCGCGGGAACATCGGACGATCTCGATGCGATCCTGGCCGCGGTCGATTCACCGGCGAACGGGATCACGTTCTGCACGGGATCGCTGGGCGCGCATCCGGCCAACGACCTTCCCACGATCTTTCGCCGGGTGGGGGAGCGGGTCCACTTTTTGCACCTGCGCAATGTGAAGCGGGAGGCGGATGGGAGTTTTTATGAGGCGGAGCATCTCGGTGGGAGCACGGACATGGCGGCGGTGATGCTGGCAATTACGGAAGAGCTGGATCGTCGGGCGGCGCGGGGAAAGCGCACGCCGTTGCCGATGCGGCCCGATCACGGTCACCGGATGCTGGGCGACCTGAACCAGACTTTTTATGCGGGATACTCGGCGATTGGTAGGCTGAGGGGTCTGGCCGAGCTGCGCGGGCTGGAGCGGGGCATCCGCCACATGCAGGCCATCCAATTAAAGCCATGAACCTACCTGCCCCGCGCACCCATTGGAGATGGGGAATTTGCCTGATCGTCTTTTTCGCGACGATGATCATCTATTCGGACCGGCAATTTCTTTCGCTGCTCAAGTCGACGCTGGCGAATGACATCCACTGGACCGACACGCAGTTTGCGGACGTGAACGCCTGGTTTTTGGGAGCCTATGCGGTGGGAGTGCTTTTCTTTGGCCGTTTCATCGACAAGGTGGGCGTGAAAATCGGCTATGCGACGACGGTCTTTCTTTGGGGCCTGGCGGCGCTGTCCCACACCTTGGTGACGACGGTGGAGGGTTTCGTCTTTGCGCGTATTTTTCTCGGCCTGAGCGAAGCGGGCAATTTTCCGGCGGCGATCAAGACAATCGCGCAGTGGTTTCCACGCGCGGAACGGGCCTTCGCGACGGCGCTGTTTAATTCAGGGGCCAACATCGGCGCGATTGTCGCCCCGTTTGTGGTCGCGTGTTTATTAAAAGACGGTTTCACCTGGCATACGCCTTTCTACATTTCGGGCGGCGCGAGCATCCTTTGGGTGAGCGTCTGGTGGTTTTTCTTCAGCGCGCCCGAAAAGAACAAACTCGTCTCGCCATCCGAGCTGGCGTTGATCCGGAGCGATCCGGTTTCGCCGGAGGAGAGCGCCCCGGCGGTGCCGTGGTTGAGCCTGTTCCGTTATCCGCAGACGTGGTCGTTCATCGTGGCGAAATTTTTGACCGACCCGGTCTGGTTTTTTCTTTTGTTCTGGCTGCCCGATTATTTCAAAGCGACGCGGCATCTCGATATCAAGTCGAGCTGGCCGCATCTCATGACCATCTATGCGGTGGTGACGGTGCTGAGTCTTTTCGGCGGCTATCTGCCGGGCTATTTGGTGCGGCACGGGTGGAGCGTGACGCGCGCGCGCAAGACGGGACTGTTCATCTATGCGCTGCTGGTGCTGCCGATCCTGGCGGTGACGATGGTGGGCGACTGGACGGCGGTGTTGCTCATCGGCCTGGTGGGCGCGGCGCATCAATCGTGGTCGGCGAATCTTTTCACGACGGTCTCGGACATGTTCCCGCGGAATACCATCGGGTCGCTCGTCGGCATGGGAACGATGGCCGGTGGGGTGGGCAGCATGCTTTTCCAGCATGTTTGCGGGAAAGTGCTGGATGCCTCGGGTGCCGGGGGCGCGCAGGCCGGTTACCTGCTGCTATTTACCTATGCGGCTTTTGCGTACCTGGTGGCCTTTGGCTTGCAGCATTTGCTGGCGCCGAAATTCGAGCCGCTGAATTTGCACGCGAAGAAACCGGCCTGAGCGAAGAGCTTATTTACCGAGGTCGAGTTTGTAATCGACGGGCGCGACGGGCTGGTCCAACAGTTCAATTTCCGTGGAGGTGCCGAGGTCGGCGGGGTCTTTCCAGGAGCGCAAGGCCCAGACGACTTTTTTGTCGGGAGTGACCTCAAGCACCTGGACGGTGGAGGGCCATTCGGCGGGATTTTTTAATTTACCCGAACACCAATTGGAGATGAGGGTGTTGCCGTTGGCCAGGCGGCAGGCGCCCTGGATGTTGAGGAGGCGAATGGTGGGGACATCGGACTGGTTGAATTCCCAGACGGTTTTACCCTGGGGATTGATTTCGCGGACGTAGGCGCGGGCGTCGCCGGAGAGCAGGATGTTTCCGTTGGTAAGGCGGTACGCCTGCCAGCCGTTTGGTTCGTTGAGCGACGAGACGACGTTTCCGTTCAAATCATATTCGACGAGTTTGCCTTCGCTCATGTGGGGGACGAGGATGGTGCCGGAGGGCGTCATGCGGATGTGGCGGAACTGGCCGTGGATGTTTTTAACGGTGGTGGGGATGGGGATGACTTTGAGGAGGGTGTTGGTGGCGGTGTTGAAGATCATCGCCTGAGCGGGGTGGCCGTTGCGCATGATGAGGACGCGGTCATGGCCGAGGTATTGGGCGGAGTGAACTTCGGTGCCGACGGGCGCGCTGTAATCCCAGACAAGTTTTTTGTCGGGCGAGACGATGCCCGCGCCGGACATGCGGGAGAAGAGGATGTTGCCATCGGGCAGCATTGAGACGTCGTCGAATTCCTCGACGCCGCCGCGCGCGGCTTTGATGGGGATGGAATATTGCCAGACGATTTGGCCGCCCCGCACGATGAACATCGATTGCGCGTTTGGTTTACGGGTGTCCCACTCGCCGGTGTAAAGGAAATCATGCTGCAAGAGTCCGTTGCCGGGCAGCACGTCAGGTGAATCGGGGACGTTGGGCGGCCATTCCGGCGCCTTGGCTTTGGCCGGGGCCCGGGCCACGGGAAGCGCGGTTGAAGGGGACGGGGGTTGAAGAGCCTGATGGATGAAGGCGTGGAATTTTATCACCAGTCCGATCACCAGAAGCCAGAAGACGAGACCGAGAAAAATTTCCCAGCCCTTGGTTGAGGATGTTGGCGGTGGATTCATGAGGCCAATGCGGTTAAAGCTAGTTACCGAGTTCCCATTCGCAGCTATCGGTGACTTTACCCTGGCTGGAAGTTCCGGTGGCGGCGATTTGGTTTTTGCCGGGCTGGAGCGCGACGTTGGGCCAGCGGAAGGTTTTGACGTTGTTGGGCTGGGCGGTTCCGAGCGAGGTTCCGTTGACGGAGAGTTCCACCTGGTCGCAATTGGAGAAAACTTTTACCTCAGTGGTGGGCTGCTTGCGCTGGACCATGCGGCGCGAGGCGATGTAGACCATGGGCTTGTCGCTCCAGTTGGCCTGATAAAAAAAGTAGGCGTCCTTTTTGATGGAGCGATCCTGCGTGACGAGTCCCTTGTCGTTGAGGTCGGGCTGGCTGCCTTCCCTACGCCCATCGGATTGAAAATCAAACATGCACCAGATGAAGGTGCCCCAGAGGCTGGCGTTGTCCTGAATGTTCGCCCAGTCGTTTTCGTGGACCCAGGTCTGCCATTCCTCAGGATGAAAGGGGCCTCGGTTGGCCTGAGGTTTGGTGAGGGGGCCTTCCTGATGCTGGGCGGTGTTCGCTCCCGCGCCATATTCGCTGATGCCGACGCGTTGGTGGATTTCCTCGCGATGCTTGTCAATCGCCGGGTCCATATCGGTGACGTTGTTGCTGTACCAGCCGGGGTAGGTGTTGAAGCAGAGGTGATCGGGAACGTAGTTGTAGGATTTGCCCTGGCGATCGGTCGCGGCCACGATGAGGCGCGAGGAGTCGAGTTCCAGGATGACGGATTTCAGGTGCTGGAGCAGTTTGGTTGTCGGTTCGGTATCGGTCTTGGCGTTGCCCAATTCATTGAAGAGGCCCCAAAAAGTGGCGCTGGGATGATTGTATCTTTGGAGGATCAGCTCGCGCAGTTGCTGCTCGGCATTGGCCGCGAACTCGGGGGAGTCGCGGGTTTCGTTGACGAGGGAAACTTCGTTCCAGAGGAGGAGGCCGTTTTGATCGCAGAGGTGGTGGAAGTATTCGCTCTGCGGATAGTGGGCGAGTCGTATGGCCGTCGTGCCCATGTCGAGGATGATCTGGGCGTCTTCATCATAATTTGCCGTTGTGGTCGCCCATCCCTGGTCGCCCCAATCCTGATGTTTGTTCACGCCGCGAATCGGATAAGGCTGGCCATTGAGCAAAAAGCCCTTGTCTTCCGTGATCTCCACGCTGCGCAAGCCGAGAGGTTGGACGATGAAATCGACCACGTTGCCGTTGTTGAGGACGGAGACAGTGGTGGTGTAGAGATAGGGGTCCTTGCGGGCATTCCACAAATGAGGAGATGGGATGGCGAGATTGGTGATGACGGTGCCGGTCTGGCCAACCAGGATGGAAGTGGGCTGGGTTTGGGTGGCGACGACCTTGCCGTCCGCATCCTTGATTTCGGTTTTTATCTGGGTCAGGGTATGGGCTCCGCCATTGGAAATGAGGGCTTTGACTTCGACCTGAGCCTCGGAGCTGCCGAGCGATTTGATCGTCTCGAAGACGCCGGGAGAGGCCATATCGAGAGGCGTGATGCAAACGGGATCGGTGACGATCAAATGGACGGGGCGGTAGAGGCCGCCATCGATGTTAAAATCGCCGGAGAGCGGGGGGACATCCTCCTGATGAGAGTTGTCGACCTGGATGCGGAGATCGTTCGCGGCCCCGTAATGCAGGACGGGGGTGAGTTCGTAACAGAAGGCGGTGACGCCGCCGCGATGTTCGCCGAGAAGCTGGCCGTTGAGGTAGGCTTTGGACACCAGGGAGGCGGCCTCAAAGAGGATGAAGACGCGCTTGCCTTTCCAGTCGGCGGGAATATCGAGACTGCGGGCGTACCAGCAAGCGCCGCGGTAGTAGCCGCTTTTATAGTGGGGATCGTTCTTGCGATCGCCACTGGCGTCGGCGCTTTTTGTATTCCAGGTGTGAGGGATGTTGACGCTTTCCCAGGGACCGGTGGGAGCATCGACCGCCACGTCGTCCTTGATGAATTTCCAACCGTCGGAAAGCAATTGATCCTGCCGGCCGTCGCAGAGGCCGTGCGACTGGCCGAGAAGGGAAAAGAGAACGAGGGCGATTATTTTTACGGAGCATTCCCGGAGGGAAAGCCGGGGGCGCAGAGAGGGGTGGATTAGATTCATGATAGGTTTGGACTCTGCGGGTTCGCTGAAAAAAATACCGGCAGGAATCAGGTGCCGTCCGCAGGAGCAGTGGAGGGCGACCCGTTTACCGGCGAGGGAAGCCGGTGGGGCAGGGCGGTGGTCAGGCCGTCGGTAACGGTCACCGGTTTGGAGTCGACCGTCACGGTGGCCGGTTTCAGGCCGTCGCGGGTGGCCGTGAGGGTGATCGTTCCGGGTGTGAGGGTGGAACGGATGGCGACCCGGTTAATGCCGCATTCGGTGTTGAGGTAGAGGTTGTTGGTCGAGTCGACGATGCCGACGTTGACTCCGCCGCGCCAGATGCAGGGGCCGTCGACTTTGAAGTCGACGCGAGCCTCATCGGTCGGGCAACGTTCGCCCTTGTCGTCCACGACTTCGACATCAAAGAGGGCGACATCGGAGCCGTCGGCCTGGAGGCCCTGGGGACCGAGAATGGGAGTCAACTTGATGGCGACCGGCGCGCCCGCGGTGACGAGTTTATGTTCGCAAACGACTTTTCCATCCCTGGTACCGACAGCCTTGATTTCACCCGGCACCCAGGCGATGTCGGGAAATGGAAACAGGTAACCGTTGGTCGGCTTGTCATCGACGCCGACGGATTTGCCGTTGATGAATAGTTCGACGGAGTCGCAGTTGGACACGACATACATGGTTTTTTTGGTGCCCGCAGGATAGGTCCAGTGACCGATGATATGGATGTCGGGCTGGTCGTTCTGCATGACGCGATAGGCGTAAAAGGCCTCTTTGGGGAGACGGACGGAATCGACCTTGCCGCTGACGCGGCAGACTTGGCTGCTGTCCTGGCGACCATCGGCATTGGAGTCCGACCAGTAGATCGAGGCGTAACCGGCCCATTTGGCGTGGGCGGGATCGGTATTGGAAATCCGGTTCCGGTAGTAATCGTCGTAGCGTTTGATCGCGCCGTCGCTGGCGAATTTGCCGTCGCTGGTGGGCCCCCTCCCCACGCAAAAGGTTTCCGAGTTCAAGCCATAGGTGTCCTTCGGCCCGGGCTTGAATCCGAAGTCGGGCGGGGAATAATCGTCCCAGTACTGCCGGGCGGCTTCCTCGCGAAAATCCTCCGCTTCGAGATAGGGGAGCTTGTCGCGGCGGACTTCGCTGAAGGTGCGGAAGAGATCGGAGGGCCCCTTGCGCTTGTCCTTGCCGTCATCCTGGCCGATCATGATGCCATAGTATTCAGAAATTCCGTCGGCATCGGGTTTGATGTCGCGGCAGCCCATGGCGCGGCCGCCGTTGGGGTCCCATTGTTTTCTCAAATCGACCATCTGCTTCATGTGGTCGCCGGAAATGCCGTTGTTGCCCGCTTCCCAGCCGATGATGCCGGGGTGGTTGCGCATGTAGATGATGGAGTCACGCATGACGGCCACGCGCTGGTCCCACTCGGGACCGGTGACGTCACCTTCCTTGTCGCCCGCGGGACAGAGATTGGCGATGCCGTATTTGTCGAGGGCGTCTTCATCGACGCGCTGGGGGGTGATGTGCATCCAGCGAATGTAATTGGCGTTGCTTTGGCGGATGAGCGCGGCGTTGAAATCGTGCATCCAGTCGGGATAGGCCTGGCCGAGGCCGGCCCAGTCATCGGAAGAGCGCTGGGCGTAGCCTTTGAGGTAAACGAATTTGTCGTTGATATAGACGCCACCCGTTCCGGCGCCGCCCTTGAACTCGACCTTGCGAAAGCCGGTGCGGGTCTTGACGACGTCGACGACTTTGTCATCGACCTTGAGGATGGTGTAGACGTCGTAGAGATAGGGGTCGGTCGTGTCCCACCAATGGACATTGGTGAGGTGGCCCGAGGCCAGGATGTCGTCGGTCTGGCTGTTGACCATGTCGGAGTTATCGCCGGTAAAAGAGGCGCAAAGTTTTCCACCGGCATCGACCACGGCGACGGAGAGGGTGACGACTTGCTGCTCGGCTTCGTTGCGGACCTGGGAATCGACGCTGAGGTCGCAGGTTTTGTCCTTGATGGAAAAATTAGTGGGAGCGACGTAGACGCCGGTGGTTTGAAGATTTTCGTAGAGGGGAAGGGTCTGGTAGACCTTGCCGGTGAGATGAAGCCAGACGTCGTTATGCAGACCGCCGTAGTTGGGATTGAAGGCGTTCGTATCCCACTCATAACCGCTCTTGGTGGCAGGATCGACGCCCTTGCCGTTGTCCACCCTCACCGCCAGGACGTTGTCGCCCGGGCCGAAGTTGACGAGCTGGGAGATGTCGATGCCGCAGGCGGTGACGCCGTTGTCGAATTCGCCCACGGGCTTGCCGTTGACGAAAAAGCGGGCCGACTGGCGCATGCCCTCGAATTCAACAAAGACTTTTCCGTCTTTGGCGCCGGCGGGAAGCTTGAAGTGCTTGCGATACCAGGCCGGGCCGTGGTACTCGCCGGTATCACCACCGCCATGGGAGATGAGTTTACGGTAGCTATCCACGTCGTTGTAGGTGTGAGGCAAGCTGACGTCGTCCCATTTTGAGTCATCGAAAGTGGGGGCCTCGGCACCCGGGATGTCCTGCTTGATGAACTTCCATCCCGGATTCAGGCTGTAGGTAGCTCGCGGTGAGGCCGGTGGAACATAGATCGAGTCGTCGGCCTGGACGGCATGGTTAAACATGAAGAGGGCGAGAGCCAGCGCAAAGGGCGTGCCCAACCGGGTGAATAGAGACGGGTGGTACATGGATGAGAAGGTCTGTTTCAACTTGGGAGAAAGGCTCGATTCTCTAGTGGCGGAGAGAGGGTATAAGAAGTGAAAAGCAACCAGAAAATGGAGAGCGATAGAGAGTCTATCTTGTTGACAGAATTACAACAAAAACACAAATTACAAGCATAGAAAGTTTGGCGTTTTACCTCGCGAGGGATGTTTAATTCGGATATGGCTTTTTCTCAAAAATTTAGCGGATATCCGCCAGCGAGATGAAGTTTCCCCGTGCCGGTTTGAGGCAGATTGGTCGGCCATGAGCGAACCCCTACGTTATGCCCTGGTGGGCGCCACTGGAATCGGTGGCTATCATCTCCAAGCCATCCGGGAACTGGAAAAGAACGGCCTGGTCCGGCTGGTGGCAGTCGCGGATCCGGCGCTGGGAAGACTACCGGATTTGCGAAACGAACTCACCGCCCAAGGGGCAGGCTGTCATCTTGACTACCGCGAATTGCTGCGGCATGAAGCAGAGCTTGATGTCGTGGTGCTTTCGGTGCCGATCCCTTTTCATTTTGAGATCACGCGGGCGTGTCTTGAACGCAATCTCTTCATTTACCTGGAAAAGCCACCCGTACCCCTGATCCAACAATTGGAAAGCCTGATCGCGCTGGACAAAAACCGGCGCGTCGGGGTCGGTTTCCAGATGATCACCGCGAATTGGGTGCAGAATTTAAAGCGGGCGATCCTGGAGGGAAGGCTGGGGCGGGTGGAGAATATTCGCATCGGCGCCTGCTGGCCACGGCTGGACCATTATTATGGACGCAACAGTTCGGCGGGAAAAATGTTCGTGCAGGGCGAGCCGGTCTTGGATGGTCCGGCGACGAATGCGCTGGCCCACCTGATCCACAACGCAATGTTCCTGGCCGGGGCGGCAACGGACGAGTTTGACGCGCCGGTGGAAATGACGGGCGAACTTTACCGGGCGAGATCGATCGAGAGTTACGACGTGGCCTGTCTGCGCGGAAAATTTCGTTCGGGCGTCAACTTCACGGCGGCGCTGACCCATGCCACGGAGGAGTCGCTGCCCTTCCAGATGGAGGTACGCGGCACGGAAGGCTGGGCCCGGGTGTCGCAGGATGGCGCCGTTTTTGAAAGCAGCTTCCCGAGTGAGGCCTTCCGTCCAGACACCTTCGAGCAACTCGTCGATAAAACCCATCGTCAATTTCTCGCCGCCGCGCGCGGTGAGCAGCCCCGGTTTTCCACCCCGCTGGCCGACACGCGCGGGTATGTTCTCGCCACGAACGGGATGTTGCTCTCGTCGGGCGGCATCCGGTCGATTGAGGCGAGCCATCTGCGCACCTATACGCGAGGAGACGAAAAAGGTTATGACGTCGTCGGGTTGCGGGATGCCGTTATCGCCTCATTCCAAACCGGAAAGCTTTTCTCGGAACTGAATTTGCCCTGGGCCACAAAGACCGCGCCGGTTTCCGTTGAAGGCCTGACCAATTTTGAGCTGCCTCGTTAAACGAAATGACTCCGATTTATTGCGTTTCGATCTGGAGAACGTTGATCGAGTAGGGGTCAAGCGTGCGGCTGAAGGTCGCGGAGAGTCCGCTTACTTTTGAGACCACGGGCACTATTTTTTGCGGGGCATCGATGCTGTTCGTGTCGGCAGGATCAGCGGAGCTCAGCTCAACCGAAGTTCCATCCGGCGCGACCTTGGCTGCGCCTTTCAAATTGATTTGCACGTCTTGTGAGGAACTCGAGATGTTCACGATCTTGAGGTAGAGGGTGCCCTTGGCGCTGTCCTTCGTGGCCACGTAATAGAGCACGGGCAAGTCCTTGGGTGGTGGGGTCGGCTTTTTTTTCGGCGTGGGTGGCTGCCATGTCTGCGTCGGAATGTTGTCGCCCGTGATGGGGACAACGGTGTCCCCGAGATAAGTGTTGAACATTTTTTGCGCGTAATAGGAAGGTGAGCCGTAACTGGTGAGCGTATCGTAACCGATCAGATCCGATTTCCACTGCATGCCGCCCGGATTGACGTTGACGAAAAGCGGGGCGTAGCTGGCCAGGACGACCACATCGGAATTGCGTTCCATGCCGGTCATCCACGCGGCATCGCCCAGGGCGGCATTAAGATTGGTGGTCGGGTCCCCTTCCCGCGTGGCCCATTCACCGACGAAGACTTTCGGCCCTTTGCGATCATAGTTATCGTAATGGGCTGCGTCGTCTTCCATTTGCGCTGCGGAGCGATAGTAGTGTTCATCGAAGGCATCCGGCTTTCGCGAATTGAGTTTAACCCTCGCACCGGAGGGGTCTTTGCCACCTGCGGTGGCGATGCAGTGCAGGTTGGGATATTTGGCCTTGATCGCATCGTAGAACTGGGCGAAGCGGCCATCGTAACTCCCTGATTTATCGAACCAGTCCTCGTTCCCGATTTCGACGTAGGTCAGGGGAAACGGCGCGGGATGCCCGTCCTTGACGCGCTCGGCCCCCCACTGGGTGGCGGCGTCGCCGGTGACGTATTCGATTTCATCGAGGGCGTCCTGCACATAAGGTTGCAGGTCGGGGCCCGGATTGACATGCTCGCCCTTGAGGGAGTAACCGGCATAGACGGCGAGCACGGGCTGGATGTGCAAGTCTTCGCACCATTCCATAAATTCGAGGAGTCCCATGCCATCGTTGGCGCCATATTTCCAGCAGCCGACATGACCCGGTCTTTGCTCGAGCGGACCGATCGTTTTTTTCCACGGGAAGCGATCCGCGACGGTGTCGCCCTCGAGGAAATTACCGCCCGGCAGGCGCAGGAAGGTCGGTTTCATGTCGGCAAGAATCTGCATGAGGTCGATCCGGTTGCCGTTCGGGCGGTCGTGATAGGTGGGCGGGAAAAGCGAGACGAGGTTGAACCAGATCGTGCCGGGATTCTGGGTGGTGATGACGAACCGATTGGTCGCGGAAGGGGTGATGTCGTCCGCCGTGGTCAGCGTCAGGCTGTATTTCTGCCACTGGTTGGTGATTTTCGGGACTTGCGCCGTGGCGAAGACATTGGTGCCGTCATTGGCTTCAATGCTGATGGTGAGCGGGCCGCTGGAGGCGGCGTCCGCCTTCGCATAGAAAGACGCGTGATAGGCCGATTTGGGCCTGACCGGAATGCCCCAATAGCCGTCGTTCGCGATGCCGACGCGGTGTCCCTGGGAGGCACCCGAGGCCACGAGCTTGAGGGAGGTGTTGAGTATGGTGTCGGCAATCGGCTGGCTGGCATCGAGGGAGATGGCGTTAGCCTGACCGCTGTCCTGCACCACGGACCAATGCGCCGGTTGCTGCGGGTCATCGCGGAAGATGCGGTTCTGGATCAATTCACCGTAGATACCGCCCTCGTAGGAGTAATTGATTTCCTCGGTCATCAAGCCGTAGAGCGTCGGGCTGACTTTGACGCCAGGCTGGCTTAGATCGAGATTGAGGGTCGGGACGGTGGACTGCGCCAGGAGCCAGGAAGGCGCGGCGAAAAAGAGTGACGCGGCCAAGGCGGAGATTAGCCGCCGGGGCGCAGGCCGCTGATTATTTTTCATGGTTTCTTCGGGCCGGAGTTAATGATTGGCTTCATCGAGGCCGGTGCCCGTGGTGTTTTTCAAGGAGAGAAAATCTTTGGTGAAACCGGTGACGTGAATGTCCTTGAGCGTGACATTCGAGGCGTTTCTAAAAGTCCAGGGGTCGGTGCAGGTTCCCGTGATGTTGGTGAGCGTGATGCCCTCGGCGGGAATTTCGGTGGTGGCCATGATGGTCACGGCTTTTTTACAGTTGAGGGTGGCGTTGTTGATGGAGATGTTTTGGAATTTCGTCAGGCCTGCGGGGCCGGGAACGCCCTGCGCGTCGGGGTTCGGCTTGTAATCAGTTTCAATTTCCAGGAGCGGTTCAGGGCCGCACTTCAGGTCTTCGGCGGTCACATCGCGGACATAGCCCGCGCGGCCCGGACGGCTCTTGAGATAAAGGGCGGCCCGGCCCTGCTGGAAGGTGCAATGTTGAATGTGGACGTTCTGGATTCCGCCGGAAAGTTCGCTGCCGAAGGCGATGCCACAGTTGGCCTTGATGAACGTGCAATTGGTGATGGTGATGTCCTGGGAGGGCCGTCCGATCTTGACGCCCTCCTGTCCCTTGCCCGATTTGATGGCGATGGCGTCGTCACCGCAAACGAAGGAGCAATGATCGATGGTGACATGCTGGCTCGAGTCGGGATCGATGCCGTCGGAGTTGATTTTGTAGGTCTCGATGGTGAGATTGGAGAGAGTGACATCCTGGCAATAGGTGGGATGGATCGTCCAAATCTGTGTGCTATGGATAGTGAGGCCGTCCAACCGGACATTTCTGCATTCGATCGGTTCGATCAAGGTGGGCGCACGGGGATCACGGAGCTTGCCGATGTTGACGTCGCCTTGGATGGTTCCAGCGCCGGTGATGGCGATGTCTTCGGCGTGGTCGGCATGGATCAAGGCGAGGTAGGCTGGTTTTTCCATGCCCTCCCAACGCGCGGTGGCCAGCGTATAATCGGCGGTATCGCCGCTGCCCAGGATGATGGCACCCTGGGGAACCACCAGATGGACGTGGGATTTGAGTTCGATGCCGCCCGTGAGATAAGTTCCGGCGGGAAAAGTGACATCGCCGCCACCGGCCTGGGCGCAGGCATCGATGGCTTTTTGGATGGCTGCGGTATCCTTGGTTTTGCCATCGCCAGTGGCGCCGAAATCCTTGACGCTTAAGCTGGCCGGGGCCGGAGTGGTGGCGGCCTCCAGCTGGCCCGGAGCGGAGAGGGCTAAGCTCAAGGCTAAGGCGATAAGCATGATCGGTCTCCGGTTGTGGTTAGCCGAGGAGGGTCTACCGGGGCCGGAACTTGATCGTATAAAAGATGCCGAGCACCAGCATGATGGCTCCCCACCAGATACCGGCGTGGAGGTTGCTGAGCACGGTCAGTTGTTCCGGAGGAGGGGGATAGATGAGTCCGTAAATACCGGCGCCGGTGATCAGGATGCCGAAAATGGAAAGCTGGAGTCCGATGAGGAACCAGATGGAGACGTGGTTTTCTTTCATAAGGATTTACCAGAAGATGAGGTTAAAGATGAAGCAGATGACGCCGACAATGATCGCCCAGAAAACAGGGCGGTGAATCAGCGGGTAGTCGCCTTCGGGCGGTATTTCGGTGCAGGCGCGGACGAGGCCAACGAGTTCCTTGTCGGGCCGTGGCGTGGTCAGCAGGCTGACGACGACGGTCACAAAGATGCAGATCAGGCCGGACCAAAGCGCCGAGTACATGTTTTCAGCCATGCCGGAGGCGGTGGGCGAGAGGGCGACGTACCGGATGGCGGTGTCGTGATCGAACTCGACCCAGGTGAACATCGCGATGGAGGAAAGCACCCCGGCGAGCAGGCCGAGGAACCCTCCGTAGCCGGTGGCTCGCTTCCACAACATGCCGAGCAGGACCGTGCCGAACAGGGGCGCGATGAAGAAGCTGAAGAGGGCCTGGACATAATCCATGATGCTGGGGAAATGCGGAACGATATAGGCCGTGGCGATGCTGATGATGATGCCGATCACGGTGCACCAGCGGCCCATGGCGACGTAATGGGAATCGGTCGCGTTGGGATTGAAGGGGCGATAAATATCGTAGGTCCAGACAGTGGAGAAGGCGGTGACGTTGCCCGCCATGCCCGACATGAAACCGGCGATCAGCGCGGTGATGCCGAGACCGAGGAGGCCGGGGCCGCAGTAACGGGCGAGCATCAGGGGCAGGACTTCGTTATAACTATGGCCACCGTGACCCATGCTCGGATCGCTTTCGGGCACGAGGTGAATCGGCAAAAGGGCAAGACCAAGCAGGCCGGGGAGGATGACGATGAAAGGCACGAACATCTTGAAAGCGGCACCGATGATCGGGGCCATTTTGGCGGCGCGCAAATCCTTGGCGGTCAGGACGCGCTGAACGACGAGGAAGTCGGTGGTCCAATAGCCCATGGCGAGAATGGCGCCCAAGCCGAAGACGATGCCGGTCCAGTGCATGCCCATGGCATTGTTGTTGGCGCTGTCCATGACGCGCCACATGTGGGTGTAGTCGAGATTCGGATTTTCGGGATGGATGGCGGGTATGTTGGCCTTGATGCGATCAACCATGCCCTGCCAGCCGCCGGTTTCGATCAGGCCGAGGACGGGGATGAGGAAGGCGCCGAACCAGATGAGCATGAACTGAAGGACTTCATTGAAGATCGCGGAGAGCAGGCCGCCGAGGACGACATACAAACCGACGGTAATGGCGGACATCCAGATGCTGAAATCGAAGTTCCAGCCGAGGATGACCTGCATAACCTTGGCCATCGAGAACATGTTGATGCCGCTCATGAGGACGGTCATGAAGGCGAAGGTGGTGGCGGAAAGCGTCCGCGCGGCGGGACCGTAACGAAGCAGGAGATAGCCCGGCACGGAATGCGTCTTACTTATATAGTAAAAGGGCATCATGACGAGACCGAGGAAGATCATCGCCGGAATGGCCCCAATCCAATACCAGTGGGCCGCCATGATCCCGTACTCGTAGGTGTTGCCCGCCCAGCCGAGCAATTCCAACGCGCCGAGATTCGCCGAAATGAAGGCGAGACCGGCGATCCACGCGGTCATTTCGCGTCCGGCGAGGAAGAATTCCTCGCCCGTGTTGGCGAAGTGTTTGAGGTAAAAACCGATGCCAAGGACAAAGGCGAAATAGATGGCGATGACGAGGTAATCGATCGTGCCGAGGGAGACGAGGCCCGATGGCGCGGCATCGGCGAAGAAGGAAGGTGAGAACATAATTATTTCGCGGTGCTAAATCCGTAGATGATCGTGCAGTGGTAGACCTGACCGGGCTTGAGCACGGTGGAGGGGAACTTGGGCTGGTTGGGCGAATCGGGGAAATGCTGCGGCTCGAGGCAGAGGGCGTAATATTGATTGTAGGTCTTGCCGTCCTTGCCGGTGATGGTGCCGTCGAGGAAATTGCCCGAGTAGAACTGGACGCCGGGCTGGTCGGAATAGACTTTCATGACCCGACCGCTCTTGGGGTCCTCGACCGAGGCGATCCAGCGCACGCCATCGCCGGAATCCTTCAGGACGTAGTTGTGATCGTAACCAATGGGCTTGCCGCCGACCTGCTGGATGCGATCTCCAATCGCCGTAGACTTGCGGAAATCCATCGGCGTTCCGTCCACCTTTTTGATTTCTCCGGTGGGAATGAGGGTGCTGTCGACCGGGGTAAAGGAATCGGCGTTAATGGTGACGAGTTCATCCAGAATGGTGCCGTTGCCCGCGCCCGCGAGGTTGAAGTAGCTGTGGTGAGTGAGGTTGACCACCGTGGGTTTGTCGGTCGTGGCCGTGAAGTAAATCTTCAACTTGTTGTCTTCGGTCAGCGTGTAACGGACTTTAGCCGTCAAGGTGCCGGGGTAGCCTTCCTCGCCGTCAGGGCTGACATGGGTGAAGAGAACCGAGGGCGGGTTGGTTGAAACGATTTCACCCTTCCAAACCAGCCGGTCAAAACCCTTGTCGCCACCGTGAAGGGAGTTGGGCGGATCGTTGATCGGAAGTTGGTAGGTGTGGCCATCGAGCGTGAACTGGCCCTTGGCGATGCGGTTGCCGTAGCGACCGATGGTGGCGCCGAAATGGGGATCTTTTTTGGGGTCGAGATAGCCGGTCAGGTCGTCGTAGCCGAGAACGACATCACCCAGCTTGCCGTCCTTGTCGGGCACATTGAGATTCACCACGGCCGCGCCGAAGGTCATGATGCTGGCGCTGGCACCGCTCTTGTTCGTGAGCGTGTACAAGGAGACGGCCTCTTTATCATCGGTGTTTCCGAAGGGTTTCGTCACAACAGAATCAGACGCGGTCTCAGCCGCCGCCATTTTTGCCAGAGCAAATGACAGACTGAAACAGGCCAGGTAAATCGCGGTTTTGCGAAGACTCTTTGCACTGGAATGGGAACGATGACACCGATTTTGAATCATGAGCATATGGCGGGGGATTTGATTTTTGGAATAGGGGTGAGACCGCCTAGAATGCCTTAGGCGTCGTTAGAGGCAATAGCAAATTACCGGTCGATCAAGGATTCAGGGTCACGTTTAAGCGCAGGAATTGGTTGGACCCGGTCAAGGCGGTTTGGACCTGCATGATCGGATCGCCGGTATTGGAATCGGTGCCGATTTGCTGCAGGGTATAGGTCGTCGCGGTCGGGGTTCCCGTCGTCAGCGTGAGAGGCGTCCAGGTCTGAAGATCGGGGGAGGCTTGCACAAGAATCGTCAGGCCGGTTTCTGAAATGTATTGGCGGTAGGTCATCGTGAGGTAGGGCACCGAATTGACGACGACTTCATCCACGTCGGGCAGCGCGGCGTAATCGGTGGCGGCCATGGTCGCGTCCGGATTGATGTCGAAGAGATATTTGAGCAGATTGACGACCCCATCATTTTCCGAGAGAGCCACGGCCTGGCTGGTCGTGTCGGTGGGTAGATTATAGAAGGCAAGCCAGTTGGCGAAGGTCTGGGTTGGGGCGGCAATGACCAGGGTCCCGGTCGCCGTGCCCTGATAGTTGCTTTGATTGACCGTGGCCGCGACGGTATAACTTCCCGCGGCGGTGGGGGGCGTTGTGGTCGGGGCGTTGGAGCCGATTTGATAAGTCACAGCGACCGATACGCCGGGGGGATTGGTGGTCACGGTGGCGGCGTGGGGATTGCCGTCGAAGGTCGCCGAGAGATTGCTGAGGCTGACGCCGGTCAGGACATTACCGCTGTTGACCAGGCCGGGGAGCGATGTAACGCCAGCCTGGCGGAGATCGAGCGTACCGGTATTGACGAAAACACCACTGGCGCTGAGGACAGTGCTATTGGTGACGGTCAGCGTGCCGCTATTGGCCACATCGCCCGTGATGCTGAAGGTGCCGCCCTGGGAAGCGGTGACGGTTCCGTTGTTGGTGAGGCTGCCAGCGAGAGTGCCGTTGCCGGAGAGTGTTCCGCCCGAGTCGACCTGGATGGTATCGGCGGTGATGGTGCTGGTGTTGTTGGAGAGAGCGAGATTGGCCCCGCTGTTCACCTCGACGGTGGTGCCGGAACCGCTGGCGATGGAGCCGCCAATCACCAGTGTGCCGCCCTCGACGATGGTCGAACCGCCATAAGTCTCGGCCCCGGTCAGCGTGAGGGTACCCGTCCCGACCTTGGTGAGCGCGACCGTGTGGCCACCATCCTGGATGATTCCGCCAAAGGTGGTGGAGGTATTGAGGGCGCCGATGACATAGGTGTCAACGTTGGTGCCTGTTTTGCTGCTACCGGAAAGGAAACTGCCCGCCGCACCGGTGAGTGCGCCCATATTAATCGTGCTATCGGTCGTCGACTCATTATAGATGTTGGCCGAGGAGGCGAGACTGAAAGTCGCGCCTGAGCTTCCGATGGTGGCGCCCTGGTTGAAGCGAATGGTACCGGCAATGGTGATGGTCGAGTTGTAGCCCGCCCAGGTTGAGCCGGGGGTAAAGACGTTTGCACTATTGAGGGTGAGCGGAGCCGAGCCGCTGAGCGATCCTCCCCAATAGCTGGTGCCCGATCCATTGATGTTCCAGGTGCTGGAGGCCGTGACGTTGATGTTGTTGCCAAAGTTGATGTTGGTACCGCTGGCCGGGTTCACGTTGAGTGTTCCTCCATTCAAAGTCACGCCACCGGTGCCAAACGCGCTATTGGTATTCATGTTAGCTGCGCCGGCGTTAATGGTCACACCACCGGAGAAGGTATTGGTGCCGGCATTTCCCACCGAGAGCGTGCCGGCGCCGTTTTTAACTAGGCTACCCGGTCCGGCGATGACCCCGGTGCCACCCAGGGTGTAAGTGGTCGCGTTGTTGTTGACCGTGATCAGTCCAGGCTCAACGGTGCCGGTGACAGCCACGGCGTTGTTGGTCGAGGTGTCGTCAAAGGTGACGTTATCGAGATTATAGAAGATATCGGATGCGCCGGCGTTGCTGGTGTTCGTGAAATTCGTGGTCGTTTTGAGATCCCAGGCCGCGCTGTTATTGACCCCGGTCCAGACGAGGGAGGAGGGCGAGCCGGTGACGGTGAGAAGCACCTGCCCGGCGGGGACGCTCAGTGCCAGTGTCTGTCGCGTCGCAGCGGGCAGATTATTGGAAAGATTCGCGACGGAGCCGGTGGTGGTCTGGCCGCTGGTGTTGCTGATGAGGGTGTAGACTCCTGTGCCAAGCGCACCGTTGGCGAGGGTGAGTTGCAGGGGGCTGGTGCCGCTCAAGGTCAGCTTGCCGCCTTGAATCTTGATGCTGTCGTTGGTGCCCGCCGGATTGCTCGAGAGATTGAGCGGTATCGTGGTGCCGTTGAGGGTGAGTCCATTGCCGACGGTGAGCGTCCCATACTGGCCAGTGGCGCTGCCAGGCGAGAGGGTGGTCGTCGCGGCCGCGGCCTGCATGGTTACCGCGCCGCCGGTGGTGCTGCCGATGGTGCCGGTGCCGATGAGCGAGCAACCGGAGGCGACACTGACCGCCGAATTACCCAAGGTTCCGGTGAGAAAAATCTCGCCACCGCTGATGGTGGTGGCACCGGTGTAGGCATTCGCGCCGGACAAGGTGAGGGTGCCGGTGCCGGTCTTGGTGATGGCGACGGTTTGATTGCCGCTGTTGGTGATGGCCCCGGCAAAAGTCGTGCTCTGGTTGAGCGAACCGATGGTATAGATGCACGTGGTGCCTGCGGACGAGGCCTGATCGCTACCGTAAAGATAGGTCCCCGCCGTGCCGGAGAGAGAACCGAAGGGGATCGTGCAGGCCCCACCCGAACGATTGTCGATTCCGGCAGTGCCGCTGATGTTCAAAATGCCATTGGGAACTCCCCAGTTCGAATTGTTGTCCATGCGAAAATTTCCCGGCCCATTAACCGTAAAAGTCGAAGTAAATCCAGCGACGCTGTTGGTGAGGGTGACCGTGGTGCCGTTGAGGCTGAAGTCAACCGGACTGGTGCCGGTGATTGTCGGGAGAAAATCGCTTCCCCCATTGTGAGGAAAATTGACGGAACTGGGCGTGTTCACCACCGCGACGGAGGAATTGATGAGGGAAACACCAGCTGAAGTGACATTGATGACCGTATTATCGATGGTGAGTACGCCCGTCCCGAGCGAGTTGCTGCTGTTGATATTGACGGTGGCATCGGTAATGGAGGCCGCTCCGGTGAAGCTGTTGGAGCCGCTATTGCCAAAGGTTACAGTTCCGGTGCCGAATCCATTGATGCTCAAGGTCTCTCCGCCGATGCTGCCCGTCCCCTGGAGGGTGTAGGTATTAGCGGTGGAGATGGTGAGCGATGGAGTGGAAATGGCGTTGGCCAGGGTAATGGCGGGGGTTTCGATGCCGGTATCGTCGAGGGTCGCCGTATCGCCTTGCGTCCATGCTATTTTGCCTCCCGTGGTGGTGTTCCAGACGGTATTGGAGGCATTGGTATTGTCCCACGTGTTGGTCGTCCCATTGCCTTTCCAAATGACCGCTGTGGGCTGGGCCGTGGTGGTGGTTGCGACGTAAACCTGATTGCTAATCGTTCCGTTTGAGGCGGTGGCGGTGAAGGTGAATCCGCCCAGGCCCTTCGAACTCGTCGTGGGGGTATAGGTGGCGATGCTGCCGGAGACCGTCACAGTGCCTGAGTTCGTGGTGGCTTTGGCTCCAATGCCCGCCGGAAGAATCGTGGTTGCCGTTGGAATGATGGTTACGGCGTAGGTTGGATTGGTCAGGCCGGTGGTGTATTGGCTCAAATCGATCTGCACCGAGGCGTTCTGCTGCGAAATGGCGTGAGGTCCCGCCAGCCAGTTGAGATATTCCTCGAGGTTGGTGTAGCCCGAGCCATCCGAGGCGAGGTTGGGGCCGCTCTTGGAATTGATGGCAAAGCCCAAGGCTGTCTCCCAGTAATCGGGCATGCCATCGAGGTCGCTATCGACCGGGGCGACACCGCCATTGATGGTGCCATAGCCGTTGTTGGCCAAGCCTGTACCGCCCTGGGTAGAATAAAGGCCGCCGCCGGGACCGCTCGAACCGCCCGATGCGACCTGGCTGACCACCAGCGCATCGACCTGGTCGCGGGGCAATGCGCCGGAATTGGCCAGGTTATTGGTCAGGGCAACCTGCGCCGTCACCGTGGGGAGATTCTGAGTCGGATTGTTCGGCGTGGTGGTTGTGCTGAAATAGTAGCTGGTCAGGACGTTGGCCCCGCCAATTCCGTTGGCGGCTCTACCGTTGATCAGGTTGCCCGTGGCATAGGCGCTTTGATGGTTGTCGACCTGGTAATAGGCGTCGTTTTTATTAGTGGTGCCCGGACCGGAAATCGAGTCGTTACCGATGAAATCGTAATTGAAGCCGCCGGACGAGTTGCCCGTCGTAAAGCCCGCCTGGTAGTTATAATCGACGTTGTTGATGAATTGCAGGTTCGCCTTGCCCAGGATGCTGCGGTTGTGCGAATTGGCAAAGATATTGCCGAGGAAGGTGCCGGGGCCGGTATCAAGGTGGAAGTTGAACTGCTGCTCCTTGATCGGATCGGCGATGATGCAATTCTGGACGGTGACATTCAAAGCCGAGGTCGAGTCGACGTTATTGTAAGCGCCAAATTCCACCGAGCAGTGATCGAAGATCATGGTGTTGGTGTTGAAGAGATTCATCCCGTTGGTGTGCGAATTGGTGCCGTTGGTGCCGGGCCAGTTCGGGTCGAGGCTGCCATCCCGGAAACGCATGTCGCGGACGATGCAATTGCTGGTACCGGAGAAGGACATCTCCGCGCCGAAAACGCCGAACCCCTGCCCCGGCGCGGTCTGCCCGGCGATGGTCAGATTGCTGGAAAAAGCTATCGGCGAGAGGGCCTGCACGTAGCCCCCCACTTGAAATTCAATCGTGCGGTTGCCCTGACTGACGGCATCGCGAAAAGAACCCGCGCCGTTGTCGTTGAGGTTGGTAACGTAATAGACCGTATCAGCCCGACCCCCGGTGGCCGTCGCACCAAAACCTACCGCACCGGGAAAGGAAGGCGGATTTGCGGCCCGGGCCAGTCCGAGAAGAGAGGCGAGGCAAACCAGCGCACATCCCACTTGGCGGCTCCCGCGGAAGATTTTTTTAAGGAGAAAATGGTGCATGCTGATAGGCGCTGGGAGCCAGGTCCCCGAAAGTGGGTTGTCATTTATGAGGGAAGAGCTTTCGCCGCAATGGCCGCTTCCTTATATTTAGGCATGACGTGGTAGAGGAGCATATTATTGCAAGTTAGTTTACAGGTCTACTTGGATAGTTGGCTGTACATTTAACTTGGATGTGGCCATATTTTGCCATTTTTACGGTAAAGCTTACATTATTGCAATAGATGTTTTTGTCCAGTCGGTTGTGTCTCAAGCGGAAGGAATCGATTTACTAATTCACCGTTTCTCGGCATAAGTTGGGATTTCCGATGGCAACTATTTACGGCTTGAACCCGATCGACTTTGCCATTGTCGTTGGCTCGCTCATCGGCACGATTTTGCTCGGCTGGAAGGTCTCCCATGGAGCCAGCAAGAAGGCGGGTGACTTCCTGGTGGGCGGGAGAAAGCTCGGCTGGCTGCTCCAGTTCTTCCTGAATTTCGGGAACATGGCCGATTCCAATGGCGCTCCGACAGTATCCGCCGAGGTTTACCGCGAAGGCGTTGGCGGCGCGTGGATCAATTTTCAACTGCTTTTCACCACGCCGTTCTATTGGTTTATACCGGTCTGGTTCCGGAGAAGCCGGCAAGTCACCTTTGCCGATTTGTTTTTTGACCGCTTTAACGACCGGAAGCTGTCGACGGTTTATGCGGTGCTGGCCGCGATCACCGTGTTCGGCATTATCGTCATGGGCAATGTCATTTCGTACAAGGTGGTTTCGGCGATGCTGCTCAAACCGGCGGCGGAATGGACGGCGCAGGAACGCCAGTCGGTGGATGAGTTCCACGAGTATGAGGACCTCAAGCTGAAACGCGGTTCGCCGCAATGGACGGAATCGGATGGCCAGCGGTTCGATACGCTGGATGGGCTATCGAAGCATGGGAAATTGAATTCCTATATCTCGTATCTCGATCCGGTCACATTTTATGTCGGCTACGGGCTGATCGTGGGATCCTACATCGTGTTGGGCGGTTTGAAGGCGGCGGCGATCATCGACGCCTTCCAGGGCATTCTGACCATCATTCTCTCGTTCATGATGATACCCATGGGGCTGCATGTTGTGGGCGGTTTTGCGGGGCTGCATGAGAAGGTGGATGCGTCGAAATTCATGTTGTTCGGAACGGAAGCAGGCAATCAATATACCTGGTACTCGATCCTGGCGATCATCTTCACTTCGACGGTGGCGGCGATCGCCGGGGTCACGATGGGACCGGCGGCGGCCTCGGCCAAGAATGAGCACGCGTTGCGGATGGGCACCGTGATGGGCGCGTTTACCAAGAGGATCGTGACGATTGCGTGGTTGTTTTGCGGCTTGCTGGCACTGGCGATTTTTCCCAATGGACACGGCCTGTCCGACACGCAGAACAGTTGGGGCGCGCTGGCGCAGACGCTGCTGGGGCCCGGGCTGATGGGGTTGATGATCTCGGGGATGATCCTGGGACACATGCCCGCGGTTGGAGTGGCGGCAGTCAATCTTTCGGCGCTGCTGACCCGCAATATGTATGCGATGGTTTTCCGCAATTGCTCGGACGAACATTACCTGCGGGTCTCCCAAATTTGTATTCCGCTGGTGCTGGGGTTGAGCATTCCGGCCAGCCTGATCCTGACTGATTTCATTGCCATCCTCTCCTTTCTGATCACCTTTGGCGCATTTATGGGGACGGCGGGTTTCATGCTTTTCTTTTGGCGGAAGCTGGCGCCCCAGGCGATTATGATCGGGATGATCGTGTGGCTGATCCTGATGTGCATCGTACCGTGGGTGCTTCCGACGCTGCCCTCGTTCACGAGAGCGCCCGGCATGCTGCAAGTCGGCCAGGCGCAGACCGCGCAGGTGACGGTCCCGGCCTCGGACAAGGATGTGGCGGCGGGACTGGCCGGTAAGGCCGGGGAGATCATCCACAAGAGCGAAGTGTTGCCGCCGCCGCCGCTCTTCTTTGATTCCATCGTGCTTTCAAATCCGGGCGATCCGGCCTCACCCCGCCAAGGCGCGGGACGCTTTAATGTGGAGAGTTACATCCTCTACGTGATGGGCGTGCCGGAGCGAAATTTCAACGCCGCCGATCTCTATACGTGCCGCTGGCTTTTCGACGGCCTCCTCCCCGCTTTCATGCTCATCGCGCTGAGCTACCTGCCTCTCGGAAGGCTGGTACGCACGCGGGAGCAATGGATCCTGGCGAAAAAGGAACAGAAGGCGCGGGACGACCGTTTCTTCGTGAAGATGAAAACGAAGGTCAATTCGGACTGGGACGCGGACAAGAGCGAATTGGAAAAGCGTTACGCGGCCCCCCACTCGCTGGACCATCTTAAAATCTTTCCGGGATCGAGCTGGGAATTTACGAAGTGGACGTGGGATGAGTCGCTCGGCTTCGTCGTCTGCTGGGTGATTGCGCTGACCATTCTCGGAATACTCGGGATTATCGTGCGCATCGGGGCTTAAACCTGGAAGGAAGGAGAAATGATGATTCGCAAGGCATTTGTCATGTCGGTCAACGCAGGAGCGGAAGAGGAATACGAACGGAGGCACCGTCCGATCTGGCCCGAACTGGAGCAGGTTTTGCGTGACCATGGCGTGCATAATTATTCGATCTTTTTGCATGAAGAAACCCGGCAGCTTTTCGGTTACGCGGAGATTGAAGATGAAGCGCAATGGGCCGCCATTGCGCAGACGCCCGTGTGCCGGAAATGGTGGACGCACATGAAAGAGGTCATGCCGTCAAATCCCGATCACAGCCCGATTTCCACCGGACTGCGGGAAGTGTTTCATCTCGACTGAAGGCGCGTCGCAGCGGGATTCCAACGATCCGTTCCGCCGAGGACTTGCGCCGGATCGGACAAGGCTTGAGCTTGCGCATCGCTGAGTTGTCTGGAACCGGCGAGCCGGTGAGTGACATCCAGCGGGCGACCCTGAAGATCGACGCTTTGGTATTCCTCGAATTGCAATTGCGGACCAGCGACGACGTCAACCTGGGTCGAGCCGCGGCGTGCGTCATATTTCCAGCCCAGGGGCGGAATGCCCGGTCCCATGGAGCAATGGAGAAAGGCTACCTGGCTGGCGGGATAAGTCGCAGGAGCAATACGGGCGAGCCAGCATTTCTGCACCTCGTCGGAGCAGGTCAACTGGCACCTGGAAAAAACATAGCCGGGCTTGCCGGGGGGATTTCTCGCCTGAACGAAGCAGCCGTCGTGGATGGCGTTTATCTCGCATTGATCGAGAAAGGCCGAGCCGTAACCCCAGATGAAATCGACGTCGCCCTCGATGCGACAATGCGAAACGTAGACGCGTCCGTTCAGGCAAAGGGTGTCCTGAGTGCTGGAGAAATCGTCGTCGCGAAGAACAGAGCGATCGGCCTTGATCCAGAGCGCCTCGGCCTGCGAGCCATGTTGGGGCGTGCGATTGCGCACGGTCAGGTTTTCCATGAGAAAATCGTTGCCCTGCACGCCGATAAGCGCCCGCTGCGCGGCATAAGGATTCCAGTTATCGTTGTTGAAACCGGTGAGGATCGTCTTCGCGCGATCTTCTCCCACGAGGCAGACGTGATCGAGGTTCTTGCCGACGCGGATCAAGCCGTCGTAGGTGCCCGCCTTGATGAAGATGACGGTCTTTTGCCTGTTCGGGACCGGGAGGTCGTCGAGGGCTCCCTGCACGGTGCAGAAGTCTCCGGTGCCGTCGGCGGCAACGATGCGCTTTCCCGGCGTCCGGACGGGCGCGGGGCGAACGGTGAACCACCACCCGTTTTTTTCCGTCATCCCCGAAAAGGGCGTGCCCCGCCCGTCGAGAAAAACCTGAGGATCGATGGTGGCAAGATAATGTTCGCCCAAACGGAGGACATGCGAGTGGAGATGGACGACGGCGGTATTTCCCTCGATCACGATGGGATCGTAACGGAATGCCTTTCCGTCGCAGATGTCGGTAAAACTCGCCGGCGCGAGATCGAGCGTATCGACCACCGTGCGGTCGGAGGCGCGGAGGATGACGATTTTCCCGGCGCGGCCCAACTTGACCGGCCCACTGAAGGTGAGACGCAGGGGGGTATCGACGCAGGCACCTTCGCCCGTGGGCCATTTCTGGGTGACGGTCAGGCTGGCGCGGGCATTAAGGACGCAGAGGGTGAGAAAGGCCAAGAAGCAAAACGCAGGACGGGCCATGTCAGCGGCGATCTTTAGTGTTTGGCCAGGAGAAGGACCACGCCATGGTGCAGAACCGGGCTGGAGTAGGTCTGGTCAAAGCTGCCGAGGTCCTTGTGCTGCCAGAGATCGCGCAGCGTCATACTTCCGTTGAGACCGGCATCGTTCCAGTTCAAGGTGACGGAGGCGTCAGCATTGCTGCGATTGAAGAGGCCAATCGCTTTCGTGCCGTCTTTCAAGTCCTTGACCCAGACTTCCAGGCCATTCTTTTGCGAGACGCGCTTGGCAGCGATACACGAGGGATCCTGATCAAGGGCCAGCACTTCGTCATTGGTCAGCAAGGCCAGCGTATCGGCGTCCGTGTCGGGCAGGTTGTTGCCGAGCATGAGCGGGGACGAGCCGAGAGACCAGAGCGAGATGAGGGTAAGCTGCTCATCGTGCGTGAAGCGGGTCTGGCGGTCGGGGCCAGCAATCGTGTCTTTGATGCCGAGGTGGCCAAAAGGAATCATATCGCCGTCGGGGAAGTGGCCGGGCCCACCCACACCGACCCATTTGGCGAAGAGGTCGAAGTTATTATTAAGATCCTTCCAGCGATCCCAGAAATCGCTCGATATGCGCCATTGGTTCGCTTCCGTTTTAAGGTCGTCGGCGCGGTCGTTAAAAGCGGAGCCGGGCGAGACGCTGAAAATAATGGGGCGTCCGCATTTGTCGAGGGCCTTGCGAATCATCGCGATGTCATTGGCATGGGTGGGAAAGGAAAGATCATCGACTTTGACAAAATCGAGACCCCAGGTCGCGTAGAGACGAAACATGGAATCGTACCAGGCCTGACCGGCTTCGTTGTTTTGGACGCCATACATGTCGAGGCACCACGAGCAGTGGTCTTTTTTATCTACCGCATCCGCTGCGGTAAACGTGCTGCCGTCGATGGGCAGATTCGCATCGACCGCCTGACGGGGTATGCCACGGAACAGGTGCATGCCAAACTTAAGTCCCATGGCGTGGATTTTATCCGCGAGCGCCTTGAAACCATTGCCATCGGCAGCGGAGGGGAAGCGGTTTTGCGCGGGGAGGAGCCGTCCGTTGGCGTCGAGCGCGAGCTTGGCCGAGCCGCGCTCCTTGGCCAGCTTTCGGTCATCATAGGATGAGGCGGTGTCGTACCAGCGGGCATCGACGACAATGTATTTCCAGCCATGGGAGAGGAGATTGTCCTTCATGTACTGGGCATTGGCCAGGGTCTGATCCTCGTCGATGCTGGTGCCCCAACAATCGTAACTATTCCAACCCATCGGCGGCAGGGGCGCCCATTGCCAGTAGGCGGGGCCGCCATCAGCGTTGACGCGCAAGGGATGTCCCAGGCTGAAGAGGGCGATCAGGAAAGCAGTGAGGAAAGATTGATTTTTAGAGATGCCCATAAAAGTATGAGGAAGATTAAGGGAGCGAACTTCCAGCGTACCCATTAGGCGGTTACCGTCAACGCAACTCAAGCACAGCGACTTCGTAAGCTGGAAGCAACCAAGAGGTTTGCGTTTTTTTGCCCGAGAGCAACTCCCTTCCCGCCATTTTACCCAAGGGCACGCGAACAGGCTTGTTGTTGTGGTTGAGCAGAAAAAGGAACCTCCTCTTGCCCTTGTCGCGGACAGTGATTTCGACGCCGGGAGGCGCTTTAAGCGGTGGCCTTAGATCAAGCTTGCGGCAGATGGGATCGAGGATGGCGGCAAGATCGGAATCTGCGAGTTGGGTGCCCAGATAAAAGGCGTTTCCTTTTCCGCGCGACCGCCGCGTGAAGGCCGGGCTGCCTTGCAAATGGCCTTCGTCGAAGGTGGCGAGGACTTCGGCGCCTTCGGGATGAATGACTTCGCTCCAGCGCCGGCCGAGGAGCGGGACCTTGCGATGCCCAAGCTTAACCTTCCGCGTTTCATCGAGACCGAGCGGCCACCATTCCTCGACCCAAAGGCCGAGCGTTTCACGGAGATAACCCGGATAGCCGCCGGGAACGATGCGTTCGTTTTCATCGACAATGCCGGTGAAGCAGGTGGCCAGCAGCGTGCCGCCCGAGCGGACATAGCGGTCGAGATGCTGCGCGTCTTTTTGCCGGAGCAGATAAAGCGTCGGCGCAACCACGAAGGCGTATTCGCCAAGTGCAGCACCCGGCTCGACGAAATCGACCGCGAGATTGCGTTCGTAGAAGTATTGATGAATTTGCGAGAGGGCGGCGAGGTAATCAAACTCGGCTGGCTTGGAGGGTTGCTCCAGCGCCCACCACGCCTGCCAATCGGCGATCACCGCGACGCGACTGCGGACGAGCGAACCAACGACCGGCTCAAGTTTTTTCAGGTCGGCGCCCAGACCGCGCACCTCACGATAGACGCGGCTTTTCTCCGGCGCAGGTCCGTGCTGGACCATGGCCCCATGAAATTTCTCGGCCCCGGCGAGCGACTGTCTCCACTGGAAAAAGAGGATTCCATCGGCTCCGCGCGCAATGGCCTGGAGGCTCTGCAGACGCATGACGCCGGGCGCTTTGGCCGCGTTGATGGGCCGCCAGTTGACATGCGAGGTGACCTGCTCCATGAGCACGAAGGGACGACCGGGCTTGAGTGAGCGGGTGAGATCGTGCCCGCGCGCGGCGAGGAGATCACCGCGCTGGCCGGGCAGCGGATCGGGATAGCTGTCCCAGCAGGTGAAGTCGATTTCGCGCGCCCATTCCCAGTAATCGAGCGGCTTGAAGAAGCTCATGAAATTGGTCGTGATGGGAATCTCCGGCGTGGCGCGGCGCAAAATTTCCATTTCCATTTTGCAGAGGTCGAGAAAGGCCGCATTGGTGAAGCGGTAAAAATCGAGCACCTGGCACGGATTGCGAAACATCGGCGTGCGACGCGGGGTCAGTATTTCGTCCCACGCATAATAGCACTGGCTCCAGAAGGCGGTGCCCCAGGCCGCGTTGAGGGCATCGAGCGAGCCATATTTTTTTTGCAACCAGGCGCGAAAGGCTTTCGTTGAGGCCTCGCTGTGGCAGGCCGACATGTGGCAGGCATATTCGTTGTTGATGTGCCACGCGGCGAGCGCCGGATGCCGGGCATAGCGCGCGGCGAGTTTCTTCACCAGGGCCGCGGCGAACTTGCGATACGTCGGGCTGCTGGGTGAAAAATGCTGGCGCGAACCGTGGGAATAAACCCGTCCATCCTCATCGACCGCGAGCAGGTCGGGATAGCGGGACATCCAGGGCGGCGGCGAGGCGGTTGCCGTGGCGAGATCGGCCAGGATGCCGTTTTCCGCGAGCAGGTTCATGAGCCGGTCGAGCCAGCCGAAGGTGTAGGTGCGCGGATTGGGCTGAAGTTTGGCCCAACTGAAAATGGCGATGCTGACAAAGTTCACACCCGCCTGCCGCATAAGCCGCATATCTTCCTTCCAGACGCTTTCGGGCCATTGTTCCGCATTGTAGTCGCCGCCATAAAGGATCCGGCCAGTTTTGCCGAGGAGAGGAGGATAGGTTTTCATGCTTCGAAATCGATTGCGGAGCTTCGGGCTAGGAGGGATTCAAGGTCCAATCAAAGACAGGACGGGTGCCGCTGCCGGCGAGGTTCAGCAAGGAGAGTTCGTCTTCCGGGGCGAGAACCTCAATTCGCAGACAGGCCGGGCGATGATCGAGCACGACGGCATCGCCCTGGCGAAAGGCAACATCGAGGAGGTAGGAGCCGGGACTCAGGTCGAGTCGGCGCAAGGTGAGAGAGAGGGCGTAGCGGCGGTTGGCTTCGAGGGTGATCTTTTCGCCGGGCAAATCGGAGTCGCAGGAAACAAGCCTGGTGCCGTCGAGATTCGACAAGAAAATGCCGAAGGCGACGCGCTCCAGCGGCAGGAGGGTCTGCAGGGCCACCTCGACGCGGAAGGGCAGGCCATGACGCACCGCTTCGCCCGAATTGACGACGAGTTCGCGCAGCGAAAGCCCCGTTTTTTCGGCCAGCGGGTTTTCCTCGAGTTGCACGCGATAGTTGGTGACCGGGCTGACGGCCTGCAGATATTTGGGCACGACCGAGGCAGCGGGGCCGTCCTCGATCAGGCGGCCTTTGTCCAAAAGCAAAACGCGCCGGCATGATTTGTTGACGAGGCCGATGTCGTGGGTGACAAAAATCACGGTGGCCCCGGAGGCGACGAAGGCCTGCATCTTGGCGATGCATTTTTTTTGGAACGCGGCGTCGCCCACCGAAAGCGCCTCATCGATGAGCAGGATGTCGGGGTTCAAGTGGGCGGCGACCGAGAAGGCAAGGCGCATGGCCATGCCGCTGGAGAGACGCTTGATGGGGATTTGCAGGAAGGGGCCGATCTCGGAAAAGGCGACGATCTCGTCGAAATTTTTCGCGATTTCCGCGCGGGACATGCCGAGGATGGTGCCACAGAGATAGACGTTCTCGAACCCGGTCAGCTCGGGATGAAATCCGGTGCCGACTTCGAGCAGGGAACCGACGCGCCCCCGGAGAAACGCGCGGCCCGACGTGGGCTTGGTCACCTTGGCGAGAAGTTTCAGGAGCGTGCTTTTACCCGAGCCGTTGCTGCCGACGAGACCGATCAACTCGCCGGGATGAATCTGGAAGCTGACGTCTTGCAGCGCCCAGAAATAGCCCTGCTTTTGGCCCCACTGGCCGGGCGAAAAAAAACGGGCGAGTTGGCTGGTGACGACCTCGTTGAATTTAAGCTGCGTCGTGCCCGCACCCATTTTCATCCGGTACGACTTGCCCAGCTTCTCCACGAGGATGGAGCCGGTAAAGGGATTAGATGGTGTCGACGATGTCATCTTCAAGGGTATAGAAAATCCGGACGCATACGGCGATCAGGACGAGGTCAACAGCGAGTGAGGTGAGAAAGCCCGGCAGCACGAAGTGGCTGCCACCCGTGACGCTCAACCGGAAAAGCTCGATCGGCCCGGCCATGGGGTTGAGGTAGAGGAAGGGAAGGAGGCCGGGGCGGACAATCTGATAGGAATAGAAGACGGGACTGGCGAGTTGAAAGATTTGCAACCCGAAGGCGGTGAGGAGCCGGAAGTCGCGGTATTTCGCATTGAGGGCAGCCGTGGCGAGTCCGAGCGCGGTCGCAAGCGAGAAGACGAGAAGTGTGGCCGGAAGAAAAAGAAGGAGGTTCCAGGTCAGCGGAATGGCATAGAAAAAAAGGAGGGCCAGAAGCAGGAGGGTGCAGATGGAGAAATCGATGAGGCTGCTGCCGACACTGGCCATGGGGATGATCCAGCGGGGAAAATAGACCCGCCGGATGAGTTGCTCGTCGGCTACGATGCTCCCTGAGGCGCGGTCAATGCCCTGGGCAAACAGACCCCAGATCAAGGTGCCGCTGTAAGCGAAGACGAGGTAGGGCAAACCATCCGAGGGCTTGATCGCGAGTTGGCTGAAGACAAAGGCAAAGATCAAGGCCGAGAGCATCGGCTGAAGGATCACCCAGAGGATGCCGACCGCCGTCTGGCGGTAACGGACGCTGACTTCGCGCCAGATCAGGAGAAAGAGAAGCTCGCGGTAACGCAACAGGTCGCGGCCGATTTTGAGCAGGGAATTCTTCTCGGGCGAGATGAGGGTGATGGGCAGCTCGTGCATGCGAATTCGTGGGCCGTCGGGGCACATCGTACCGCGCCCGGTTTCAATCACAAGTCTGGCGCACGACAACGGAGACCTTGCTCTCTATTGGAAAGGGACTCTAAACTGCGTGCGTCCCAGGACGCTTGTTCATGGCTAAGCTACAAAAAGGCATCTTACTGGCAGGAGGCACCGGGTCCCGGCTCTACCCGCTGACCGCCATTGTCAGCAAGCAGCTCCAGCCGGTTTATGACAAGCCGATGATTTATTATCCGCTGAGCACGTTTTTGGAAAACAAGATCAGCGATATTTGTCTCATCGCGACGAGCGAGCAACTGCCGCTTTACGAGAAGATTTTAGGAAACGGCGCGCGCTTCGGCGTGAAAATCGAGTACCGGGCGCAGGCCAAACCGGAGGGCATCGCGCAGGCATTACTGATCGCCGAAAGCTTTATCGAGGGCGAGCCGGTGGCGCTGGCGCTCGGCGATAATATCTTTCACAGCTCGGCGTGCTTTACGCCGTCATTTGAAAAATTTGAAAAGGGCGCAACGATCTTCGCCTATCAGGTGCAAAACCCGGAGCGCTACGGCGTGGTCGAGTTTTCCGCCGACGGAAAAGTCCTTTCCCTGGAGGAAAAACCCGCGCGGCCCAAAAGCAATTACGTCGTGCCGGGACTCTATCTTTATGATGCGGAGGCGGTCGGTTTCGTGAAACGGCTTCGTCCCTCGTCGCGAAATGAATTGGAAATCACCGATCTCAATTTGACTTATCTGGAGCGAAAAGCGCTACGGGTTGTGCCCCTGCCTCGCGGTTTTGCGTGGCTCGACGCCGGGACGAGCAGCAGCCTGCACGAGGCTTCGAGTTTTGTGCAGACGCTGGAAAAAAGGCAGGGGATCAAGATCGGCTGCCCGGAGGAATCGGCCTACCGGTCCGGCCTGATCGACAAGGAGCATTTTGTTGAACTCATCAAGGTGATGCCCCATTGCGAATACCGCGATTACCTGGAGAGAATCGCGGTGGAATCGTAAGAGACACAACGACCGGGTATCCTGTCAAACCTGACCCGCTGTTTCCAGAAATGGATCGCGAAAAGGTCGGCCGTCCAACAGCGTATCGATTCGTTCGATGACATTTTCGGCCAGGACATCTGTAATTGGGAAATGCCTGCCGGAGCCAAATGCTATCTTGCGCTGTTCCATGGTGAGAGGCAGGGAATAAAAGGCTGATGGATAAACAAAGCTGACCGAATCGGATATTTCGCGTGGATAAGGGTGGAAATAGCCAAAGGAAAAGCAATTGGAAACGGCTACGCCCGGCTTGTTTAATGCCGCCAGCAAATGAATGCCGCCGGAATCATTGGTGACGCCTAGGGTGCATTTGCTCATTAAAAAGGCGACCTGAGGGAGGTTCAATTGTCCGCACAGATTTTCCACCTTGAGGTCAGGCACGGCCTGCTGGATGGCTTGCGCCTTAAGGGAATCTCCTTTTGTTCCCATCACAAGGATGCGTAACCCCCATTTTTCAGATAAGTGACGCGCCACCTGAGCAAACCTTTCCGCAGGCCATTCGCGAAAGGCATCACTGGCTCCCGGCATTACAATGGCAAAGGGGCCGTCAATGGGAGGCGTCGGCACCTCAATGGCGAGAAGCCTCGTGTTTTCGGGCAGATCAGCCTCGGGAAGTACATGGGAAAAAAGCGCCTTATGACGATAGAAATCAAAGACAACCTGCTCGTGGTCGACCAATGGCGTATAGAATTTATTTCCCAGCTTGATCTTGCGCGCACCCGTCTTGCCGTCAGACACCGAATGGCACAGCCATCGGCCATAGCGGACGCGCGCGCCGCTCGCACGCATGATACAATCGGCCGAAAAAGATTCGAGACCATAGGTACACTGGATGGCAATCTGCGATCCCATGGTCTTGACCTCTTTGAGGGTTTTGAATCGAGCCCCGATTTCATTGATTATTCGCGTGCGATCAATCCAGATAAATCCATCGTAAGCCCAGGCATCATAGGTCTCGATAAATTCCTTGATGGCGAGGTTCGCGCATAGCACGATCTTCTTCGATTTATAGGGCTGATGGTCTCTAATCCGTAAGAGAAAATTTCTTGCGATTATATAATCGCCGAGTTGATCAAATTTGAGAACCAATACGACGTCCGCCCGGCCCCTTCTCACAAATGATAATAGGACGATGTCCACCAGGATAAAAATAAATACACGCTTGAAGTGCCACCACGTCAGATAATGCCTTAAAATTGAGGTGGTTTTAAAGAAAAAGGTGCTCATAGTCTTGCCCGGGATGCCAGCCCAATACGCGTCTTGTCATTGTAAATTTGCCCCGTATGCTGTCAACGTTCTTGGCAGGTAGTCGATATGAAATACAAAATTCTTTCCGCAGATGAAATCAAAGAAATGGGCACCATTAATTGGTGGCACACCATTCCGGTGGGCTGGGATGAAAATAAAAATCTCATATACACGCCGGGTAAAACCAACCATTACAATTATAGAGATTTCGGCATCCCTGACGATCTGAACGGAAAGAAGGTCCTCGATATCGGCGCCTGGGACGGTTTTTTCACCTGGGCATGCGAAAAACTTGGAGGCGATGTTACCAGCATTGACACGTCAAAAGAAGATGGCGGCAACTGGGGCGGCCCGAGAGGCTACGAGTTTTGCAGGCGTGTGCTCGATGCCAGGGCTCGCCTCGTTTATCCCCTCAGCATCTACGACCTGCCGCGCGAGATGCACAACGAATTTGACCTCGTGCTCAATTTCGGGGTTATCTACCACCTTCTCAATCCCATGCTGGCCCTGGAAAAAACCTTTCAGGCGACCCGCCCCGGCGGCACGGCTATTATAGAAACGGCCTTTGATAATCGAAACAGTTGGTTGGGCGCATCTCTCTGGAGCCTGTGGCCGAATCAAGAGAACGATCCTACGAACTTTTTTTATCCCACCGTCAAGGGCCTTAAAAATGCGCTCGAAATTTGCGGCTTTGTGGAATGCCGGCTTCACGCGATAAAACCTCGCTACAGCTTTATTCAGAAAGCGGGCCGATTTGTGATGATTTGCCGGAAACCAGTCTAGCTTAGACCTAGTTGGATTTTTCTGCTGCATCTTCCACTTCGGGCCACCCGTTTGCCTGAAATTCCAACGAAAAAGGCATTCTTGTAACAACACAATTGTAAGTACAAGCGTTGCTCGCTTAAAAATTGGGAAGCTTACTCGACTTATTTCTTGGCATTACCTTTACTTTGACTATGGTGACGCATGAAATCATCCAAGGAAGTCTAAAAAATGAATAAAGTTTTGATTTTGACCCTTACCGCCTTCCTAGTAATCACCTCTCTAACAAACGCACAAGTTATATATCCCTCTGATTATAACTTTACCTCGCCCAGCCTGTCGGCCAGCTCTTTTCAAATCGCTCCCACCGGCACAGCGTGGAATTTTTCCGGCATCATTGCGGATAGCACCACCAGTCCGAACGAATCGGGCATCGCGGCCAATGGCAGCCAAAACCTGACGGATGCACCCAATGGCCAGGCCGCCTATCTTCAAGGCTTCAGTTCGATCAGCCAGACCATCACGGTTCCAACCGGGACCATTTCACTGACCTTTGATTGGGAAGGCCGGAGCCCGGTATCTTATACCAATTCCCAGGGACAGCCCGTGACGACCGGCCCGAATGAAATCGTCGTGACCCTCGGTGGGGTTCAGCTTTTTGATGGTACGCCAGGCAATATTGGCTCGTTCGAATCGGTCACCACCGATTCGGCGATATTCGCCGGAAACTCCTATGATCTGGTTTTCAGCGGCGTTTCTTCTGGATACCTGACCGGCAACTTTGGCGACAACATGACCTTCGTGGATAATATTCAGGCCAATGTGGCTCCCGTCCCCGAACCCGCCCGTCTCGGATTGATGTTGGTGGCCTCATTCCTTTTTGTTTTCTTGCGCAGATTAAAGAGCCGCCTGGCAAAAGCCTAGATCGTGTCCATCCTTTCGGCGTGACCAGCGCCGAGTCTTCAGACAGCCTCTGGAGATGGACGAAAGTGTTCGGACAGTTTACGTCGATCTGGATCATACCCTGGTCCGGATCGATTTGCTGCGCGAGAGGCTTCTCCTCGCGATTTTGCGCAATCCCCTCCTTTTTTTTCTGGCGCTGATTTGGCTCATCCAGGGTGGAAGGGCCCGGCTCAAGGCGGAGATCGCGAGCCGTTGTCCTCTCGATGTCACCAACCTCCCCTTTAACGAGAATCTCATCGCCTATCTGAAAGAGAAGCGCGCATCGGGCCTTTCCCTGGTTCTCGCCACCGCTGCGCCTTACGCCTGGGCGCGCGCCATCTCGGATCACCTCGCCCTCTTTGATCGCGTCCTGGCCACCGACGATCGGAATGGAAACCTCAAGGGCAGGAGAAAGCTCGCGAGGATTTTGCAGGATGCCGCGGGCAAGCCTTTTGCCTATGCGGGAGACTCCCTTTCCGATCGTCCGGTTTTTGAGGCTTCACAACTCCCCATTATCGTGGGCGGTCGCGCCAGCCTGGCCGGAAGGCAGTCGGAAAAGGCTGTCCTCATCCCACCAAAATCGGGGCAAGCGCTGGGCTGGTGGAAATCGTTGCGGCCGCAACAATGGAGCAAGAACGTTTTGATCTTCGCCCCTGCCATGGCGGCACATCAATTGCCAAAACTGTGGCCGAATGGATTCCTCGCCTTTTGGTCGTTCTCACTCGTCGCCTCGGCCTTCTATTTATTGAACGACTTTGCCGATATCGACCTGGACCGGCAACATCCCGACAAGCGCCTCCGCTCCCAGGCCGCCGGAGCTTTATGCCCGTCCCACGCGCTGGTCATCACCGCAATCTTACTGGTGGCCGCCGCGGGTGCCGCGCTGCATTTGCCGCTCAAGTTCAACCTGATTCTCCTCTGCTATGGCATCATCAATGTCCTCTATTCCACCGCGATCAAAAATGTGGTCGTGATGGATTTGATCACGCTGGCCTTTCTCTATTCGCTGCGGATTTTCGCCGGCGGCGCCGCCTGCCGGGTCTATGTCTCGACCTGGATGTTCGCCTTCATTTTCTTTTTGGCCTTAAGCCTGGCCCATCTCAAGCGCTATACGGAATTGACGCAGCGGGTGAAGGAGGGCATCGGATCGGCGGCGCGTCCCACCTATACGATTGAGGACATGTCCCTGCTCATGAAGGTGGGTCTCACCTCGGGCCTGATCTCCGTCCTCGTCCTGGCGCTTTATGTGACCGCCCCGCAAACCGTCTCCATCTATAAAAGCCCCGCCCTGCTTTTTATCGTCTGCGTTTTTTTATTTTATTGGGTCGAGCGCATCTGGTTTTGGGCCAGCCGCGAAAGGATCAAGGGAGATCCGATTGTTTTTATCGTGACCGATCACATCTCCTATCTCGTCGCGCTCGCCTCGATGGCCGTCGTCTGGCTGGCTTCCGTCTATTGAAGGGTCTTTTGCGGGTCGGAAAGGATGACGCCGAATGGTTTGACCTCGTCCGCGCCGATGACCGTGACCGTCCCCCGCCGGCTCAAGTCCGCGCGCTGTTCCGGCGTAAGCTTGGCATCGTTGAAGATCAGCGGCTTCTGCTTGAGCCATGGGTCGTTGCGAATCAAATCCCAACCATACCAAAAATCCGAGGTCTTAATAATCACAAAGTCGGTGGGCTGCCTGGATATATAATTCCACGTCAGCGAGAGTGGACGCACCATGGCCCGGATTTCATAGATGCGATAGGGGATTTGGAAAAGAAGACTGAAGACGAGACTGGCCAGCAACGCTTTTGACACCTGGGAATTCCAGCCTTCCCGCCCCAGCGCCATCGCGCCGCCCGCCGCCGCCAGCGCCAGCAGGCCGTAAGCCGAATGAAGGTAACGAAAACCCCAGCCGTGTCCCTGCGGATGGGGAAAACAAAGATAGAAAAGAAACGTGAGGCAAACGCCGAGAAATCCATCGCGGACAAAGGCGGGCTGCTGCTTCCACGTATAGAGAAACATTCCGGTAAACGGAACCAAGGCAGGAGCGGCCCATGCTAACAGCGTGATGCCATGAAAGGTGGCAAAGATCAGCGCGAGTAATAACGGGACGATCGAGAAACCATTCGCCGGAACAAAATTGTGCAGGTCGCCGCCCGCAGCAAAGGCCGCCGGGCGCAAGAGAGCAAAGATCTGATACCAGCCCCAGGCTCCCAATAAATACCAAAAAGCAAACCAGGAAAAATCCTTCCACTGGCGGGTAGTGCATAATCTGAATATAAACGGTGCCGCCACCAGGGGATGAACGTGAGGCTGATGAAGACCGATCAACAACGCGCCAAAAATCGGCGTGAGCAGGAACAGGAATCGGTTGGGATTGATAAATAACCAAACCCAGAGCAGCGAACCGCAGAGATGGGCCGTCCAGGCAAACTTGGTCATCGCCATGGCCAGGAATTGCGGGCTAAACGCCAGGAGCAAAACCGCGATATTGGCAGCCAGATGGGCCTCATCCGGAAATGCGCGCCGCGCCAGGCTGGCCAACAGGAGAAGACTCAGGGCCGCCAAGGCCGGACTAAGCGCCCAATCGACCCCGCCCTGGCTGAAGATATAATCGAGAGTGGCAAAGCCGGGCAGGAAGCCGGAGGCCCAGTACCCTTTTTCAGGATTGTAGTTTTCATAAGGCGCCTTCAACGCGCCTTCATCATCCCGCCATTCTTGCGGCAGGGTCGCCACGAGATGATGTTGAGCGAGAATCCTGATCTCAAAGTCGTTCAGATATTCATCGATACACAAATCAAAATTTTGATAGACCGCAAAGCGCCCAACGCAGGTCGTCCCAAGAACGCCAAGCGCAATCCAGAGGGGAAGCCGTTTCGATTTGAGCAATCCCGGCCAGGACGATAAGCCCTTTTCTTTTTGCAGAATAAAGCAAAGCCCGAAGAAGAACGCCGCGCCGCCCAAAAGCGCCAGCGGTTCGAAGCGGATAAAGGTATATTGGTAAAAATCGGAGTTCTGGGGAATGGTGGGATCGGCAGCGGCCTTGAAAACAGCCGATCCCTTGGCAATGACTGCGCCCAAAAGGCAGAGCAGCCCGGACCATCCACACAAAGCAATGAACCGACGCGAGCTGATGGAAGACGCGCTCATATCATCGCGACGTTCCGCACCATTGTTGGGAAAGCTCATCGTAAGCAGCATAGACGGCCGTGACTTCAATGCGCTGAAGACTCGGCTGCAAAGGATCGTGATAGCCCTTGTCCGAAGGCGGGAGGACGCCTCTGTTGTCCCGGACCAGCCGCACGTGGTCGCCCTCGGGAAGCCAAAATTCCGCGGACGATCCGCACAGGGCCACCAGCGGCAATTTCAGGGCATGGCCCAGATGCAATGCCGACGTGTTAAGCGTAATGAGCAGGTCCATTTCCTGCAGACTGGTCACCAGATCCTGCACGGAGCTGGCCAGCCGGGAAAGGAAGCGCGACCGCATTTCTTCCGGAAGCTGCGCGCGCAACGCCCCCTCAAATCGAGCCAAACCCTCATCCTTACCCAGAAGCACGATTTCATTTCCCGGATTTTTGAGGATAAGCTTCGCCAACTCGAGCCACCGCGCCTCGGGCCATTGGAATTCGGGAAGCCAACTCCGCCCGCTCCACGGAAAAAAGCCGATTCTCCGACGGGAATTGCGCTTCGTTATCGCCGGGTGGACGATCGCCAGAGGCATGGCCGTGTCTTCCGTCCAATCGGAACGCTGGAAAAGCTCCGCCGCCTGGGCCAGATGACGATCATAGATATAACGTCGTCGCGGCGGAGTGAGGATGTCCGCATTGTTGAGATTAAAATCCACGATGTAGCTCAGCGCGCCCAGCTTTTTCAACAGCCAGAAGAAGCCGAAAGCCTGGAGGGAACCGGGAGCCATCGCGATCCCGAAAATGAGACGGCCCTCCTGCTTTTTCCGGCGCAACCTGGCCAGCAAATCGAGAAATCCACCGAAACTAGCCACATTAAAAAAGCGGTCATCGGACTTTCCATCGAAGGAGAAAACATGCGGCGAATTTGGATGAGCCACCAAACTCTCGAACTCGACTCCCAGGAGATCGAACTTCTTCAACAAGCCGGCCATCACGACAAAATCGCCCAGATGATTGTACATCGTGTAGACCACCGTCACCTTCTTCCCGTTCAGTTTCTCCTGAACCGGCGCCCCCTCCGCTACCGGGCTCACGAACCGCTGCGCGTTTTCATCGCTCATGCAATGTCGCCCAGAATAGCGGCGGGCCAGAGCGAGGCGAGTCGAAACCGGACGCCCCTCCCTGCGGTCAATCTTCGCCGCGCCGGGCGACCTTTTGGGCCCAACTGAATTTCAGTGACAAATCCGTTTCCATGCTTATTCTTGGCCTCCCTGCACTCGTGGCGAAATGGCAGACGCGCACGCTTGAGGTGCGTGTGGGGTAACCCATGGGAGTTCGAGTCTCCCCGAGTGCACTTTTTCTCTCCTGTCGGAATTACCGCCAGGTTTCCGCGCAGCGATTTCTCACCTCACTCCCTCTCGCGGGGCGTGATCCAGAGATGCACGATCTGGTTTTTGCGCAGCACCGTCAGGCGCGATTTGCGATTCGGCTCGCGCAGGACCAGCAGGCGGTGCAGCTCATGCACCGAGCGCAATTCTTCGCTGTCCAGCCAGATGAGAATATCGTTTACCTCCAGGCCCGCCTCCGCGGCGGCGGAGTCCTGCTCAATCGTGTGGACCAGAATGCCGGAACGCTGGCGCAGTTGGTGGTACCGGGCCACCCGTTCGTGAATCGAAATGTCCTGTCCCGCCACGCCAATATAACTGCGCCGGATGCGTCCTTCCTTGATCAACCAGCTCGCAACAAATTCGGCCGTCTTGCTTCCGATGGCAAAGGAAATCCCCTGCGCCGCCGGGATGATGGCCGTGTTGACGCCGATGACCTGCCCCCGCGTGTTGAGCAGCGGGCCGCCCGAGTTCCCGGGATTGAGGGCCGCGTCGGTTTGCAGGACATTGTCGATCAGCCTCCCCGTGCGCGCGGGAAAAGTACGGCCCAGGGCGCTGACGATTCCGGCGGTGACCGTGTTGTCGAGACCGAGAGGATTACCGATGGCGATGGCGATCTGGCCGACGGTGATTTTCCCCGAATCGGCAAAAGGCAGGTGGTGCAAATCGGGCAGGTCAATCCTCAGGACGGCGAGGTCCGTATCGGGATCATCGCCGATCAGGTCGGCTCGCGATTCACGACCATCCGGCGTTTGCGCGCGAAGCTCGCTTGCCCCATGAACCACGTGGCTGTTCGTCACCAAAAAACCGTCGGGCGAAATGAGAAATCCCGATCCACTCCCGCCGCGATTTTGTTTTCGGAAAGCGCCTGGATGTGGACCACCGCCGGGCCGGCTTGTTGCACGGTCGAGGCCACCGCATGGGAATAGGCGTCCAAAAGATCGAAATCCGATGTCCCTGCTTTCGGAACTGAGGAAGACTCCCGAAGGGTTTCGCTGCTCAACTGGGTTTTCATGATTTAGCCTACATTAATGCAAGCCATTTGCAACTGAGCTCGCTCCAATGGCCCGATGAGACGATTTAGTTCGCCCCCTCCGGAAGAACCATGACCATCCAGCCCACACCGAATTTGTCGGCCACCATGCCGAAGCTCGGCGAAAAAAACGTCTTCGCCAGCGGCATCTGAACTTCTCCACCCTCGGTCAAAGCGGTGAAATATTTCTCGGCCTCCGCCACGGTTTTAACCGTCAGCGAAAGGCAAAAACCCTGAAAAGCCATCCGGTTCACACAACGACCATCGGAGGCCATCACCGTCGTCTCGCCGATGCGCAGGCTCGCGTGCATGACTTTGTTTTCCATCCCGGGTGCAGGGCCGCCTTCCTGCGGCGGTTCGGGATTATCCTTGAAGCGCATCAGCATGAGCAGCTCCGCGCCGAGCGCGCGTTGGTAGAATTCAAGGGCCTCGTCGCAACGGCCTTCAAAAATCAGGTAGGGCTGTACAAGGGGGCGGGTTTGTTTGGTCGTCATAATCGATTCTCCATTTATTTCCGTACTACCTTAGCGAAGGACGTGGCGCAGCCGCAAGCTATTGGCGATGACCGAGACGCTGCTCAGCGCCATGGCCGCGCTGGCGATCATCGGATTAAGCAGCAGCCCGGTCAGGGGATAAAGAATTCCCGCCGCGACCGGAATGCCCACGCCGTTATAGATAAAGGCGAAGATGAGATTGAGCCGGATATTCCCCATGGTGGCGCGGCTCAGCGCGATGGCGCGGACCAGCGCATCCAGATCGCCTTTGACGAGAGTGACCCCCGCGCTCTCCATCGCGACATCGGTGCCGGTCCCCATCGCAATCCCGACATCGGCGGCGGCCAGCGCAGGCGCATCGTTGACGCCGTCTCCCGCCATGGCGACGCGCCCACCTTCGCGTTTGAGCTTCAGGATCGCCTCCTGCTTTTTTTCCGGCGTGACCTCCGCCTCAACCCGGTCGATGCCAAGTTGCTTCGCCACTCGTCCGGCGGTGTCCGGATGATCGCCGGTCAGCATGACGATCTTGAGGCCGAGTTGGTGCAGCGCGGCGATGGCGGAGGGCGTGGTCGGTTTGATCGGATCAGTGACCGCGAGCAAGCCCGCGACCTCGTCATCGATTCCGACGAAGAAAACGGTTTGCCCTTCCTGGCGCAACGCCGCGGCTTTCGTGGCCAGAGTTTCCGGAACGGCCGTGTCTTCGCGACCGACCGTAACCCGATGGCCTCCCACCCTGGCGCGGACGCCTTTCCCCGTGATCGACTCGAAGTTTTCCGCGGAACTCCATTCGAGATTTCTCTTTTTGGCCCCGGAGAGAATGGCGGCGGCCAGCGGATGTTCACTGGCCGATTCGACCGAGGCCGCGAGGCGCAGCAACTCGTCCCCGGTGCGCCCCGGCACCGTGACGATCTCGGTCAACGTCGGTTTGCCCTCGGTCAACGTTCCCGTTTTATCGATGGCGAGCGTGTCGATTTTTTCGAGGCGCTCCAACGCTTCCGCGTCGCGAATGAGAATGCCGAGTTGCGCGCCTCGCCCCACCCCGACCATGATCGACATCGGCGTGGCCAGCCCGAGCGCGCAGGGACAGGCGATGATGAGCACCGCGACGGCGTTGACCAGCGCGTACGCATAACGTGGTTCGGGGCCAAACCACGCCCACGCGATAAATGTGAACGCAGCGCAAAGCAGCACCGCCGGGACGAAAAATCCCGCCACGGTGTCGGCAACGCGTTGGATCGGCGCGCGGCTGCGCTGGGCCTTGCCCACCATCTCGACGATGCGGGCCAGCAGCGTTTCGTTCCCCACTTTCTCCGCCTGCATGACAAAGCTGCCGGTGCCGTTGATCGTGCCAGCTGAAACTGAATTCGTCGCGACTTTCATGACCGGCACCGGTTCGCCGGTGATCATCGATTCATCGACGGCGCTGCCGCCTTCGAGCACGGTGCCGTCGACGGGAATTTTCTCGCCGGGACGCACGCGCAGGCGGTCTCCGGCGTGGACATCTTCAAGTGAAACATCAGCTTCCGTTCCGTCGTCAGCGATGCGACGCGCGGTTTTGGGCGCGAGATCGAGCAGCGCGGTCAGGGCGCTTCCCGTGGCGGCGCGCGCTTTGAGTTCGAGCACCTGCCCCAGCAAAACGAGCACGGTGATCATCGAGGCGGCTTCGAAGTAGACCGCAACCACGCCATGCATCCGGAATGACCCGGGGAAAAGGGACGGCATGAGCGTTGCCACCGCGCTATAGATATAGGCCGCGCCCGTCCCCATCGCGATCAGCGTGAACATATTGAGATGCCGCGTGATGAGCGACCGCCCGCCGCGCGCGAAGAAAGGCCATCCCGCCCAGAGAACCACGGGCGTGCTCAGAACAAATTGCATCCAGACGCTTGACCCGCGACCGAGCAAGCCAACGAGATCGCGCAACCCCGGCACATATTCGCCCATCGAGAGAATGAGCACGGGAACGGCGAAAGCGAGACCGATCCAGAAACGGTGCGTCATGTCGCGCAACTCTCCGTTCTCTTCTTCTACGGCCCCTCCGCCCGCCTGTTCCAAAGCCATGCCGCAGATCGGGCACGCACCCGGGTGGTCCTCCCGGATCTCGGGATGCATGGGACATGTGAAAACCGCTGCTTGTGCTTTCGCATATGCCGGGTTCCGCTCCAAGGCCATTCCGCATTTGGGACATGCGCCCGGGACATCGCTCTCCACCCCGGTGCACATTGGGCAAAAAAACCGGGCGGCTTTCGTCGGTAGGACCGGCGAATCCTCGTGGGCATGGTCGGAGTGACAGCAGGCTGGGCTGCTTTCACCTTTTTTCGGCTGGATAATCATCTGATCGGTATTTATGGACGCAACATAAGACCATTTTTCGATGCTTGCGTCGCATATATATAGGGCAGTCAGCTGGGGGCCGTCAAAAACGCACCACTATTTACATAAATTTATGTAAAAACTTAAGCCTAAGATATTTAGGTTTTTGTTTTACTATCCATCGAGCATCATTACATTCAACAGGTTGGCTATTAATCCCCGTAATAGGAATCGGGCTTCCCAAGCCCATCCTCAATTCGGAGGCACAAATATGAACAGAATGGCGCTTCGACATCCTATCGCAGCAATCCTGCTGGCCGCAGGCACCTTCCATTCTTTAGGCAACCCGACCGGCGGACAGGTCACTTCGGGCGCGGCGGCGATCAATTCGATCCCCGGCACCGTCACCATCAACCAGACGAGCAATAACGTCATCATCAACTGGGATTCTTTCTCCATTGCCTCGGGCGAGTTGACCAAGTTCGTCCAGCCCTCGCCCACCAGCGCGGCCCTTAATCGAGTCCTGGGCGGCGGCACCTCCAATATCAACGGCACCCTCTCTGCCAATGGCCGGGTCATCCTCATGAACGGCAATGGCATCGTCGTCGGGGCGGGCGGCATGGTCAATGCCTACGGATTTCTCGCCACCACCCGCGACATCGCCGACAGCGATTTCCTCAACGACAACCTTCATTTCACCGGCAGCAATTCCGCCGGGGTGCAGAACCTCGGCACGATCATCGCCCTGGGCGACGGCGTCGGGCTTTTCGGCAAGACCGCCGATAATAAAGGGACGATTTCCGCCCCGAACGGCACCGTGGCGCTCGCCTCCGGCGACGACATCCTCCTGAATCTTTCCGGCGAGGAACATGTTTTCGTCAGCCCCACCCCCACGGCGACTCCCGCGTTAAGCCAGACGGCGGTGAATAACAGCGGCGCCATCACCGCGGCCAGTGCCGAATTAAAGGCCGCCAACGGAAATCTTTTCGCGCTCGCGATCAACAACGAGGGGACGATCCGCGCCACGACCGTAACGCAACACGGCGGCCGCATTTTCCTCACGACCGACAGCGGTCTCGTCCAGAACACGGGAACCATGTCGGCCAGGATGGGAACAAATGGCGGCATCATCAACATCAACGGCGGCTCCGTCTGGAACCGCAAAACCATCGATGCCTCGGGCGCCACGGGCGGATCGGTGACGATCCATTCGCAAAACATCCAGAATGACGGCGCCATCTCCGCCCAAGGCACCAGTTGCAATGGAGGCACCGTCGCGCTGACCTTTGCGGGCAACGCCGTCGCGAGCGTCCAGGGTCTGATCGATGCCTCCGGCGCGACCCAGGGTGGCTCCATCCAGTTCCTCGGCACCAGTTCCAATTCCGAGGCCTATCTTTCCCTCACGCTCAACGTGAATAGCTCCGGCGGTTTGGGCGGCTCGATTGGCGTCGACTCCTCCACGTTTTATCTGACGGGCGCGACCCTCACGGCCAACGGCGCCACCGGCGGAGGCCGTATTTTTCTTGGCGAGGGCGATTCCGCGACTTCACCGGCGCTGCCTCTCGCCCAAACCGCTTACATCAGCTTGGGCACTTCCATCCAAGCCAATGCGACTTCACAGGGCAATGGCGGCACGGTCGGCGTGGTGGGTACGGGCACGAATGAATTCCACGGCAAAGCCGAAGCCACTGGAGCAGGCGCACCCGGCACCAGCGGAATCATCACCTTTGCCGAAACGGCTCCGTCCGGCAGCAGCTTCGGATCAGGCGGCGGGTCGGGCGGCATCACCATCAATCTCGGAGTTGGCAGTGGCGGCAGCGGAGCATCACCCGGCACGAACAGCAATCCGGCCGCCGCATTTGAATTTGTCGATCCGGATCCCGCCGCGAATAACGCCTTTGGCCGTCCCTTCACCGGCATCTTTAATCTAACCTCGAACACCACCCTCATCACCAGCCCCGGTGACAGCTTCGGCGGCGCCGACGCGGGAGCAGTCTATCTGTTCAGCGACACCACCGGCGCGCTGCTCAGCACGCTGCGCGGAAATCATGCCGACGATGCCGTGGGCACCACGATCCAGACCTTCACCGGCGGCAATTTCGCGGTGCTAATCCCCGACTGGAACAACAACACCGGCGCGGTCACCTTCGGCAATGGCTCGACCGGCTTCGTGAACGGCGGCGGCGCAGTTTCCGCCACCAACAGCCTGATCGGGAGCACCAGCGGTGACATGATCGGCAGCAACGGTCTGACCCGCCTGCCCAACGGCAATTATCTGGTGCTTTCTCCCAACTGGAACGCAAATACCGGCGCGGTGACTCTCGTGAATCCCGCCATAAATTTGGTGGGTGTCGTCGGGTCCGCCAATAGTTTGACCGGCGCGGCCAGTGGCGACCAGGCTGGCAGCGGTGGAGTCACCCTCCTCAACGGCAACGGCGATTATGTGGTGAGTTCGCCCAACTGGAACAACCAGAAGGGTGCCGTCACCTGGGCCAGCGACACGGCCGGAATCGTCGGCGCGATCAGTCCGGAAAATAGTTTGGTGGGCACAACGGCTGGCGACAAAATCGGAAGCGGTGGCGTCACCGCCCTGTCTAATGGTAATTTCCTCGTGGTTTCGCCGGATTGGGCTGCGGATACGGGCGCGGTGACTTTGGAGAACGTAGCCACGCCCCAACTCGGTGCCGTGGGCGCGGGCAACAGTCTCGTTGGCGCGACCCCCGGCGATGAGATCGGCAGCGGCGGTGTTCTGGAACTGAGCAACGACGCGAACTACCTGGTTCTCTCCCCTAGTTGGAATGGCGGCACCGGTGCGGTCACCAATGCCAGCGACGCGACCGGCATTACGGGTCTGATTTCGGATTCCAACAGCTTGATCGGAAATAACCCGATGGAAAATGTCGGACGCGCCGGTTCGATTACCGATTCCGGTTACGGCTATTATTTCGTGAGAACGACCAGTCCTACCAACGGCCCCGGGGCCGTGACCTGGAGCAGGGACACGAATGGCACGACCGGTATCGTTAACTTCTTGAACAGCCTCACCGGACCCGGCAGCACCCAAGTCGGTGACGGCGGCATCGTCATTCTCTCCGATGGCAATTTTCTGATTCTCACGCCCGATTGGGGCGGCCTGGGTGCGGTGACCTGGGGCAGCGCCACCAGCGGCGTTAAGGGATTTGTCGGCGTCTCGAATAGTCTCGTCGGCGCAACCTCGGGCGACGATGTCGGCAGCGGCGGGATTGTCCAACTGAACAACGGCGCGAATTATCTCGTTCTCTCGCCCTCATGGGGCGGTGGCAGGGGCGCGGTCACCAATGGCAGCATGGCCACGGGAGTGACCGGGCCGATCACTCCCTTCAACAGCCTCGTGGGCTCCCTGGCCACCGATGGCGTGGGCGCGAGCGGCTCCATCACGCAATCCTACAGCGGCTATTATCTGGCCACCACCACCAACTGGGGCGGTGGAAAAGGCGCCGTAACGTGGAACAGCGACAACGGCGGCACCATCGGCGCCATTTCCGCCTCGAACAGCCTGGTCGGCGGCAGCGTGATCGATCACGTCGGCAGCGGCGGCGAAACCATTCTCACCAACGGCAATTACGTCGTTGACTCGCAGAACTGGAGCAGCGGCGCGGGCGCGGTGACGTGGGGAAGTTCGGATGGCGGCATCTCGGGTGTGGTCAGCGAATCCAACAGTCTCATCGGCGCGGCCCCGCATAACCACGTCGGCGATCTCATCACGGCGCTGCCGGATGGAAATTACCTGGTGACCTCGCCCCGGTTCGCCAGCAACACCGGAGCCGTCACCTGGGCCAATGGGACCACCGGCCTGTCGGGCACGGTCAGTGAAACCAACAGCCTGATGGGCTCGACCGCAGGTGACTCCCTGGGCAGCGGCGGCATTCAACTTCTCAGCAACGAGGCAAACTATCTGGTGCTCTCGCCCTTGTGGGACGGAGGCAAGGGCGCGATCACCAATGGCAGCGACGGCAGCGCCCTCATCGGTACCGTCTCGAGTGAAAACAGCCTCGTGGGCGAAACGACCACGGATGGCGTCGGCGCGAGTGGCTCGATCCTCGATTCGTTCGCGGGCTATTATCTGGTCAAAACCCCGCATTGGGGTGGCGGCGCGGGCGCGGTGACCTGGAATATCGACCGCGGCGGCACGACGGGCGAGGTTTCGGCCACGAACAGTCTCGTCGGCTCGGCAGCGGGAGACCACATCGGCAGCGGGGGCATCACCATTCTTTACGCGGGCAACGACAGCTACGTGGTTGATTCACCCGACTGGAACGGCCAGACCGGGGCCGTGACCTGGGGATCCACCACGAGCGGCGTCTCCGGTTTCGTCAGTTCGACCAACAGCCTGGTCGGCATGGCCGCCAGCGACCATCTGGGCAGTGGCGGAATCGTCACTTTAACCAATGGCGATTATCTTGTGCTCTCACCGCTCTTCAATGGCAGCGCGGGTGCGGTCACCTGGGGCAGCGACACGAGCGGCGTCAACGGTCAGGTCACCGCCGACAACAGCATCATCGGCGGCGGCCCCGATGCGGGTGAGGAATATGCCGGTCAGTCCGCCGACGGCTCGATTTATCTCGTGGCCTTCACCACCGACACCTCGGCGGGCGGCGATGGACGCGTCTTCTCCGGGTCCGTCAATGGCCCCTTCACCAAGGTGCCGACGGGCGGTATCTTCCAGGAGCAGCCGGTCCTCTCCTTTGAGGTCGCGGGGCTCAACCTCTTCTACTCCAACTCCCAATACTACATCTCCGATCCCGATACCCTGAAGCTCGAGCCGGTGAGCGTCGATGCGCTCTCGGGCGGGGCCCTCAACGACGGCAAGGGCGGCAACATCGCGTCGGGCAGCAGCACGGCGGGAGCGTCCGGCCCGAAGCGGCTCGTCACGCCGGGTAACGGCACCTGGAATATCTTTGCCGGCACCGTCCATTCGACCCCGCCGCCCCTTTTCGTCTCGCAGCAACTCCAGTTGAATCTCAGCCCCGAAGTATTGTCGCATCTGCACGAACTCATTTTCGGCAATCACTAAGGTCATGCCGCAACGTGTCACTCTTCTCTGCCTGACTCTTGCCCTGACCTCGTTTGGAACGCTGGCCCGGGCGCAGGATTTTTCCCGGGAAGGCCCGAAGCCGGTGCCTCCCGTCGCCGCCCCCGCCACCCTGGCCAATGGCGCGCCCGGCAAACCGCCGGACGATGCCCAGGTTCTGCTCAAGAACCTGAAGGGCGTCGTCTTTGTGCCGACTCCGGCCGGGGTCGCCGTCAATGGTACCGAGGCGCAAGGCGTCGTGCTGCGCGGCGTAACCGTGCCCGCGCCCGCCAGGTTCACCGCTTGCGTGCAGCCTTATCTCGGCCAGACGCTGACCCGGGGCAAACTCAATGCGCTCATCGCCGATGTCATTTCCTTCTATCGTCGGCACGACCACCCCATCGTCGACGTGATCGTCCCGCAGCAGGAAATCACCAACGGCGTGGTTCAGCTTGTCCTGCTCGAAGGGCGCGTGGGATCGGTCACGGTCGCGGGCAACCGCTGGTTTTCCAGCAAGGAAATCCGTTCCGGCGTGCGCCAGCAAAGCGGGGACGCCATCAGCGCGCATCGGCTCCAGGGCGACATCGACTGGATCAACCAGAATCCGTTCCACTCGACCGACGTGGTTTATCATCCCGGCAACGACCTCGGCGAAACCGATATTGTCCTCCAGACCACCGATCGTTTCCCGGTCCGCTTTTATGGCGGCTACGAAGACACCGGCAACGCCGCGACCGGCTTCGACCGGTACGAGGCGGGCTTCAATTGGGGCGATGCCTTCCAGCTCGGACTCGGCCAGCAGCTCAACTACCAATATACCACCAGCGGCGACGGCCAGTCCCTCCGCTCCCATGCCGGGAGCTACGTCATCCCGCTGCCGTGGCGTCATACCCTGACTTTTTTTGGCAGCTATGCGGACACGAAGGGCGAGATCCCTCCCCTGCTGGCGCTCAAGGGCCGCAGCTACCAGATCAGCGGACGCTATGCGATCCCGCTGCCAACCCTCACCCTCGATCCCGTGACGCTGAAACAAACCTTCAGCTTCGGGTTCGACTATAAATACAACAATAACAGCCTCGAGTTCGGCGGCGCCGGAGCCGGCTCGACCCTGGTCGATGTCGATCAGTTTGTCATGGCCTACGATGGCTCCCAGACCGATCCCTACGGCCAGACGACGATCAACGACTCGCTCTACGTTAGTCCCGGCAATTGGGGCGGTAATAATAACGACGCGGCCTTTGCCGCCTCGCATCCGGGTGCCAATTCCGATTATGTTTACGATACCCTCACCCTCCAGCGGGTCACGAAGCTGCCGGAAAACTTCAGCCTCGTGCTGCGCGGCACCCTGCAATTCAGCAACAGCAACCTGACCCCCAGCGAGCAGCTCGGCTTCGGCGGCTACGACACCGTGCGCGGCTATGACGAGCGCGAGGTCAATACCGACGAGGGCTATGTTTTCTCGACCGAACTCCGGTCGCCACCCATCAGTTTGGGCGAAATGTTCGACTGCGCTGCCTTCCAGGACCAGCTCCAATTCCTCGCCTTTTGGGACACCGGATCGGCCTATAATCATTCGCCACTGGCGGGCGAGACGAGCCAGATCGGACTTTCGAGCGTCGGCGCCGGGGTCCGCTATACCATCAACAGCTATGTTTCCGTCCGCTTCGATTACGGATTCCAGCTCGTCAATACCGGCTTCGACAACGATCAAGGCTCTCGCTCCGACCTTGGAGTAATGATAAGCTATTAAGTCTTCACCGGAAAACATCATGAATCGAAATCCCCTCCTTCTGCGCACGGGCAGCCTGCTGGGCGCTTTTCTCCTCGCCCAGGTCTTCACCTCGTTATCGGCTGATCCGGTCAAGGCGGTGGTCGAATCCGTCCAGGGCACCGTCGAATTCGCGCCGCCAGCTTCAGGCTCCTTTTCGCCATTGAAGACGGGCCAGATACTCGATGTCGGCAGCACCATCCGCACCGGCGGGGACGGCACGGCCGATATCCTCACGACGCCGGGCTCGGCGATCCATGTCGGCAACGACTCCAACCTGCGCCTCAACGTCCTCGCTTTCGCCAAGTCGGGTTCGACCGTGACGCAGCGCGAGGCCCATATCCAGCTCACTTCCGGCGTCGTAAGCGCTCTGATCGATCCCTCGACCCCGAAGATTACTGATTTCCAGGTTCAAACGCCGGAAGGCTCCGCCGCAGCTCGTGGAACCTTCTATGCCGTCATGGTCAGGCATGGGAAGACCTATGTCAGCGTCGAACAGGGCAAAGTTGGGGCTATCGCGAACCTCAAGCATCGCTAAAGTGTAATCGTACACGGCATTTTTGTGTCATATTTCTGGGCACATTAGGCAATACATTGCCACATTACATAGGCCATTATTGCCGTATTTTGGTCTCTGATCGGTCACTTGATCGATTGCTTTTGCCGTCTTCTTCGGCATCATAAGCGCTCTGGATTTACACAATTCATAAGGTTATTTCTTATATAACTTATTTGTTACAAGTAGCTTATATATAAATTTTATCATTACAGAAAATTTATTTAGCGTCTCAATAAGCGACAACTCTTGGGTTTTCACGTTTTGAATGTGGCATCGCCTTTGCGATAGGTACCGGCAAACCTATGAAAAAATCAATGAAACTTCGTCAGATCGTGTTGGCCGGATTAATGACAATAGTAAATTTATTGCCTGTTATGGCAGGGCAGACATTGCCCAGTCGATATCAGGTATATATTCCCGAGTCGGCAGGCTCAAGCGCGGGCAACCGTGGTAACTCCCACACCCGGCTCCGGGTCTTGGAAGTCCCCAATGACGCCACTTCCTCCAACGCGTCGTTTAACACCCCGGCCACCATTCGCAGCCTCTATCACCTGCCCTCCACCGGCGGCTCAAATGCGATAGCGATTGTCGATGCCTACCACTTCCCCACCGCGTTGCCCGACTTCAACTCGTTCTCCACCTACTTCGGGCTGCCCACTGAAAAGTCGACCGTCCCCACGGCGGCAGGCAACAAGAACTTCCAGGTCGTCTATGCCCCCGGATACAAGCCTCAATCGGGCGGTAGTTATATCGCCAGCTGGAATCTGGAAGCGGCCCTCGATATCGAATGGGCCCATGCCATGGCCCCGAATGCGAAGATCTACCTCGTCGAAGCCGCCAGTTGCTCGACCTATGACCTGGAGTACGCCGCGCGAGTCGCCGCCGCCCAACCGGGCGTGAAGGAAATCTCCATGAGCTGGGGCGGTGGCGAGTCGTGCTTTGAAACCTGGGCCTTTGACCCTGTTTTCTCGGCCCCCGGCATTGTCTATTTTGCCTCGGGCGGAGATTCCAGCGCCCAGATGGAATATCCGGCCGCTTCACCTAATGTCGTCAGCTGCGGTGGCACCAGCGTGAACCGTGATGCCAACGGCAACTTCCTCAGCGAAACCGGCTGGAATGATACCGGTTGCGGCCCGAGCGTTTATGAGCCCCGCCCCAGTTTCCAAAGCAAGGTCGCTTCCGTCGTGGGCAACAAGCGCGGCGTTTCCGATCTCGCCTTTGATGCCAACCCCGCCACGGGAGTTTACGTCTTCGACAGCACCCCGGTCTGGGGCCAAAGCGGCTGGTGGGTCCTCGGTGGCACCAGCGTATCGAGCCCCGCATTGGCTGGCGTGGTCAATCTCGCGGCCTCTTCCGGCAACGGATTTGCAGCCAACACGCTCGCGGAAGAAAACCGCATCTATGGGAATTTGGGCAACGCCGCGGCCTTCCGGGATATTACCTCGGGAACCGACAGCACCTACTCCTGCAAGGTCGGTTATGACTATATCACCGGCGTTGGCTCTCCGATTGGTTTGGTTGGTAAGTAAGTCAGGTCTGGTTGTTTGATAGGTTAGCAAAGATCGCCATCGCCTCGGGGCGGTGGCGATTCTTTTGGACGTTTAGAGACTCGATCCTTACCACTGAACGTATTCGAGATCATTATTGGAAGTGTTTTGCGCCTCGGTAACGGTAATCCAGCGCTTGGCGTAGTTCGGTCCCCAGGAATCGGAAATGGCGAGCTCATCCGTTTGTGCGTTATAACCTATAATCATCCGCATGTGCCCCTGCCGCTTCGCCACTTCGGGGTCGATCGGCGGCAAAGCCTTGTCATCGCTCGCCAGGCTTTCCTTGTAGCTGCCCCAGTCGGTCACCGTGTCCCGTTCGATGGTGTGCTCGTTGATGCTCTTTTCCACATCCGTGATGACAAAGCAGCCCCACATCAAAGGCAGGCCCTGGTCGATGAATTTGCTCACGTGGTCGACATCGAGCGGCACATCCGCGCTTTCAATTCTCCTTCCGTAAGCCTCGACGTAATCGTTCACCCCGTCGCGAATCCCGGCAAAACTGGTTCCCCCTCCCATGCCTGAATTGCCCAGCATCGCGAGCACATACATGTCGGCAGGGACGTCGACATAGCGAAGATAGCGCTCCCATGTGGCGGGAACGCAATAGCCTTTGGGTCCCTGATCGACCATCGGAATTTCCTGGATGGTAACGTCGCCGTTGTCTTTTTTGACCACGCGCTTGGCGAGCTCCGCCTTGATCGTTTCGCGGTCCATGTTCGCAACGTCACCAAAATGGTCGGCCACTTCCGTCGGCACAATCTTGATCGAGGCATATTGGTTCAGCGGACATGAGAAAAGGATGGCGTGGCCTTTCCAGTCCCAGCGGTGGATATCGACGCGGCTGTCGGCGGTCGGACCAAAGACGTGACTCTCGGGAGCGCCGAGCAAATTCGTCAATTGCGCGTTGATGGTATCGGAATCGTCTTTGACGGCCGTGTTGAGGTCTTCCATCGCCTTTTCCATGTCCTCATCACTCACGGTCTCGCCCTTCACCCGCCGGGCCATGATGCTGAGCATTTCCGGAAAATCGCCCTTGTTCGCGAAGACAATAGAAAGGTAAGAGGGATGTCCGTTGCGCGCGTAAAGGGCCATCGAATAGGCCCTCGCGCCCAGAATCGTAACGCTACTTTGACCCAGGGCATAGCGGCGGTAACTGGCATCCGTGGCGGTCTTCGACTCCTGCGGCCATTGCAAACGGTCGGCCACCCCGGCGACATCTTCAGCCCAAAGATTCGTCGTGGCAAATAGCGGAACTTGAAACGTGTCGTTGAAATGCTTGATTAAATCGGCGTCTTCCGCACTCACGTTGTTGGTGGTGGCGACAATTGGATCGGCCCGGCAAAGGCCGGGGGCGCAAACCAGAAGCAAAGCAATAACAAGCCGGGCTTTCATAAAATTCCGACGATAAGAAATCATAAGCTTAAAGAACAACTTTTTCGCGTTTCCCCCATTCCATAGATAAAGAGCTTCATGGAAGCAGGATGGTAGGGCATCCTTTCACAGCAAGCGCACTTCATCCACGGTTACCATGCTCTAGCCTCTCCTCTTCAAGATCCATCGCCCTGTCCACCCTTTGGAAAGACTTCCCACCTGCTCCACGACCCTCCCCTCACGACCTCAATGAAAAAAGCCCTTCATCCCCTGCGCTTCTCCGTCGGGTTCGCCCTCGTTGCCTGCCTGTTCGCCCCCCTCACCGCGCGCGCTGCTGCTGCTGCGGCCATCCCGGCCGAATTCAAGGATCCCGACACCGGGGCCCGGATCATCCTCCTTTCCAAACTCCCCACGACCAAGGACGGCGCGGGCGTCATCTATTTCACCCAACCCTGCACCACCCCCGACAACCGCTACACCCTCGTTCGCTATCTCGATAATAGCGCCGGACACACGGCGGGCCTCATGTATCGCTACGATTTCAAGACTGGCGAGCTGACCAAACTCACCGACCGCATGACCAAGAACCAGGACTTCGTCCCCGCCTCCGGGAACCTTTATTATACCAGCGACAACGACCGCGCGATTTACGTCACGAACATCCTCACCCTCAAGACGCGCAAAGTCGCCGTCTTGCCCGACGACATCTTCTACTCCGGCGGCGTCACCGTCAACGCCGACGAAACCATCGTCGTCGGCACCGCCGAACTCGTGGCCGAACACAAAGACGAAAAGACCCTCACCACCCCGCCGAACCAGGGCAAAACGTTCGGCGATATTTTTTCCAAACACTACACCAACCTGCTCATCGCCGCCGACATCAAGACCGGCAAAGTCACCGAACTCCACCGCATCAACACCTGGCTCGGCCACACCCAGTTCTCACCCACCGATCCCAAGCTCCTCATGTATTGCCACGAGGGCAATTGGGCCAAAGTCGATCGCATCTGGCTCCTCCGCATCGGCGACGGTTCCGCCCCCCGGCTCGTCCTCAAGCGCACCGAGCCGACCGAAATCGCCGGCCACGAATTTTGGTCCCCCGACGGCACCGCCACCTGGTACGACCACAACTACCGCGACCCCTCGGGCCGGCATTTCGTCGAAGGGAAAAACATCACCACCGGCGCGATCACCCGCTACCCCATCACCGCGCCCTTCGGCTCCATCCACTACACCTGGTCGCCCGACGGAAAATTCTTTGTCTGCGACGGCGGCACCAACAAGGCGCATCCCGATCAGCAGGCCATGTACATCCTCGTCCCGGAAAACGGCAAGTTCCGCCCCATCAAACTCTGCAATATGGCCAAAAACGATTACCAGGCCGCCGAGCCCAACCCCCATCTCACCCCCGACCAGCATTGGTGCACCTTCACCGCCACCTTCACCGGCACCCCGCAAGCCTACGCCGTCGAAATGCCCAAGCAGTTTTGGAGATAGGCCATTCACTGATTTGCTCGCCAAGGGTTTTTCCAGCCATCAAGAGCAAACCCTTCGCAAGGTCAAATCGGTGACCGCTGCCTGCGGCAACGCCAACCAGTCAACAGGCCCAATCCGCCCAGCAGCAACGCCCATGTGCCAGGCTCCGGCACGGGCGACACCACCAAATCCAAATATTGTCCGGTGGGATCAACCACCAGCGTCGCGTTATCTCCGCTCACGGCGCCACTCGTATTGCCGCCCAGCGAACCCGTCACATCCCCCGGCGCGTTCGTTTCAAACAACGTGTAAGTTCCCGTCGTAAAACCCGCTCCCGGCGTAAACGCAAAGTCCGAGAAGTTCTGCCCGTTGAGGCTCAATAGCCCGTTCGTGATATTGACCAAATCGCTGGTCGTTCCGAGATAAAAGGCCAGCTGCGCGCCCGTGGCCAGATTGAGCGATGTCCCCGTGTTCAGGTTAAAGGTCAACGTGGTCGGCGTCCCGATCACCGAGCTCGGCTGGAGCAAACCACCCGCCGCGATATTCACCGCCACGCCAGTTGTGACACTGCTCGGCGCAATGGTACCGTTGCCGCCGAGCGTACCACCACTCTGGACATTCACCACGCCGCTGCCGGTGGCGCCAGTTGAATTGGCCAGGAGCGTCCCACTCGCCACCGTTGTTCCGCCCGAGTAAGTATTGGCGCCAGTCAATTTCACCACTCCGTTGGCATAGACCGCCGTCAGATTCGCCGTGCCTGCCCCCGTGCCCGGCACCAACCCCACCGTGTTACTGTTGGCGCTCGAAGCAGGAATGCCGATGATCAACGGTCCGGTGCCGTTAGCGGAATTGCCGATCACTCCATCCACCGTCAGGGTGGCACCCGTCACCGCCGCAAAGCCGCCACCATTTCCGCCGAGGAAAGCCGCGCGCGCTTTCGCCGCAGAGCCACCATCCAAAGCCAAAGTGGTTGAAGCCAAAACGGTGCCGCCATTGATATTGAGGAACGCTCCCGTGTTGCTGTTAATATTAACGGTATCGTTACCCAGGGCGTTATTGGTGGCAATTTCCGTCACGCCTCCATTGAGGTAGTCGTTCGTCCCCGTAAAATTATTATTCAACCCGTTCGCCGTCATCACCACCGTGCCCGGCCCGGACTGTTCATAGTCCAAAGGTGAGTTAGGATCATAGAGGCCATTATAAATGGCGGCAGTGAGGATCAACTCGCCCTGCGTGTTATTCTGTACTATCTCGAGCGGATTATTGTGCGACCTAACAATTGATGGGGCCAAGGGCGGGTTAAAAAGGGGTAACACTCCAATGATGATAACGGAGTGTTATGATGGAAGAAAAGATCGAAGTGGGGAAAAAGGTTCCC
>Ga0302319_10000486_pt1 | contig 88878 bp, 67 predicted proteins | sample Bog_T0_2_FD_203319 | JGI IMG/M metagenome (GOLD analysis project Ga0302319, IMG submission 203319) | Peat permafrost microbial communities from Stordalen Mire near Abisko, Sweden - Bog_T0_2 | ecosystem: Environmental > Terrestrial > Soil > Wetlands > Peat | place: Sweden: Abisko, Stordalen Mire... | reverse complement strand
TGATTGGATTCAGCCAGCCTCGGGCCGTTATCCTCAAACAGATGCTGCCCGAATTTTAGATGATGTGTGACGATGCGCGGAACTGGCAACAGGACTGGCAACAGCTTGAGTGTTTACAGAAGCAACTGCTGTCTGCTCTCAGAGTGGGAATTGGTAACCGGTTGATCCTCAAATACGGGCTGCGCCAACCGGGGTTCGAATCACCGTGGGATGCCACCTTGTAGGGTCGGGTCATGGGTTAGCCGCACTGGGCGATGGCGGGGTCTAGGAAAAAGATTGGGGACAGGCGTGGATGGATGGCGGCGTGTAATGACGTTCACTAGTCATCGTATACCCCTGATCGATGACCGACTGAGATGACCACAACCATGAGAATTCCCGCCTCAAATCGGCAAAGGATCCGGTAGTCGCGGACCCGGTAACGCCAAAAGCCCTTCAGGGGGCCTCGTAACGGCTTTCCAAACTGGCAAGGGTCGGCGGAACCAGAGATTCTTGTGTCAAGGTAAGTAAAGATTTCTGCGGCCGCCGAGGGGCCGAGATCCCTCAACTCACGAAGCGCGGATTCCTCAACCCTGTAGGCCCAACTCACGCTTAGCCTCCTCGGGGGTATAGAGCCTCGTCCCATTTTTCTCGTGGCTCTCCCACCTCGAGGAAGCAGTCCGATAATCTCTTTCGTCTTCGACAGCGGCCAAAAGGCCGGCAGCCAGGCTTTCCAGCCGGAGAAGCTTAGAGTCATCTGACTGGCCCACGCCCTCCAATGCGGCCCGCTTAATGTAGGCTGCCGGGCTCATCCCCCGCTTTCTTGCTGCCGCACCAATCCGGCGTTTCTCAGCATCGGTCAGTCTGATCGAGGTTGGTTTTGTTGCAGCCGCCATGCACTACAGCTGTATTACATTCCAATTCCTGTCAATCGCCCACCTTCTAAAACACCAAATGCATGGGATGACCCTCATTCGCATTATCTGCCGGCAACAGCTCGATTGTTTGCAGAAGCCATTACTGTTCGCTTTCGGAGTAAAATCCCGCAACCAGCTGACCATCAATATTCCTCGTGAGAAACCGGGGTTCGAATGCGCGAAGGGACGCCAGCGGTTTAAAGAACTAGTATCCAAAGTGATCGATCACGATGCCATGGTTCAGGTCGGCGACGAGATCTGGATCCCCGCAAACGCGATGCACCGCCTCGGCCGCCTGGAGGCCTCTACCCGTGCGCGTGCTTGAGGTCGCGTTTGGCAACTGGCAGAAGGGGGACATAATTCGATTCGCGGACTTATACGCGAGACCCTCCGAAGCGTGAAAACCATGATTCATCTGCTCTTTTTCTTGGGGTTTCCGATGGCGATGCTTGCCACTGAGGTGGGGACTGGCGCCGCCGAGAATTCGGAAGGGCAGATCATATCGCTGGACGGCACGTGGCAGATTGCCGAGGGGACAATGGACCGCGTCCCAGCCGCCTTTGTCCGCAGCATACAGGTCCCGGGCCTCGTCTCGCTTGCGAATCCGGAATTTGCAGACCCTCCAGGACCGACGGTGCATGACGGCAAGGCAATCGGCCAAAAAGACCCAAAGCGCGAGGCGTTCTGGTATCGGCGCACCTTCACACTCGGTCAGCCCGTAACCGCCGTCGCGCGAATCAAAGTCGCCAAGGCCATGTATGGGACGAAGGTCATTCTCAACGGAGTGGACCTCGGCTCCCACGCGCCTTGCTTTACACCCGGTTACTTTGATGCCACCTCCGCTCTCAGTCCGGCAGAAAACGTCCTCTTGATTCGTGTTGGCGCCGACCGCGATGCCGTCACTGCGGCGGTGCCCTCCGGTTTTGATTTTGAAAAGCGGCGGTATATCCCAGGAATCTTCGACTCGGTGGAGCTGATACTCTCTGGAACGCCGTATTTCGTGCAGGTCCAGGCCGTGCCCGAAATCGCGCGGCGGTCGGTGCGCGTGCAGGCGGTCCTGCTCAATACCGGCGTTCCCTGCCGGCGCTCGATTGAGTTCATTGTTCGCGAGGCCAAGTCAGGTCGGGTGTCCGGAAGCCTGAAGAGTGCTGAGACCGCTTTCCCTTCTGCCAAAGAAACGGTACTCGACGTAGATGTTCCGATCTCCGACTGCAGGCTTTGGTCCCCGGAGGACCCCTTCCTATATCAACTTGAAGTTGGAAGCGGTTCCGACCTGTTTCGGACGCGCTTTGGCATGCGCGAGTTCAGGTTCGACCCCGCAACGCGGCAGGCAACCCTGAACGGCAAGCCGTATTTCATGCGCGGCAGCAACGTTACTGTTTACAGGTTCTTCGAGGACAGCGAATGCAAGGACCGGCCATGGGACCGCAAATGGGTCCGGATGCTGCACCAGCGGGTGAAGGACATGCACTGGAACTGCCTGCGCTACTGCATTGGTTTCCCTCCGGAGCAGTGGTACGACACCGCCGATGAGCTTGGCATTCTCATCCAGGATGAATTCCCAATATGGTTCGGTGGCCCAGGCTGGAGCAACTATCCGAAGGATTTGAAAACCGACGAACTCGCGCTGGAGTATGGGGAATGGATGCGCGAGCGCTGGAACCATCCTTCGGTTGTGATTTGGGACGCAAGCAACGAGACGACAACGGACCAGACCGGACCCGCCATCGAGCGGGTGCGCGCCATGGACTTGTCGGACCGGCCATGGGACAACAGTTACGGCGCACCGGCGCGGCTGACCGACACCTTCGAATCACATCCATACCATTTTCAGGATCCAAAATTCAGGCTGTCTGACCTCGCCACCGCAGATCCGGTCCCACAGGGCAGCGCAATCAAGAATGACTCAAGCCATCCGGTCATCATCAATGAATACGGCTGGCTCTGGCTGAACCGCGATGGCACGCCCACAACACTGACTCGGGATCTCTACAAAAACCTTCTTGGATGGTCCTCGACGACCGAGCAGCGCCGACACCTCTACGCCACCTACCTTGCGGCGGAGACGGAATTCTGGAGGACCCACCGTAAAGCGGCCGCAGTCATGCATTTCACGACCCTAGGCTACTCGCGCGCGGATGGGCAGACCAGCGACCAGTGGATGGACGTCGGTGCGCTCACCTGGGAGCCAGAGTTTCAACGCTATGTCCGAGATTCATTCGCGCCAGTGGGGCTCATGGTGGATTTCTGGAAGGACCAGGTGCGCGCCGACTCAGAGGCTGATATACGGGTGATGTTCGTTAACGATCTGGGCGAATCCTGGAGCGGTCCGGTGCAACTGCGCCTGCGCCGGTCGGGGGAGGCCCTCCTGTTCGAGGGCAAACGGGATATCCAGCTCGCGCCTTTTGGCACCGGGTCGACTGAATTTCATCTGACCTGGCCCCGAAAGAGCGGACCCGTCACATTAGAAGCCGAGCTGCGGGGCGTCGACGGCCAACCGGTTCGCAGCGTGCGTGAATTTGTTGTCACGCCTTAGCCGCTTCGCCGCAGTCGTGCAAAGACCGCGGTTGTGACCGGCTCAGAGCCAGCGAGTGGACGTGGACCATGTTGGGTGCGACCGGTTTCATAAGGGTTAGATCGGGGACCTTTAGTCACGACGCGCCCCCAGCCACGGGTTCTTTGTAAACGGGCAGGCCATCAGGCAAATCCCGCAGCCGTTACCCACTTTCTGCCAGTACTGGAAGCATCGGAAAGAATCTTCAAACCACGCGGTATGGCCCTGGTTGTTCCAAGGTCCCTGGGTGTGGAGACTGGGTTCGACGTCAAAAGACAACGCCCGCGCGGGGCATGCCTCGGCACACGCCCTGCATACTCGACAATATTCGGCGACGCCGAATCGGACCGGCTTATCGCACTCTAACGGCATGTTTGTAAAAACCTTACACAGGCGCGCAGCTGCCCCAAACTCTCGGGTGATGAGCTTGTTGGTGCGCCCCAGTTCACCAAGCCCAGCGTCCAACGCGAACGGGACGCTCTGCGCGATGTCGTTCACGCTGGGGATGGCCTGATAGCCAAGGCCTCGAATAAACTCAGCAAGGGCCGATACCACAAATACACTCTGGCTATATCCCATAGCCACCGCGGCATCCCCGAGCTCCGTCGGTACCTGTTCGAGGAGTTCAAGCTTCATCGGGATCGCGATCGCCACCACCCACTTCATATCCGCGGGAATCACGAGCTTTTCGGGTGTTATCACCGGGACCTCCACATCCTCAAAAAAGATGGGCCGCCCTTGTTCCCTCAGATTGACGTAAGTACGATTCATCGGAGCGATTCCGACCGAGCCCGCACCATAGTGAAGCGCAGCCGCCTTAACAGTTTCCGACATTTTCCTGGGCGACGCAGCGTACTTCTCGACGCCTAATTCGGAAGGCGTGCGAATAAGGATGCGTTTCCAGGACAGCAGTCCCGATCCTGGTTGCGTATTCCTCATCAGTGTCCACGCGCCTTCGCTCAACTGGCGCTCGCACAGCCCAAATCCGGGCTTATTGTGCCGAATCCATTCTGATATGCGGGTCGCTTTTTTGGTTTCCTCCGTCCGGAAAGCGCCTGGCCCGTCCCGCTTGTCCTTTAATGAGGGATAAAGCGCGAACATGTGTTCACCCGAAAATCGGCCACAGTCCGACGCAGCGCACCCTCCCGCGGGTTGGGCTTCCGAGATGTTTGCCGAAGATGCGGATATCAATTTCCCCATTGCTGCGACCTCCGAACCATACGAAAAGAACTGTCAATCGAGCGAATTTCGTCCGCTGTCGTTCCTGAGGCCAAGCCGCCTGAATGAAGCCGGCTTGGCCCTAAGGATATCTTAAGTCACAGGGATGTACCCGATGACGTTTTCTAACGCTGCCGGGAGCATGATCTCGATTAGAGCTTGATGCTGAACCCCATGATGATCTCGTAATTGGCGAAGAACGCATCGCCGTGCTGATATTTTCCCGTCACGACCGTGTACTTCTGGTCCGCAAGGCTTTGCGTCCGATCGTGCAGGAATGAATACGGGACATATAGCCGAAGGGAGATGTTGCGATGGCTCCATGTCACGCCCGGCTCCCAGTCAATGGAGTAACCCGGGCGACGAAAGCCCGTGCTGTTTCCAAACCAATTCTTCACGGGAACACCCTCCATGCGCAGGCCCCAGCTTGCCGAGAGACCATATTTGGGGAGCAGCTGGTACTCAAATCCCGCTCGGTACAAATAGCTGTCCGTGATACCGGTAATGGCCTCAAAGGGATTTCCGCGGTAGGTGGGAACACCATTTTCATCCTGAAACGGCACAAAGGTATATGTAGCGCTGAGGTAGGCGTTCAGGCCAGGGACCACCACCTGGTGGAAGGCATAGAGATCGAGGATCCCGTCCCACCCTCCGGTGCCCGGCTGAATAGACTGATCTACGGGCTCCTCCTTGGCTGTATACGCATTGATGGTCTTGTTGTAGCTCAGGAACTCCCCCATAGCGCTGTCGTTGCCGGTGGGCATCTGCAGGCCAAGGCCAAGCAGAATATTGCCCTTGGGGTGCTTAGTAGGATCAAAGACCCAGTAGTTGCCCTCGATGGAGGTGTCGCCAACCCCTACGGCATCCGTGTGGTAACGCAGCCCGTTCGTCGTTTGGGAGCGATCGTTGACCACAAACGGAACGGTGAGCGTCACACTCCATCGGGGATCCAAAATATAGGTCAGCCCGACGTCTGTGAAATTCGACTTGTTGAAAACGCCCGTACCGAGCCGGGCATTCTCAGTTTGACCGATATAGTCGTGAATCGAGTTGAAATATCGATAGTCGACCGACAACGCCCAAGGATTACCTTCAGGAGAGCCCGCAAGGTTCATGTTGTTGCCGGAGTCGGTGGCCGCATCTGCCGCAGATGAGAGGCCAGAACCGTGGATGGCCACGCATCCTTGTGCGCGGGCCTTTGTCGATGACGCCACAAAGGCGCCCGAAAAGGCAAGCAACAGGGCCACCGGCCCGATCGCTAATTTGAATCGTGATAATGCAGTAGGTGCTGCGATTTTCATTGGTAGTGTTAGGGTAGGAGCAGGGGTCTCACGGCGCGCCGGAAGTATTTCACACGGCGCCTTGTGAGACTGCCGTTTAGCGGCTTGGCCACGGTGTCCGATTCTCTGCAGACAGAAAGTGCTATGTGACGAAGCGTAGTCGGGTGTATCTGAAGTGTCGTTTTCCACCCGCGAATACACTCGCCCTATCTGGGGTTTCTGGCCGCCTTCGAGGGTGTCTCGACCGCGTTTAGCCACACATCCCGTCTAAACAAAACGAGTGAGGCAGGCACTCTGGCCTAGCGCTAACTGCAAAGTGCCTTGCTCAGTTGCGAACCGGGGCACGTAAGGACCCGCGGCCTGGACTTTTTATCGGATAGGGATACATCCTTCGCTCCAATCGTCCCGTGCCGTCCAGTGGACGCTCTCGTGCGGGCTTTCTAAGGCGGGCTAGGGAGCCTACAGCCGTAGTTGGCTGCTTTCAAAAGAAACTCTCCAGATGACCGCGCAAATGGCGACTCAGAGGCAAATTTACCCCAGTTCTCAGCATAACGAAGTAGTCGCCGTTACGATTCGGTTGGAGTTCTTGAACCTGCTCGACATTCACAAGGGCCGATCGGTTGATGCGAATAAAGAGCGAGGAGCCGAGTCGGTTTTCGAGAGAGGAAAGGGTCTCGCGGAGCATCAGTTTTTTTGAGCCGGCAAGATGCAAGATGGAGTAGTTGCTCTCGGCCTCAACCCATACAATCTCATCGCGCTTCAGGATAATTCGGCGCCCGTCCACCTTGAAGACAAGGCGTTCAGGAAACGGCGCCGGCCTCGTGGCGAGAATCTGTTCAACCCGCTCCTGCAAATCGCCGGCCCGGCGCGCCTCCTTTTCGCCTATCGCCCGACTCAGCGCTTGCTTGAAACGATCTCGATCGAAGGGTTTTAGGAGATAATCGACAACCTGCTTCGTGAAGGCGTCGACCGCAAAGCTGTCGTACGCTGTCACAAGAATGACGCACGGGCGAGGGTTCGAGGGCAATGCTTCTAGCACCTGGAACCCGTTGATTCCGGGAATCTGGACATCGAGAAAGAGAATATCTGGAGGATCCTCCCGTATCGCATCCAAGGCATCGGAACCATTCCCAAATTCGCCTGTAATTTCCACGGCTGATTCATCGCGCAGAAAGGAAATGAGCCGTTCCCGCGCAATTGCCTCATCGTCTACTATCATGACGGTCAGCTTGATCATCGGTTTTGATTTGAGCTCGTTGAGCCCGTGCTACGGGCGTTCGCTAACTCTGTGAGCCGATCAAGCAACAGGAAGCGTTCCGTGGTGAAGTGCCTGGCACGGTCTTCGACTTGCTGTTTCCAGATGGCGAGAGGACAGCGACGCGGGGCGAGACTGGATCAAAAAAAGGCAGTGAACCCGCAGTGCCAGCGGCGGAATGAAAGCCGTGCAAAAGCGGCGGTCTGAAATCCGTTGTTCTTCGGCTGGATATTCTTCCCGATTCTGAAAGGGAAGAGTCTTCTTCGGCTTGGGTGGATGTTCTTCCCCCCGTGAAATGAGTGAGGCCTGGTTTGTGGGGTCCGTGGCGGACGGGAAGGCTGTGGGGCGATGCATATCGACGGCCAACGCAAGTGCCTGTGCTGCGGGAAGTTTTTCATGCCGGATGCGCGCAATCGGCGCGGGCAGCGCTACTGTCGCGAGCTAGCGTGCCGCAAGGCGAGCAAAGCGCAAAGCCAGCGCCGGTGGCTCAAGCAGGAGGCGAACCGCGCGTACTTTAGCGGGGACGAGAATGCAGCGCGGGTGCGAGCATGGCAGGCGGCGCATCCTGGCTACTGGAAGCATCGCAGGAAATTTTTCTAGGCGGCTAGAGCTACATCTCGCTGATGACCGACCTGAAGAACCCGCGGGTTCTGGAGGTGGTGGAGGGACGCGACACGGTGCCGGCGATGGCGCTGTGGGAGGCGTTGCCGGAGGGTAAGCGCAGCCAGGTTGAGGCCGGGGTCATGGACAAGGGGGCCAAATTCGTGGCGGCCCCCCGGCTGGCCGCCCCCAAGGTGGCGATCGTCCACGACCCCTTCCACGTGGCCAAGCACCTCAATGATGCCGTTGACCATACCCGGTTCCAGAAAACCGCTAGGCTGGCTGAGAAGGGCGATGAGTCGCTCAAGAAGACCCGCTACCTGTGGCTGCATGGAACCGTGCCCGAACAGCATAAAGCCACCTTCGCCGAGCTTCTTGAGATGAATCTGAAGACCTCCCAAGCCCGGCTCTACCAGGAGCAGACGGTGGAATTTTTGGGCCACGCGGACGCCACCAGCGGCGAACGCTTCTTCACCCAGTGGTATCGCACCATCATGCGCAGCCATCTTGACGATATGTTAGCGCCTAATAATCAGCCTTAGCTTTCGGACTAAGAACGATCCAATGCAGGTTCCGGCGCAAACGGGATGGCCAGCTCTTCGGGCTTGACGTTTTGTCATAGCGGAAGGGATGTCCCTATGGCGCGCACTGGCCAAAAAAAGACTCAGATCGATATCCGTGAGGAGACGTTGCTCCGGATCGCGCGTCGGCTGCTGTGGTCCCAAGGCTCGGACGGCCTGACAATGGACAAGCTTGCGGCGGCATGTCCTTTCTCCAAGGGCACAATCTATAACCATTTCGCCTCAAAGGAGGACCTGCTCGCCGGGCTTTGCATTGAAAGCGGGCGCCGTCGGCTTGGTTTTCTGGAACGCGCAGCCATGTTCAAAGGGCGCAGCCGCGAGAGGGCCATGGCGCTGGCTATGGCTGACTACTTCCTCTTTTGCATGGATGCGGATTGCTGGCGTACCGAGCAGTTTTCTAATTTTCTCGGCTTCGCCCTGAAGATATCTGGCGAGCGCAGGGCTGACATGGCCTCTCTGCTCGAACGCAGCGCCGGCATCACGCAAGGAGTCATTCGCGATGCGGTTGTGGATGGGGATCTTGTCCTGTCACCCTCGTTGAGTCCCGAGAAGGTGTTTTTCAGCCTGATGGGCACAACCCGAGGACTGTATCTCTACCGCTCGGAGCATCTGCACACTCCCATCCAAGGCGACGACCTCTGGTCCGCTCACGAGCAATTGTTCCGTCTCTCCTGTGACGCCCTGGGATGGAGTCCACTATCCAAGGAGTGGGACTATACCGGCACCGCGCAGAGAATCAGGGATGAGATTTTCACCGCAGAAGAGGCAAAGGTTGCCGCTGCGTCCCATCCGCAGGATGCCGGCAGGTTAACCGAACCGTCCATATCCATATGAAGCTGTTTGACACCCTCATCTTCCAACGCCCAAAACCCTCCAGCAACGGGCTTCCTAACGCCGCGCCCACCCGGGCCGTCCCCCGCTTGGCGCTGGCCGTCTTTTTCACCTCGTTCCTCCTCCTCACTCCAGCAGGGTGCCGTCGTGGTCCTGCTGTCGCAGAGGGTCATCGTCAGACGGTGAAGGCCGTCCGTGTGTCGAGCCAAGAGCTGCCCAATGAGGTCGAGGCCGCAGGAGCCATCGAGTCTGTCGACACGGCCGAGGTTGCGTTCCTCGTTACAGGCCGCGTGCTTACCGTCAATGTGCAGGACGGGGCGTCAGTTGAGAAAGGCCACGTGCTTGCGCAACTCGATCCCACCGACTTCCAGCAAGGCGTCGCCATCGCTGACGCAAAACTTCGTGAGATACGAGCCCGTCATGAGCGCCTCACTCGCCTGCGGGACCTAGGTAGCCTGACTGCAAGCGACTATGACAAGATTGAAAGTGCACTTCACGAGGCAGAGTCCACCGATGAACTCGCGCAGCGCCAGCTCGCCTATACCGAGCTGCGAGCTCCCTTCTCCGGGCAGGTTGTGCGTCGGGGCATCGCGGTGGGCCAGGTCGTCGTGCCCGCTGTTCCCGTCTTCACGGTGCTGGCCCCGGCCCCGGTCTGGGCCAATGTAGGTGTGGCGGAGGCCGATGCCCACAGCGTAAGGCCGGGGCAACCCGCCCGCGTTTGCCTGCCGGCCGAAAACAGTCGCCTGTTTCCAGGCACGGTGGATGCCATCCTGCCCCAAGCCGATCCCCTTTCCCGCTCGTTCACGGTCAAGATTCGCATAGCGAACGCCGACCACACTCTCCACCCGGGCAATGTCGTTACAGCCAGGATATCCATCGGGAGCACCCACATGGCTGTGACCCTACCGCCGCAGGCCGTTCAGAAATACCCCGACGGCGCCGTGTTCGTCTGGACCATCGATCCACTGCGCCACACCGCCGTGCGCCAGATCGTCGAGGCGGGAGCATTGGAGGGAACGGTCGTTGAGATCCGCTCCGGCCTCAAGCCCGGCGAACTCGTGGTCACAAGCGTTCCTACGACGCTTTTCGAGGGGATGCCGCTGAACGCAGACACCGATCCATGAATCTGGTGACATGGCCCCTTCGCCACCGCCAAGTGGCCGTCGTGCTCAGCCTGATCGTGCTGGCTCTCGGCGTTCATTCGCTGGTCGAGATGCCGCGCCAGGACACCCCTACCATCTCCATCCACAAGGCGCTCGTGGCAGTTCTCTACCCCGGCGCCACGACCGCACAGGTCGAACAGCAGGTCACGCGCCCGCTGGAGGCCTACCTCTCCTCTTTCACTGAGATCGACTCCACAAAGACAGCCTCGGTGACGCGGGACGGCATTGTGGTGGTCATCGTGGACCTGAACGAATGGGTCCCTGGCAAGAAGGACTTCTGGTCCCGCCTACGCCTCGGGCTGGCTGAGTTCAAGCAAACCAAGCTGCCGGCGGAGACCATCGGGCCGATCGTCAACTCAGATTTTGGCGACTCGGTGGCCCTGCTGATCGGCGTTTCCTCCCCCCAGCGAAGTTATCCGGAGCTTCGCCGATACGTCGAGCGGATCGAGGATTCCATGCGCACCGTGAAGGGAATAGGGCGGATTGTGCGCTATGGGGAACGCGACGAAGCGATCTACGTCGAGGCGGATTCACAGCGCCTGTCGCGCTATGGCGTGAGCCTATCGCAAGTCGCCGCAACGCTCCAGCTTCAGAACGCAACACCCTATACGGGCACGATCAAGGCTGGAGATATTGAGGCGCCCATCCATACACACGGCCGCTACTCGTCGATCGAGGAGGTACGCCAACAGGTCGTATTCTCAGACCTAGCCAACAACCGAGTCGTCCGGATCGGCGACGTCGCCAAGGTCGACCGGCGGCTCGCGGACCCCTCCGCAATCCTGCGGCTCAACGGGCGCGATCACCCGGTGCTGCTGCTGTCTGTCGAGACGCAGCCCGGCTACAATATCGTAGCATTCGGCAAGGACCTCCGGGCCCAACTGGTGAAGACCGCCGCCCAATTCCCCGCAGATATCAGCTTCCAGGTGATCAACGACCAGCCGGGAATCGTCTCCGCATCCGTCAACCACTTCATCGCCGAGTTTTTCATAGCCGTTGGCGCCGTAGTTCTGGTCACCCTACTGCTGCTGCCCCTCCAGGTGGCTTCGATCGCGGCAATGGCCATCCCGGTAACGATCGCAATAACCTTCACCGCCCTCCAGGCGCTCGGCATCGAGCTGCACGAGGTGTCACTGGCTTCACTCATCGTCGTGCTCGGCATGGTTGTGGATGACGCAATTGTCATCGCCGACAACTACGTAGAGAAGCTCGATCAGGGCCTGTCCCGTTGGGACGCCGCTTGGCGGGCGGCCCGCGAGCTCGCGGTTCCGGTCTTCACCGCGACCGTCGCCATCATTCTGGCCTTCGCACCCCTCGCGTTCTTCCTTACTGGCTCTACGCGGGAGTTCATTATTGCGCTGCCGGTGACGGTTGGCATCGCACTCTCCGTCTCGTTCTGCGTCGCAATGCTGCTCACCCCGATGCTCTGCTTCACGTTCATAAAACAAGGGCTCAAGCACCGCCCCGGCAGCCTTGGATCCGTGGTGCTCAATTTCGTGCAGAGCGTCTATGGACGTGTGATTCGCTCGGTCGTCAGGCATCCCGGAATTGTGATCACGTGCGCGGCGTTGACCTTGCCGGCAGGCGCCCTGCTTTCTCTTGTTACACGCCAGAAGTTCTTCCCGGCGGCGGAACGGGCACAGTTTGTCATCGAGGTCGATATGCCGATCGGAACCCGGCTTGAAATGACTGATTTGGCGGTGCGCTCCATAGAGAAGCGCCTGCAAGGCGACCCCAGGATACCCGGATTTGCCGCTTTCGTTGGCACTTCTGCTCCGCGTGTCTATTACAGCTTCGCTCCTGAGTTTCCGAGGCCCAGCTATGGCATGCTCCTTGTGAACACCTCCGGTTCCGACGCAACAGAGGAGCTGGTGCGCAGCTACTCGGCCCAGCTTCGCGACCTCGTGCCGGGAGGCAGAGTCAACGTCATGAGCCTCCAGCAGGGGATTGCCGTGGACGCGCCCCTCGAGGTAAGGGTCATCGGGCCCGAGCTTCCGACGCTGCGCAGGATTGGCGACGAGGTCCGCGCCATCTTTGCCCATACACCCGGGACAACGCAGGTGCGCGACGATTTTCGGGACGGATTCACCGTGGACCTCCAGGTCGACAGTGAGGTGGCCAACCGTCTTGGGCTGGCCACAAGCCTCATCGCGGCGCAGGTCCGTGCTGGCTTCTCCGGGCTGCCTGTAACGCAGCTCTGGGAGCATGACACACCTGTTCCAATCATACTTCGGCTCGATGGTGCCCATCGGGAATCCTACAGCGCCATCGGCTCCCTCATGCTCAGGTCCCCGCTCACGCGGTCTACGATGGAGTTGTCCGAGGTGGCTCATGCCGAACCCTCCTGGGGCCCGGCGCAGATCGCGCGGCGCAACGGCGTGCGCACCCTAACGGTCCGAGCCAATCCTGAGCCTGGCATCCTCGCCTCGCAGATTCTCGCCCCCATCCGCAAGGAGCTCGCCGTGATTGACCTTCCCCCGGGGTATCGCCTCGAGATCGGCGGGGAGTACGAGGGGCAGCAGCAGACATTCGGCAACATGGAACACGCGTTCCTGATGAGTCTCGTACTCATTTTCCTAGTCATGCTGTTTCAGTTCAAGGACGTGAGGGGGACCCTCCTTGTGATGCTTGCGATCCCGCTGACCTTTTTCGGCGCGATAGCGGGCCTAGTGATCACAGGTAGTACCTTGGGGTTCACTGCAACAGTCGGCCTTATCAGCCTTGTCGGCATTGTCGTGCGCAACTCGATCATCTTAGTCGATTACGCTGATGAGTTGCGCGCCAAGGAAGGCCTCTCCCTTGCTGAGGCCGCTATCCATGCCGGTCTTCGCCGCATCCGGCCCATCTTCCTGACGTCGATGGCCGCCGCCATCGGCGTTCTTCCGATGATCATTTCCGGCTCCCCCCTCTGGGCACCACTGGCGAGCGTGTTCTGTGTCGGGATTCTTTGGTCGATGGTCATGACCCTCCTCGTGATTCCGGCGGCGTACCCCCTTTTCCTTAGAAAAGTGCCGGCCACGGCCGCTCCGGGCACCGAAAGGGACGCATGAGACTGCATCCTTTGCTCCTGGTTCTTCTTTCCGTGCCGGCGGCGGCGCTGACTCTCGACGATGCTGTTGCCCAGGCCCTGAGCAACAGCAAGGCCGGCCAGCTCGCGCACCTCAAGGAGATGGAGGCGGCTGCCGGCCTCGACAGGGCGCAACGGGAGCGCTTTCCGACAGTGACCGCCTTCGGCACCGTCGCCTATGTCCCCAACCCCTACCAGGTGAAGCTCGGCGCGAATTCGCTCACATCCCTGCTGGATTCGACCGCCAACAAGGTGGGCCTTGGATACTTCAACGACATCATTGGTCCATTCCCACCGTCCGACCTCACCTTGATGAGTGGCAGCAGGGATGTGACCATCGGCGGCATTCTGCTCCTGCAGCCACTTACTCAGCAATGGCGGATTGGGAGCGGCATCACGGCCGCGCGGGCCGACCAGGAGGCCTCTTTGCGTGAGGAGTTCAAGGCCAACGCCCAGATCCGCTTCTCGGTGGAGGAAATTTTTACCGGCTTGCTTGTCGAAGGCAGCCGTCATGCGGCGCTTGAGGCCAAGCTCGCATTTAAGGAGGCACAGCTGAGCGACGCCCTGCACTCCAAGAGTGTCGGGGAACTGCTGGACGACTCCGTTCTTGGCCTGCAGGCCGAGCGCACACAATGCGTCGCCGCACTGACCCGAAATGACCAGCTATGCCGCAGGATGGGCCTGCAGCTCGGCGACTTGATTGGGCGACCTGGCGCGGCTGTGACCGACTTGGACGGGGCGCTGCCCGAGAGAGCCACGCGCACCCTGGATCAATGGCTGGCGGATGTGGCCAAGAATCCGGATAGGCAGATCGCGATGGCTCTTATCGACAAGGCATCCGCCGGATTGCGTGCCTCACGTCAGGCCGAGATACCCGACCTGGCACTGTTCGCAACCGGCTATTCCCAGGACGGAATCGGCCTACTGCCGACCAATTCCGCCATCGTAGGCGTGGTGTTGAAATGGGATCTTCTGGACTTCGGCCGCCGCCGCGCCGACATACAAAGAAGCCTGATCCAGCGCAGGGAGGCAGAGGTGAGCCGCGACCGGACGGAGGAGCAGGCCGCTCTCCAGGTGCGCCTCGCGTACCAGGACCTGACCTATGCGGGCGACCTTATGAAACTCGGCGAACAGGCGCGCACCTACCGCCTGCGCTCGGCGCAGCTTGCGAGTCAAAACGTGGAGAACGGGTTGGCTCTAAACAGCCATTTCCTTGCCGCACAGGCGGATTTGCGCGAGGCAGAGGCGGATCTTCTCGATGCACGCATGCGAAGACACCTCGCGCTCCTGCAGCTTTACCTGCTCACGGGCGAACTCTAACGCCGCCCATGCGGGCCTGCCGCGTCAAGCGGCGTGGTTCGCTCCGTGGCCTGCCGCCCGGGAGTATTGGCAGTGCAGCTCGAAAACCGTGCACCCGTGCGAGTTCTCCAGTGCAAGCAGCTCATCGGTCTTGATTGCTTGGGGCAAGTGAAGGAGGTAGCCGTTGCGCGCGGCATGGTGAAGCGGGGTATCCTTGATCCTGGTGCATGAGGTGACCAGCCTCGTTAAGATACCCGCCTCGATCTGCTGGAGGTTGTTGTTGCGGGCTGCGATCTCGAATGGGGACTCGTTAGCCAGATTCGGAATCAGCATGGCATCGGGTGTAAGAGCCTTTTCAGGCAACGCGTACCAAGCTCCATTTCTCGCCGCCCAGTGCAGGGGGGAGCACTCATCATCATCCGTTAGCGCGATCGGTCCCATCATGCCGACTAGCAATCCCCATGGCTTGAGGCCTTCCTCCAGTCGAAACGCGTCCGAGCGCAGCTCGCGCTCTGCAGCGCAGAGCTGGGCGCGGCAATCGGTCGCCCTCCACTCAGCCATGCGAGAATCCGGTTCGTTCAACTTGTACTTTGCGATCTCCCCCTCGTGATAGCTGGCCACAAAGGAGCCGGCGTTGTCCCAAGGGTCATCGCGGCTGAGCGTGACCATCGCGCGCGCGATGCGCGCCGCGCTGAAGAAATCAGGTTCGGTGTATTGAGGTGACGTGGGTGAGGATTGCACGGCGGGGGGACATTATAGCACGGATTCCAGCTGATTTGATCGGGTTGGCCTCCCCTCTCCCCTATCGGCCACGAACCGCCCACTAGAGGGCGCATTTCTGGCCATGATCGGCGGGCTCCGATTTGCCCGTCGAAGGGATGCCCGCAATCTGTTTTAGCCCATCCGCCCAAAGATGGCATGACTTTATAATTTATCTTGCAACATCTTACACAACTTACGCAGAACGCGCTCTTTGGTGGGCACCTGTCGCGAACGATACCGGCGCTCCACAACCCCAGAACCGAGAAGCAAATGACGGATATGCCATCAGTGGGCCTAACATCCCGATTTACAAAAGTTTGAGGATCTAAAAATCCGGTTCTTGACGCCTTTCGATGGGGATTCGGGTGTCCGGCGTTCGTTGAATCGGCGCGACCTCGACCCCGGTCGCCCGTCCCATTGCTTGGCGACATGTTTCCGTTGCGGATGCTGCCCTGATTCCATGAACTTCCAACCGATTGTCGGCACCAATGAACGCTCAAACTCTGCCGCCCGGCGCACAATCCTTCTCCGGATTGATGCAAAGCATCCTCATACCTACCCGGAAGCTCCTGTCGCAACGGGATCTTACGATCGTGCTGGTATGCAATCTTCTGCTCGGCTTGGCCTTCTCATTCGTCGCTCCGTTCTATTCGATTTTCGGCACCATTGAGGTCGGGATGTCAAACTGGACGTTTGGCATCTTCATGACCATCACGTCCGTTTCGGGCATCGTCATCAGTACCGTGCTCGCCCGCTGGTCCGACACGAGGTACAGCAGGCGGTTCATCCTGCTTCTGGGCTGCGCCTTCGGTGCGGCGGGCTACGCCGGATTCGCCTATGTGCGCAACGTGCTATGGTTGACGGTGATCGGCTCCGTAGCCCTGGGCATAGCATCAATCACCTTCTCGCAGTTGTTTGCCTACGCCCGCGAGGCCATTGCCCGACATGGTGTTCCCGATGACGAGGCCCCGCTGTATATGAACATCTACCGCCTTGCCCTGTCCTTGGCCTGGACGACGGGTCCCGCGGTCGCAGCTTGGGTCATGATCCGCTATTCCTTCCGGGGAACCTTCCTGATCTGCGCCTCCTTCTTTTTCCTGCTGATGATTATTGTATGGCTCTTCATCCCCTCCCGCCCTCCCGCCGCCGTGGGATCGGCGGCAAAGGTGCCCCTCGGCCGTTTGCTACGGCGGCCCGACCTCCTCTGCTACTTCTGCGCTTTCGTGCTCGTTTTTGTGTGCTCGACCATGGGGATGATGAACCTGCCCCTGATGATCCTGAACACCCTGGGCGGGACGCAGCAGCAGGTGGGCATCGCCTATAGTGTCGCACCCGTATTCGAGCTTCCGTTCATGCTCCTGTTCGGGCTGCTGGCTTCGCGAGGCAAAACCGGGCCCCTGATCCGCCTGGGCATCGTCATCGCGGTTGCTTACTACGCGGTACTGTCGCAGGTGCGGGCGCCATGGCACATCTACCCCGCTCAGATATTGAGCGCCGCGATGGTCGCCATCGTCTCGGGCATCGCTATCACCTTCTTTCAAAGCTACATTCCGAATCAGCCCGGCACCGCGACAAATCTCTACACAAACGCGAACAGGATTGGCTCCACGATCGGATATCTGGCCTTCGGGACGCTCGCTAGCTGGCTTGGCTATCGGATGGTCTTCATCGTATGCGCGGTGGTCTGCTCGGCAGCTTTTCTGCTACTTTGGCTAGCCCGCGAGGAGCACGAGGCTGAAATCAGGGTCGAGCCAGAATCGGCATCCCACCCAGGGTGAAGGGTGCGCAGGCTTCCAATCGCCTGAATCCAAAATCTGTGAGCCCTGCAACGCAGGCTGGCTCGCTCCGCTTAATGCTATCCCACGATGTCGAAGATCCGCGGTGTCGTTAGGGAAGTGTTTTGCCGACGAGTCCGTCGATCGATTTCAGCTCCGAGAGGCAGCTAGTTCGCCGACGTTAACTGGTGCTCGATCACCTCGAGGGGCACACCCCTGGTTTCGGGCACCATCAATTTGACCCAAATCAGCTGGAGAACCATCATGCCGCAGAAGAAGAGGAACACGTAGCCCGGCGCAAAGGCCGAGACCATGCTAGGGAAGAATGTCGTTATGAGCGCGGCAAAGATCCAGTGGGTGAAGCTCCCGAGGGCCTGGCCCGTTGCGCGGTGTCGGTTCGGGAAAATCTCGGAAATGAGAACCCAGATCACGGTCCCTTGCCCAATCGAATGGGCCGCGATGAACGCGAAGATGCACGGAGGAACCAGCGCGAAGTGCCCGCTGAAGAAGGCCCATGAAGTAAGCCCCAGCGAAAGGATGTACCCAAAGGACCCTATGTATAGCAGTGTGCGCCTGCCTACCCGATCGATGAGCCAGAGCCCCACAAACGTGAAGATGAGGTTGGTGAACCCTATGCCCACCGATTGCAGTAGCGCAGCCTTAGCCCCAAGTCCTGTAAGCTCGAAGATCCGGGGCGCAAAATAGAGAACGGCGTTGATTCCCGAAAGCTGGTTGAAGAACGCAACAAGGATCGCGAGCAGGATAGGCTTGCGCAACCGCATCGACCAGAAGTCGCCTGCCTCCGCTTTCTCTCGGGAGAAAGATAGGATGGTGTCAGCTTCGGATTCGACGCTGGAAAGGGGCTCGTCCGGCCGAATGAGCTGTAGCACCCTGATGCCTTCTGCGCGGTCCTGCTTCCTGCTAAGCAGCCAACGGGGGCTCTCCGGGAGGCCCAGGCACATGACGGTGTAGATTACCGAGGGGAAAGCTGCGACGCCGAGCATCCAACGCCACGCATTTTCGCCGATGTCCTTGAGCATGTAGTTCGAGGCGAAGGCGACGATGATGCCGAAGACGATGTTGAACTGGAACAAGCCGGCCAGCCGTCCCCGGTAGGCGGGAGGCGCGATTTCCGATATATAGAGAGGCGCGGCGACGGTGGATATGCCGATGCCAAAGCCGCCGATAAGTCGGGCGGCGATAAACGAGGAGACGTTCCAGGCGAATCCGCAGCCCACCGCAGAAATGACGTACAATGCGCCTATTGCCATCAGCGTGGGCTTCCGGCCGAACCGGTCGGCCGGCCAACTGCCGACAAGCGATCCGATGACCGTCCCATAGAGCGCCGAAGCCATCGCCATGCCGTGAATCCCCGCGCTCAAGCTCCAAAGCGATTGAATCGTCTGCTCGGCGCCGGAAATAACCACGGTGTCAAAGCCGAACAGGAAGCCAGCCAGCGCGGCGGTCATCGACCACCAGTAGATTCGGGGTTTCATAAATGGTGCAGCTAGCGCCAGATCGAGCGCAACGGCCACGTTTGCAGATCAATGAGGCGCGCCTCTCCTCCCTCAACAAAAAAAACCAGTCCGCCGTCACCGTGAGGCAGGAAAGCCCGATCCGAAATTGCGGCTGGCCCATCCTGCGCGAATACCTCGATGCCCGAGCGGTCGATGAAGATGCGCATCGAGATGCGACCGTTTTTCAAAGGCATCTTCAAACCTTGAGTTCCGCTGAACCCAGGGTCGGCAAACGCGCCCGAGGGCCTCTCAACGGAGAGGCGGCCATGGGCAACCCCATAGCGCACCCTCGCTGCGTCCTTTCCGGCGCCAAGCACGAAGCTCACCTCGGATGCCGCATCCGACTCAAATTTCGCCTCAATCTCGCACCAACCCCCTCCCTCTAAATCAACGGGTTTTGTGTCTTTCTGGCCTTCCGGCAGAATTGGCCGACAGGCCGATCAATGTCCCTCAAGGCACTTGGTACTCTCTCAGGAATCGTAGCCGCGGGGCTCCTCGGCGTAGGTCTCGCCTGCGTCCAGCTCTTTCCTTTTTCCGAGCAGATCAGCCAGAGCGATCGCCCGTTCAATCCGGCGGGCATTCCGATCGCGGACGCTCGGGCCTCGGGCTACACAGCTGTCGATCAAGCTTCTCGACCCTCAAAGCCAGCAGGCGGTTGAGCTGACGCAGCTCTTCGTTTTCATTTTTAGGAAGCCCAATCTCCTCGGCGGGTGCTGTGGGAGTAATCTCCCGACCGATCTTGCAGTCGATCAGTTCGCCGACAATATTGTTACTGAGTATCCAAAACGTTAATACATACTTTAATCCATGCCCTCAATATGCCTTAACATGGCGGACAGTTTCTTCGCTCCTCAGGAAATTATGCCGCGGCAACATTCTCTCCGGCAGCCTATCTCGAACGCGGCGTCACTATCGGTCGTACAGCACAAACTAATCTGGCACTGTGCGCTTGCAACCCCCTGCCAAACGCTACAAAAACCCGAAACTTGAACACGTACCCTGTCGCGGAGGGGATTCTGTGCCGTTGACCTGGCGTGGCATCTTCGGATCAATCCTCCCCGACATGGATATCCTCGCCGGATGGCAGGCATCGTCTACGCGTCGAATCTGCGTTGAGAATCCAGAGCGGACCGTCCTTGCAGGGGCTCTGATTGTCTCTGCGTTTTCGACACTTTGGCTCCTGTTGCAGACACCTGATTTTCTCTCCGGTTATGACTTCTTGCGGATGCATGTGTTCTACAGGAGCTACTTCCGCGAGGCCATTCTTGCCGGCAGATTGCCCTTGTGGAACCCCTATGTTGGACTCGGGCGCCCGTTTCTCGCCGACATAGAGACCGCGACTCTCTACCCGCCCACGCTCCTCGTTCTGCCCTGCGGCATCATTGGGGGCACCGTGGCCTCGGTCTTCCTGCATCAGGCTCTCGCCATCTATGGGGGCGTTCGCCTTGGGCGGCTGATCGGCACCTCAGCCGCTGCCAGCTGGCTAGTGGGAATTGGATTTGCGCTTGGAAGTCCAGTCGCCGGCCGGTTGGCGACAGGCATGGTTGAGGTGTATTTTTCACTGTGTTGGTGGCCTATGCTGCTTTGGCTCGGCGCCCGACTTCAGGACAGGTGGAACGCCCGCATCGCCTCGGGTTTCGCAGCGTCCGTGGGCATGGCCGTACTCGCTGGGAACCCACCGATGCTCTACGTGGAAATTCTGGGTCTTGTCGTGTTCCTTCTCTTCCGCCAATCGTGGGCGGGGAACGCCGCGCAATTGCGCCAGTCTCTATGCAACATGTTGGGCGTAGCCGCGTCGGGGCTCTTGGGTGCCGCTTTGGCCGCCGTCCAGCTGCTGCCCTTCCTCGAACTGCTGGGTCAGGGCAATCGCCCGCTCGCGTCTTCGGGCTTTGCAACTGCCGACGGAATGCAGGCAATCACCTGGCTCTCGCTGATGATCCCCGCGTCGTCCACATTTGGAACCAACTGGGAATACAATCTTCACGTGGGGCTTGTGCCGCTGTTTGCAGCCGCCGCCATGCTACTCACGTTTAGAGACAGGAACACGCGTGCCTTCTTTGGTTTGGGCCTTGTCGGTGCCCTTATGGCTGCAGGAGGGCACACGCCTTTCCTAGGCTGGGCATTGCACGTCGTGCCCGGGGCTTCGGCGCTCCGGCTTCCCTCGCGCTACGGGCTCTGGCTTACCACCGCAATTCTTGGTGCGGGCGCCCTCGCCCTGTCACGCGAGCCGACGCGCCCGCTTATTCCCCTCCTGCTCTGTTTCCTGGCAAGCATGGTCGGCATTTCCTGGCTCGGTTTCCAGATGGCAGGAGCACGGATCGGTGTAGCCTCTTTTGTCCTCACCCACGTGGCTTTCGTAGCAGTGGCCGCGGCTTTGGTGGGCCTTTGGTGCGACCGACGACCGCGTGGCGGCTCACTGCGACTTGTGGGAGGCGCCTTAACGGCCCTTTGTGCGCTCAATTGGTTGTGGGCGATCTCGCTAGAGGCACCCCGTTACAGCGACCAGGGATTCCAGACGCATGATCGGGAGGTCCGCATGGCCCTCGATGAACTCCACCTGTTTCCGGGTAACGGCGTGCCGCCCCGGCTTTCTTTCAATCCAGGCGATGTCCGTGAAGACGCAGGCATGATCCAGGGTTTCGGCAGCTACACCGGCTACGCAAACCCCTTCTTGGCCCGCGTATGGACCTACCTTCACGTTGCAGCGGGGATTCCGCTCTCCGGCGTCGACTTTATCCAAATGCCCGAACCGATCTACGATAAGGCCCCAGGCTTCGGATCCATCAGCCTGGCGGGGCGCTTTTTTCACAAGGGCCATTCACTAGAGATATTCACCCGCACCGACCCCAGAGCCTACTTGGTCTTCGACGACGTGGTTTCCCCTGACTGGGAAACCGCAGAGCGGTGGATGTCCGTGCAGAGAGATTTTCACCACAGGGCGTACCTAGAAACAGGGGTATCCGACTTCACGCCCCACCATGGAACAACCTCGTCAAACGCCGTGATCACCCAGTTTGCGCCCGAACGCATCTCCGTCCGCACACAGGCACCCATCTCGGGAATCTTGGTTCTCGCAGAGGCATGGTATCCCGGCTGGGAGGCCCGCGTCGAGGGAGCACCCACACCTGTTTTTCCCGTCAACGGTTGGATGCGTGGGGTGATTGTTCCTCCAGGAGCGCATACGGTGGTCTACAACTTCCGGCAACAGCATCTGGGCCCGGGTTTCGCGCTGAGCCTCATTGCCGCGGCGCTGCTGCTCATGATGGCGACAATGGGAACCAGACCGCTCGCAACAGGGAGTGGTATTTCCCAGGAACACGTCTAGCCGAATTCCGGAGCCATCGCTCCGGGGTCAAAGCGCCTCTACATGGGGCGGTCCATAAAGGGCGACGTGCTTCTCGATTTCCTCAAGAGTAGATCCCACAACGGAATCTGCAAGATGCCCAGAGCGCATCCAAAACAGCTTACTTTCTACCGATATGAAAAAGAAATTCATGACCTTGCTGACCGTATGCCGGCAGCGTTTGAGACTCACCGCATAGAAGGGTTGATCCTGAAAAAGAGACCCTAATCGCAAAAAACGAGAATCTACTAGAGGAAGATCCGCCCGGAATGATACGGGTTCGAGTCGTGTCCGTGCCGCTTGATGGGTAGACCGATTAATGACGCCGACGATCCTTACAACGCCAAGCAATCAATTTGATTGCTTCGTCAATGCAAAGTTAAACCGGCAAAGGCTTGGCTGCGGCATGATGGCACGGTCAGATATTGCGAATCTCCTCTATGGAAGAAAGCCAGCCGTTTTGTGCCTCGCCGGCGGGATATAGCCGTTCAATTTTCGCAGGATGCTGTGGCAGTGGAACGCTTACCATACAATGCCTATGCTGCCCCTTCGCTGAACCGGATCTGGAGCTACCTCCCCATGGCATCTGGTGTGCCCCTTTCGAATGTGGGCTACGTGCAGATGCCAAGGCACATCTATCAAAAGGCGCGGAGCTTCAAGCGGCTCTCCGAGGCGCGCGAGAAGGTTCGGATGAGGAGGGAGTACGGTGGAATTCACACTCTTCCCGCCGTGCGTGCGGGCCTAAACGAGGGAATCCAGATCGCCGACCACGTCTTCGCACACGCGCTCCAGCCCGCGACCCATTGACCGCCCGCAGGCAACCGCGTCACTGCGGCCGCCGCACAAATTTGATCACATAGATCTCCCAGGTCCCCGCAAACTGGCGGCGTTCGTTTGTCGCCCAGTAAAACGGGCGGATGCGGAAGGACCGGACGGGCTTGTAGTCGACCATGTTCTCGCGCGAGAACCAAGGCAGGCCGTTCAGCAGGAAATATGACTCCTCGCCGGGGCGACCCCCGGGGGCCTGGAGAGTCACAAAATCAAGGTAGACCGCGGACGGTTGGTGGCCCTTGAACCACGCCGACTGGCCGCGACGGAAGTCCTCGACCTCCTTGCCTGCGGACGAGGCCGCCGCCGAAGGCCGCGGGAAGAGCCCCGGCTCAGCGAGCGCGTAGCCGATCATACCCGTGTCAGCCACGGTGACGCCGTCGCGCTCCTTTGCCATAGGCTCCATAACGGAATCGACGACCACTTGGCCCGGCTGGCGAAGGACGTCGTCCTGGAGTTCCAGCCAGCCTCGGTCCACCTTCGGGCAACCAGGCGCGAGCGCCATGAGCACGACCATGTTTGCCAGCATCGGCAGCCAAGCCCACTGGGATTCCTGCGCCCCGGCATCCGACCGGGTCGCGATGGTCGCGCAGAGGCAGATGGGCACAAGCGCGAGGTGGATAAAGTAGGTCAGGTAGGCGCCCGTATGCCACCCAAGCCCGAGCGCGAGCGCGCTCGCAGCCAGGCAGGCGACCCAGCCCCAGTAGAGGGCTTCCCTTGAAAGCCTCGGCACAGGGCCGGGACCGACTTGTACCGGGCGCCGAAACCAGAGCGCGATTCCCCCTGCAATTGCCAGCAGCGGTCCACACGCCAGGAGGGCAAAATCACCGCACTGGTGCAAAAACCAGTGAAAATCCGGCGATGTGTGCGCGAGGTGGGCCTGAAATGTCTCGAAGAAATAATAGGGATTGGTCCTCGAATAGGCTGCGACGCCGGCGACCCAGATTGCTCCGCTTAGCGCCGCCACCCGGGTCCCAAACCCAAACCCCGAGAACAGGACGAGAAAGGAGGCGACGGCTCCCCAGGCGAAGAGGCTGTAAGGCTTGGTCAGGTACGCAGCCAGCGTCAACGCCCCCAGGAGCAGCCCTGCCGGGAGCGGCTCGATCCGCCGCTGGGCGGCGAATTGGCCCACGGCCAGGATTGCGGCTACTTCAAGGAGCACGAGGAAGTCGGGGCGCGCCTGAATGGAATAGGTGCCCGCGTTCAGCGCGAAGAAGATTGCCACCACGGCCGCTGTGATGGACGGCGACCCCCTGTTGATGCGAACGAGCAATCCAACGAGGAGGCTCGCCCCGGCAATCAGGACCAAGTTTGCCACTCTATGAGCGACAAGGACGTTGGCGAAGGCCCAGAGAAAGGGCCTGCAGAACGCCGGGTAGCCGGGCCCGTAGTTATCATGACCCAACACAAAATTGCCGAGGTGGTACTGGTTGGGCCACATCCTGTCTATCGAGGAGTAGGCGGTCTCCCAAATGCCCATCGGCTCCGGAAGCGTGATCGTGGCCGCCTCCAGAAACAGGTGGTATCCCGCCACCGTCACGGCCCCGGTCCACACCGCTGCCGTAAGCAATTTTCGGGATCTCTCGGCGATGACCAGTTCCACCATTGCTACCGCAATCAGCATGTGGAGGCGCGGGCAAGGAGAATGCCTCCTGGCGCTCCAAAGTCTGCCGGAGCCCACTCAGGGCCCTCGCTGATGCCTCCGGGCCGCACTATTTCACGGCGGCGACCTCTGCGGCGATCAGCTCGCGGACCTTTGGGCGGGCCTCGGCAATGGGAATCTCGCCCTTATCGATCTTCGCAAGGAGCGACTTCTGGGCAAGATAGTCCTTGTTGGAGATACCCGCCTTGCCTTGCAGCATTCTCCAGGCCTTGCGGCGCTCAACGGCGAAGAGAACCATCTGCCGAGAAACAGCGTAGAAACGGACCTTGCCGTGCTCCTCCGCCTTGATGTAGCAGCCGAAGTTATGGACGAAGCTGCGATGGGACGGGTCGAAGACGCGGCGGTAGACCACGTCGTCCTGCGTGATGAAAACGAGCTGGTCATCCAGCAGGGTCAGACGAGCAGCGTCCTCTTCCTTGATCGCCTTCACGTGCTTGCGGAAGCGACCCTCGGTGAGGGCCCAATGGGCGACCGTAAAGCTATAGTCGCCGCCATCCGTCGCGTACTTCGTGCGCCACCAGTCACGGTCGAGGCTCGGGTTCCCCTTGAGGTCAAAAGCCTCCTGCGAGGTCTCGCCGCGCCTGGGGTTGAACACAAACTCCGGCATTCCGCGCGCATCGCGCACCATCTTGGCCTGGTCGGCGCTCATGTTGTCGCCGACGCCGTGCTCCGGCTGGCAGGTCGTATAGGCCTGGAAAAACGCCGTGCCGCGGTACTCCAGACCGTCGAGCATCGCCTTGTACAGCTTCGCCGCGTTGGCCATCGAAACCTGGGCCACAAAGGGAGATCCGTGGCCGCTTGTGAAGACCTCCGCGACGTTCTTCTTCTCGATCAGCTTCCCTTGGGAAGCCACGCCAAACTGATTCATGTCGTAGCCACCCAGCATTGTGGAGGAGTCAGAATTCTGCCCCCCGGTGTTTGAATACACCTGCGTGTCGAGCATCAGCATCTTCACGTTCGGCCGGTTCTGAAGAATGACCTTGGAGACGTTTTGGAATCCGATGTCGCCGAGGGCCCCGTCACCTCCGATGACCCAAACCTTCGGCAGCTCCTTGATTTCCAGGTCCGTCATGAGCGTATCGTCGAGGTGCGTCAGCGTGAAGTATTCCGCCTCGCTGGCCACCCCTGAAGAGCGTTCCAGCAGCGCATCCGCCATGCGCTCGGGAGCCACAGAGCGCCGTGCGTGGTTGATGATGACTGACTCGGCCATGAGCCACGAGATGGTGGCTCCGTCCTGAAACAGCGAGTTCATCCACGGGTAGGGATGGGGATTCGACGGCGGCGTGGAGCCGTACACCGTGTTGCACCCCGTGCTCGCGCCCATCATCATCACCGACATCCCGTTTGCTCGCCGACCGTCAACCGCCTGGAGCTCCTTGTGGTTGAAAGCCTCTTGGCGCAGGACGGCGGCAATGCCTCCGATGATCTGCTCGTCCGTGATCGCGCCGTGCTCAGCCTCATAGCCTGCAATACGCAACGCGGTATCGGCGTCGTTCTCGCCTCCTAGGCCGACAATGACGTGTGCGAAAGTCTTCCTGAATAGGGCGTGCTCCTCGGGGCTGCGCGCCTTGAGTGCGGCAAGCTTGGACGCACCCTCCTTTTCGAGGTGCTCGGCCTTGGCCGTGAGCCGGTCGGCCTTGCGGTGGTAGATGGGGCGCATGTAGGACTCGGTCACGCTTGCGCACGACCTGAGGATGCTCTTCTCGCCGCAGCCTGCGCACGCTCCATCGCCCGAGACGAGGGCCTCGTAGTTGCGCCGCACCATCAGGTGGTTGCGCAGGGCAGCCTCGCGCGAGCCCGCGGCGTCGGCGTCGTTGTAGAGCCCAAGGAAGCGCTGGGGCGTGTCCGGGAGCAGGCGGGAGAACACCTGGGCCGTTGTGAGCTCCGCGTTGAGCTCCTCGGTCTCACGGGTCATGCGCAGTGCGTCATGGTCACCGCACACCTGGACGCATTCCCCGCAGCCCTTGCAGAGGTCCGACACGAATATCGAGAAGAGTCCGCCGTTGCCCGGCGTCTTGGCCTCAAGGGAGCGGAATATGGCCGGAACGTTCGAATAGGCCATCGGCAGCTTGGAGATGATGCCCACAAGCTCCGCCCTTCCCCGCTCTGAAACTCCCGCCACAAGGGCCAACTCCTCGCGCACGATGTCCTTGAAGGGGACCTTTGCCTTTGCCTTCACCGCATCATTCATCCGCGCCCGCACCCGGCCTTCGAACCCGGCAAGGTCGGCGCCTATGGCGCGACGGTCAGCGACGTCCGTCACATAGTTGTTCACCGCTGTCTTGATGACTGTGGAGATGTCCTGCGCCATGTTCGGCAGCGCGGTGTCCGGACACGCCGTGATGCACTCCATGCACTGGGTGCAGTTTTCCGCAATATAGACGGGCGTCTCGCGCCGGGCGACGTACTTGGACTGCGTCGCTCCGGTGCCTGCCCCCATGACGCCGACGGACGCAAGAGCCCCCGACGGCTGATGGTATCCGAGGCCGTTGCGAAACTCGGAGTCAAACTTCGCCAGGGTCTGGAACGGCGCCCTGCCGCCCTGCTTGGCGGGCATCTCGATGCTCGAGCAGCCGGCCGTGGCGCATCCCGCGGTGGGAATGATGTGATGGGTGCCAAGGGGAGCCATGGGCGGGTTGCGCATCGAGGACCTGTCCGGGTCTCCCGCCTTGCCATACTTGATCTCAAACACTCGTGCGAACCCCTCGGTCATGACGGTCATGTTGGACGCAACGACGGCGTCACCAAAGCGCCCAAACTTTTTCTGGTACTGCTTGTGCACGCTCTCCTGGAATTTCTCCTCAGTGATCGCGTACGTCTGCAGGAAGGGGCTCACACGAAAGAAGGCTCCAAGGAATGAGTTGCCCTGCATGCGCAGCTGCAGCTCGGGCTGGCTCGTCGCCTTGCGCGCAATCTCGAACCCGGGGAGGATGAAGATTCGGATGTTGTTCTCCTGGATGAACTGGCGGTACTTGGCCGGGATTCGCTCCCAGGCAACCTCGGGCGTCTCGCTGGACTCCCATACGAGCGACCCGCCCTTCTTTAGGCCTTCAAGGGGATTGGTATGGGTGAATGCCTTGGGATCGCAGCAAAGGACGACGTCAACGTGGTTGAGCTCGCAGTTCACCTTGATCTGCGAGGGTGCGACCGTGAGGTAGTAGTTTGTGGGCGCCCCCTTTTTCTCGGATCCGTACTTCGGATTGGCCATCACATAGAGGCGCTCGATGAGGAAGCCGTCTGCGTCGTGCTCCGGGTCGCGCTCGGACACGTAACGTCCGAACTCGCCAACCAGCTCGCCCAGGTTCTTGCCGGTCGTGATCATCCCCCACCCGCCGATCGAATGGAACCTGACCGCAATGGCCCCCTGCGGAAGCAGCGAGGGGGTGTCCTTGCTGATGACCGCGTAGGGATGCTCCACGCCCAGTACGAAGAAGGTCTCCCCGTCGTCCGCACCCCGGCCGTCACGGCGCCGGGTCTGCCCCGCGGCAAACTCGTACGCCCCAAGCGTATGCTCGGGACGAAAGTCGCGGGAGCCGATGCCATACGCCCCGCGGAAAATGCGCGGTGTCTCCTCTGGGCTGAGGCTCGGGAGCACGCCGCCATACCTGGCAACCTCGTTAGCCTTGCCGAGGGCAACCCTGATGTCGCGCGCAAGCGGGTTGTCACCCGCCAGGCCCTCGTCCGTCCTCTCCAGGATGATCACGTTCTTCTTGCCCCTCAGGGCGCTGATCACGGCCGCCTCTGGAAACGGACGGATGACGTTGATATGGATCGAGCCCACCTTCGCGTTGCGCTGCTCGCGCAGGTAGTCGCAGGCCGCCTCGATGTTATCCGCGGCACAGCCCAGCGAGACAAACACGGTGTCGGCGTCGTCAATCTTGTAGCGGTGCACCAGCCCGTAATTGCGTCCAGTGAGGTGACCGAAGTCGGCGTACGCCTGCTCAAGCATGGGCAGGATGTACTCGTTGAAGTTGTTCCGGCGGGCGACCACCCCGTTCATGTGGTGCTCCTGGTTCTCGACGGGCCCCAGCAGGACCGGATTCTTGAGGTCCATCATCTGCGGCACCCTGCGACGGCGCGGCCCGAAGAGCTCACGCTGCGCCGGCGTCGGGCAGTCGATCTGATCGTCTACCGCCCCTAGATACTCGCGCAGCAGCTCGGCCTCTGGCGAGAGGTACATGCGCTCCGAGTGCGTGGTCAGCATGCCGTCCTGGATGTTCATTCCGGGGTTCAGCGAAAGCTCGTTGACCCGGCGCAGGATGATGGCCTGGTCGGCGGCCTGCTGGGCATCCTTGGCCATCAGCATCGTCCACCCGGTGTCCAAGGCCGCGTAGAAGTCGTCGTGGCCACAGTGCACGTTCAGCGCCTGCTTCGTCAGGGCGCGGGCGCCTACCTCCAGGACCATCGTGGAGAGCTTTCCCGGCGCGTGAAAGTACTGCTCCATCGCATAAACCAGGCCCTGGCCCGACGTGAAATTGACGGTCCGGCGGCCCTGTACGGCGTACGACGTGGCGCCGCCCTGCGCGGCGTGCTCTCCTTCGGTCTCCACGGCCACCTTCTGCTGCCCCCACACGTTGAGCTCACCCTGGGCATAGGACTGCTGGTAAATCTCACCGCCCTCAGTGGACGGAGTGATGGGATAGAACACGCCACCCTCGGTGATGCGCGTCTCGACGTACTGGGTGACAAGCTGGTTGCCGTTGCAAGTGACCCGGATTCCCGGGTACTTGGGCTTCTGTCGGGCGGAACCTGCGTTTGAATTCTTCGAGGCTGCAGCGGGGAGGCTCATGAGCGAAGTTTGTTCGGTGCCGTCATCCTGCTCGGACGGGACGGCCTGATTTTTGGTTGGCGGAGCCACACCTTACCGAGGCCCCAACGGCAGGCAAGGGAAAGTCCATTAAAGGTCAGTCCCCGGGCGGCTCAACGTCGCCGAAACGGTCGAACGAGCGCAGCGTCGGGAACAGGCGCATCCACAGCAGAGCCACGACGATCGTGCCCACCCCGCCAAGGGCTGTCGCAGGGACGGTGCCGAAAAGGGATGCGGTCACACCGGATTCGAACTCACCGAGTTGGTTCGAGGTTCCGACAAACAGCGAGTTTACCGCACCGACGCGACCTCGCATCTCATCCGGGGTTTCCAGCTGAACCAGCGAGCTGCGGATGACGACGCTGATCGTGTCCGCCGCGCCAAGAACCAGAAGCGTGGCGAAGGAAAGCGCAAACGAGCGCGACAGCGCGAAGACGACCGTTGTGATCCCGAATACAAACACCGCAAGGAACATCTTCCTGCCGACACGCCTGTGGGGCGGCTGGCGCGCAAGGTAGACGGACGTGGCAAGCGAGCCCACGGCAGGCGCGGACCTGAGCGCCCCAAGGCCCCAGGCTCCGATGTGCAGGATATCGCGCGCATAGACCGGCAGCAGCGCCGTGGCTCCCCCAAGCAGGACCGCGAACAGGTCAAGGGAGATGCTGCCAAGGATTACGGGGTGGCCCCGGATATAGTGAATGCCGGAAAACAGGGAGGAAAATGTCGCGGGCTGCCTCGGGCGGGCCTTGCGCTCCTGGCGCATCACGGCCACCAGGCCCGAGCCAAGAAGCGCGAGGGCTGCTGCAACCGCATACGGCACCTGCGCGCCAAAGGCAAAGAGCAGCCCTCCGATCGACGGACCGATGATGGATGCCGTCTGAAAAGCCCCCGAGCCCCAGGCGATGGCCTTGGGCACAAGCTCCTCCGGGACGAGCGTCGGCATGAGCGCCTGGGTCGCAGGACCCTGGAACGCACGCGCCGCCCCGATGAAGGCGATCGTGACGAAGATGCCACTCACACCGAGCCAGTGCCCCCAGGTTCCCAGGGCGAGGACCGCTCCGGCAAGTCCCTGAACGCCAAGGGCCGTTCCGTAGATAAGCCTGCGGTCGTAGCGGTCCGCCACGTGGCCAGCGACCAGGGTCAGGAGCATGATCGGCATGAACTGTACCAGTCCCACCATGCCGAGTTGGAAGGTGCTGTGCGTCATTTCATAGACCTGCCACCCCACGGCCACGGCCTGGATCTGGAATGCCATGCCCGAGGCAACGCGGGCGCACCAAAACCAGCCGAAGGCGGGATGCTGCAGGAGCAGCATCCGTTCCGAGCTCAGAGAAGATGGGCGGGCGTTGTTCATTGGCTTAAGGACGCAGGCCGGGGCCTCGCGCACCCTGGCCACGTGTCGATCGGCGCCCTTGCGGGCTCCCACGTTCCGACACCCGGAGACCGGCGCAAGCCTCGTTTTAGCCCGCTAGTTCGGGCCCGGGCGCCGTCCCGCGATGAACCATCGAGCGGCGCCGAACACGCCGATCAGGCCGGTAACGGGTGAAGCGAGGGGGTGCGCCTGCCTGGGGTTTGCCTGTCAAAGCGAGCCGTCCCCCAGTCGCATGGCAAGGTTTGGCGCATTCCCGTCGGAGCAAACCCCCGCGCGCCTCGCGCTAGGGAAAGAGCCACTGCTCGGACCAGGCCCCGTCCTTGAGCATGTGGAGAATGCGCTCGTGCCTGCGAAACGGCTTCTGCAGCCAGAACTCAAAGCTGTCGGGCACCACGCGAAACCCGGACCAGAAGGGGGGCCTCGAAACGGTGCCCACGTTATAGCGCAGGGCCAACGCGGCGCACCCCTTCTCCAGGTCGTAATAGCCCCGCATCGGATGGGATTGGTGGGAAGCCCAGGCGCCCAGCTGGCTCAGCCGCGGCCTCGTCGCAAAGTACGCGTCGGCCTCAGCCTCGGTGACGGGTTCCGTTCGGCCGCAAACCCGCACCTGCCGCCCCAGCTGGCTCCAGTAAAAGCAGAGCGACGCCCTGGGCCTTACCTGGAGGTCCGAGGCCTTGGGGCTGCCGAGGTTGGTGTAAAATACGAAGCCCTGCTCGTCGGCGTGCTTGAGCAGCACCATCCTAACCGATGGCGTCCCCTGGGCGTCCGCAGTCGCGAGCGCCATCGCCGTCGGCTCCACCTCGCCGCCACGCCCGGCGTCGGCGAGCCATTCTTTGAATTGGACGACGGGATGGGCCATATCCGGATCCTTCAGTCCCCAAGGCAGGTGCCCACGGACCGGGCGGAAGAGATCCACGAGTGGCCGAGGGGCACGAGCTTGAGCCTGTTGGCGACCCGGGAGATCGGCACCGTCCGGATTCCCTGGCCGCAAGCAGCCACCATCACTCCGCTGGCTCCCTTGGCGATGAGGTCCACGCAAGCCGTTCCCAGGCGCGTGGCAAGCAGGCGGTCCCCGAATGAGGGGGTGCCGCCGCGCTGCACGTACCCGAGGATGGTCACGCGGGCCTCGAGCCCGGTGAGACCCTCGAGCTGCCTCGCCAAGCGCAGCGTGTTCCCTGCGTGCTCAGCCTCGAGCTCCGAAATCCTCAGCTTTGCATACTCTCGCTCCTCAACCGTCTTGGCCTTCGCCTTGCGCCTATCGGCTGCCACGAAGGATGCCGCGTCCTCGATCGACTTGGCGCCCTCGGCCACCGCGACGATGCTGAAATTGTTGCCGTGCTTCGAGCGGACGCGGATCGCGGCCGCTATCTTCTCAAGGTCGTACGGGATCTCCGGAATGAGGATCACGTCGGCGCCGCCCGCGATGCCGGCGCCCAGCGTGAGCCAGCCCGCCTTGTGGCCCATGATCTCCGCGATGATGATGCGGTGGTGGCTGTGCGCGGTGCTGTGGAGGCGGTCGACGGCCTCGCTGGCAATGCCGAGCGCGGTCTCAAATCCTATGGTGGCGTCGGTGCCGTAGACATCGTTGTCGATGGTCTTTGGCAGCGAGACGATGCGTAGCCCGAGCTCCACGAGTCGAAGCGCGTTTTTCTGCGTCCCCCCCCCTCCGATGCAGACCAGCGCGTCGAGCCTGTGGGCCTTGTAGTTGCGAACGATCTGCTTGGTCATGTCGCGCTCGCGGCCGCCGATGAACATGCGGTGCGGCTTGTCCCTGCTGGTCCCGAGTACGGTGCCGCCCACCGTCAGGATGCCGCTGAGGTTCTCCTTGCCCATCACCGTGTAGCGGTCCTGGGCGAGCCCAAGGTAGCCGTCGCGGAAGCCTATAAGCTCCCATCCGTACACCCCGATCGCGGCCTTGCCCACCGCCCGAATCGCGGCGTTGAGCCCGGGGCTGTCTCCGCCGGCGGTGAGAATTCCGATGCGCTTGATCTGCTTTGCGGCCACGATGTTCCTTTGTCGTTCGAGGACGCCCGCCCGTCAAGGCAGCCCCGCCGCGCCCGTCGAAATAATGCTTGGGTTTAGGTTCATCTCACGCGCCGGGAGTACCGGCCCGCCGCAATGTTACATTCCCCTGCGCGGAACACTGCGCATCGATTGTGGAATACGGAGCGAATCTTGGCCGCTCGCGGTCCCCAAGAAAGAGGTGGCGCAGGATGGCCGCATTTGCCTAGCTGAACATGCCCCCGGGGACGGCTTCGCGGGAGGTCCCCCGCAGACCGCGAAGACCCCTAAGCTCTCCCACCCCATCATGATGAAACTCATTGCCCCCTTCATGCGCCCGCTGGCCCTGGCGCTTGTCGCCACCTGCTGCGCGTCCCTGCGCTCCCAGCCCGCACAGGCCCCTCAGGCCTTCGATGTGAGGCTGTTCGGCGCCAAGGGCGACGGCAAAGCGCTCGACACCGCCGCAATCAACCAGGCGATCCTTGCCGCGGATGCCGCCGGCGGAGGGACCGTCATCTTCCATCCGGGCACCTACCTTTCGGCCTCCATCCACCTGCGCAGCAATATCACCCTGCTGCTTGAAGAGGGCTCCACGATCCTGGCCGTCGACCCCAGCGTGTGCGAGTACGACCCACCCGAGCCCAACGAATGGGGGGACAAGTTCCACTACCAGGACTACGGGCACAGCCACTGGAAAAACAGCCTGATCTGGGGGATCGGACTGCATGACGTCTCAATCGTCGGACCGGGGCTCATCTACGGCAAGGGACTGAACAACGGGCTCGAGCTGCTGACCGGCAAGTACAAGGACGGGGGGGCCGGGACCGGCAACAAGGCGATTGCCCTTCGCGACTGCCGCAACGTGATCCTGCGTGACTTCGCAATCCTGCACGGAGGGCACTTCGGCATTCTGGCCACGGGGGTCGACAACCTCACCCTCGACAATCTACGGATCGACACCAACCGGGATGGCATGGATGTCGACTGCTGCCTGAACGTAAGGATCAGCAAATGCAGTGTGAACAGCCCCTGGGACGATGGCATCTGCCTCAAAGCGTCGTACGGCCTCGGCAGGCTCAGGGCGTGCAACAACGTCACCATCTCCGACTGCTACCTCTGCGGGGACTACGATGAGGGCACGCTGCTGAACGCCACCTTCAAGCGCAGCGAGCCCTCCTACAAGTCCTACCGGACCGGGAGGATCAAGCTCGGCACGGAGTCCAATGGCGACTTCAAGAACATCGCCATCACCAACTGCGTCTTCGACGACTCGCGCGGCATCGCGATCGAGAGCGTCGACGGCTCGCACATCGAGGATGTCGCCATTTCCAATATTACGATGCGCCGGGTGGCGGGCTCGCCCCTCTTCATCCGCCTCGGCAACCGCGCGCGCGGCCCGGGCAACCCGCCGGTCGGCACGATCCGGCGCATCAGCATCGACAACCTGGTCGCCTCCGAGGCCGACTGGCAGCTGGGCAGCATCATCAGCGGAATTCCGGGGCATCCGATAGAGGACCTGCGCATCAGCAACGTCCGCATCGTCCAGAACGGGGGCGGCGACAAGGAGCTTGCCGGTCGCATCCCCCCCGAGGATGAGACCAAATACCCAGAGCCCGAGATGTTCGGGAACATGCCGTCCTACGGGTTCTTTTTCCGCCATGTGGTCGGCCTCGAGATGGACCACGTCAAGATCGACTACCTCAAGCCCGAGGCGCGGCCGGCCTTCGCGCTCACCGACGTAGAGGACGCCTACTTCGACCACATCGACGCAAAGAGGGGGACCGGGGACGCATCCCTGTTCCAACTGAGGGGCGTCTCCGACTTTTCCGTCACCGAGAGCCGGAATATAGCGGATACGCGCCAGGCCGCACCGGTGGAGTTCGCCAAGTTCTGAGGCCACCCGGCGCACAAGGCGGGATTCCTCTCACCGGGCCCGAATCCCGTTGAACAGGGAATTTGGCGCCGTCAAAACGACCCCAAGCACAATGAGCCCAAGGCCCGAAAGATCGGAGAGCTTGCTGGAGTGGTTGCTTGCCGCGCTGCTCGCCCTAGCCACGTTCGCCGCCTACGAGCGTGTGCGGCACGCGGGCTTCATATGGGACGACGAGATGCACCTGACGCAGAACCCGTGCATTGTCGGGCCCCTCGGGCTTGCCGACATATGGACGAGCCGAGCCGCCCGCTACTTCCCTCTGGTGCTCACCACGTTCTGGGTCGAGCACGCGGCCTGGGGGCTCAACCCGCTGCCCTACCACGTGGTGAACGTGGCCATGCACGCCGCCTGCGCCCTGCTCCTCTGGCGGGTGCTGAGGCTGCTCGGCGTTCGCGGTGCGCTCCTCGGTGCCGCCCTTTGGGCCCTGCATCCCGTGCAGGTCGAGTCGGTGGCCTGGGTGACTGAGCTGAAGAACACCCAATCGTGCCTCTTCTATCTGCTGGCGGTCCTCTTCTTTGCAAAGTCGCTGAAAGGCACTTCAGGCCACGGGTCGCTTCACTACGCCGCAAGCCTGGGCTTCGCCGCGCTCGCAATGGCGAGCAAGTCCTCGACGGTCGTGCTCCCAGTCGTTCTCGGTTTGTGTGCCTGGTGGCTTCGCGGACGCATTGAGCGCAGGGATCTGACAAAGCTGGCCCCGATGGCCCTCATGTCGGTCGCGGCCAGCGCTCTGTCGCTTTGGACCCAGCATCTCGAGGGGGCAAATGCCCCTTCATGGACGCGCGGGATCCCTGAACGCGTGGCGGACGCGGGCCGCGTATTCTGGTTCTATCTGGGAAAACTGGCATGGCCGCACCCGCTGGTCTTCATCTACCCCAGATGGACCTCTGACCCCCTCGCGGTCTTGGCTTACGCGGCAACCGCCGCGATGGTCGCGCTGCTCCTGGTGCTCTGGCTGCGCCGGCGCGGAGTGCTGCGGCCGGTGTTTTTCGCCCTTTCATATTTCCTGGTGGCCCTCGCGCCCGTGCTTGGGCTCCTCGACCAGTACTTCTGGCGCTATTCCCTCGTGGGCGACCACTTCCAGTACCTCGCCAGCATGGGGCCCCTGGCGCTCGCCGCCGCGGGCCTCGCGACGGCGCTGGCACCCGTCGGGCGCGCGGCCGCGTCCGCGGCTGGCATCGCGCTCGTCGCCGTGCTCGGTTACCTCAGCTGGTCCCACAGCGCAGCATTCCTGGGCCCGGAAGCTCTCTGGAGGGACACGATCGCTCGGAACCCGGAGTGCTGGATGGCGTACAACAACCTTGGAGCCTCCTACCTCGAAACGGGTCGGCCGCAGGAGGCCGCCGATCTGTTCCGAAAGGCGATTGAGGCGAGGGGCGACGACGCTGAGGCTCACCTGAACCTTGGCAACGCGCTCATAAGGCTTGGGCGCCTCCGGGACGCAGAGGCGGAGTACCGGGCCGCGCTGGCGCCCGACGTCAACTTCGACAAGGCGCACAACGGCCTAGGTGACGCCCTGCTGCGCGAGGGCCGCGCCCCCGAGGCTGCGGCCGAGTTTGACAGGGCCCTCAGGCTGACCCCGGGCTTTGCCGAGGCGGAAGTCAATCAGGGCAACGCACTTGCCGCTATGGGACGGGTCGATGAGGCGATCATTCACTATCGCCGGGCCATCGCCCTGCAGCCCGCGAACATCCAGGCCCACTCCGACCTCGGAGCGGCCCTCGTGGGCAAGGGCCTGCCCGAGGAGGGGGCGATTGAATTCCAGAGGGCCCTGGCGATTGACCCGCATTTTGCCTCGGCGCTCGTCAATCTCGGCAATGTCTACCTGGCGGCGGGCAGGGCGCAGGAGGCTTCAGCGCTGTACGAGAAAGCCCTTTCCATCGCTCCCGATGTCGCGGAGGCTCACAGCAATCTCGCAGCCGCCCTGATCGAGATGGGCCGCCTCGACCAGGCAGTCGCCCACTGCCGGCGCGCCCTCGAACTGAACCCGGACTACCGCCCCGCCCATGCAAATCTGGCCAGAGCCCTATTCAAGCTGGGCAGGCTCGACGAGGCGGAGACCCAGTTCCAGCAGGCGATGCCCGCGAGGTAGCCCGCAAGGGGCTAATCGCGCACAAGCGTGGTCAGGCTTCGGGCCTCGAGGTGAAGCTTCAGGACTCCCGAGACCTTCAGCGGGGCCTCCTGGTAGCCGGTCGTCTCCGTTGTGGTCACCGTGCGCCACGTCCCTTCGGGCAGGCCCGTGAATGCCGCGTCGCGCCCGGGCCCGCTGTTGAGCACGTGCACGACCACGGAGTCCTTAAGCGCAAAGGCGCTGATCAGCACATCGGGCTGGTCGCTGGAGGAAGCCACAGCCTCGCTCCTCGCGGGAGTCAGGTTTGCGAACTGTTTCATCAGCCAGAAGCGCGCCGTCGGCACGATCGCGCCGCCTGGCCCGACGTGGACCAGTCCGTAGTCTTCCGTGAACTGCCAGTAAATGAGGGCGCGCGGCCGCGCATAGCGCAGCAGGTCCTGGAACTGCCCCGCCTCCCTCAGGCCGTATGAATAGCTGTCATACGTCAGGTTCTTGTAGGCGCCCGGGTCCACCCCCGCCTCGGCAACCAAAAGCGGCAGGTTGAGCCACTCGCCGACATCACCCCATGCGCCGTACTGGGCGGGTGTGCCGCCCCCCCAGCTGTGCACCGAAACCGCCCCGACAAAGCGCATCGCCTCGGGATCGGCCGCGGCGGCCAAGACAAACTTGTGGGAATCCCGGGGGTTGGCGGTGTCGCCCAGGAGCATCTTTGTCTTGAGCCCAAGCGAGGCCAGATGGGCACCAATCCGCTTGATCTCATCGCGATGGGTCTCGGCGGTGAAGCCCACGTTCACTCCCAGGTCGGACTCGTTGAACGAGAAGAGATCCGGCTCCGCGCCGTAGTGGGTCTTCAGATAGACGAGGTAGCTGCCGAGCAGGTCGAGGAACTCGGGCCAACGCTCCGGGGCAATCTGGCGGGCGAAGGTACCAAAGGGCTTTTGGTTCGGATCGGTGTAAAACCTCTCGGGCAGGGACCAGAGGCTGATGATCCAGGGGACTCCCATGCGCTGGACCCGCTGCATCAGCTCGAAGTCCCTGGTCAGCTGCGGGCCGGGGGAGGTCGCCTTGCGGTCGCGGTCCCAGGCCGCCGCCTTGAACTCAAATCGAGCCCACGAGAGGTGCAGATTGTCCAGAGTGTAGTCCACGACGGGAGTGTCCGTGTAGACCCGGTAGTTTCCACCGAATCCGTCGAAGGGATAGAGCCTCGATGACGTGTCGACCGAGAGGGCCGCAGCAGAGCCGGTTGAGGCGCTCTCCAAGTTCAACCTTAGACCTAGCTTCAGGGTTTCGCCCATCATCCACGGGCCCGCGTGCAGGACGCCGATGCGGATCCTGTACAATCGTCCCGCCGAATCCCACACGTCGGTGATCGTGACTCTCCTCGGCTGGTCTAAAGCGATAGTGAGCCGCTGGCTGGCTTTCGAGTCCGCAAGGACGAGGCCTGAAGTCGTCTCGTCGTAGAACCTCGGGTCTGCAGGTTTCGTCTGCGGCAGCGGGACCGCCGACGGCTCGATGTGCCAGCTCGAGAACACGGAGCGGGGAAGGTCGATGACGTAGTCCACAGACTCCACATCAAGGGGAAACCTCATGGCCGAGGCCCCGGGAAACGGGGACTTGGACGTCACCGATCCGTCGAACGCCACGCCCGCTTCGGATTCGCTCCACGCCACCGCCAGTTCGGCCTGGCTGCCGTTCGGGAACGGGACCACCCCCTCCCACTTCTTCTCCGAGCCCTTCCGAGAAATGGGGGAGCGCTGGTCGTGCGGCTGCGCCGTCACGCCCGCAGCCCCCGTGAACTTGACCACGAACTCACCACGGACGGGCAGTTCGGAGCCATTGGCGATCAGCGAGGTGAGCGCACCGGCAGCATCATAGGTGGCGCGCTCCCCGGCAACGCACGAGGCGGCTGCGAGCAAAAACAGGGCTACTTGCTTCTTCATGGGGTTGAGGTAACAACAAAGCGCCCACCGAACAAACAACAAACGGTTTCCCGCCAAAGAACCGGCCGGCAGCCGAAACGCATCCCCCCCGCCCATGCGCCTAACCTGCACCCTCCTGGCCGGTCTCTCACTCGCAACGGCCTGCCTTGCTGAGCCGGCCGCGAAACCGGTGACCCCCGATGCATCGCCCGAGGCGGTCCAGCTCCTCCAATACCTCTACGACATCTCGGGCAAGCAGACCCTCATCGGCTAGCATGCCGCGCCCCTGGTCGGCAGATCCCAGCTCGGGCGCGTCTACCACGCCACCAACCGCTATCCCGCGATCTTCGGGCAGGATTTTGGCTTCAGCGCCCCGGGCACGTGGGACGGCATCAATTTCCGCCAGCAGCTCGTGGACGAAGCCATCCGGCGGCACGAGCAGGGATTCATCATCGTCCTCATGTGGCACGCCGTCCGCCCCATCGAGGACGAGCCCGTGAAATTCAAGACGTCCGTCCAGGGGCCGCTGACCGACCAGCAGTGGAGGGACCTTGTCACCCCCGGGACGGCCGTGAACGAGCGATGGAAGTCGCAGGTCGATGTCGTCGCGTGGCACCTGAAGCAGCTTCGCGACGCAGGCGTGCCCGTGCTGTGGCGCCCCTACCACGAGATGAACGGCAAGTGGTTTTGGTGGGGCCAGAAGCGCGGCGATGACGGTTACAAGAAACTTTACCGCATGCTGTTCGACCGCCTCGTTAACTTCCACCATCTGAACAACCTGATCTGGATCTATGGGGCAAACGAGACGCGCGAGGGGGTTGACCCCTACGAGATGTATTACCCGGGCAAGGACGTCGTCGATGTGCTTGGGACCGACGTCTACCAGGGATCCTTCAAGAAGGACTACGATTCGCTCCTGGCGCTTGCCGACGGCAAGCCCATTGCCCTCGCCGAAGTCGGCAAGGTGCCCCCAATCGAGATCCTCACCTCGGAGCCAAAGTGGGCCTGGTTCATGACTTGGGGCGAACTCCTCGGCGTCGGGAGCACCTGGGCAGACATGCCCAAGGTGCGGGCCGTGTACGAAAGCGAGCACACCCTCACCCTGGACAGGCTGCCATGGGTGGTAGCCGCGAAGCAATCGGTGAGGGACCTGCGCTGAACCCCGTCCAGGAAATCAAAGTGATGCATTAATTCGCTCATGGGCAACTGGATGTGCCATGCATGCACAACCTTAGGGGCCCAGAGGCGTCTGGCATGCAATAGGAGACCTCGTTTGTCACCCCGCCTAAACCCGCATTGTATAATAGTATATAGCCCAGAAAAACCAGGAGTCCTTTCCCCATGAAGATTCAAACACTCCCCATCGTCGGCCTCGTCGCCCTTGCGATGGCTGCATTCGGATCCCGGGCGCAAGCCGGGATCTTCTCCAGTAACATCGACATGCTTGTGGTCGCCGAGAAGGCAAACGGCCCCCAGCCCACCGCATCCACCTACGCGGTGTTTGACGGCGGCTACATCGAGGCCGGCGACGCCATCGCCGGCGATACCCCGCCGACAGCCGCCCAAGTCAGCAATAGCCTGAGGGCGGCACTCGCAAACCAGGGGTTCGCGCCGTCCAGCAATTCGCCCGCGGTCGTCCTCACCTACCACTGGGGCGTGCTCCGCATCGACCACGTGCAGATTCGGGTGCCGTATGGGATCAAGACGAACCTCATGGCCCGCATCGAGTTGGTGAGCACGGAGCAGCTCGGGGCCGAAGTTGAGAACCACATCCTCCTTAGGGAGAAGGGAACAGGCACAAACGACGCCGCCGCCTCCCCGGCAATGTTGATCGGGCCGACAAAGACCGTTGTGGATCAGTCCCGCCAACCCCGGATATTCGTGATCGTGTCAGCCTACGACTATCAGGGGCTTCTCCACCGTGAGGCCCAGCTCCTGTGGCGCGTCAAGCTAAGCGCCCGCGAGCAGAGCGGCGAAATGGACCAGGTCATTCCCGCGCTGCTGACCGGAGGCGGCCCCTACTTTGGCAAGAACCTGCCGAACGTGCAGACGATTGAAGTCACTCCGCGAGCCGCGCCGGCCACCGGCGAGTCAGCTGCCGCGGCCTCAGCCGGAGCCCTGCACCTTGACGCGGCCTTCATCAACGGACTGCTCAAGTCCGAACACGACAATTTTTCGGGCGGCTCCAGCGGCCCAAGCTGACGGCGCCAGCGGCGTTCCGTACGCCGCTTAGGCCGGTCGCCTCGCTCACATGGCGAGGTGATCCAGACTGAGGGTAGCCACCCCCTCGACAGGGCGCCCGCCATCAAGCGCCGGCTCGAAACGGATGTCCTTCAGCATCGAGTCGACATAGGGATCCTCGAGCTTTCTCGAGCAGGCCGGGTCCACGTAGGCGCCCATGCCGACCCCGTCGCTCGAGACCTTGATGAAGAGAGGCTGGCTGTACTGGCCCTGTGCGATGCGCGCGGACAGGTCTGCCGGGAGATCGCCCAGCGCGGGCGCGGGAGGTAGCGTGGCGCCCTTGTGCGCGCCGAGGTAGCCCTTCTTCAGGCGCTCGAAGGCCTCGTCGCGCGTGAGCGAGACGCGCTTCTGGGATAAGTTGGTGGCGACCTCGTTGCCCTCGTTGTAGAGGTGCAACTCGAATTTCTCCAGCTGGTAGCCCGGGGTGAATCCTCCCGCGAAGAAGTGGATGTGGCTCGGCTCTGCGTGTATCGGGTCGAGCGCGCGGGCATAGATCCAGTCGCGGAAGGAGCCCGCGGGCGCGTTGCGCTCATGGTAGCGGCATATGATCACGACATAGGGCTGGTTCAGCGGACGTGCGGCTGAAACGTCAAAGGCGATGTCCAGGGCGTCATAGCTTTCAAGATCAGGATTTTCCCCGGTCTTGACGATCAACCCGGGGCTGGCTCCCGCCGCAATATTGGCTCCCTGCGCAATCTGCGCCACGTCAGCGAGCGATCTTTGCGCGCTGGAGCTGGAACTACCGGTCGAGGGCACGGAGGTGATGCTGCCGGGCTCAATGCCCGAACCCGTTAGCGCGTCGTAATGGTAGGTCAGCGCCGCGGCGTAATTTGAGGCAAACTGGCTTCCGGCCGAGTCATCCGCCGCCTTATTCATGTTCTTCGTGAACTTGGTGTAGGGATCGTTCGCGGGGGTGTATTGGGGCTCGCTCTTGAGGTTGTTGACCGTCGCCGCCACCTCCGTGAGCTTCAATCCGGACCTGAGCTTCAGGTTGAGCGGGCCATCCTTGGCGGAGACCACGACGGGCTTGCCGTCCACCTTGACGACCCAAGAGTCGCCCGAGACATCGAGTACCGGGGCAATTCCGGTCTTTAGGCTCAAGGATAGGTCCGTGCCCTGGAAAAGGGTGTAGGTCTTGGGAGCCTCGGCTGGGTCAGCCTTGACGGCGCGGCTCGAGAGAGAGGCCGCGAGAATGGCCGCCGCGAGGAAACACAGGGACTTCGGCAGCGGCAGGCGGCATGGTATTGCGTGTGCATTCATAGTATGGATTGCGCCGATCTGCTTCGGCGGTGGGCCTCTTGCACCATAGCACCATCGACTCCTGCAGCAAGAAGCGTGCGGCGAAAATGGAACCCGCGATTCCGCGGGCTTCGGTTTGCTTTATCTCGCCGCGCTGCTTAGGGTTGCGCGGATATGCCCCACCCCTTTTTGCCCCGCGATGCCGCCCGTGCGACGCATAGGAATCGTTGGGTATTCTGCGCACTCGCAGGAATGCTCGGGATGCTTGCGTGCCCGAGTTCCAGGGCTGCCGCGGGTGAGGAGGAGATCGTCGCCGTGGCTTCCCGGGCTTGGAAGGGTTATGTTCGCGCGAAGCTACCGGACGGCAGCCCGCAGCCGGAGACCTACGCCTTCGGAAATGGAGGGCGCATCAGCGGCCCCATCGTCGACGACACGATCGACAAGCTCGATTTCAAAGACGTTGCCCAGATCATCGCCGGGCCGCTCGCGGAGCGAAAGTACGTCGCGGCATCGGACCCAAACAAGACCACCCTCCTCATCATGGTCTACTGGGGCACGACGACCGGCGCGAAGGATCCAAGCAATAAGGCCACCTACGACGCCGCGCAGAGTACGCAGTCCGTGGTGACTCCTCCCCCCCCGCCCCCTTCGGGGAGCCATCCTTCGGCGCCTGCGACGGGCGGAGCACCCAAGGCCACCCAGTCCATCGACCAGAATTCCTTGGAATTGATGCTGATGGCGAATCAGCAGAGGGACAGCAACGACACGAGAAATGCCATGCTGCTCGGCTACGATTCGGAGCTGGCCGCCACCTTCGGGCTCGAGAACACCCCTCTCAGATCCAGCAGGGAATCCCTCATCAACGACCTCGAGGACAACCGCTACTTCGTGGTGCTCATGGCGTACGACTTCCAGCTGCTCTGGAAGGAGAAGAAGCACAAGCTGCTCTGGGAGACGCGCATCAGCCTGCGCCAGCGCGGCAACGACTTTGGCAAGCGGCTGCCCACCATGATGCTCACCGCATCAAAGTATTTCGGGAGCGACACCGATGGGCTTGTGCGCAATCCCATTCCCGAGGGGCGAGTCGAGATTGGAGAGGTCCGCGTGCTGGAACCGACGCCCACTCCTGAGAAGTGACTGCCCAAGCGGCAGGCTGAGACTTTCGGCGATTGCGTTTCCCAAAGCCCGTTTCTTCCGTCAGAAACCACACACAAAACCCCGCCCCAATGAAGCATCTGCTTAAGCTCCTGTTCGTCGTCGCATCTCTCTCCCTCTGCGGACGCCTTTGCGCCCAGGGAGTCGTCGTCTTCGGAGAGAAGGACTTCTTCACCGTCGGTCCGGCATCGGCCCCCTCCGGACCCGCCGAGCCGGACCGCGCGCGCTTCTACGACGCCTGCAGGGCCGACATGACCCGTCAGGCCGCCCTCGAGGACTCAATGGAACTCGTGAGCCCTCCGGCCTGGGGCAAGACCGTTAGCGCGTCCACCCACGGGACAATCGATTTTCACAGCAGCTTCGCGCAAGGCTTTGTCTGCCGCCTGTCGCTCTCCCACCTGCTGGCCAACCACGAGTACATCCTGACCCTCAACGGCAACCCGTCGAAGGCGGGCAATGCGCTGCTGCCCTCGAGCGTCGCGAACAACGAGCAGGAAAAATACATGGACTTCCTCGTAATCAGGACCGACGCCCATGGAGGCTACAGCGAGCGACTCGGCATCTTCCTCAAGCCCGGCAACTACGACGTGCGCTGCTACGTCAAGGACACCGGCGACTTCAAGATCGTCCTCTACAGGGACTTCTTCAAATTCCAGGTCCTCTAGGCTGCGCCCGTCAGGCGACCTTGACCTCAATCTTAGCCGCTTCGGGCAGGCCGAGGGTCGCCTCCCCTCCCCTGAGCTCGCAGCGAAGGACACCGCTCGCGCGGTCGCGATCGCGCACGCGCACGCGCGCTCCGGGCTTCAAACCGGTCCGCTGGATGAACTCCAGGAAATCCGGGCTCTGGTCGAGGATGCGCTCCACCCTCAGCTGCGCCTGGATCTCGCAGGTCGCAAGCGTCAGGCCCTTGCCGTGGTCGAACTGGGGGGATTTCTCGGAAGGGATGGGGTCCCCGTGGGGATCGGCCTCGGGGTGCCCGAGGATGGCGTCGATGCGCAGCAGCACCCGGTCTGAGATCGCGTGCTCCAGCGCCTCGGCCTCCTGGTGGACTTCCTTCCAGTCCATCTTGAGCACCTGCACGAGGAAGGTCTCAATCAGCCGGTGCTTGCGCACGACGGCCAGCGCATAGGACCGGCCTTCCCGGGTGAGGCGCACGCCTTCCCGCGGTTGGTGCTCGAGGAGTCCCCGCGCGTGGAGCGACTTCACCATTGTGGTGATGGTGCCGGGCGTCACGCCAAGCGCCTCTGAGATGGCGCCGGTGGGAACGACGGTGTCCGCATCAGCGGACCTGACGAGGATGGCCTTGAGGTAATTTTCGACCGTGCTCGTCGGCATGGATCAAGGGAAGCGAATCGTTACTTTGAAAACAAATGAAATTATCTTTGACTACTCAAAATAGATATTTCTACATATCGCAATCACTAATTCTGACGATCAACCAATCGCTAGGTCCAAGGGGACCGGCAATGGCCACTCGCTTGAAGGCCTTCACGGGAGCGTGCCCTTGCCGGAGTCCACGGCACGGCCCCTGCGCCAGTACCTGGCCTTCGCGGGTCCCGCCCTGCTGGTGAGCGTCGGGTACATGGACCCGGGAAACTGGGCGACCGACCTGCAGGCCGGGGCGCAGTTCAAGTACACACTCCTCTGGGTCGTGGGGCTATCGAGCCTCATGGCGATATTCCTGCAGATCATCGCATCCCGCCTAGGCATCATCACGGGCAAGGACCTCGCCCAGTGCTGCCGCGATTTCCTTCCCGCCTGGACTCGCTGGCCGAACTACCTGAGCTGCGAGCTGGCGATCGCCGCGTGCGACCTTGCCGAGGTCATGGGAAGCGCAGTGGCCCTGCACCTTCTCTTCCCGCGGATCTCTCTGCTGGTGGCCGTCCTGATCACCGCCTTCGATGTGCTGCTCCTCCTGTCGCTGCAGCGCCTTGGGATGCGGCTCATCGAGGCGCTCGTGCTGGCTCTCATCGCCACAATCGGCGTGTGCTACTTCCTGGAAATCTTCGTCCTCCCCCAGACGAAACCCAGCTTTCCAGAAATGGCCCGGTGGCTTTTCACGCCGAACCTCAAGGAGTTCATCCATGCCCCCGCCCTCGTCTACCTCGCGATCGGGATCATCGGCGCCACGGTCATGCCCCACAATCTCTACCTGCACTCGGCGCTGGTGCAGACCCGGCAGCTGAAGAGGGACCCGGAATCGATCCAGCGCTCCGTGAGGTACTTCACCCTCGACACCACGGTGGCCCTGACGATGGCGTTTTTCGTCAACGCGGCGATCCTGGTCCTGGCCGCGGTCGTGTTTTACGGGCACAACTCCGTTACGCTCGCCTCCGGCCAGCAGGTCACCTTCACCTCGGACTCGGACTGGATCCAGGTCGCCTACGTGACGCTGGCCCCCCTCGTGGGCAAGGTGCTCGCAAGCGTCCTGTTCGCCGTAGCGCTTCTTGCCAGCGGCCAGAGCAGCACGATCACGGGCACTCTGGCCGGCCAGGTGGTGATGGAGGGCTTCATGCACTGGCGCATTGTCCCCTGGGTGCGGAGGCTGGTCACGCGGCTCTGCGCCATCGTCCCGGCGGTCGTGCTGATCGGGATGCGCGGGGACAACAGCGTCACCGACCTGCTGACCCTCAGCCAGGTCGTTCTGGCGATACAGCTTCCGCTTGCCATGGTCCCCCTGCTCCTCTTCACCGGCTCGCGCCGGGTCATGGGCGAGCACAGGATCGGCGGCTTCCTTCTGGTCGCCGGCTGGGCCTCCTGCCTCGTCATCACCGCTCTGGACATCTACGGACTGCCCGGGGCCTTCCACGATGCGATTGCCGTCTTCACCGGGCGCTGACCGCCCGTGGCGGCCTGAACCGGAATTCAGGCGCGCGGGAGAGGTTAGGTGTTTACGGGAAATGGATAATTCGCACAAGTGGGCGGATCAATTTCGTGAACCGGCTCCTCGCTCTCGTGTTTGCTGCGGCCCTGGCGGCGGCGCCCTCCCTGCGCGGCCAGGGAGGTCCGCCCATGATCACTGACGACCCGGGTACGCCTGGCGATAAGCACTGGGAAATCAACCTGGCGTGGACCGACCAGGAGGTGCCCGGATCCACGCTGGTCGGCGTTCCCCTGCTCGATGCCAATTACGGCGTCGGCGACCGGATCCAGCTCAACTACCAGGCATCGTGGAACGTCATCCGGGGCTCCGGCCTGGACAACGAGAGCGAGATGAGCGGCTCACAGTTCGCGGTCAAGTGGCGCTTCTACGACGCCGGCGACTCGGGCCTGCAGGTATCCATGTACCCGCGCTACACGGCGCCGATCCCGGACCCTGACCCACAGGACGAAGCCAGCCCGCTTCTGAAGGAGTCCTTCCTCATGCCCCTCGAGGTGCGCAGAGACTTCGGCGTGGTCGCCGTGAACGTGGACTTTGGGCACACGTTCAGCCCGTTCAAGGCGGGCCGTGGATGGATGGGCGGCCTGTGCCTTGGCCGCGAGATCATCAAGGGATGGGAGGTGGATGCCGAGGTGCATGTGGACACCTCGGAGAGCCTCGGGCGTAGCGAGACGATCCTGAACTTCGGCAGCCGCTACGACTTCAACGAGCATTCGACTCTGCTGCTAGCGATCGGCAGGGACACGGGCAACACGCTCGGACCCAGGGTCACGCTGCTCACCTACGTGGGTATCCAGGTCAGGCTCTAGGCGCTCACACCCATCAGTGCGCTGCAGTGCCTACCAGCCGGACCCTCGGGGTTCCCTCCAGGCCGATGTTGTCCTGGAACTCGACGATGACACCGCCATCCGTGAAGCGCAGGTCGTACGTCGTGACAAACGGCGTCTGGTAGCGGCAGATCATCGCCGTGTAGGTGTCCTCGCTCGTCCATGCGCCGCTGGCGGCAACCGGGACAATCCCGCCCTTTACCCCGGCGACCGTTGCCTTGGACCAGCTGCCGTAGCCGCAGGAGGCGACCTGATCGACGCCGCCGACCCGGACGGCCAGGCTGACGGAACCGTCCGCGGTGGGCGCAAGCGTCAGCGACTCGACGTTCTGCGGGTTCGTGGGGAATACAAAGCGCCGGCCGGCGACCCTTGCGGCGGTCGGCGAGGACGCCTTGCCCTCCTGCGTCTTGAGCGTCAGCCCCGCAAGCCTCTCGGCGAGCCTGCGGTCGGACTCGGGGTCGGCCACCAGCGGCTGGGCCTGCAGTCCGGGGACAATGTTGTCCCAGACGACGTCGAGCGCGGCCTGGAGGTCGCGCGTGGCGCTCGTGATCGCAATCACCGCGTCGTACTGCGGCATGACCACGCAGAACTGCCCGAACGCCCCGTCCCCCCTGTAGAAGCCGTGCCTGCAACGCCAGAACTGGAACCCGTAACCCTGGCTCCAGTCGCTCTTGGGATCGCTGCCGTTGGAGGTCTGCAGGGACGTGGCCGCATCAACCCAGGAGGCCGGCACGAGCTGGCGGCCGCCCCACGCGCCGCGCTGAAGGTAGAGCTGCCCGAAGCGGGCGATGTCCTCGGTGCGAATGCTCAGGCCGAAGCCGCCAAACGGTATTCCCTGTGCGCTGGCCTCCCATGCCGGCTTCGCGATGCCGAGCGGCTCGAAGAGGCGAGGCCCGAGGTATTCCAGGACGGTCTGGCCCGTGGCCTTCTGGACGATGGCCGACAGCATGTAGGTCGCGGCGGTGTTGTAGACAAAGTGGGTGCCGGGCTTGTCCGGCACAGGCATCTCCAGGAACGCGCGCACCAGGTCCGCGTCCGAAGCGAACGGGTAGGTGCGCAGGTCCTCGTCGCGCTGTCCCGTCACCATGCGCAGCAGGTCGCGCACGCGCATCGCCTTGAGGTTGCTGCTCGGCGCTGCCGGTGCCTGGTTGGGAAAGTACTTCAACACGGGGTCGTCGATGCTCAGCTTTCCCTCGGACTGGGCGATGCCGACGGCCGTGGACGTGAAGCTCTTGCTGAGCGAATAGAGCGAATGGGGCTCACCCGCGGCATAGGGGCTCCACCAGCCCTCAGCCACCACGTGGCCGTGCCGCACGAGCATGAAGCTGTGGGGGGCGTCGAACTTCTCCTCCGCTGCGTTGACGAAGGCGAGGATTGCGGCGGATGAGACCCCCTGTTCCTCGGGCGTGCTGCGGGGCAGCCCCGTGGCGGGACCGGCGCTCGCGGCGGCGATCGAAGAAAACAGAAGGAATGAGGACAGGACAAACGAGGTTTTCATGGGGTTGGGTTCTATGGGGTGGACGCAGCCGCGCACCGGGGAAGCTCCTACTGTTGGACCCACATCCCTCCTTTATCAAGAGCGCCCAGGGGCGTCTATCAGTGGACCGGCTGCCTCCTGGATCCCCGGCCGGCGGAGGCCTTGTCCAGTGCCGAGTCCAGCGCAGCCTGCATCGCGGCGTTGCCCGGTTCAAGCTGGTGCGCCAACCTGTAGTGCACCAGCGCATCGTCGAACCTCCCCTCGTGGCGCAGCAGGTTCGCGAGGCTGAAGTGGGCCTGCGTGTAGGACGGAAAATCGCCCAGCAGCGCGTTGTAGGCAGCCTCCGCCTCGCCCATCCGGCCCTCTCCCACGAGCATCCAGGCGACCCCGAGCCTCGATGCCGGGTTCCCGGGCGAGAGCCTGTTGGCGATCGCAAAGTCGTTTTCGGCCGACCCGGCGTTGCCGGCGGCCAGCTCCGCGAAACCCGCAGAATTGTGGTCCTGCGCGCAGCGATCGATGGAGTAGAGCACGGTGAACGCGCACGAGGCGGCCAGGGCCGTCGCCCAAAGGCACCGGGCGATAGTCCGCGGCGTCCCCGAAAGGGTCCCCTCGAGGGCGAGCACCCCCAGGCACGCGAGCAGCGCAATCCAGGGCACGAACTCAAACTGGTAGCGCGAGCAGGACCCGAAGAAGAACAGGAGGACGCCGAGCGAGGCCAGCGACACCCAGGCGGCGGGGACAGCCGCCGCGGCCACGCCCCTCGCCATCCGGCCCGCGCACCCGAGTGCGGGAAGCGCGAACGCCGCCCAGAGGACCGGGTCGTTCAGCAGCGCTCCCGAGATGTGCTCGATGCCCCCATGGTCCAGCGGCACGTGCGCCCGCAGAAGGGCGGCATCGGGCTCGTGGGCGAAGGGGAACACCGCCGACCACTGCACGGGCTGCAGGAGGTAGAGCCGGACGTTTGTCCAGAACTGGTCCGCGCCGAAGACATGGAGCCTGGCCACGTACTCGTTTGCGAGTTGGTAGCGGATCCCGAACTCGAACGGGTTGCCGAAACGAAGCGCATTGTAGAGGGCGACCAGCAGGCCGCACGCGCACAGGGGAGCCGCGGCCCAGGCCCACGGGTTCCTGCGGACCTGCCCGTCCCTGAAGGGGAGCAGCAGGACGGCCGCTGCGGGGAGCATCGTGGGGCGGGACGCGAAGGCGGCGCCGAAGGCCGCGCTCGCCACGGCAAGCCAGCGGGCCGAGCGGGCCGGGTTCTCGTGGGCCTGCCAGAGGCACAGGAGGGCCACTGACACCGCAAGGTAGCTGGACGCGATCGGGACCTCCCATATGTCGGCCCGGGCCGCGAGCAGCGGCGCATACGAGGCGAGGCCGAGGATCAGCACGCACGCGGCCGGCATCCAGGCGGGGGCCGAGGGCGCAAGGCGGCGCCCGACCGCGCGCACGAGCAACAGGTTGGCGAGCAGGCCCGCCGAGCAGAGGAACACCACCGCGGCCCACAGGGGCAACCATCCCCCCGTGAGCAGGTGCCACGGGATGAACACCAGCAACGCCGGCGCGATCCCGAAGTAGAGGTAAAACCTTCCCTTGAAGTAGCTCAGGTCGTGCAGGCGGTACGCCGTGCTGGCTCTGAACGGCTGGTTGAGGGCCGGATCGTAGGGATCCGGGAGGCGCCTGAATGCCGGGGGGACGTCCTTGTCGGCATAGAGGTGCCCGGCAAGGAGGCCCCGTGCCAGGAGATTGTAGTCCGAGTCCCGGGGCTGCAGGTTGCCGCGGTCCGTCACGCCAACCCCTCCCAGGAACAGGTAGGTCGCAAACACGGCGATGAACGCGGCGGAGGCTAGCCGGAATTCCATTCTGGGATCAGCTTTTCTCGGACGCCGCGTGAGTGCAATCCCGCACCCAGCGCCGGCCTAGTGATAGTCGTGCGAGGCCTGCATCGGCAGGCCTAGGTCAGGCATCCCCGAGATCTTCTCGGCCATCACGTGGATCACCCCCTGCTCGTTCTGCAGCAGCCCGGTGACAACGAGCGCCGGCTCGAGGTTGATCACCAGGCGCGACTCCTCGAAGAGGCGCGGCCTGACGATCGCGTTCGCAAGCCCCGTCTCGTCCTCGAGCGTGATGAAGCAGAAGCCCTTCGCGGTTCCCGGGCGCTGGCGGGTGATGACCGAGCCGCAGATGCTGACCCTCTCCCCTGGCCGCGCATCGCGCAGCTGCGCCGCGGTGCGCATGCCGGGAAGCATGGGCCTCGCCATTCCCATAGGATGGGCCCCGGTGGTCAGCGACAGGTGGGTATAGTCGGCCTGGAGCCGCTCGAGGAGCGTCATGCGCTCGAGCGGCGACAAGTCGCCCTCGCCGGGTCCGCCGGCGTCCCGGAAAAGCTCGTCGTCTTCGTGGAACGCCTCGACGTCCCAGAGCGCCGACCTGCGGTGGCCCGCGAGCGCGTTCAGCGCCCCGGCGCCGGCAAGGACCCGCCGTTCATCGGCGGTGAACCGGGTGCGGCGCAGGAAGTCGCCAAGGTCGGTGAACGGCCGCTCCAGGCGCGCGGCGAGCATCTCCTCAACCGCCTGCTCCCTCACCCCCCTTATCGCGGAGAGCCCAAGCCGCACGGCAGTGTCCGAGTCCACGCGGCACCGCGTGCCGGACACCTGCACGCAGACCGGAAGGAAGGAGACGCCGTGGCGGCGGCCGTCCTGGACAAGGCTCGCCGACGAGTAGAACCCCATGGGCTGGCAGTTCAGGAGCGAGGCGTAGAACGCGGCCGGGTGGTGCACCTTCAGCCACGCGCTCGCGTAGGCGATCAGCGCAAAGCTGATCGCATGGGACTCGGGGAAGCCGTAAAGGGCGAAGGAGGCCAGGGATCGGATCAGGTACTCGACCGCCGGCTCGCTGACGCCGTTGGCCCTGAATGCGGCGGCAAGCTTTTCTTTCATCCGGTCCAGCCTCTCCTGGGAGCGCGTGAACCCGATCGCTCGGCGGAGCTCGTCGGCCTCGGAGGCGCTGAAGCCGCCAAGCTCCATCGCCAGGCGAAGGATCTGCTCCTGGAAGAGCACCACGCCGAGCGTCCTCTCAAGGATGGGCCTTGCGCGCTCGTCGGGGTAGGTCACGGGCTCCTGGCCGGCCCGTCGCTTGAGGTAGGGATTCACGGCGTCGCCCTGGATCGGCCCAGGGCGTATGATCGCGACCTCAACGGCAAGGTCGTAGAAGTTCTGCGGCTTCATCCGCGGAAGGGTCGACATCTGCGCGCGGCTCTCGATCTGGAAGACGCCGATCGTGTCGGCCTCCTGCATCATCCTGAACACGGCGGGGTCGTCCTTGGGGATGCGGGCTAGGTCGACCGGACGTCCCCGCTGGCCGCAGATGTCGATCGCGTCCTGAAGCGCGGCCATCATGCCGAGGCCCAGCAGGTCCACCTTGAGCAGACCCATGTCCTCGATGTCGCTCTTGTCCCACTGGAGGATCGAGCGCCCGGGCATCCGCGCGTTCTCGAGGGGCACGAACTGGTCCAGGCCCTCGGAACTCATGACCATCCCGCCCGAGTGCTGGCCCAGGTGGCGCGGCAGCCCGCGCACCCTGCGGCAGGTGTCCATGAGCGCGCGCAGCCTCGGGTGGTCCCCGGAGACGCCCGCCATCTTTAGCTGCTCACCGAGCTCGAGGGTCTGGGGAAGGTCCCCTCCGTGGAAGAGGCTCGAGAACCGGTCCAGGGCGTCCTCCGCGAACCCGAGGGTGCGACCCACCTCGCGCATGGTGCTCCGGCCCCGGTACGTGATCACGTTCGCCGTCATCGCCGCCCCTCTTCGCCCGTACCTGCGGTAGACCTCCTGGATCAGCTCCTCCCTCCTGGGCCCGCTGGGAAGGTCGAGGTCAATGTCGGGCCAGTCCGTGCGACCCTCGGAGAGGAACCTCTCGAAGAGCAGCTTGCTCTCGATCGGATCCACCGCGGTGATCCCGAGCGCGTAGCACACGGCGCTGTTCGCCGCGCTGCCGCGGCCCTGGACGAGTGAGCCCTTTTCCCGGGCGAACGAACAGAGGTCCCAGACGATCAGGAAGTAGCCGCTGAAACCCAGCTTTGCGATGAGCGCCAGCTCCCGCTCAAGCTGGCGACGGACCTGCCCTACCACGCTGCCGTAGCGCTGCTGGGCGCCGAAGAAGGTCATCTTCCTGAGGAAGGAGTCCTGCGACTCGCCCGCCGGCACGGGGTGCTCCGGGAACCTGTAGCCCAGGTTGGAGAGGGTGAACTCGAGCGTCCCGGCGAGCCGCCCCGAGTTGTCGACCACCTCGGGTAGGTCTGCGAACAGCTCCCTCATCGATGATTCGTCACGCAGGTGGCGCTCGCGGTTGGGCGCAAGGCGCCTGCCCGCCGCGTCGAGCGTCGTGTGATGGCGCAGGCAGGTGAACACGTCCACGACACACGCGTCCGCCGGGGTCGCGTGAAGGACGCCGTTCGTCGCAAGCAGCGGCAGGCCCATGGCGCGGGCCCAGTCGACAAGAAACCGGTTCCAGCGCTCCTCGCCGGCAATCCGGTGGCGCTGGATCTCGACGTGGAGCCGGTCGCGCCCGAAGAGGGCCTCAAGCCTCGCCCCGGCCGCCGCCGCCGCCGCGGGGCCCTGCTCAAGCCAGGCCCTCCTCACGGGGCCCTCCTCGTCGCCCGTAAGGGCGACGAGCCCCTCGTTGGCCTCGGCGAGCTCTTGCCACGCCACCCTGCCCTCCCCCTTCTCGGATCTTAGGTGGGCCGTGGTGAGCAGCCGGCAGAGCCCCCGGTAGCCCGCGCGCGTCGCCACGAGCACCGGCACGACGCTGCCGTCCTCCATTGTGATCTCGCATCCCACCAGCGCCCGGGTCCCGGCCTCGCGCGCCGCCATGTGCAGCCGCACGGCACCGTAGACGCCGTCGCGGTCGCAGAGCGCGAGGGCCGGCATCCCGAGCCGCGCGGCCTCGGCAACCAGGGCCTCCGGCATGGAGCCGGCGCGCAGGAACGAGAACGCGCTGCGCGCATGGAGTTCGACGTACGGCATGACGCGTGGGTCCCGTGCACCGCTAGTCGAGCATGCCTTCGACACACCAGCCCTCGTCGGTCCGGGCGAGCTGGTAGAGCCCTCCTCCCGAAAGCTCGACGTGCCAGGTCTCGACGGCCCACGCCTGCGGCTTCCACCAGTCGCCCGAGACCTTCCATGGGCCTATTGCGGCGCACACGGCGCCGTCGAGCCTGCCGCCCTCAATCCGCGCTGGGGCGCCGCGGTCGCAGGCCACCCGCACCGGCCATGGCGGCCTGAACCGGCGCAGCGTCGGGCCGCACGGGGGATGGATCAGCGGGGCATCCGCGGGGGGGACGGCCTCGGCGGGCCGCTCCAGGGCAAATGCATCCGGGCGATGGGTGTCGGCCGGCACCGGTGTCCCCACGCGATCGTCGCCCACGATCGCGGCGACGCGCGCCAGGTTCTCCCAGAACGAGGCGGGGTCGCGCAGCCCCGTGTCGAACAGGCCGTCCTGCTTTTCGGGAGGGCGGGCGGGCGCCGCGACCAGCCGCACGCCGGAGACCCTGGCATCGGTGCGCACCCCGCAGAGGTGCGAGCTGAGGACACGCAGCCAGCCTTCGACATCCGCGCCCGGCTCCGGCAGGCGAAACTCACGGCGGTGGTCCGCACCGTCCTCGAGGAGCAGCGTGAGCGAGAGCTTTTCGGCGACGAAGCCGGATCCCCGCAGCTCGAGTGCGATCCGCTCGGCGAAGCGCCGCAGCTTGAAGAACAGGGGCTCGGTCGACTCGACCGGGGGATCGTAGTCCCACTGGGCCGCGAAGCTCCTGGCCGGCTCGACGTGGCGCAGCGCGCGGGTGGCCTCGCCCGCGGCCCTCTCCCAGAGCCGCACGCCCTCCGAGCCGAGGCGCCGGCCGACCTCGGCCTTGGGGAGCGCCGTGAGCGCGCCGAGGGTTGCGATCCCCCATCCCCTCAGGATGCCGAGCTGCTCCGGCGTGGGCTCCGCGAAGCCGATGGGCAGCGGGCCCAGGAAACCCGCGGGATCGCGCACGATGAGCACGGGCTGCGCGCACCGGGCGGCGTAGGAGGCGAGCACCGGGGTCTCGCCCGCCCCGATCCTCACCGGAAGGCCCGCCCCGGCCAGCTCGGCCGCGCGCAGCCTCATGAGCGCCTCGGTGCGGACCGGATCGGCCCCCTGAAGGTCGACGGTGCAGCAGCCGGCACCCGTCGACTCCACGCGCGGCGAGAGCGTGAACGCGGCGGCCACGAGCAGCCGGTGCGACTCCGTCTCCGCCTCGGGGTCGCGGGGCCTGAGCACGATCCCCGGGCACCGGGACATCGCCAGCGTCGCCGCCAGGCCCGCGGTCACCCCCCGCGCCTCGGAAGAGGCCTCCGTGACCCTGGCCTTGCCTCCCTCTCCCGCGACCAGGCCGACCGGGCGGCCGGCAAGGGCCGGGTCACCCCTGAGCAGGGAGTGCAGGCAGAAGTCGGGAACCGAGAGGACCACGTACCTCATCCCGCCAGCTCCCGGGGGGCCTCGGCGTGGCTGCGGTCCATCCGCACGGACAGGCGCGAGGCGACTGCCTCCTGCGCAACGTCGCAATCCCCCAGCGACAGCGGCCCGTGCAGGACGAGCCTCGAGGGGACGGCGGGCACGAGCGCGAAGGATGTCTGGACGAGCACGGCCACGGTGCCCGCCTCGGCCGCCCGCTGAAGCCGGTACCAGACGGAGGTGGGCGTCCTGCGCAGGATACGCTCCGCGCACCCGCGCAGGTCCAGGATAACGACGGCATAGTTCCCGTCGCGCACCAGTATGTCCGCGGCCGCGAACGCCTGCTCGGGCCCGCCACAGCGCACCCATACAAGGTGGCGCAGCATGTCGCCGGGGACGGACCCCGGGGCGAATCCGTCGGCCCCGTCGATGAGCGCGATCCTCTGCCTCGCGGCCTGCGTCGCCGCGAGCAGCCTTGCCACGACCGTCTGCCCGCCGACGCTCGGCGCCTCGCAGACAAGCTCCGTCAGCCTGCCCGCGGGCAGGCCGCCGCCAAGGGCCTCGTCAATCGGGCCGACCGAGGCCGCAACGCCCCCGCAGGCCCGGTGCCGGCGTTCCGGGAAGCGCGCGGAGAGCAACGACCGCAGCGCGGAGACGGTGTGTGAGGAGCCGTGCACCTGCGTTCATTCATCAATGGCCCGCGCCCCTGCGGATCAGGCCCACCACCACGCCCTGGGACTCGAGGCTGCGCTCGGGCACGATGTCGCGGTAGCGCTTGTTCTCGGCCCGCAGCACGGCCCGGCCCCGGAGGCTCACCAGCCGCTTGAGCGTGGTGGTCGTCTCATCCACGAGCGCTGCGATGATGTCGCCCTCGCGCGGCTCCCGCCGCTCCAGCACGACCAGGTCGCCGTCCATGATGTGGGCGTCGATCATCGAGTCGCCCTGCACGCGCAGGGCCCATATGCGGCCCGGGGCCGCTCGGCGAATGCCGAAGACGGCGGGGTCGACCGAGATCGTCTCGTCGGGGGTCTGCTCCTGCATTGCTGGGAGGCCCGCCGGTATCGTGCCGAAGACGGCCATCTCGAAGAGCTGCGCCTGCACCGAGGAGGCCTTCAGGCCCCAGGTGCGGCCGGCGAGCTGCTCTATCTGACCCTTGTTCGCGAGCGCGCGCAGGTGGCCGATCACGGTGGACTGGCTTGCGAGCCGGAAGCGGCGCTGGATCTCACGGGAGGAGGGCGGAACGCCCTTCTCCCCCTGGAACTGGCGGATGAAGTCGAGGATCTCCTCCTGTCTTTCGGTCATCATGGTTTAGTCCTCCGAGCACACGGACAGCTCGTTGCCGCTGGGCTCCGTGAAGTGGAAGCGCCGGCCGCCCGGATAGGAGAATATCTCCTGGGTGATCTTGCCCCCGTGCTCGAGCACCCTGGCCAGGGCCTCCTCAAGCCGCGGATGGAACAGCACGACCAGCGCGCTGCCCTTGGCCATCGACGCGCGCTTGTCGGAGCGTGCGAAGCCCCCGGCGATCCTCCCGTCGACAAACGAGGTGTAGTCGGGTCCGTAGTCGGTGAACGACCATCCGAACGCCCGCTCGAAGAAGGCCTTTGTCTTCTCGAGGTCGGCGGCGTGAAACTCAACGTAGCATATCTTGTTGGTCTGGTCCATCGGGGTGCGGGGTCTGCAGGCGGTTCCAGTGGGGCGTTCGATTGAATGGCGTTCATTTGAACTCCATCATGCGAAAAGGCAAGTATTCATCCATGGCCCCCCTTTGGTGGTAAAATCGCCTCTCGATGTCGCAAAACGACATCTTGGGGTGGCTACAGGCCACGCAGGGTCTCAATTATTAACGGCGAGGGAATGATCATCGCGAATTTGCGGCCGTTATCGTCCTGATGCCCCCGGTAGATTCCGACGATCTGCCCGGCGGCATTGAGAACGGGTGCGCCACTCGCGCCATTCGTAATGATATTGGGATTGTCGAATTGAGCCCAAAGCCACGGACTCTTGTCCGGGATCACGTGCGCACGATGAATCAGCTCACCCTTTGGAACCCCTCCCCGAACGTGGGCAATGATCCAGACCGGTTCGCCCGCTCCCGGCAATGTTGCTGCCAATTCCGGGGCCAGAATGGTTGCAACTCCATTGGTCTTAAACGCCAATAGTTCGTAGCGCGGGTCATCGAGGTTGCCAGCTGAGGGAATGAAGCAACCCTTCACCTTGTAGGGAGTAGACTGGCCAAATAGCTCAGCGATTCGTATGCCACGTACAAACGAGGGCACTTGCTCGTGCGTTAGGAGAGTCCTAAATCCGCCGTCGGGGCCCAGGAGATGGTGAACCGAAAGGATGTAAACCTGCGAGTCCCCGGTGATCCTTGCTAGGAACGCCGTGCCGGCCGATTGCATGCCCACTGTCGTCTGGAACTCAGGAAAGCCGACAAACCCCCTGGGAAACGGCGGCTCGGATAGGTCCGGTGTGGCGACCGAATGCGTCGCGTCGACTACCGGGCTCTGGACGATAGCCTTGGGCTCGGATGTCGCCCGAGCCGACGCCTTCTCGACGGCGATGACAAGCCCGTCCCGCAGCCTAATGGTCACATCGGCATACCGAAGCACTTCGACGCTTCCGCCTTTCATTTCTCCCGTGGGCTGACCCTTTTCCCCTATCACGGATTCGCGCGTGTCGCCAACTTGCACCGCACATAGCTGGCCGGCGACGATTAGGAAGCAAAATGCTGTTTTGAGTGAATTCACCAAAGGTCAGCAGGGTCGATTAGATCGATCGGCTCCGCCCGGTCTTCGCATACGGGTCACCATGGAGCATTTGGGGCGCCTCTGCTCTGAAATAGGTCCTTTTCGAACCACCATCGATTCTACGGAACCCACAAGATGGCGCCCATTGCGCGAGGTTAAACATCTCGGCGAAACGCAAAATGCGATATCTTGTGGGTTTCAATCGGTCTCAATAAGGCCGTTGGTGCTGGAGGAAACGACATCTCATGGTGTCACGAGCTGACAATGCCGCTGCACTTTACCAAAGTCCTCCCTTTGGGAGCACGAGTGGCTTCGCCCAACTTCCCATCCCGCTTGTGGGATTACGGTTTCCCAAAAACGCGCTCCGGGAAAATTTATGGGAGTTATTGTAAGTCATATTACGTTATTGAGTAATTGCTTCCATAATACCTGGCGAGTGGCACATGTTCTGCAATGCCGTGGGGGTTAGCGCGCCGTTGTCCATGATCTCTGCCCTTAGACTCTCCGTCCGCCGTCTCCTCGCTACGCCGGGATTCACCCTCACGGCGCTGATCACGCTGGCGCTCTGCATCGGGGCCAACCTCACCATATTTGCCGTCTTTGACGCCATCCTCGTGCGGCCGTTGCCGTTTCCGCAGGCCGACCGACTGGTCACGATGTACTATGTCTACCCGAAGCTTCCCAGCGCCTCTCCGGGTGCATCAACGACGAACTACTACGAGCGCCGAGGGAGGATCCCCGCGCTGTCCTCGCTCGCTGCGATCGACGAGAACACATCGGTAATTGGCGAGAGCGGCTCGACGTCGATAGAGAAGCTGGGCCGCGTCACCTCGGAATTCTTCAGCATCCTCAAGGTTGCGCCGCTCATGGGGCGCACGTTCACCGACGCGGAGATGACCTACCAGAGCGATCACGAGGCGATACTGAGCTATGAATACTGGAAGAGCGCGTACGGAGCCGACCCAAAGGTGCTCGGGAGGACCCTCCGAAGGGACGGAGAGACCTGCACCATTGTCGGCGTGCTGCCCCCCGATTTCCGTTTCCTCTCCTTCAGGGCTCCGGTCTACGTGCCCCTTTCGTCGGAGGAGGGCGAACGCAGCGTCGGGGCGCGCCATAGCATCGGCAAGATCCTGATCGGGCGCATCGCGGCCGGCTCCAAACTTGCGGACGTCCAGGCCCAGGTCGACGCACTCGACCTCCAGATAGCGCCCCTTTTCACCGAGGCGAAGATCGTCGAGGAGGCGGGCACCCGCACGGTCGTCGCTCCGCTTCAGGCCGACCATGTGGCGTCCGTCCGACCACTGATCATTCTCCTTCAGGCCGCGGCGCTGCTGCTTCTCCTCATCGGGTGCATCAACCTCGTCAATCTTCTCCTGATTCGTGCGACCAACCGCATGAGGGAGATGGCCATCCGCAGGGCCCTCGGCGCGGGCCAGCGTCACATCGTTGGCGACGTGATGACCGAGACCATGGTGCTGGCCGCAGCCGGCGCCGTCCTGGGGCTGTGGGTCGGCGCCTTTGGCATACGCTTCCTCGGCATCCTCGGCGTTGATCGGCTGCCCCTGGGCACGGAGGTTTCATTCAACGGGAGGATCGCCGTGGCGGCATTGCTCAGCTCCGTGCTAGTCGGCGCCTGCGTCTCCTTTCCCATCGCCTGGTTCAACTCGCGCAGCGAGCTTGCGCTGGCGCTCAATTCCGAGTCGCGCGGCGGGACGGCAGACGCAACCACACTAAGGTTTCGCCGGGGTTTCATCGTGGCCCAGATCGCCCTCGCCTTCGCCCTGCTGACCGGAGCGGGCCTCCTTGGAACGAGCCTTCGGCGCGCGATGGCCGTGTCTCCCGGCTTCAGGCCGGACCACGTCATCACGGGGAAATTCAACCTGACATGGAACGGCTACCGCACCTTGGACACGTTCCACACCTTCTTTGACCGGCTTTTTGAGAGGACGCGCTCATTGCCTGGAATTTCGGCTGTCGGGGCCGCGACGAGTGTTCCCCTGACCGGCCAGACCGGGGGCGACGTCATGACGGTTCCGGGCTACACGCCGACCGGCGGAGGGACGAGGTTCCTCGTGCACGACCAGATAGCGGTCGCGGGCGACTATTTTGCGGCCATGGGCATTCCCCTTCTCAGCGGCAGATTCCTGGAGCCCGCAGACGCGACCCGAGAAACCCTGGTCGGCGTGGTTGACGAGGCCTTTGCCCGGCTTTACTGGCCCGACGGGGGCGCCGTAGGGAAACAGATCTACCAGGGGACGGACACTGGCCCCAACAACAAGCCCTACCTCATCGTCGGCGTGGTCGGGACGGTGAAGCAGGCGAGCCTGACCGAGCAGCATGGGCGGGGCACGTTCTACTTCCCGTACAGCCGCGAGTATTTTCGCAATTACGTCCTGGTCGCCCGCACGGAACTCGATCTGAACTCTGCTGCAAACACCCTCGTCCGGGTTGTGCGAGAGGCGGACCCCGACGTGCCGCTATCCGATCTCCGCTCCATGGAGGCGCGTTTCGATGACTCCCTTTCAGCTCGCAGGTCCCCCGCATTGTTGGCGGGAATCTTTGCCGTCTCGGCGCTGCTGCTGGCCACGGTGGGATTGTACGGGGTGATGGCCTTCGCCGTCGCCCAGCGCACGAAGGAGTTTGGTGTACGGATTGCGCTGGGCGCGCAAACAGGGGACATCCTCAAGTTGGTTTTTGCCGAGGGCATGGCGCTCGCCATGGCAGGGCTTTTGGCCGGCATTGTCCTCTCCTTGTTTCTGACCCGATACATGGCGTCGCTTCTCTTTGGCATTACCCCGAACAACGCGCTGGCTTTCTCAAGCGTCGCCGCAGTGATTGCATTGGTGGTCTGCATCGCATGTCTTCTGCCCGCGCGCAGCGCCACAAAAGTGGACCCAATGACCGCCCTTCGCACAGATTAGGGCGCCACGGAAGTTAGGCGTAAAGGGCCTCGTAGGTCTCCGCCGTTGGGTCGCTTTCCCGAGTCCACTCGGCGCCAGGGAAAATTGAATGCCGATGCGGGTAACACCCCATGTCGCCCTCTGCTGCGGTGGCGTAGGATTTCGCCAAACGGAGCTTGATCCAGAGTGCGGTACCCGCGACTGGCGTCCGTCGTTATGCCTTTTCCTCTCCCTTCCATAACGTCCACCCACCGGCCGCCAACAGAAGGGCGAGGCCGCCACCGCGCGAAGACTTAAATTGCAATCATGAAAACCAACTCCCTTGCACAGGAATTGCTGCATAGGATGAATGCCTGCTGGCGCGCCCTGAACCGCCCCTCGGTCGGCCAGCTTCATCTTTACGGGCATTCGCTGCTAATGCAGCTGCGTATGTCGGAGCGTGTTGGTCCGTTGGAGTTTAATCACTGGAGCGCGACGCCAGGCCGGAATCTCATCAGGCTCCATCTGAAGTGGATCATCAATAATTACGATCTGGCCATGTTTGACGTCGCCAGTCCCAGCCTCAGCTGCCGGGCCGTCGCAGAGAACGCAGGAAGGAAGACGACCTGCTGACATGAAGTTGGATTCGGCACTTACCTGATCGCGATCCAGCAGGACCACCATGGAAAAAAAATCCATACCTCCAAACGTCGGAAAGATCGTCGCGGTGCGCGGCAGCGTCGTGGATGTGAGGTTCAACGGACATTTGCCGGCGATTTGTTCTGTGCTGCGCACTGGTGTTGGAGAGCGTGTTATCATCGAAGTGCTGGCGCAAAGCGATGAGCGTCACGTGCGAGGGATCGCATTGACGCCCACCCAGGGACTCGCTCGCGGCATGGCGGTGACGGACACGGGCGGTCCACTGATGGCACCCGTAGGCAAAGCGATTCTCTCACGGATGTTCGACGTATTTGGACATACCATCGACGGGGAAGCTGCGTTAACCGGCGTCCAATGGCGGTCGGTGCATCGGGCCCCGCCACCGCTTGCGACACGTTCCACAAAATCCGAGATTTTCGAGACAGGCATCAAAGTCATCGACGTGCTTGTGCCACTTGAGCGGGGCGGCAAGGCAGGTCTTTTTGGGGGAGCGGGCGTGGGCAAAACCGTGCTCTTGACGGAGATGATCCACAACATGATTGGGCATCAGAACGGGATTAGCATCTTCTGTGGCATCGGCGAACGTTGCCGTGAAGGCGAGGAGCTCTACAGCGACATGAAAGAAGCCGGCGTGCTGCCGCACATGGTGATGATCTTCGGCCAGATGAATGAGCCTCCGGGCAGCCGGTTCCGCGTAGGCCACGCCGCCTTGACAATGGCGGAATATTTCAGGGACGACGAGCACCGAGATGTGCTGCTCCTCGTCGACAACATCTTCCGCTTCATCCAGGCAGGAATGGAGGTGTCCGGCTTGATGGGCCAGATGCCCTCGCGCCTGGGCTATCAGCCCACGATGGGCACCGAGTTGTCGGGATTGGAGGAACGCATCGCGAACACCGACACCGGCGCAATCACCTCGATTCAGGCGGTGTATGTGCCGGCGGACGATTTCACTGATCCGGCAGCTGTTCATGCATTCTCCCATCTTTCCGCCTCCATCGTTCTCTCGCGGAAACGGGCGAGCGAGGGTCTTTTCCCGGCCATCGATCCACTGCAATCCAGCTCCAAAATGGCCACACCGGGCATCGTCGGTGAGCGGCATTATACCCTGGCCCAGGAAATTCGGAAGACGCTCGCGCAATACGCCGAGCTTAAGGACATCATCGCCATGCTGGGCCTGGAGCAACTTTCCCCCGAGGACCGCAATGTGGTAGGTCGTGCCCGCCGATTGGAGCGGTTTCTCACGCAGCCATTCTTCACTACCGAGCAGTTCACAGGACTCAAAGGGAGACTCGTAAGCCTCAAGGACGCGCTAGATGGCTGCGATCGGATCCTGCACGATGAGTTCAAGGACTACCCCGAGAGCGCATTCTATATGATCGGTGCGATCGGCGAGGCAAAGAAAACGACGCCCCCCGACAAGCCAGCAGCCAAGACCGATTCCGCCGGAAGGCCTGCCGTCCCACCAAAGCCTGACTCAAGACCCGTCGCCAAAGGCAGCTCCAAGCCGGTCGCCGCGGCCCCGTCCAATGCCGCACCCGTGCCGGAGCCGCCGAAGCCAGCGGCGCAATCTCAAACGCAGCCTGAACCTATCGCCTCAACCGCCCATGAATCTTAAGGTTCTTCTGCCCTTCCAGATCTTCGCCGAAAAGACCGGCGTGTCACGCATTGTCGCGGAGACGCGTGAAGGGTCGTTTGGACTCCTGCCCCACCGGCTGGATTGTGTCGCGGCGCTCGTGCCGGGCATCCTGATCTACCAGACGGCCGCGGACGGCGAAGTTTTTGTGGCCGTCGATGAAGGCGTGCTGGTCAAAACCGGTCCCGATGTCCTCGTGTCGGTGCGGCGCGCACTGGGAGGAACCGACCTCGGTCAATTGCGCGATGCAGTTCATAAGGAATTCCTGACTCTAGACGAGAACGAGAAAAGTGTGCGCACAGTCATGGCCAAATTGGAAACAGGGTTTCTACGTCGCTTTGCGACCTTTCAACATGAATGACGATCAAAGGAAATCCGAAGCGAGCGGGCCGACCCTTGCCGACCAGGTCGGCGCAAAGGCCGATCGCAAGATCAAGGCGCGCAAATCCACACAGGGAGTCTGGTTCGGATTGGGAATGATGGGGCTGATCGGATGGTCGGTGGTTGTTCCGACTCTGCTCGGCGCCGCGCTCGGCCTATGGTTGGATCAACATCATCCGGGCAAGCATGCTTGGACCCTGGCGCTGATGGTTGTCGGTCTCGCCATCGGCTGTTTGAATGCGTGGTATTGGGTTGCCCAGCAGGATGCCGCAATGCGGGATGAACTGAAGGACGGCGATGAATGAGGCGCTGATACTGGCTCTATCGTGCCTGGCAGGTGGCGGACTTGGCGCGATATTCTTCGGCGGCCTCTGGTGGACGGTGCGAAGGGGATCTTCATCGCCGCGGCCGCAGCTTTGGTTTCTCGGCAGCATGCTGCTGCGAACGAGCATTGTATTGGCGGGATTTTACTTTGTCGGCCGCGGCCATTGGCAACGGCTCCTGCTATGTCTCGCTGGTTTTGTCATAGGGCGGCTCGTCATCATGAGCCAGACCCGGATATCGGGTGACGTGCCAAACCGTCCGAAACGGGAGGCAAGCCGTGCGCCTTAGTCCCGATCAGATGGTTTTTTGGCAGCATGGGTTTATCAAGCTCAACGGCACGATTGTGTTCACGTGGGGACTCATGCTCGTGCTGGCAGTCGGCTCCAAGTTGATCACGCGCAATCTCTCTATGGAGCTGAAACGCTCCCGCTGGCAGAACTTGCTGGAAATCGTTGTGACCTCTATCGAAAAACAAATCGAAGAGGTAGGTCTCCCGCATCCGGAGAAATACATCGGGTTTCTGGGGACGCTTTTCCTCTTTGTCGCGCTGGCTGCCCTATGCACCATCATTCCGGGCTATGAGCCGCCCACCGGCTCGCTCTCCACCACGGCGGCACTCGCATTGTGCGTCTTTGTGGCCGTGCCTCTGTTCGGCATCGAAGAGCAGGGTTTGGGCGGCTACCTGAAGACCTATGTGCAGCCGACGGTAATCATGCTGCCATTCAACCTCATCAGCGAACTTTCGCGCACCCTGGCATTAGCCGTCCGTCTGTTTGGCAATATGATGAGCGGGGCGATGATAATCGCGATCCTGCTGACCATAACCCCCTATATCTTTCCGCTCGTCATGACCTTGCTCGGTCTGCTCACCGGCATGGTTCAGGCCTATATCTTCAGTATCCTGGCCGCGGTTTACATCGCAGCAGCCACACGGGTGCGCAAGCCGCAGCCTGCACCGCAGGGCCAGCCCGCACCCCGGAATTGAAATCACAAACTCGGTAAACAAAGGACCCATTATGGACAGCAATACAATCATCGCCGTAGCTTCGATCGCCACGGCCGGTTTGACCACCGGCATTGGCACCATGTGTCCGGCCCTCGGCGAGGGCCGAGCCGTCGCCACCGCACTCACCTCCCTCGCTCAGCAGCCTGACGCCTCCGCTACGATCACGCGGACCCTGTTTGTCGGCCTGGCAATGATCGAGTCCACGGCCATCTATTGCTTCGTGGTCTCGATGATTCTCATCTTCGCCAACCCCTTCTGGAATCATGTTATCGCCGGAGCGACCCAAGCGGTAGGCAAGTAGGTCATGCTCATCGACTGGTTCACCGTCGCCGCCCAGGCGCTCAACTTCCTCATCTTGGTGTGGTTGATGAGGCATTTTCTCTATAAACCTATCCTTAACGCGATCGATGCGCGGGAAAAGCGGATCGCCACGGAGCTCGCGGACGCTGCCGCCAAGAAGGCCGAGGCCGAAAAGGACCGCGAGGAGTTTCAGCACAAGAATGAGGAATTCGACCAGCAGCGCGCCGCCCTTTTGATCAAGGCAACGGACGAAGCAAACGCCGAACGTGGGCGGCTCCTCGACGAAGCGCGGAAGGCCGCCGATGCCTTGAGCGCCAAGCGACAGGAAACGCTGAAGAACGATGTCAAGAACCTGAACCAAGCCATCACCCGCCGAACGCAGGAGGAGGTCTTTGCGATCACCCGAAAGGCCCTGAGTGATCTTGCCACGACCTCCCTAGAAGAACGCATGGGCGAGGTGTTCACACGCCGCCTGCGAGAGATGGACAACAAAACCAAAGAGGCGCTTGGAGCAGCCCTAAAGACGACGCCGGAGCCTGCGGTCGTGCGCAGCGCTTTCGAGTTGCCCACGGAAGAACGCGCAAAGATCCAAAACGCGATTAACGAAACCTTCTCGGCTGATGTTCATCTTCGCTTCGAGACTTCCCCGGACCTTGTCAGCGGACTCGAACTCACGGCGAATGGACAAAAAGTCACCTGGAGCATCGCAGGGTATTTGGCGTCGCTGGAGAAGGGCGTCGACGAACTGCTGAAAGCGCGGGACAAACCAGAGCCGGAGGCCACGCCCAAGCCCGAGACAAAGACCGAGGAGAAGCCACGCCCAGAAGCGAAAGCAACCGCCCAAGCAAGCTCCAAGCCCGAGGTCAAACAGGAGCCCAAGCCTGCTGCCGCGCCGACTCCCGAAGCTAAAAAGGAGCCCCAGCCGGATGCCGAACCCAAGGCCGAACCAAAGACTGCAGCCAAGGCAGAGGTCAAACCCGCGGCCAAGGAAGAGCCGCCTGCGAAAGCCAATGCTGCACCTGCATCCGAAATCAAGACCAAGGCCACATCAGAAGCAAAGACCGCGCCGGTCGGATCATGATTGCGACACCCGAGACTTTGCAAAGCGTCTTCGACCGAGCGTTCGCCGATGTCCGCCAGATGCGCGAGAAATTCTCGCCGCGACTAACTCCTCACGAAGTGGGAACGATCATGAGCATCTCAACGGGCATCGCACGTGTCTCTGGGCTGCCCAATGCGGGTTTCGAGGAACTTCTTAAGTTTCCCGGCAATGTGTTTGGCATCGCGTTCAACGTAGACCCGGGCGAAATCGGCGTCGTGCTGCTCGGCGAATATTCGCATCTGCACGCAGGGGATGAAGTCGAGCGCACGGGCCGGGTTATGGATGTTGCGGTTGGCGATGGCTTGTTGGGACGGGTGATCGATCCATTGGGCCGACCCCTCGATGACAAAGGCCCGGTGACAGCCAGCGAGCGACTGCCAATCGAACGCCCTGCGCCCGCCATTATGGACAGGGCTCTCGTCACCGTGCCTTTGCAGACAGGGCTGAAGGTCATTGACGCACTTATCCCCATTGGACGCGGCCAGCGGGAGCTGATCCTGGGCGACCGTCGGACCGGCAAGACGGCGATCGCAATCGATACCATCCTGAACCAGCGCGGGAAAAACGTGCTCTGCGTCTATTGTGCGATCGGTCAGCGTGCGTCCGCCGTGGCCAAGGTTGTCGCGAACCTCCGTGAACGCGGCGCGATGGATTATACTGTGGTCGTTGTCGCCGAAGGTAACGACGCACCCGGGTTGGCCTATGTCACACCCTATGCCGCGACAAGCATCGCGGAACACTTCATGGAAAAGGGCCGCGACGTCCTAATCATCTATGACGACCTCACCCAGCATGCCCGGGCGTATAGGGAGCTTTCCCTCCTCCTCCGTCGGCCCCCTGGGAGGGAAGCCTTCCCCGGGGACATCTTCTACATCCACTCGCGCCTGCTGGAACGCTCCACACATCTGCGAAAGGAACGGGGCAGCGGTTCACTCACGGCCCTGCCCATCATCGAAACCGAGGCCCAGAACATCTCTGCTTATATTCCGACCAACCTGATTTCCATCACCGACGGCCAGATCTATCTTTCACCTTCGCTGTTTGAGTTGGGGGTTCTGCCTGCGGTCGACGTTGGCAAGTCCGTGTCGCGCGTTGGCGGCAAAGCGCAACGAGCCGCCTACCGAGCCGTGGCGGGCGACCTGAAGCTCGCTTACGCGCAGTTCGAGGAGTTGGAAGCATTTGCTCGGTTTGGTGCCCGCCTGGATGAGGGCACACGAAAGATCATAGAACACGGTCGGCGCATCCGCGCCTGCCTGAAGCAGCAGGAATTGTCCCCGGTAGGGGTGCCCGCCCAAATCACGATCCTATTGGCGCTCATCGGTGACCTTTTCGATCCGGTACCAGTTGACCGGATGAGGGATGCCGAACGCGCTGTGCAGGAGGCGGCGGCGAAGATTCCGGCTGAGGTGTCCTCGCGGTTCGAAACCGCGGACACATTGAGCGATGCCGACCGCAAATCCATCATCGAGATCGCCCGCCAGGCTCTCGCCGCGTTCAATCCGAAGCCGGAAAAAAAACCGGAGCCTAAACTGGACCCCAAATCCGAAGCCAAGCTCGCCGGCGGGTCAAAGAAGTCGGATACTCCGCCTCTAGCGAAACTCAAGCCAGGGCAAGAACACAACCCGATGCCTGAAAAAAAGGCGACGCCCGGACCCGAAACTGTGCGTGAACCTGCGTCCAAACCAGAGACACCAACGGACGTCAAACCAGCACCCAAGACAGCAGCGGCGGAGAAGTCATGAGCGATACCATAGCAAGCCTGAGCCGTAAGATTGGCAGCGCCGGCGACCTCCAATCCGTCGTGCGCACGATGAAGGCTCTCGCCGCCTCGAGCATCGGACAATACGAGAGATCGGTGAGTGCTTTGACCGACTACTATCGGGTAGTGGAACTCGGGTTGGGATCGTGCTTTCGGACGCGAGATCTGTCCGTCTTAACGCCAGAACATAAAATGAACTCCGCCGCTGGTGCGATCGGCGCGATTGTCTTTGGATCTGATCAGGGATTGGTCGGTCAGTTCAACGATGTCATCGCCGATTATGCAATTAAGACCCTGTCCGCTTTGCCGGGCAAACTCGAGGTCTGGGCGGTCGGCGAGCGTGTTAGTGCCCGCCTGGCGGACGCGGGCCTGCCTCTGGTCGGCCTGTTCACCGTGCCAAATTCCGTCAGCGCTATCACGCCGCTCGTCGGGCAGATTCAAATTGAAAGCGAGGCTCGTCGGGCCAAAGGCGAGTATGCGCATCTATATGTCTTTCACAATCGCCCTCAGTCCGGGGCACAATACGAACCCATAGGCCAGCGGTTGTTGCCGCTCGACGCGTCCTGGGCCCAGAGCCTAGCCAAGGTCGAGTGGCCGACCAAAAGCCTGCCCGAGATCATGGGAGGCGGCACGATAACATTGCGCGCACTCATCCGCGAATACCTCTTTATCTCACTCTTCCGGGCTTGCGCCGACTCCCTCGCCAGCGAAAACGCGAGCCGTCTGGCCGCAATGCAACGCGCCGATAAGAATATCGACGATCTGCTCGAGCAGCTTCACGGGACCTTCCATCAGCTGCGCCAAAGCGGCATCGACGAGGAACTGTTCGATGTAGTCTCCGGCTTTGAAGCGCTCTCCAAGGAAAGAACCCACTCGAACGCCATGTTAACGAGCGGCGTCCAATCTTGAGAGGTCAATGACGGCGTTCGACATCGCCCCTGTCTTGGTGGGCTTTGCCGGATTGCCTGGCTATGTGAACTATCGACTCCTGCCGTTACCACGCACGATCAGATTTTGACGCTGACGCTGGTTGGCGCTTTTCTGCTATTCATTCTCGAACGGCTAGCCCCGAGCTGGCATGCGAGTGACCACTTTGGGGTCAACGGGAAATTTCGGCACTCTGCGAACTACCTTCCGTTCCAGGAACGCCTTAGAGCCGCCGGAAAAAAGAATCTCGCGGTATCAGAGGGTCGGCCAGGCCAACGCATCACTTCGAATCGCGGCAACGCGATTTGCTGATGTCGCGAAAAGGGCGCTGCGGACGCTTCCTGCACCGCCCGCAGGCATCTTGCGAATTCCGGGCAGATTTTGAATGTCGGGCTGGCGGATCCTGCCGCATTGCGCCGCTAGTCTCGCTCACGATTGCCAGGCACATGTCCAATCACTGGAGAGCCCGGATGATTTGGGACCGTGTCATCAGCAACTACAACCGCGACTCCGACATCTTTCTTCTGGGTATCGGCTACTGCTGGCAGTGAGGCTAGCCGGATGCGCCGCATCGGCTAGGAGGGGATTTCCGCGGGCGAAACTCACGGCTCGTCGCCGTTGCCATATAGCAAGGCCCCGTAGATCTTCTCGATCAAGGCGGCAGGGGTAAAGGGTTTCTCCAGGACGGCTCCGCGGCCGATGAGCCGCACGCTGATGGTCTCGGCCCCGCGCAGGTTGCCGGAAATCAGAATGCACGGGGGCTCCGTGGAGAATGACCGAAGGCGCTCGATCAGCTTCAGACCGGTTAGCCGCGGCATTTCGTTGTCGGTGATCACCAGGTCATACGCAACGTGGCAGAGCGCATACCAGCCGGATTCTCCATCGCTTGCGGTATCCGCCCGAAACCCCGCCCGAGCGACGGTTGTGGCCAGCATTTCCCGTATATCCGGATCGTCGTCGACAACCAAGATCTGCTTTGCCTTAAGCGCTTCCATTCGGTCGGAGGCCTTCGGAAGGATGGGCTGTCCCTCAGCTATCCCGAGCCCTCTCAATCGGTCTGGCTCTTGGACATCGGCGTCGGCCCATGATCGGAATTCCTGCGTCGATCGATATTCTGGCGTCATGGGTGAATGGGACAGGAATGAAGCTCGGTCGGGTCCAGTTTACACATCCCGGAGGCCTAAAATATGGGGTGAAACCCTACCCAGGGATCGCCGTTGCAGTCCCGCTTAGGCGGAAAACCGGCGACTCGGCGGCAAAGAATACCGATGTCGCTGCCCCTTCTCCGAGGGTCCTCCATCACTCGGGCGTTGGCGTCATCCCACAGTCCTACCGCAAGATCTCGGTCTCGATCTCCCGAGTGTCAGCGCGTGCGCTGTGATGTCGCGTCGGAGGAAGTCTGATCCATGGGGACGATGGGGCTAAAGGCCTTCCCTAGGTGCAGGCAGAGGGCAAACGCTTCCGACAAAGCAAGGTGCTCTGAGATCTGGCCGTCCGCATGCGACCGAAGAAACGTCACTTTGGCTTGCCCTGCTGACTCGGCAGCGGAACATAGTTTGAGGAATTAGGAGGGAACAGGTATCCAAAGGGACCCGTCTGAAACAAGTCAGCCGGCTCCGCTGTTCCACCGTTCACGGCCTCGACTATACTTGTGACCGGCTGATGCGAATCATGCTCTTGTATCCACAGCTTGGGATTAGACCGTTGAGTGAGTTCATATTTTATCTCGTAGGATACACCAGACCTAGCACCGAAGATAAAGATGGCTTCGCCCACCGGATGTTCCAGCCGTTTTGGCGGCGCTTCTTCTCGGCCTAAGCTTCGCTTCGGCCGAGTTTCCTCGCCGTCCCGCGATGAATCATGCGTTTATACATCCGAATGAGCGCGGCAAGGGCGTCCCAATCGCCTTTTCTGCTGCGTGCGATCAAGACTCCCTCGTCATCGATAGCCATTCGGTTTATAAGGTTAAATACGCGGCCGACCCATATCTTTTGATCGGCAACTTTTTTTTGCGCCCCGTGCATCGGTCCAAGCATAGCCTTGTGCCTCATATATCCCAGGGAAATGGGCATTTTATTTTGAAAAAGAGACCTATGTCTCCGCCAATGCTCAGGAACCCCATTTCCGCAGGATAGGCCTATTACGGAACCGATTCCAGTCTGGGACGGCGGGTTCTAGGAATGACGGCCGGCGTCAGGATTCTATCACCAAAGTTCTGCCGATCGCCCACACCAGACCCTGCCAGTCCATCGGCGTCGCCTGCCCTCTCAGCCCAGCATTCGCAGCGATTCTTCCCAGAGTCGCGAGGCATTGCCCGCGTCGAGGGCGTAGGGGGCTATCCCGCCCATGTCGGAGCCGCGACGAAAGACGGGGGCCGCCTCATTGCAGTCGGCAAAATACCTCCCTCCGACGCCCTCAAGCAGCGGAGACGCCGCAAGCAGTACCGAGGTCGCAGCTCCCTCCTCAGGAGTCTTCCGGTTCTCGGGCGGCGTCTTCATTCCGCCGACATAGCGCTGGAGATTGGTCTTGATCGCCCCGGGCGAGAGCGCGTTCGCCGTGATGCCGTCGCCGGACCACCGCGCGTTGGCCTCGACCGCGAATAGGATGTTCGCGGTCTTGGACTGCCCGTAGGCCAGCCACGGATCGTAGGCGCGAAAGACAAAGTGGATGTCATCGAAGACTACGGGAGACAGCTGGTGGGCCGCGGAGCTCACGGAGACGATGCGGGCCGCGCCAGTGGCAAGGGCGCGATGAAGGCCAACCGCCAGCGCAAAGTGCCCCAGATGGTTGGTCGCGAACTGCATCTCCCATCCCTGCGGTGTGCGCTGCTCGGGCATGGCCATCACGCCGGCGTTGTTAACAAGCACATGCAGAGCTCCGCGCCAGCCGGCGGCAAATGCCGCGATGCTCGCCCTGTCCGCGAGGTCCAGCCTCGCGATGCGGACCCTGGCGTTGCCGGTGCTTGCAATAATGCCTGCGGCGACCTCCGCCGCGGCGTCCGTGTTGCGCACAGCCAGGGTCACCTCGGCTCCCGCCAGGGCAAGGGCCCTTGCAGTCTCGATGCCGATGCCCGAGGCGGCCCCGGTGACGATCGCCCGCTTTCCCGAGAGATCGACGCCAGCGACAACCTCGGCCGCGGTCGTGTGGAATCCAAAGGGGGTCTGGATGCGGGGAGCGGCCATTCCCTTTCCCTGATAGTCCGGGTTCGCCTGAATGCAACGCCACCGGGAAGGACCAGGGCATCCCGGCCGCCGACGTTATTTCATAACATCGGATCGAATTGCGATGTTATCCCAAGGCAACCCGGGGGCCTTCCGATTGATTGAAATTCTCCAAGACCTGAAGTTTGGGTCGCGAACCCTGCTGAAAAGCCCGGGCTTTGCCATCGTCGCCCTCCTGACCCTCGGGATCGCCATTGGGGCCAACGCCGCGATTTTCAGCTTTGTCGACGGCCTGCTCCTGAAGAAGCTGCCCTACGACGAGCCCGACCGCATCGTGCGGGTCCTGGAGACACCCCCGGGAGGGGGTCGCAACGGGATCTCGACACTCAACTACCTGGACTGGGCGTCGCAAAATACGGTGTTCGAGTACATCGCGGGGCAGTCCTGGGGAACCGTGTCGATGACGGGAATCGAGAACCCGATGCAGATACCCTGCGAGCAGGTGTCGGTTCATTTCTGGGACATATTCGGAGTGTCCCCGGTGCTAGGCAGGAACTTCGTTGACGGCGAGGACCAGGTGGGCCGCGAACACGTGGCCGTCATCAACAACGCCTTCTGGGCTTCCCAGTTCGGGTCCGATCCCAAGATCCTCGGGCGCACCATGGTTCTCGACGGGGAGCCCTACACGATCGTGGGCGTCCTTCCCCCGGGCAGAACCGACCTGACGGCAACGAAGATTTGGAGGCCCCTCGCCTTTCCGCCGGGCAACATGACCCGGGACTTTCACTGGTTCGGCGCGTGGGCGCGGCTGAAGCATGGCGTAACCCTAAAGCAGGCGCGCACGCAGATGGACGCCCTCGCCATCCGGATCGCGCATGACTACCCAAAGTCGAACAAGGGCTGGGGCATCGGCCTTGACACCTTCAGCGAGGTGACCGTGAACCCCTTCCTCAGGACATCCCTTCTTGTCCTTATGGGGGCGGTGGGGATGGTGCTGCTGATCGGGTGCGCGAACCTTGCCAACCTGACGCTGGCGCGAGGCATTGCACGCCAGCGGGAGGTCGCCATCCGGGCCGCACTCGGGGCGGGCCGAGGGCGCCTCGTGTGCCAGTTCATGACCGAGAGCCTGCTCCTATCCCTGGCTGGGGGCGCCCTGGGGATCGTCGTGGCCTACCTCGGGCTCGCGGCCCTGAAGGCGACCATGCCCGAGGGAACGCTGCCGCCCAATGTCCAGGTCGTGATGGACGCCCGGGTGCTGCTCTTCGTCCTCGGACTGTCGCTGCTCACCGGCGTCCTCTTCGGGATTGTGCCGGCGTTCAAGGCCACCCGCAGCGACTTGGCGGACTCCATCAAGGAGGGCGCCCTGGGCATGAGCTCGGGTTCCTCCAGCAAGGCCTTTCGGAGCGCGTTGGTCGTCGCGGAGGTTGCCCTTGCCTTTGTGCTTCTGACCGGCGCCGGGCTGCTCATCCGCAGCTTCCTCCTGATGCAGAAGGTCGAGCCGGGCTTTGACTCGACCGGTGTTGTCACGGCCTATCTGCCCATTTCACCGCGGAAGTTCCACTCCGCGGAGGACCTCAAGTCCTACCTGCACCGGATCACGGAGGCCGTGGGCGCGGTGCCGGGCGTGCGCGACGTCGCGCTGACCTCCGCGCTTCCGATGCAGGGCTGGGGCTACGGGATGCCGTTCCAGATCGTGGGCGCCAAGGATGTCGACGTGGCCAACCGCTCCTCGTGTTTCTTCAAGATGGTGGGATCCGGGTATTTTCGGTCCCTGGGAATGAGGCTCACGAGGGGCCGGCTGCTCGGGGAGCACGACGTCAAGGGTGCTCCTCCCGTCGCCGTGATCAACGAGACCATGGCCAAGAGGTACTTCCCTGGCGAGAACCCGGTCGGCAAGCGCATACGGATCGAGGAGATCGCCTTCGCCGAGACGAAGCTCGGCCCAGAGATTCCCTGGGAGGTTGTCGGCGTGGTTGCGGACGAGAAGGTTGAGGGTCTGGGCCAGAGCAACGACGATAGTCCCGGCGTCTATGTCACCTACGACCAGAGCCCGCAGACAGGCCAGGCAATCGTGGTGAAGGGTGAGACCGAGTCGCCCCTGCTGCAGAAAGCCATTCTGGGTGCGATTCACGGCGTCAACAGGGACCAGATCGTCGACAGCATGAAGACCCTCGAGCAGATCAAGCACGAATCGGTGGGTTCCGACCGGTTCCGCGCCGCACTCATGGGCATCTTCTCAGCCGTTGCCCTCGTTCTCGCTGCGATCGGCCTATATGGCGTCATCTCGTATTCCGTGCTGCAGCGCACCCGCGAGATCGGGATCCGGTCCGTTCTCGGCGCCAGCCCGGCCAACATCGCGAGGCTCGTCCTCGGCAGCGGGCTGACACTCACTTTGGTCGGGCTTGTCATTGGAATGGGCGCTTCGCTTGGCCTCGCCAGGTTCCTGTCGTCAATGCTGTTCAACGTGGGCCGTTTCGACCCGATCACGTTCTCGTCGGTCGCGTGCCTCCTGCTGCTCATCGCGCTGGCCGCGTGCCTTCTGCCTGCCCGTCGGGCGATGAGGGTCAACCCCATCGTCGCCCTGCGCTACGAGTGAAGGCAGGTCGCCCCTCAGGAGATGGGGCTTATGAGCCCTCGGCCAGCAGCTGCTTCACCACCGGCTCGACAAACTCCGGCTGCAGTCCGATGGCGCGGACGCGGCCCTTTCGGTCGATCACGGCGTAGGTGGGATAGTAATGGACGCGCCAGTCCCTCTCCGAGGCGAGTGTCGGGTCACTTGCGGTCGGGTACTCGATGCCCCGGTCCCTCACCACATCCGCCATCCGCTCCTGACCCTGGGCGCTCGTGCAGACGCCGATGATCACCAGGCCCTGGGTCTTGTACTTCCTCAGGAGCTCGTTGTTGTGCGGGATCGCGCGCATGCACGGCCCGCACCATGTGGCGTAAAAGTCGACGATGACCACCTTTCCCTGCAGGGCTGCGGGGCTCACCTCGCCGTTAATCCAGCCCGTCACGTGGAGACGTGGCATGGCGTTGCCCTCAAGCCCCGCGTGGTCGGAGCGCATCTGCGCGTTCTGGTCCCAGGTCCACTCATCGGGAAACTCGCCTGCTCGCAAACCGGGCGCGACCAGCAGGCCGCACGCCGAAAGGGCCATCGCCAAAGCCATCTTGTTCATGGGTGAATCCTTTCCTTTTCCTTGGGGGGCTGAACGACGAACTTTGATCCTGATGGACAAAGGCTGTCAAACATGGCGATACGGAAGGCGCGGCGGGAACCCGCGAGGCTGTTCGTCGGGAGCCTGACACGGGTGGACAATTGGGCGCGGACGTATTCTCCTTTGGCGACGCCTCCCTCCGGGAAACGGCACATCGCCATGATCGAGCAAAGCCGCCATTTTCTATCCAGGCTCATGGGCACGTTCGGGAGAAAAAGGGACTGGCGAAGCCGGCTGATGGCGGGCCAGCCGGGGTCGGTCTGGTGCCTGGACTTTCTCAGGCTGGAGGGGGATCGTCTAATCCTCGACGGATGGGCGCTTGCACCCCGGGGGGCGCGGCCGGTATTCACGGTCAATGGGGTCAGGATGCATACCGTGCTCGGGCATCCGCGCCCCGATCTGAGGCAGGCTATGCCGTTTGACGAGCGGGCCCCCGCCGCGGGCTTTCACGCGGAGTGCGGCGGCGTTTCAGCGATCATGAAGGGATCCGAAAGCCTCGATATCCGCTTCTGCGACGAGGCCACACTGCACCCCTTCAACCCCGGGCATACCTTCTACTGGCCCCTGGCACCTCCCCTCCACCCGTTTCCGGACCCTGCGCGGCGAAAGCGCGTCCACGGCGACGCCAACGCCGACGGGTTCGTCATCAACGGATACTCCACGTTCAGGAAGCTCGACTGCGTCCTTGGCGAGCATGGGCGACGGTGGGCGGATTGCTCACGCATCATTGACTGGGGTTGCGGCTGCGGCAGGGTCTTTCGTTACCTTCCGCGCGAGGCGCAGGCCCGCCTTGTGGGAGTCGACATCGACGGCGACAACATCGAATGGTGCAGACGCAGCTTTCCTGAAGCAGAATTCCACGCGGTCGCCCTGTCGCCGCCCATGCCGCTGCCCTCCTCCGCCTTTGACCTTGTGCTTGGGGTGTCGGTGTTCACGCACCTGCGCGAGGAGGCCCAGCATTCCTGGCTCAAGGAGCTGTCGCGGATCTGCCGAAGCGGGGGCCTCTTGCTCGTGACGATCCACGGGCCGGCTGCCGGGGCCCGGGCCAGCCTGTCCGAGCAGCAGTACCGCCTATGGGCAGGCAGTGGGTTCATTGCGACGGGGCTCAACGTCGACCTTTCCGGGGCCATCGCGGACGACGCGTACTATGTCGATTCCCTGCACACGCATGACTACGTGAGGAGGGTATGGGGCCGCTATTTCAAGATCCTGGATATTCGCGGGAGCTACATCGCCAACCACCAAGACCTTGTGGTCATGCGCAAGCGCTAGAGGGGCCGGGCCGCGTCAGTCGAGCTCGGTGAGCGCAAAGGCGTAGTCGAACGCAACCTCGTGCAGCGCGTCGTAACGGCCACTGGAGCCTCCATGGCCGGCGGGATCGAGGTTGATCTTAAGCAGAAGGGGGTTCGAGTCGGTCTTCGTTGCACGCAGCTTTGCCACGTACTTGCTGCCCTCCCAATAAGGAACCTGGCTGTCGTTGAGTGCGGTCGTGACTAGGATAGCCGGGTAGGCCTGGGCCCTGATGTTGTCGTAGGGGGAATAGGCCCGGATCCACGAGTACTCCTCGGCCACGTTCGGGTTGCCCCACTCCGTGTACTCGGCGGTCGTGAGCGGCAGGGAGGCGTCGAGCATCGTGTTCACGACATCGACAAAGGGCACCTTGAGAATGGCGCACTTGAAGAGGTCGGGCCTCAGATTGAGCACGGCCCCCATGAGGAGCCCGCCGGCACTTCCCCCGGAGGTCGCCATCCTGTCGGCTGTGGTGTAGCCAGAGGCGATCAGGTGCTGGGCGCAGGCGATAAAGTCTGTGAAGGTCGTCATCTTGGCCTTCATCCGGCCCGCCTCACGCCAGGGCTCCCCCAGTTCGCCGCCGCCCCGGACGTGGGCGAGGGCGTAGATCACCCCCCGGTCCAGGAGGCTGAGGCGGTTCGACGAAAAGCTGTCCGGAAGGCTGTAGCCGTAACTGCCATACCCGTAGAGAAACAATTTCTGCGGGCCCTTCGCCCTGAGCTCGCGGCGGTAGACGAGCGTCACCGGGATCTTGGTGCCGTCGGAAGCCTTGGCGTAGATGCGCTCGCAGGCGTAGTCCTTCGGGGAATAGCCTCCCAGGACCTCATCCTGCTTCACAAGCGTCCGCGTACGCGTTGCCATGTCGTAGGCGAACACCGACGGCGCCGTGACTGGGGACTGGTAGCTGAACCGTAGGACCGCCGTTTCATACTCTGCGTTCGCCGCAAGCTCCGTCTCGTACGACGGCTCCGGGAACGTGATCTCGTGGGACTGGCCCGTGACAAAGTCGATGACCCTCAGGACGGGCAGCCCCGCCCGCCTCTCGCTGACGACGGCGTACCTCGCGAACAACGTCAGGTCCTCGATCTTGACGGCGGGATCCGCCGCGACGAACTCAGTCCAGTATGCCTCGCCAGGGGTGGCCTCCGGTGCGGTCGTTATCCTGTAGTTCTTCGCGTCCTTGTTGGTGACGAAGTAGAAGAGCCCATCCCTGTGTTCGACGGAGTACTTGTGGTCGCTCCTGCGGGGCACGAGGACCCTCCACTCGCCGCGGGTCGAGCCGGCGGGGAGCGCCCTCACCTCGGACGTCAGCTTGCTCTCCGACTCGCAGAAGAGGTATTTCCGGTCGAGCGAGGCCCCGACGCCGATGTCGTAGTTTTCATCCGTCTCCTCGAAGACAATGTCGTTCCTGCCGGTGGCCAGCTCGCAGCGCCCAAGCCTGTAGGAGCGCTTCGATACGGGGTCCTCCTGCGTGTAGAAGAGCGTGGTGTTGTCCTCGGCCCAGGCGACGGTGGACACCGTGCCCACGGACTGAGGAACGGGTTTGCCCGTCCTCAGGTCCTTGATGAGCAGCGCGTAGTCGCGGTGCCCCGTCCTGTCGATCGAGTAGGCCAGCAGGCTGCCGTCCGCGCTCACCTCGAACGAGCCCATGCCTATGAACTTCTCGCCCTTCCCAAGCTCGTTCAGGTCCACCAGCACCTGCTCCGCCCCGGTGTCGCCCTTCAGGGGCCTGCGGCAGTAGATCCGGTACTGCTTACCCTGCTCGGTGCGTGTGTAGTACTGCCAGTCACCATAGGGATAGGGGGCGCTCGAGTCGGTTTCCTTGAGCCTGCCGACCATCTCGGCGTACAGGGTGTTCTGGAGGGGCTTCGTCGGGGCCATCACCTCCTCGGTGTAGCGGTTCTCCGCGCTCAGGTAGCTGATGACCGCGGGGTTCGACTTGTCGCGCAGCCAAAAGTAGTCGTCGATCCTGGGGTCCCCATGAACTGTGACGTCCTTTGGGATCCTGGGTGCGGCCGGCGGGAGGTTGCCTGCGGTAGCAAGCGGGACTTGGGCAAGGAGAGACGTGGAATGCATCAAAAGGACCAGAAGTGCGATGATTGCAGCGCGATTCATCACCGCCTATGCCATCGGGCCCGATTGCGGATGGCCATTCTTTTGCGGGCCGCCCCCTCCGCCTAGTCCCATCCGTGCTCGGAATAGACCACTCCCCTCATGGTGCACTCGATTGCCTGCCGGCCGTAGGCAACCAGATTTGACGGCAAGCCGGTCAGGGGGAACCACGACAGGTCGCTGCATTTGTCGGGCTCCATGTTTCGCGGCTCACCGTCACAGTGGTCCGTCGTGAAGAAGAACGAGACGCGCTCGGAATCGGACCTGCGGTGCATGATATGGCATAGGCGCAGGTCCTCGGGACGGATGCTCAACCCCGCCTCCTCAGCCGCCTCACGCGCCATCGCGCGGCGCGCGGTCTCGTTTCCGTCCAGGTGGCCCGCCACAACGCTGTAGTTCCCGTCCTCATAGCCGGTGTTCTGGCGCCGCAGCAACAGCACCCTGTTCTCCCTGATGAGGATCAGGTGCGCTTCGGGAATGAGGCTGAATCGGGCCATCGTGACCTATCCCCTGGGCGTAGCACGAGGGGCTTTGGCGCCGGGATTCATTCCTTGGGGTTTCAACGGGATCCGATCTGGGCCCCGATCGTTGGAATTCTCAAGTCCGGACGCTTTTGACAGGACGGGGATGTTGGGTCCAATATTGCCCTGCACGAAAGACCCAGAAAAAGACCCACGAACCGCGAAGGGAGCCGGACCCGGCGATCCCGCGGCCGCCGCGCTGCCCACGGCAGAATGCACCCCGCAGCCCAACCCCGCCGAGGCTCCCAAGCTTTCGCCAGAGGAGCAGATGGCCCTGTTCGAGAAGGACCTCAAGGAGAACGACTGGGGTCACCAGCCCTGCTGAGGCCCTGAGGCGTCAGCCCGACTTCTCAATCAGGTCAACGGGAAGGACCTGGTCCGGCGAGAGGTTGAACTTCAGCCCGTAAGTGGTCCACACGCCCGAGTTCCTGAAGAGGTCGAAGCAGCAGAAAAGGGGGCCCTGCGGAAAATACGCCACGGCGTAGACCCGGCGCAGTCGCAGGGTCGGGCTGTACACCGCGATGATGTCATAGGACTCCATGGGCCCGAATGCCCCCGGCGTGTCGAACGACGGCCCAAGATCTGGGGGCATCCCGGCGGTGTTGATGTTCACGGAGGGCTGTGCGCCGCGCAGCCAGACGGTCAGGGCGTCCTTGGAGCCTGTCGCCTTGTAGGCCTCGAAGCCGTTCGCGATGATCGAGGGCACCTCGGCGCGGGCGACGGCCAGCGACAGGGCTCCAGCCAACAGGAGTCTATTGAGGAATTTCATGGGGATGGGGGAGCCGGCGGGACGCCGTCGCCTATGCTTGACGCTGGCAGAGGCCTGTGGATCCAGGCAATCGCGCCGTACGGACTTCCGGCCGGCTAAGCGATGCCGCCCCTGAGGACTCGCTCCAACGCCATTGCGAGGTCGGTCGTCTCATAGGGCTTCGAAACCATCCCGACGAAGCCGTAGGCCCTGTAGTTCGAGAGCACCGCGTCGTTAGAGTAGCCGCTGCAGACGATGGCCTTGACCTTTGGATTCAGATTGCGGAGCTGCTCCAGGGTCTGAAGCCCCCCCATGCCGCCGGGCACCGTCAGATCGAGGATCACGGCGGCGTAGGGCCGGCCTTCGTTGAACGCCGCCGTGTAGTCGCGCATGGCCTCGGTCCCGTCGCTGACGGCGGTCACCTCGTACCCGAGGCGGCCCAGCATCATGGACCCGAGCTTCCTTATCTCCAACTCGTCGTCCATGAAGAGGATGCGCCCCAAATCCTGCCCTGCGGGGCGGGAGTGCGCGGCATCTCCCGGCGCCGCGAATGGGGCGGGCGAGCCGTCCGCTGCAGGCAGCCAGATGCGGAAGGTGGTCCCCTTGCCGGACACCGACTCGGCCGAGATGTGGCCCATGTGCTTCTTTACGATGGAATGGACGGTTGCCAGTCCCAGGCCGCTGCCGTGCTTCTTTGTCGTGAAATAAGGGTCGAAGACCTTCTCGAGGTCGCCGGGCTGAATCCCGCTTCCGTGATCGGTGAAGGAAATCTGAAGGTACCGGCCCGGGGCAAGTACCTGTTGGCGCTCGGCGCCCAGCGTCTCGTTGCGCATGGAGATGTCGATCACGCCTCCTTCCGGCATCGCCTGCATCGCATTGATAACGATGTTCTGCACCACCTGTCCGATCTGCCCCTTGTCGACATTCGCAGGCCAGAGTCCGTCGGGAATGTCGAACTGGCAGCGCACGTTCGATCCCCTCAGCGCGAATCCCGCGACCTCACGCACCACGTCGGGAAGCAGGACCGCGGTCTGAATCGGGGTGCCGCCCTTTGCAAAAGTCAGCAGCTGCTGGGTGAGGTCCCGGGCGCGGATGGCCGCCTTCTCGGCGTCGTGGATGGAGCTCAGGACCTCCGGCTCGAGATCGGCCTCGAGCCGCGCAAGCGAGAGGTTCCCCATCACCACGGTCAGCAGGTTGTTGAAGTCGTGGGCGATGCCTCCCGCGAGGAGTCCGAGCGACTCAAGCTTGCTTGCGCGCTGAAGCTCCCCCTCGAGCTGTGACTCGCGCTTGACCTGCTCGCGGATCTGCCGGGTCTGCTCGCGCACCTTGCGGCGCAGCGCCGCCACCCAAGCCACGAATAGGAGCGTCCCGGCGCCAAGCGCCCCCGTAAAGCCGAGGATCCGCCTGCGCGTGAGCCATGAGGGCCGCTTGAGGACCGCGATGTCGGCGGGTGTCCGGAGATTGATCTGATAGGACGAGGGATGGCCGTACTCATCGTACTTCACCTCGTAGACTCCCGTCAGCGCAAGAGTACTGCCGTTGGCCACTTGTGGCGGCGGCGCCGAGAGGTAGGCCTCGAAGACGGCCTTCTCGCTCTGAAGGGTCATTCGGAACTGGTCGGCGGCGTGTGATGCGTCGATCAGCTTGCCCTCGACCCTCACCAGGCGGCCGTCGTTGGATTCCAACGGGAAGAATTGGGCCGTAAACGCGCTCGGTTCGGGCTGTATACCCTTCCCTATCCTGCGGTATATCGCCTCGCGCAGCGCGATGCGCGCGCCCTGGCGCGCAAGGAGTCCGACGGCCTCGATCCGGTCGCCAGGCTGGAGCGGCTCCCTTCCCTCGGAGAAGACGATCAGGTTCTCGCCCTGGTCCTCCATCTGTATGAAATGCCCAGGGGAGTCGTAGAGCACGACGCCTGGAACCCTGAGCAGCCGGTTGAACGACTGCGCGGAGTTGAAACGGCCAAGGCTCGCGATGGACCGCGCCGGTACATCAAAGGGATTCTTGGGAGGCGTTTGCTCGATCTGCACGAATTCAGGGGATGGAACCCAAAGCCTGATGCCCGTGAGCTTGCGCTCGCCGTTCGTTTCGGCGGTGCAGACCCCCTGCAGCCGCACGAATCCCCCGACAAGAGAGTTAAGGTCGGTCTCCGGTGCCAGAACCGCCTGGAAGTCTCCCGCCGAGGTCACCACCTCCAGCACGTTCCACATTCCCTGGCGGCTGATCCGGCGCAGGTAGCCGCTCATCGCCACCCAGTTGGCCTCCTCGCCTCCCGTGAGGGCGCGCTCGAGCGTGATCGGGACGGCGACCGGCAGGACCAGGTCGCTCAGCTTGGCAACCTGGGTCGCCCTGACGAGCGGTGCAAATCGGCCCATGGCCGTGTTCCCATGGACCCCGACGTTACAGCCAGGATAGATGTTGAGCAGGTCCCCGGGCGCGCACGTGATGCACATGCCGCCGCTGGAGTCCTGCATGTAGAAAAACGGTGCGTTTCGGTCGGTCCATGTCACAACCCCATGCAGCCACACGGGCTGGCCCGAAGCGGCAGCGCCCACCTCGAGTTCCATGACCTGCCCGGTCAGGCGCAGCGTTTCATCGTGCGCCTGTGCATGGGGGCCGCTCGATCCTCCAGAGGAAAGGCGGAATAGGCCGCGGTCGAGCTGCCAGAGGGTGCCCTTAATCAGGGGATAGCCAACCGCCTCGATCGCCTCGTCGATGGCACAGGGACGGACCTGGCCGGTGATTAGGTCCACCTGGCCGCTGGCGTCGCGTATGCGGACCACGTGGCCGACATCCTGGGACTTCACCCGTCCCACGACACGGACGAGCCGGGTGGGAGGAACCATGGGAAGCTCGGCGATAGTAACAACCGGGACCTTGAAACGCTCATCGTCATCCAGGGTGTTCAGGACCGTGATGTACTCCACATCGGGAACCAAGATTTCCAGCGAGGACATCTTCCCATCCGGGCCAAGCTTCGCGTTGTAGATCCCCTCGAGCCTCACCACTGCGTCATTGAGATTGGGGAGCGTGGCCCTCGCCTTGATGGGCACCCAGGCTGCGACCGTCGTCCCATCAATCGAAAGCGTCAGCCGGAGGTGATCCGCGTCGTCGCGAACGGCCCGATCCACGAGCCCCTCGACGGACACAAACTTGTTCCGGAAGAGTCTCCAGCTCTCCAAACTTCCATTGACCGGCTTGGCCGTGGCGTTCGACACCCCAGCCTGGATGATGGTCGCGTGCGAGAACGTGATATCCGCATTCGGCGGCACGTACTGTCCCGTGACGAGGAGCCTCTGCCCCGTCCTGAACGGGAACGTGAGCTCGCTTGAGGGAACATAGGCTCCGTCCCCGTCCATGTCTTGGACAAAGAGAAGCTTCCAATCGGGGTCGTAGAAAGTGACGTCGACTTCCATGCGGAAGGCACATGGCCGCGCCTTCTCCTCGGCTGACAGATCCCAAAACTGCTGGATCCGAGTGAGCATCCCCGAGGGTCGTGGATCGAGCGCGGAGGGTCCGCCCTTCTCCGCCCCGCTGGCGAATGCAGGCGCCGTGGCAGCGCATAGTGCAGCCAGAAGCCATATCCTGAGCAAGAGGGGGGGTGGGCCGTGGAAGCCCCGGTTCATTTGAAGCCTGTGGGTCGCAGGAGAGTTGTTTGTAATCCTCTCCCATCGGCAAAACCAGCGCGGAATTTACGACGGACCGCCGTTGGGTGCAGGGCTCAAGGCCATCCGGCCTCGCTGCTTGCGGACCCGTTCATGCCGTCCTACCTTCCCCCTTTCGCCGAAATGGAAGACTACGACTCACCCGGGAACGACCTCCCCATCACCTGGCTGCGCGGGCACCCGGTCTATGCCGCGCACTTGATCGTACTTGCGTTCGTCGCGTCGATGCTGGTCACAACGGTCCTCATAGCGTTCAACGCCAACGGCTTCCTCCTAGCCTGGGTGACCTTCGACAGCGCCGCTGTCCTGCGCGGCCAGGCCTGGAGGATCGCCACCTATGGCCTGTACAATCCGCCGAGCCTGATGTTCGCAATCGACATGGTGATGATCGCCTTGTTCGGCCGCGAGGTGGAGAAGTTCTTTGGGCGGAGGAAATTTCTTACGCTCTTCGCGGGCATTTACCTGCTTAGCCCCGTGCTCTACACGGTCATCGGGCTTTGGGTGCCGACCCGGATCGCGGGTGAAACGGGGGCGTTCGCGCTGTTTGTCGCCTTTGCGGCGCTCTATCCGGAGGCCATGATGATTTTCGGGATCCTGGCGAAGTGGGCGGCCCTGGTGCTCGTAGGCATCTATTCGCTGATGGCCCTCGCGTACCACGACTGGGTCGGCCTTGCAGCGCTCTGGGCCACGTCTGCTTTCGCCTTTGCGTTTGTGCGGTATGAGCGGGGCCTGCTCACGCTGCCCCGCCTTTGGTTCCCGCAGAGGCGCCCGAAGTTTCGCGTGCTGACGGGCGGCAGGGCGGCAGCGGCGGAGCCCGCGAGCCCCTCCAGGACGGGATCGATGGCGGAAGTGGATGCCCTGCTGGACAAGATCGCGCGTTCGGGCATTTCCAGCCTGACACACGAGGAGCGGGCCACCCTGGACTCGGCACGAGAGCGACTCGCCCGAAGGGACTCCGGGCGTTGACCCGGCCCTCCGCACCCTAGCCGAAGTCCAGCTCGCCCTGCGGCGCGACCTCGGCTGCGGGCTCAAGGCACCCTGGACCGTCATTGCGGCTGTTGCTGACGAATCGGCTCACCTGTCTCGACTCCATCCGGTCGGCTTCAATCGGCTGAACGAGAGCGACCAGTTCGTCCGGCGCCAGGGGGGCGTCCCCGAGCCAGCGCGCCATGGACGAATCCGTGAGGATCACCGGCATTCGGTCATGGACGCGGGCCGCGATCTCGTTGGGATGTGTGGTGAGGATGCAATAGGTTTCAGGCCACTGCGCGTCAGCGGGCTCCCACAGCCCGGCGAACGCAAACGCCTCCTCTCCCCGGAGCGTAAACAGGTAGGGAAGTTTCAAACCGCCGACCTCCTTCCATTCATAGTATCCATTCGCCGGCACGAGGCACCGCCTCGCCGCTGTCGCCCCGCGAAAGGCCGGGAGGGAGGCGACGGTTTCGGACTTCGCGTTCGCCAGAAGCCGCGGATGGCTGCTTCCGCGGTCACCCTTGGGGATAAGGCCCCAGCGCATCTCGCGAACAACCGCATGACCCGGACCGAGGGCCACCACGGGCATGATGTGCGTGAGGGTGACGTTGTAGCGGGGTTGCAGCCCCTCCGGCGCCTCAAGCTCGAGCCCGAGGGCCCTCGAGATGGCGGCTAGGGCGGCATCCGTCTTGTGCAGGGTGTAGCGGACGCACATCGGTCGGGTCTGCCTTCGTCGCCTGTCAGCGGGCTGCGAAAGCCCCCCTCAGGTCGTCCACAAGCCGGTCGTAGGATTGCTGGCGGTCGCTGTAGAGCGCTCGGCGGCGGCGGTCGGGCTCCGTGCGCGTGGACGTGTCGGGTGAGACGCACCGTGCGCAGAGTCGCGCCAGGGCTGCGGCAGACCCGCGGTCCGGGGAGTCGCACCAGGCAGCCTGCAGGGCGGCCCCTAGGGCGGCGCTCTCGTCCTGCGCCATGGCGACGACGGGGACTCCAAAAACATCGGCCGCAACCTGGCGCCAGAGGGCGGAGCGCGCCCCGCCTCCGGTAAGCCGGATCTCCTTGGGCCTGACGCCTAGGACCCTGAGCCTTCGCAAGCCGTAGTTCATGCCAAACGTAGCGCCCTCGATCGCAGCCCGTGCCAGGTGGCCCTGGGAGAGGGTCCGCCGGTCCAGGCCAAACAGCACCCCGGTCCCCTTCGGCAGGTTGGGCGTGCGCTCGCCGTCGAGGAAGGGCAGAAGAGTGAGGCCCTCGCACCCCGCGGGCGCGCCGGCGGCCGCCTGCTCAAGCTCCCCGAGGCTCCAGCCAAAAAGGGCTCGGACCCTCTCGGTCACCCCCGTCACGTTCATCGTGCACAGCAGCGGAAGCCATCCCCCGGTCGACGAACAAAACGCGGCAATCTCGCCGGTCGGGTCGACCAGGGGGACCTTGGAATGGGCGTAGATTGTTCCACTTGTGCCGAAGCTCGCGGTCACGGCTCCCGGCGCCACGTTTCCCGTGCCGATCGCGCCCATCATGTTGTCGCCTCCGCCGGCGCTCACAATCGTCCCGGCGGGCAGTCCGTAGCGAGCGGCCAGCTCCGGCCTGAGCACGCCGCACGGCTCATGGGACGGCGAAAGGGGCGGCAGGCAGGAAGCCACGCGCCCATCCACGGCCTCGGTTGCAGCGTCGCTCCACCTGCGCCTTCTCACGTTAAGGAACCCGGTTCCGGAGGCGTCGCCGCTCTCCATGAAATAGTTTCCCGTCAGGTGGAGGTTGAGGAAGTCGTGGGGGAGCAGGATGTGCCGCAGCCGCCTGAAATTGGCGGGCTCGTGCCTCTTCAGCCACAGGACCTTTGGCGCCGTGTAACCAGGAAGGAAGGGAAGCCCGATCCTCCGGACAATTGAGGCGGTGCCCCCGAGCTTGCGCGTCAGTAGGGCGCATTCGGCGCCAGTGCTCGTGTCGCACCAGAGTTTCGCGGGCCGGATCACCGCGCCGTCCGCGTCGAGCGGGACAAACCCGTGCTGCTGCCCGGAGACGCCGATTGCACGGACGAGGCTGCGGTCAACGCGTGAGGCCACTTCCGCGAGGGCCGCGTCCATCGCCGCGACCCAGTGTTGGGGGTGCTGTTCCATGTGGCCCGCAGGAAGCCCCTCGATCATGCGGTGCGGCGCGCGCGCCTCGGCGACGACGCGGCCTGACTCAAGGTCCAGGGCCACCACCTTCACGCTCTGCGTGCCGCTGTCGATCCCTACGTAGAGGCTCATGGCGGCGCTCAGCCCCCGGTCAGGTACCGGTTAATCAGGTTCTCGAGATACTCCTGGCGGCCGCTCCTGAGAGCCGGTTCGCCCAGCTTCGTCAGGACCAGCTTCTCCAGTTCGCGGAATCCGACCTTCCCCTTCTCGATGGAGCTGCCAAAGCCGGCGTCATAGCTCGCGTACCGGTCGGCGACAAAGCGCTCGAGGTGCCCGTCGGCAATGATCCGCCTCGCCGTCTTGTAGCCCAGCGCGAATGAATCCATGCCCCCGATGTGCGCATAGAAAAGATCCTCGGGGTCGACCGACGGCCTGCGCAGCTTGGCGTCGAAGTTGAAGCCCCCCTTCCCGAGCCCACCCGCCTTCAGTATGGCCACCATCGCGAGCGTGATCTCCTTCACGTCCGTGTTGAACTGGTCGGTGTCCCAGCCGAGGAGCGGGTCCCCGGAATTCGCGTCGACGGATCCGAGAAGGCCCTGCGCCGCGGCGACTTCAATCTCGTGCTGGAAAGTGTGCCCGGCGAGCGTCGCATGATTGGTCTCAATGTTGAACTTTAAGTACTTCTCGAGGCCGAAGGTGCGCAGGAACGCTATCCCGCTGGCGACGTCGAAGTCGTACTGGTGCTTTGTCGGCTCCTTGGGCTTGGGCTCGATGTAGAACTGGCCCTTGAAGCCAATGCTCTTCGCGTGGTCCACGGCCATGTGCAGGAAGCGCGCAAGGTGCTCCTGCTCCCTCTTGAGGTCCGTGTTGAGCAGCGTCTCATAGCCTTCCCGGCCGCCCCAGAAGGTGTAGCCGTCGCCGCCAAACTCGTGCGTGATCTCCATGGCCTTCTTCACCTGCGACGCGGCGTAGGCAAACACATGCGCATCCGGGTTTGTCGCGGCTCCGCACATGTAGCGCGGGTTTGAGAAGAGGTTGGCCGTTCCCCACAGCAGGCGCACACCGGTCTCCTTCTGGAGAGCCTTTGCGTGGGCGACAATCTTGTCCAGGTTCCGGTTGGACTCGGCAAGCGTCGCCCCCTCTGGGGCGATGTCCCGGTCGTGGAAGCACCAGAAGGGGGACTCGATCTTGACGAAAAACTCGAACGCAGCATCCATGCGCCGCTTGGCGATCGTGAGGGCGTCACCGCCCTCCTCCCACGGCCGGCGGATGGTGCCGGGCCCGAAAGGGTCTCCACCCGTGCCTCGGAAGGAGTGCCAGTACGCAACCGAAAAGCGCATGCGTTCCTTGAGGGTGACCCCGTCGATCAGCTCGTTCGGGTCATAGTGGCGGAAGGCCAGGGGATTGCCGGAGCGGGGGCCCTCATAGCGGACCTGAGCAACCTTGAAGAACTCGGGGCGGGGCGTCTTGGGCATCGCGGACGATTAACACGGGTATCGAGCGATGGTCGAGATTTCGTTGGCCGCAGGAGGGAAGTGGCAACGACACGGACGGGAGCAAGCTTGCTTGCGCGCACGGCAACGGCCGCTACTTTGAGGCCATGATCTCGGCCAAAACCCTCCTCGCTTTCCTGGTCGCCACCTCCTCGATCGCCGTGTCCGCATCGGACTACAAGGTCATCGCACACTACCCGGTTGGCGGGGACGTGCGCTTCGACTACCTTCGCGTGGATCCGGACATGAGGCGCCTTTATGTCTCCCACGGATCAAAGGTCGACGTGCTCGACGCCGACACCGGGACGAGGATCGGCGAGATTGCCCCCACCAACGGCGTGCACGGGATCGCGATCGTGCCCGGCCTGAGGCGCGGATTCATCACCGCCGGCGCGGACAGGTCCGTCGTCGTTTTCGACGTGGACACGCTGAAGGTGACCAAGGTCATCACCGGCCTCGGCGTGAAGCCCGACGCCATCGAGTATGATCCGCAGAGCGGCAGGGTCTATGTGGCCAACGGCACCTCCGGTGGTGTGACGGTGATAGACCCGCGGACGGCGGAGATCGTCTCGAATATCCCCATTCAGGGAAAACTCGAGGGCATGGCTTTCGACGGGAGGGGACGGCTGTTCGTCAACACCGAGAACAAGAGCCTAATCCAGGTGATCGACACGGTCTCGCTGAAGCCGCTGGCCTCCTGGTCCATAGCCCCCGTGGAGGGCGGAACGGGCCTGGCCATCGATGCGGCGCACCATCGGCTGTTTTCAGCGGGCGGCAACGCAATGCTGGCGGTCGTCGACAGCGACACGGGTGCGCTTGTGGCCAAGCCGCCCATCGGCTTAGATCCGGACG